>Ga0126314_10001939_pt1 | contig 10207 bp, 9 predicted proteins | sample Plot105B_FD_92535 | JGI IMG/M metagenome (GOLD analysis project Ga0126314, IMG submission 92535) | Serpentine soil microbial communities from UC McLaughlin Reserve, CA, USA - Plot105B | ecosystem: Environmental > Terrestrial > Soil > Grasslands | place: USA: UC McLaughlin Reserve, Lake County... | reverse complement strand
GTAACGGCCGAGACTGACTTCGTCGCCACCGCGGATGATGTTCAGGTGACCGATACGAACGTGATCTTTGATCGTGAGTTTCTGCACGCGCGTGACGACGTTGAAGTGACCGATGCTGACGTCGTCGTCGATCCGGCACTCACCGGCGTCAATGATGCTGAGACCGATGCGGACGCGTTTGCCGATCTTGTAACCGTAGAAGAGGCGGTAAAGAGGACGCTTGAGAAACGATGGCAAGATCGCGATTGCGGCTAGCGTTACTAAACGCGACTTGCTCGTTCTCTGCATAGTGTTTCACAGGATTACATGATTTACAGGATGTACAAGATACATCATGCAAATCTTGTAAATCCTGTAATCCTGTCAACGAACCAACTGTCGGCTTTCAAGCTCCGCTGTTGCACTCTCGACCTTATCTCGCGCGGCCTGCTCTTTAACCCACGTCAGCAACTCCGGTATGCCTTGCTCGAGTGAAACTTGCGGCTCGTATCCAAGCAACGACTTCGCCTTCGAGATGTCAGCCACGCAATGCCGAATGTCGCCCTCACGATACTTGCCGACAATTTCCGGCTCCAAATCAACCCCCAAACCATCGGCCAGCAACCGGCTCACCTCGCGAATCGACGACGCCCTGCCAGTGCCGATATTGATCGCCTGGTAATTCGCGCGCTCGGATTCCAGTGCGAGGAGATTCGCGCGCACGATGTCGCTGACGTGTACGAAGTCGCGCGTTTGTTCCCCATCTTCAAACACGAGCGGGCGGTTTTTGTTGAGCAGTCGCGCCGAGAAGATTGCGCAAACGCCCGTGTACGGGTTCGACAGCGCTTGTCGCGTGCCGTAGACGTTGAAGTAGCGTAACGCGACGGCGGGAATTCCATACGACCGACCCACCGCGAGACAAAACTGTTCCTGGTCCTGTTTGGTGACCGCGTATACCGACGTCGGAAACAATGGTTTCTCTTCACTCGTCAACGCCGGCGACAATTGCTTGTCACACTTCGGACACTTGATTTCCCAGTCGCGACTCAACAGTTGCTCGACTGGTCGCAGTTGCGGAGCGACTAAGCCACAGCTCTCGCACGTGTATGCGCCTTCGCCGTAGATCGACATCGACGATGCAACGACGAGCTTCTTGATCTGTGGTCGTCGCTCGAGGATCGCTTCGAGCAGGACCGCAGTTCCGAGATCGTTGGCGCGCACGTAGCGCTCGATCTCGTACATCGACTGGCCCACGCCGACTTCCGCAGCTTCGTGATAGACGACGTCGATGCCGTCCAATGCCTCGTCAACAAGTGCTCGATCGCAAACGTCGCCTTGAATGAATTCGGCGTCAGGATTCAGATACGCAGGCGCTGAATTCTCGCCGTGTACCTGTGAGACAAGTGCGTCCAACACGCGCACACGATGACCGCGCTCGACCAGCGCATCCACGAGGTGCGAGCCGATGAAACCGGCGCCACCAGTAACCAACACGTTAGCTTGTTCCAATTTGACTCCTTGTTCTTTCCACTGCGCCTTGAATCGGGTCAGTACCGGGAGCGGTAGCGACCGGGTTAGAGTACATCTGCAAGTTTGTTAGTTCGCTTTGACCCGGTCGCTACCGCTCCCGGTACTGACCCGATCCAAACTGCACTCGCGCATCAACCGGCACACTCACATCGCTTAGAACGGACTTAAAAATCTCGTAAACTCTGGGCGTCTGGGTTATCGCTGAATACTTCTCTTCTACAGTAGCACGGCCCGCCTGGCCCAGTCGTTGTCGCAGCTCAGCCGAGCGCAACAAGCGAGTAAGCCTGTCGACCCACTCGTCCTCCGTACCGGCGATGAAACCGTTCTGATCGTCCTGGATGATGTCGGTATTAACTCCGACCGGCGAGCAGATTGTCGGAATTCCGAGCGCCATGAACTGAAGCGCCTTCAGACCACACTTGCCTTTGCTCCAACGATCGTCAGGCAGCGGCATCATGCCGATGTCGATCTCGCTCAGATCGTCGAGCTCGGTCTCGGCGCGCCACGGCATTGCTTCAACATCGACTGGCGGGCACTCGTAAGCCGGCGTTCCGATTACACGCAGGCGAAACGACTCCTTCTCAGCAAGTCTCTTCAAGGCACCGCGCATCGTGTCGAGATGCTGGACAGTGCTGTAACTTCCGGTCCAACCGATCACTGGTGGACCAGTCTTTTCCTTGCGCTCGGGCACACGATACTTTTCGGTGTCGATCGTCGTAGGAATCACCGTGACGCGATCGTTCACCTGTCGTGCGTACTCCGCGAGATACGGATTTCCCACCATCACGTGCGACGAAATCCGGCAAATGGTTTTCGTCTTCGAAGCAAATTTGAGGTAGCTCAAATAGCCGTTTGAAGGACTGCGATACGAAACAAAGATCGCATCGTCAAAATCGAAGACCACCGGCACGCCGCTCTGTGCGATTAGTCTTTCAAAGACGGGCGGCCCGAGCAGTGCGGCTTCGCGCAGGATGTAGACCAGATCGTAATCCTTCACTTTTCGGACGAGGGACAGCCTGCGACCGAGGCCGCGCGTAACGAGCTGGAGTTTCTTACCCATCATGCCGCGCTTGTAGAGCAGCGCGTGCAGCTCCTCGTCTTCGAAGGAAGCAAACGTGATATCTACCCCGCGTTCGCGGAGCAGAGGTTCCCATTGTTCGAGGCGATAACGCTGGCCTGGCGAAGTATCGTAGAGGGCGGGCATCAGTGCGAGAACACGCATATGTTTCAATAAAAGTCAGTATACAGGATTACATTAACAGCCACGAAAGGGCACAAAAACACAAACTATATTTCCGAGTTCAGGTCGTTCACTCCCTCTGTCTAGTTCTTGATATTTCGGCTCTACTCTTTTGTGACTTTCGTGCCTTTTTGTGGCTAAGATCCCTTCCTTCCGGTCGCGATCCATCCGAAATTCTCGCCCACGCTGGGCGCTTCCAATGACGCGCGGGCCAGCCAGTTTTGCACATCCTGCCGCGTGTAGCGATTCTCGATTGGCGCTGAGAAGCGATCGAGCTGATCGTTCACACACACTCGAAAAGGCAAATCGGCGTACTGCTTCAACGGAATATCTTCCGCCATGCGATTGAACAGCGGGAATCGTCGCAGGATGCGATAAGGCCAAACAAAAAATGTGAACGCCGCCATCGCTGTCGGGTACGCAAGCGCATAAACCGCGCCGTGCGGCAGACGTGTCGTCAGCCTGCGCGCCGCCGTGATGCCTGACAACATTGCCGCCTTGATGGGCCGCTGTTCGGGTTTCCAGTACAGATAAATTTGCACCACGCCGCCCGGCTTCAAAAACCGTAGCAGGTTTTGAAATGCGGCCTCGGGATTAGGAAGGTGATGCAGCACGCCGATCGAGTAGATGAAATCGAAACTCTCAAAAGCGAATGGCGGGTTGTGCAGGTCTGCCTGGACGACGTGAACGTTGCGCGACTGTGTGTTGCGTCGTGCGACTTCCACTGCCGGCCCGAGATCGATGGCCCACACTTCGGCGCCATACTTCGCGGCGTAGTATGAGAAGCGACCGTTGCCGCAACCGGCGTCAAGGATCTTCTTGCCCGGGAAGAAGTCTGCGGCGTGCGGTTGCATGTAGTTGAGAAACTGCTTCTCCCATTGCTCGTACATCTCCGGGAAGCGATGCCATTCGTAGCCAAATGTCCGTGCTGTTTCCGCTTGTGATGCTTCAGCAGCGGTCGCGCTGCCTTCGCCGGTCAGGGCGTCACGCATTGATGGGAGTAACAGGCGTGGTATGCCGTCGATAATTGGATAGATGATGTTGCAGCGGATACATTGGAGACTGCCGTCCGCGGATGTAAGACTTGCGCGACAGCTTGGGCAGCGCAAAGTTTCCAGCAGCGGCTCTATTCCTTCGTCCATTGTTCGACAGGGATTTACAAGATTCTCCAGGATTTACAGGATTTCATCTTCTTGATCGTGAAACATCCTGTAAATCTTGTTCTAAAACTCTCTCGTAAAGCGACGCGTACCGCTCTCCCGCAACCGTCTCCAGATTAAAAACCTCTTCCGCCACCGCCCGCGCCCTTTTTCGCACGTCATCGTCACGCATTATCGCGTCGATCTCGCGCGCCGCTTTCAAATAATCGTCCTCACTGAAATCTTCAATCAACACTCCCGCTTTCCACTCGTTAATCAGCAGATCGGAATCGCCAACGCCCGCATTGATCACGAGCGGCAAACCACACGCGAGATACTCACCATTCTTCGTCGGTGACGATGCGATCTTCGACACGCAGCGTTTGATAAACGCCAGCCCCACGTCCGCCGCCGCCAGATACGACGGAACTTCGCTTGAGGCCACAGCCCGCACACTAAAACTATCCGGCTCGACGTTTCGCGCGCGCATCAACTCCCTTACTCGATCGTGACTGCCGGTGGTGAGCCACAGCAAGTGTGCCTCCCGGTTCTGCTTCAGAAAGCTCTCGAAAAAGTCGGCCATCTTCTCAGTAAGATACCACCCGTCAAGCGAGCCGCTGTAAACCATGGTCAGCCGGTTGCCGAGTCCGAGCTCACTGCGACGCCGCGCGCGCTCTTCGTCGTTAAACTTAAACAATGAGAGATCGACGCAACACGGTATCACTTCGTGATGCACCGCACGGCCGCGCAGTCCTTTCCATTCTTTGATGATTGGCCAGATGCGCTCGGTGAGCGTAACGATACCGTCAGTCGCCGCCAGAATGCGGCGCTCAGCCGCTTTGGTCATCCGGTACGGCAGCCCGCCTTCGCGCCAGTGTTCCGCGTCGACGTACTCCTCGGCCATCAACCCGCGCACATCAAAGATCATCCTGATGTCAAAACGACGTTTCAATGCAAGCGCGATGGTTGCGGGAATGTGCGCGCGCGCGTGGACCATCTCGATCCGGTTACGACGAACAAGCGCGGCGGCTTTGCGATACCCGGCCATCACGTCGTAGATCGTTGCGGGTATCGATGGCCGTTGATGATAACGCAGCCAGTGCCACTCGATACCCTGGGCTTTCAGTTTCTCGCGTAGCTGCTCGCAGGCGGCAACACCTTCGGCCGTAAATGCTTTCTGCCTTTCGAAGCTCAACAACGTGAACTGTACTCCGCGGCGGGCGAGCTCACGCAGGTACGGCAGAACCTGGCTCTGGCCGAGCGGGTCAAGCATGCCGTTGTAGGAGATGAATAAGACGCGACGGCCCTCAAGCGCCATTGCCGGCCTCCACCGGAGCCTTTTTGCTCCAGCGAAAACAATCGAGCAACAGCCATTGAATGCTGCCGATGATCGCGGCTGCATCCAGCACCGCCAGCAGCGACATCACTGTGGCGCCGCGCGCGACGTTTTGCAGAAAAGAGGCGGGATAACAAACACGATTGCGCCGGATGGAAACGGCGGCACGCGCCGCAAGCATCAGGAGCCACAGCGCGATCACAAACCAGATCCAACGCGGCTCGATGATCAATGCTGCCAACGCGAGGACGGTGAGGACGCCATAACGCACGAGGATCGTCGACTGCCACTGTCGAAAGAGTCCCGCGCGAATGTTATTACGAGAGTAAACGACGAATCGTTTGAAGGTGGACCATAGTGTCGGTCGCAAGTCCCAGTGAACTTGCGCGCGCGGCTCGAAGACGTAGCGATAACCGGCATTCTCAACGCGGTCCATGAAGATCAAATCTTCCGCGGAGCGAAGATCTTCGGGAAAACCTTTGACCTTCTGCCATGCTTCGCGACGCAACAACGTCGAGGCGATGAAGCGTGGGCGAGTGACTATGCCGTTGTGCGATGCCGGTGGCGGCACGTAAGCAATGGCTGCGCACTGTTTGAAGAACGTGTTCGTCACCGGCTGCCATGCGCCGTAGACAACGTCGATTGAGTCGTCGGCTTCGGCGCGCGCGGTTAAGACTTCGAGCCAATTACTGGCGAGGCGAATGCCCGCGTCAGTGAAACCCAGCCACTCATGACTCGCCTGCGCAGCGCCGAGATTGCGGCCGCGCCCGGGCAGTGCGGCGCCTGCGCGAATCAGCCGGACTGGCGCGCCTTTGCGGATGTACTCTTCGATGATCTGTGGTGTGGCGTCGATGGAGCCGCCGTCAGTGATCACGATCTCATCGGGTGGACGCGTCTGCGCGAGCAAGCTGTCGAGCAGCTCGCTAATGGACGCCTCTTCATCCCGAACGGGTACGACAATACTGACTTTCATATAGCCACAGGTTACACAGATTACACAGACTGATTGTTCTTACTCAATACGAAGTTCTCTAAAACAAGGTAGTCCATCTCGGTGCGCATGAAGCAGCGATAGCTGTCGGCAGGCGTGCAGACGATTGGCTCGCCGCGCACGTTGAAGCTCGTGTTCACGATCACGGGGCAGCCGGTGCGCTTTCGAAAAGCGTCGATGATCTCCCAGTAAAGCGGGTTCGTGTCACGAGAGACTGTTTGGATTCGCGCGGAGTAATCGACATGCGTGACTGCCGGTATCTCGGATCGCTTCACCTTGAGCTTTTCAAGTCCTTCGAGCCTCGCTTCGTTTTCACCCAGCTCAACTCGCCTGTCCGGCGCGACTTCCGCAACCAACAACATGTAAGGGCTGTCTGCGTCGAGCTCAAACCACTCCGACACGTGCTCGCGTAAAACACTTGGGGCAAACGGTCGAAAACTCTCGCGATACTTGATCTTGAGATTCATCACTGACTGCATCTGCGCTGAGCGCGCATCGCCGATGATGCTGCGACAACCAAGCGCGCGCGGCCCAAACTCCATCCGGCCCTGGTGCAAACCGACAACTTTTCCGGCCGCCAACAGCTCAGCCACGACTTCCGGCAACTCCTCGCGCGAATACTTCGTGTAAGCCAAACCATTCGCACTGAGATACTGCTCGATCTCTGCCTCAGTGTCGCGTGGTCCAAGATACGATCCCTTCATTGCATCGCGCCCATTCACGACTCGCGGCTTCGCTAGATACCGATGCCAGATCGCGAGCGCGACGCCGAGCGAGCCTCCGGCGTCGCCCGCTGCCGGCTGGATCCAGATGTCTTCGAACGGCACCTCCTTCAACACTCTTCCATTCGCCACGCAGTTCAACGCAACGCCACCAGCCAAACAGAGATGCTTCATCCCGGTGTCACGATGAACGTAACGCGCCATCTTCAACATCACCTCTTCCGTGATCACCTGGATGCTGCGTGCAAGGTCCATCTCGCGCTGCGTGACCTGCGACTCGGGCTTCCGCGGTGGGCCACCGAAGAGTTTGTCAAACGTGCCGTTCGTCATCCGCAATCCCTGTGAGTAGCTGAAGTAATCCTGGTTGAGCTTGATGCTGCCGTCGTCTCGCACTTCGAGCAGATTGTCTTTGATCGCTGCGACGTACTTCGGCTCGCCATACGGTGCAAGGCCCATCACCTTGTACTCGCCGCTGTTCACTTTGAAGCCGGTGTAGTAGGTGAACGCGCTGTAAAGCAGGCCGACACTGTTCGGATAACGAAGCTCCTGAAGCAGCGTTAACTCGTTTCCCTTACCGACGCCGATCGAGCTGGTGGCCCACTCGCCGACACCGTCGATCGTGAGTATCGCCGCGTTTTCAAACGGCGACGGATAGAACGCGCTGGCCGCGTGGCTCTCGTGGTGATCGCCGAAGAGGAGTTTCCATTTGAACTTCTTGCCGTCTTTCTTCGCTTGTCTTTCGTCGTCTTCGCCGGCGGCTTTCGCTAGCTCGGTGCGAATGAGATCGGGCATCCAGAGTTTCTCGCTCATCCAGAGTGGCATCGATTTAAGAAACGAGCTGAAGCCTGACGGCGAGTAGTCGAGATAGGTTTCGAGCAGGCGATCGAATTTCAGCAGCGGCTTGTCGTAGAAACCGACGTAGTCGAGCCGGGACGGGGTCAGATTTGCTTCAGCGAGGCAGTAGCGCGCGGCGTGGAGGGGGAAACGATGATCGTGTTTGATGCGTGTGAAGCGTTCTTCCTGGGCGGCGGCGAGGATCTCGCCGTCAACGACGAGGCAGGCGGCGGAGTCGTGATAGAACGCGGAGATGCCGAGAATGCTTACCACTGAAAGACTAGAAGAGAGTGTAGATGAACGGCGCGATGGCCGAGCCTTTCGCGAGCACCAGCAGCACGCCGACGGCCACGAGCGTGATGACAATCGGGGCGAGCCAGAATTTCTTGTTCTCCCTCATGAACTGCCACAGCTCATTGATGACGTAAAGTTTCGACATGCAAACCTAATTTCTCACGCAAAGGCGAGAAAAACTCAGTACATTCTCTCATAGTGCTTTGGATCTTGTTGCCGTTTAGGATACGGTTCCCAGAACGATTCACGTGAACCCACGCGGCGTTGCAACGGATCCCAGCCCCTCGCGCGCTTTACCAACCCTATCGGCGTCAGCACCAGAAAGAAAACGATCGCGAGGATGATGCGGCTGGAGACGTACGCCATCGCCTCGGCGAGTTTCATCCAGAGCTTTCGTGGAGTTACGAGCAGACGTGGCGCAAACGCGCCGAACAGAGTGAGCGCTGAGCCAATAATCGTGAGGACGAACCCGGCAATTTCAAACTTTCCGCGATACAACCACCAGAGACGAAGCAGCAGCAACACGCCGCCCACGAGCACGCCAAACTCCCGCTCCGCTCGAAAGGTCTGTGGCTTAACTGGTGACAAGTGCATTCACCGGCGCGTTCTGCTTTTCGAGCTCACCGGCGATCCAGTGGTAGGTAATCTTCAACCCGTCTTCGAGCGAGATCGACGGCTCCCACTGCAACACTTCGCGCAGACGTGTGTTGTCGCTGTTGCGACCTCTGACGCCCTGCGGCTTCGTGAGATCGTAGCGCTTGCCGATCTTCTTGCCCGCGATCTCCGCAACGATGTCGACGAGCTCGTTGATTGAGATCATGCGATCCTGGCCGAGATTGATCGGCTCACGATGATCGCTCTCCATCAGACGATAAATGCCTTCGACACAATCGTCGATGTAGCAGTAAGAACGCGTCTGTTCACCGTCGCCCCACACTTCGATCTCGTCGCCATCTTCAGCGAGCGCGATCTTGCGACAGATCGCCGCGGGCGACTTCTCGCGTCCACCGTCGTACGTGCCCAAAGGGCCGAAGATGTTATGAAACCTGACGACGCGCGTGTCGAGTCCGAAGTCTTCAGTGTAGTGACGGCACACGCGTTCCATGTAGAGTTTTTCCCAACCGTAACCGTCTTCGGCATCGGCCGGATACGCGTCTTGCTCTCGCAACGGCGTGACGTCAGTTTCCTTCTGCTTGTAGCCGGGATAGATGCACGCGCTCGACGTGTAGAGATAACGTTTGACGCCATTGATGCGCGCGGCTTCGATCGAGTTGAGATTGATGAGCGTGTTGTCGCGAACGATGACGGCCTTGTTGGTTTCGATGAAACCGATGCCGCCCATGTTGGCGGCGAGACCGTAAACCTGGTCGATGCCCTCGGTGGCAGCAAGGCAGTTGTCAGCTTTGGAAAGGTCGAGCAGTAGAAACTCATCGGCTGCGGTGGCCTCGTATTCCGGCTCTTTGATATCTACGCCGCGCACGTAGTAGCCGCGATCGACGAGATACTTCGTTAGATGATGGCCAATAAAACCGCCCGCGCCCGTTACCAGTACTTTTGTCTGTTGTGACATTAATCAGTCTTCTCCAAAGTGGGACAAGATACGATACTGTTGTCAGTCATGTAAACCATTACCACTCAACGCGAGGCGTCGCAAACAACCCCAGAACGGCCTGTTTAGCAAACTTTCCGGATGAGTCGCAAACGCGCGCATCAGCCAACTGGCTGCTTCGCTTTTACGTCCTGCTTCACTGGCCGCGTACGAAAGACGCAAAAACCTCGTCGCTTTGCACCAGCGTTGATCCACGCCTTGCAACTGAGGCTCGTAGAACTCAGCGATGCGATCAAACTCCTCGAGCTGTCGATGACCTTCCGCGATCGTCTTGCTCACTTCGTGCAGCCGGTACGCAGCCATCGGAAGCGGAATGTATTCACACTTGTGACCGGCGAGCAGCAGCCGCACGTACATGTCATGGTCGAAATCGTAGCTCCAGCGTTCCTGAAAGCCTGAACGAACGAGCTCAGTTCTCCAGAAGTGACCCGGTTGCGGCGCGCGATAGGCCCACGACAAACAGTGCGCCGCCGATCGCGGCACCACTGCATGAATCAGTCTCGTCTCATGGCCTTCACCGAACATGATCGTGT
>Ga0126314_10001938_pt1 | contig 10208 bp, 6 predicted proteins | sample Plot105B_FD_92535 | JGI IMG/M metagenome (GOLD analysis project Ga0126314, IMG submission 92535) | Serpentine soil microbial communities from UC McLaughlin Reserve, CA, USA - Plot105B | ecosystem: Environmental > Terrestrial > Soil > Grasslands | place: USA: UC McLaughlin Reserve, Lake County... | reverse complement strand
CCGGCGTGCTGCGCGACCAGCTCGGACGGCTTGCCGCGACTGATGATCTTGCCGTACGTCATGAGAGCCACCTCGTCGGCGAGCCGCTCCGCCTCCTCGATGTAGTGCGTGGACATCAGGATCGTCGTGCCCCTGCTGCGCAGCCCGTCGATCAGCGACCACAGCTCCGTCCGGATCTGGGGATCCAGGCCGACCGTGGGCTCGTCGAGTAGCAGGAGCGGCGGGTCGTGGGTGAGCCCGCGCGCGAGCAGCAGGCGCCGCCGCATTCCGCCCGATAGCTCGTCGACGGGATCGCGGCGGCGCCCCCCGAGGCGTGCCAGCGCCAGCCCTCGATCGACGGCGGCGCGCACGTCGTTCACCCGGTAGAGGCGCGCGAAGACCGCCAGGTTGTCCTCCACCGTGACATCCACGTCCAGATTGTCGAGCTGCGGGACGACGCCCATCAGGGCGCGCGCCTCCTTCGACTCGCCTGGCAGCTCGTGGCCCATGACCGTGATCTCGCCCTCGTCCGCCACCGCCTGGCCGGTGAGCAGCCGCATCGTCGTGGACTTCCCCGCGCCGTTCGGCCCGAGCAGCCCGAGACAGATGCCCTTGGGCACCTCCAGGTCCAGCCCGTCCACGGCAGTGATCGCACCGAAGCGCTTCACCACCCCTTGCAACTCGATCGCGGCCACGGCTCCCAGGGTACGTATCTGACGAAAGGTGAATGCTCTTTGCGGATCTTTAGACAGACGTACAAGGCCAAAGTCATCGCGCGCGGATAGCTTTCGGGCAGCCCGGATCCCGCCAGGAGGCTCGCACGCGACAATGCCCCGAACCCGCCAGCACAACATCACCGCCGCCCAGTGGAGCCCCAACGGGGGCTCGTTGGGCACGGTCGACCTGACCCAGCCGGCGAACTACCCGTTCGGCGAGGACGTCTTCTCGAACGCCGTGCAGCGGCAGCGGCTCCCCAAGGATGCCTACAGGCGCCTCCAGCAGGTGCTGGAGCAGGGCGAGGCGCTCGACGCCTCCCTGGCCGACTCGGTCGCGCTCGCGATGAAGGAGTGGGCACTCGAGAAGGGCGCCACGCACTACACGCACGTCTTCCAGCCGCTGACGGGCCTCACCGCCGAGAAGCACGACTCGTTCTTCAGTCCCGCCGGCGACGGCGTGGCGCTCGCAGAGTTCTCGGGCAAGGAGCTGATCCAGGGCGAGCCGGACGCCTCCTCGTTCCCGACCGGCGGCGTGCGAGCCACGTTCGAGGCCCGCGGCTACACCGCCTGGGATCCGACCAGCCCGGCCTTCCTCCTCCAAAACCCGAACGGTGCGTTGCTCTGCATCCCGACCGCGTTCGCCTCCTGGACCGGCGAGGCGCTCGACGCGAAGATCCCGCTGCTGCGCTCGATGGACGCGCTCTCGCGCTCCGCGATCCGCGCGCTGCGGCTGCTCGGCGATGACGCAGCGACGCGGGTGTTCACCACGGTCGGACCGGAGCAGGAGTACTTCCTGATCGACCAGCAGTACTACCTCGAGCGTCCCGATCTGATCAACACAGGCCGGACGCTGTTCGGCGCGAAGCCGCCGAAGGGTCATGAGCTGGACGACCACTACTTCGGCTCGATCCCGGAGCGCGTGCTCGCCTACATGATGGACTGCGAGCTCGAGCTGGCGCGCCTCGGCGTGCCGGTGAAGACGCGCCACAACGAGGTGGCCCCCGGCCAGTACGAGATCGCGCCGGTGTTCGAGAACTCGAACGTCGGGTCGGACCACCAGCAGCTCACGATGCAGGTGCTCCAGCGCGTGGCTCGCAAGTACGGCCTCGTGTGCCTGCTGCACGAGAAGCCGTTCGCGGGCGTCAACGGGTCGGGCAAGCACAACAACTGGTCGATGGGCACGAACACGGGCCACAACCTGATGGACCCGGGCGATACGCCGGCGGACAACATCAACTTCCTGTTCTTCTGCGCGGCCGTGATCAAGGCCGTCGATAAGCACCAGGGACTGCTGCGCGCCTCGGTGGCGAACATCGGCCAGGACCACCGTCTCGGCGCGAACGAGGCGCCGCCGGCGATCATCTCGATCTTCCTCGGCGCGGAGCTGGAGAAGGTCTTCGATGCGATCGCCTCCGGTGAGGGCGACCCGCACACCCCGGCCTCGGTACTCGGCCTCGGCACACCGGTGCTGCCGCCGCTGCCGATGCACGGCGGCGACCGCAACCGCACCTCGCCGTTCGCGTTCACCGGCAACAAGTTCGAGTTCCGCGCGCTCGGGTCGAGCATGTCGCTCGCGTTCCCGAACACGGTCCTGAACACGACCGTGGCGGAGGCGATCGACGAGCTGGCCGATCAGCTCGAATCGGAGCTCGGCTCGGGCAGCGGCGACCTCGCCGAGGCGGTGAACGCGGTGGTGAAGGACGCCTACACGCAGGCGAAGCGCGTGATCTTCGGCGGCGACAACTATGCCGATGAGTGGCACGCCGAGGCCGACCGACGCGGGCTGCAGAACCTGCGCACCACCCCCGACGCGCTGCCCGAGGTGCTCAGCGACCAGACCGTGCAGGCCTTCGAGAAGTACGACGTGCTCTCGCAGCGTGAGCTCGAGTCACGTTTCGAGGTATGGGCGGAGCAGTACACGACAATCGCGAACATCGAGGCCGAGACGGCCGCGATGATGGCCCGCACGATGCTGCTCCCGGCGGCGCTTCGGCACATTGCGCTGATCGACGCCGCGGGCATGGACTCACTCGCGGGCGAGACCCGGGCGATCGTCGACGAGTTCGCGGGAGCGATTTCCGAGCTCGAGGAGGCGAACCAGTACCCCGACGGAGTCGAGGGGCTCGAGCTGGCGGTCTACGCCCGCGACAACCAGCTCACGGCGCTCGCCCGCGTCCGCGAGTACGGCGACCAGCTCGAGAAGGTTGTGGCCGACGATCTCTGGCCGCTTCCGAAGTACTCGGAGATCCTCTTCATCAAATAGCCGTTGGCACGCGCTCCCTGCGCTCGGCCGCCATCGTGTCGACCGTCCGCGCGCTGAAGCGGTGGCCGTCGACCGCGGTCAGGAAGGCGTCGCGGTCGAGTGCGAACACCGTCGCTAGGCGGAGGGCGCCGCCGCAGGCGCCGCGCGCGCCCGCTCTGCGGCTCGTGACGGCACGAGCAGCGCCGCCGCTATCGCGAGCACGCCCCCGGCCGCCGACATCGTGAAGGCCGTGGTGTAGGCGCTCTCGGACGGGAACGTGGTGGCGCCGACCGTGCTCGCGGTGAGGATCGCGGCCGCAACCGCGGCTCCGAAGGCGCCGCCCACTGTCCGCATGATCGTGTTGATCCCGGTGGCCACCCCGACCTCCGACTGCGGCACCGCGCCGACGATCAGATTGGCCATCGACGCGAACGCAAACGAGATGCCGGTGCCGAGCAGCCCCGCGGCGACGATGAAGTGCCACGGGTGCGAATGCTCCAGGGCCAGGAAGAGAAATGCGGCCGTGGCGGCCGCGGCGCCGGCTGCGAGCGTCGTCCTGAATCCGATGCGTGCACCGAGCCATCCGCCGAGCGGACCGGCCGCCAGCTGGCAGAGAGCCGCCGGGACCAGCAGCAGGCCGGCCTGCGTGACGCTGTCCCCGAACCCATAGCCGGTGCTCTCGGGGGCCTGGGCGAACTGCGGAATCAGGAGGAAGCCGGAGAACATGGCGAAACCGACGAGCAGGCCGGTGAGGTTCGTGGTGGCGACGGCCCGGTCGCGCAGCACGCTCAGGTCGATCAGCGGCTCGGGGATGCGCGACTCGACCCGCAGCCAGACGCCGAGCAGCAGCACGCCGCCGCCGAGCAGGCCGAGGATCCGCGCCGAGCCCCACCCCCAGTCGTTCGCCTCGGTCACGCCGAGTAGCACGGCACCGAGCGCAGCGGACAGAAGCGCGGCTCCGACCCAGTCGATGCGGACGCGTCTTGATGCCGGCGACTGCGGCACCAGGTAGTACGCCGCGACGGCGGCGGGGAGCGCGATGAGGCTGATCCAGAACACCCAGGAGACGCCGAGGTTGTCGGCAATCACGCCCGAGAGCGGCAGCCCGATGCCGGCGCCGATTCCGATGATCGCGCTCACCAGCCCCAGACCGGTGGCCATCCGCTCGGGCGGGAAGGTGTCGCGGATGATCCCGAACGCGAGCGGGAAGACACCGCCGGCCACGCCCTGGATCGCGCGGCCCGCGATCAGGATCCCGATCGAATGCGCGAGAGCGCACACCACGCCGCCAATCGAGAACAGCAGCAGCACCAGCGTGAGGACCCGGCCCTTGCCATAGACATCGCCGAGCTTGCCGACGATCGGCGTGCACACCGAGGCGGACAGCAGGAAGGCGCTGATGATCCAGGACGCGGCGGCGGGGCTGGCGTGAACGTTGGCGCTGATCTCGGGCAGCGCCGGGATCACGAGCGTCTGCGACAGCGCGAAGGAGACGCCGGCGAGCAGGAGCACCACGAGGACCTCTGCCGGGTGCTTTACGCGCTCGGTGGCGCCTGCGGGCGGGTGGTCGCTCATCCCGGCGAAGCTAGCACAAGCGGAATCGCTCATTCCGCTTCTGCGTTACCCTCACCGTCGGTGGCCCCAGCAGCGCCCTCACTGAGCCTTCGCGCGGACGCGGAGCGCAACCGCGCCCGCATCATGGCTGCCGCCCGGCGCGTGGTCTCGCGCGACGGGGCCGAGGCGCGCATCGACACGATCGCGCGAGAGGCGGGCGTCGGAGTCGGCACCGTCTATCGGCGCTTTCCCACCAAGGAGGAGCTGGTTGGCTCCGTCCTCCAGGAGTTCGCCGATGCGACCCTGGAGGGCATATCCACGGCCGCGACGGACCCGGCCCCGCGGAGCGCCTTCGAGCAGAGCCTCCACGCCCTGGCCGAGAACCTCGCGCAGAACCGCGGACTGCTCGATGCGCTCGAGCCGCAGCTGCGCCGCTCGCGCCCCATGCTCGAGCTGCGGGCCCAGCTCATGGCCACGCTCGAGCCCGTGCTGGCCCGTGCGCAGGACGCCGACGAGGTTCGGGGCGATGTGGCCGTGACGGACGTCCTGGCGCTCGCCTCGCTGGTCACGCGGCTGCCCGCACCGGTCCGCGACCTCGAACCGCGGGCGTGGGAGCGCTTCCTCGCCGTGATGCTGGACGGCCTACGGCCGGGCGCCGCCGGGAGTGCCCTGCCCGGCCGCCCGCTGCCGCGCGAACTGCGCCCCAGCAAGCGCTAGCCGGTGTTGCGCAGACCTGCGGCTATCCCGTTGACGGTCAGGAGCAGCGCGCGCGCCAGGTCGGGATCGGGCTCACGCCCGGCCTGGCGGTCCGCGCGCCGGCGCTCGGTGAGCGCCACCTGGAGGTAGTGGATCGGAGCGAGGTAGTCGTCGCGGACGCGGAGCGTGCGCTGAAGCACCGGGTCCGTGCCCAGCAGCTCATGCTCGTCGCGCAGCTGGAGCAGCTCGGAGAGGGTGAGCTCGTGCTCGGCCCGGATGTCGTCGAACAGCCGGCGCAGCTCCGCGGGCACCAGGCGCCCGACGTAGTGGCCGGCGATCTCGAGGTCGGTCTTCACCATCGTCATCGCCACGTTGGAGAGGAAGTTGCGGAAGAAGTTCCAGTGCTCGTGCATCTCGGCGAGCCGCTCCCCCAGCCCGGCCTCGCGCGCCGCGGCGAGGCCGCTCCCCACCCCGTACCAGCCCGGCACGATCTGGCGCGACTGGGTCCAGCCGAACACCCACGGAATCGCCCGCAGACCGTCGATGCCGGCGCCCGACTCGGGCCGCCGGGCCGGCCGCGAGCCGAGGTGGAGCTCCGAGAGCAGCTCCACGGGGGTGGAGGCGAAGTAGTAGTCGGGCAGATCGGGATCCTCCACCAGGGCGCGGTAGCGCTCGAGCGACGCGCCGGAAACGGTCTCCATCGCCTCCACCCAGCTGGCGAGCGCCTCCGGCGACATGCGCGGGCGCCGGTGCAGCACCGTGGCCTCCAGCGCCGCGGCGAGCATCAGCTCAAGGTTCTCGCGCGCGAGGCTAGGCACGAGGTACTTGTCCGAGATCACCTCGCCCTGCTCGGTCACCTTTATCTCGCCGTCGAGCGTGCGGGGAGGCTGCGCCAGGATCGCGTCGTGCGCGGGCCCGCCGCCGCGGCCCACGGTGCCGCCGCGACCATGGAACAGGCGCAGGCGCACGCCGAACTCGGCGGCGGCGTCGCGCAGGCGCTGCTGCGCACGGTGGATCTCCCACTGGCTCGCTGTGATCCCGGCCTCCTTGTTCGAGTCCGAGTAGCCGAGCATCACCTCCTGCACGTCCCCATTTGCCGTCACCAGCTCGCGGTAGCCCGCGTCCGACAGCAGCTCGCTGAGCAGCTGGTCCGCGTGCCGCAGCTCCTCGATCGTCTCCAGCAGCGGCACGAAGCCGACGTTGGTCACACCGGCCTCGCGGGCCAGCAGCACCGCGGCGAACAGGTCGTCGGCGCCGCGGCACATCGACACGATGTAGGTCTCGATCGTCTCGGCGCCGTAGCGCCCGTGCGCCGCGCGGATCGCCTCGAAGGATGCGTACGTGCGCTCGCCCGGGCCGTCCAGCGGCGGCGGCCGGAACGCGAGCGGCCTGCGCGACTCGAGCTCGCGCGAGAGCACCGCGAGCCGCTCGCCGCGCGAGAGCTCCGCGTAGCGTGGGCCCTCCTCCCCAAGCCGGTCGATGAGCTGGCCGATCGCATGATGGTGAGCGTCGGCGTGCTCGCGCACGTCGAGCGTCGCGAGGTGCAGTCCGAAGGCGGCGAGCGTGCGCATCGCCCGCTCGAGCCGCCCGCGCGCGATGAGCTCACCCCGGTGCGCCAGCAGCGACCCGCGCACCAGCTCAAGCTCCGCCAGCAGTTCGCCGGCGCCGACGTAGTCGCGGCCCGGCTCGCAGGGACCGCCCGTCGCGAGGCGGCGTCGGGTGTTCACGAGCTTCTGCTGGATGCAGGTGAGCTTCAGCCGGTAGGGCTCCTCAGCGTTCAGGCGCAGGAAGCGCGGCTCCACCTCCGTCAGCAGCTCGAGGTCCCGGCCCAGCGACGCCTGCAGCTCAGCCGTCGCGCCGGCTATCAGCACCGACGAGGAGAGGTCGCGTCGCAGCACGTCCACGACGGCGATCGCGTCGCGCAATCCGTGGTCGTGCTGAAGATCCAGCACGCGCCCGGTGCTGTCGGGTCCGACGTTGGGGTTGCCGTCACGGTCGCCGCCGATCCAACTCCCGAACGCGAGCGGCCGCGCGTCCGGCGGCAACTCCAGCCCGAGCCGGCGCAGCTCGTCGGCCAGCTCCTCGAGCACGTGAGGCACCGCGTCCGCGTGCAGGCCGTCGAAGTACCAGACCGCATTGCGCGCCTCGTCGACCACGTCGGGCTTCGCGATGCGCAGCTCATCTGTCTGCCACAGCAGGTCAACCGTCTCCTCGAGCCGCGCGGTCGCCCGCGGGTGACCTCCCTCCAACAGCCCGGCTATCTGGCGCAGCTTGTAGAGCACGGTCCGCCGGGCGGCCTCGGTCGGGTGGGCGGTGAATACCGGCCGCACGGCGAGCCGCTGCACCTCGGCGGCGACCTCCGAGTACGGGATGCCCGCCGAGGCGATCCGGTCGACCGCCTGCGAGAGCCAGCTGCCGTCGCGCGCGCGGATGCTCGCCAGCTCCCTGCCGCGGTGCACCTGCTCCGCCACGTTGGCGAGGTGGAAGTAGGTCGTGAAGGCCCGCACCAGCTTGGTCGCCTCTGCGGGTTCCACCGTGGCGAGCAGCGCGGCGGCGCTGTCCCTGTCCGAGCGGATCAGGCGGCGGATCTCCTCGACCTGGTCGAGCAGCTCCTGGCCCTCCTGGCGCACCAGCGTCCGACCGAGCAGCACCCCCAGCTCGCGGATGTCGCGGCGCAGGCCGGCCTGCGGCTCAGTCGCGGGCGTAGCGATAGCTGCGACCGCCGGCGTACGAGGCGAGGTCAGCGAGGAAGGCGAGGATCACGATGAACCACTCGAAGCCATTCACGGTCCGAGTGCCCGTGTCCCACATCACCGTGTAGGCGAGCGTGGTCCATGGCAGCAGGAAGAAGCCCACAAGCGGCAGCAGCCAGCCGTCGAAGGCTCTGTCGATCATGTTGCTGAACAGAAAGATGAAGAACAGCGCCAGTCGCGGCGAGATCAGGGCGAGCAGAGCGACGAGGCACGGCATGGCGCAAATCTACTCCGCTCTGGCGCTCCCCTGGCGGAAGCCCTCGGCGAGCACACGAGCTCGGCGAGCGGGGTTCATAAGGTCCGCTCCGATTGCGCTCGCGGCACCCGCGTCGGGCGTAACGATCTCCACGCTCGCGCCGCTGCGGCGGGCCGCCGTGGCCTCCACGGACGTGGCGAGCCTCCAACCCGCGGCGAGGCTTCGGAGTGCAAGCGACGGACCGGTGCCCATCGCCGCGGTCGGGACGAGGCAGAGCACGCGATCGCCGCTCCCGGCGCGGACGAGGTCCAGGTTCGTGGGGCTCCAGACGCCGCCGTCCACGTACTCGCGGTCGCCAATCGTGACCGGCGCAAACAGGCCCGGTACCGCGCAAGAGGCCGCAACGGCGTCCGCGACGTTCGCCTCGGGCGCCCCGTCGTCCCCGAAGACGACACGGCGCCCGGAGCCACGGTCCACGGCCACGAGTCGCAGCCTGCCGTCGAAGCGCGGACCTAGCGCGGCCACGCGCGAGCGCAGGTCGTTGAGCTCGATCCGCCCACTCGGCACCCTCGCGAGCAGCGCAGCCCGGGCGAGCGCGCCGCCGGGACTCGCCGCGCTGAGAGCGGGAGCGGCGAGGGGCGAGAAGGCGCCCAGTGACAGGCGGCTTGCCCGCTCGAGTGCGGCGCGCAAGGGTCCGGGGCGCCGGTTCGGCTCGGCCTCACCGTCCCAGCGCACGCGCTCCTCGCCACGCCGCGGGTCCTCGCCAGCCGCGAGGCGGGCGGCCACGATCGAGCCCGCGGACGTGCCGATCAGCTGCCTCGCCCGGCGGAAGTCCTCACCCGTCGTGCGGTGCGCCCCGCCGAGGTAACCCCACATCCACGCTTCGCCAAGCACACCGCCGACCCCGAGGACCAGCACAGTCGCCACGCGCGCAGTGTTCCACGCAACGCTTACGCCAGCGGTCCTCTGAGCGGCGGGCCGAAGGACACCCGCAGTAGCGCGCCCCCGCTAGCGGCGTTCGCGGCGTGCACCTCGCCGCCGTGGGCCTCCGCCGCCTGGCGAACGATCGCGAGCCCGAGCCCGGAGCCCGGGAGCGCACGAGCGCTGTTCGCGCGGTAGAAGCGCTCGAAGATGTGCGGCAGGTCCGCCTCGGCGAAGCCGGGCCCGTGGTCGCGCACGCTCAGCCCGCCGCCGGCCAGCTCGATCTCCACGGTGCCCCCGTGCGGGCTCCACTTGAGCGCGTTGTCCACCAGGTTCGAGACCGCGCGCTGGATTCGCTCGGGCTCGCCGCGCACCAGCATGGGCTGTGTCCTGACGTCGAGTGTCACCCCGTCCTGCGCGCGAGCGCGCGCCCGTTCGACCACGCCCTCCACGATCCTGTCCACGCGGACGTCGTCCACCAGCTCACCGGGCTTCGTCCCGCGTGCGAGCTCGACGATGTCCGCGACCAGCGAGGTGAGCTCGTCCAGCTGCTGGAGGATGTCGACGCGCAGGCTCTCCCGCTCCGCGGCGGGAAGCCGCTGATCGTGCTCGAGCGTCTGGATATTCGCGCGCAGGCTGGCGATCGGCGTACGCAGCTCGTGGCTGGCATCCGCCACCAGGTGGCGCTGCGCCTCGACCGAGCGCTCGAGCGCGTCGAGGGTGGTGTTGAACGTGCGCGCCAGGCGCCCGAGCTCGTCCGTCCGCTCGGTATGGATCCGTTGCGAGGTGTCGCCGTCTCCGGCGAGCTCCTCCGTGCGCCGCGTGAAACTCGCCACCGGCGACAGCGCGGTGCGAGCCACCAGTGCGCCGAGCGCTGCGCCGAGCGCCACGCCCGCTGCTCCGACGAGCAACAGCACCAGCACTACGCGGTCGAGCTGGCGGTCCACCTCGTCGAGCGGGCGCGCCAGCTGCACTGCGCCGTCGCGACCGGCGCCACGCGTGAGCACGCGCAAATGCGTGTGGTTGACGGTGGTATCGGTGAGGTACTCGCCTAGGCCGCTGCGCGCGATCTCTCGCGTGTGCGAATCCACCGGCAGCGACTCATCGGTCCCCGGCCGCTGCAGCACGCGGCCCGAGGGAAGCACGAGCTG
>Ga0126314_10001937_pt1 | contig 10211 bp, 6 predicted proteins | sample Plot105B_FD_92535 | JGI IMG/M metagenome (GOLD analysis project Ga0126314, IMG submission 92535) | Serpentine soil microbial communities from UC McLaughlin Reserve, CA, USA - Plot105B | ecosystem: Environmental > Terrestrial > Soil > Grasslands | place: USA: UC McLaughlin Reserve, Lake County... | reverse complement strand
GCACCGACGCCGCGGCGGTGGGAACGTGAGGCCGGTGCTGGTTCTGGCGACGGACAGTCGCGATCCCTCCGGCCTTGGCGAGCACATGCTGACCCTGGGCAGGGCATTGGCGGAGAGTTTTGATGTCGTCATCGCCGCACAGGATGCCGATGGCGGCGCCTCGTTGCTCCAGCGTGCCGCCCGTGCCGGGCTGCGCGTAAAGGCATTCGACCTCCAGACGCCCAGGGCATTCCAGGCCTGGTTGGCCGACAATGCCGCGATTGTTCATGTCCATGCTGGCATCGGTTGGGAAGGTCACGACCTCTGCAGAATTGGCAAGGCGGCCGGGTTGCCTGTCGTTCGCACCGAGCATTTGCCCTATGTGCTAACCAGCCCCGTGCAACAGGCAGAATATGGTGCCATGCTGATGTCGGTCGATCGGGTAATCACCGTGTCCCGCTCTGCCTATGACAGCTTTGCCCGCCGCCACGAGCCCTCACGCTTCACCCTCGTGCCCAATGGCGTGAAGCCAGGCCGTGCCGTGGTCGAGCATGCCGAGAGCCGCACGGCCCTGGGATTGCTGGCGCATGAACAGATGGTGCTGACGGTCGGGCGCTTCACGCCGCAAAAAGGCCACCCGACACTGCTTGAGGCCGTGCCGTCAATTCTAGAACGGCAGCCGGCGGCACGCTTCGTCTGGGTTGGCGACGGTCCGGATTTGCCCGCCATCGCCGCTGCCATAGAGGACGCCAGTTTGGCCCATGTGGTGACCCTTCTGGGTCACCGCAACGACGTCCCCGACCTTCTCGCCGCGGCAGACCTGCTGGTCCTCCCCTCGTTGTTCGAGGGCCTGCCGCTGGTTGTGCTTGAGGCCATGGCCGCCGGCTTGCCCATCGTTGCTACCGAGATCGGCGGCAACCTCGAAGCCGTAGGAAACGAACATCCCTATCTCGCTCCTGCGGGTGATGCCGCCGCAATTGCCACCGCCATCATCGCAGCGCTCGGCGACCCCGACACGGCCCGTGCCACCGGGCAGGCCGGACGCGATCGCTTCAACCGGCATTTCCTTGCCAGCCGAATGGCCGAGCAAACGGCACAAATCTACACCTCGGTCATGGCCAACTCTTCACCCCAATCCCAGGCTCGCTCCGCATGAATAAGACTCGCATAGGTTTCATCGGCGTCGGCGGCATCGCTCAGCGCCATCTCGGCGTGCTCGAGCGGTTCAGCGATGTCGAACTGGCTGGCTTCGCCGATGTCGATTTCGACCGCGCGGTGACTGCTGCTTCGCGCTTCGGTGCCCGCGCCTTTGCAAGTCACGATGAACTGCTCGCCGACGACAGCCTCGACGCGATCTATATCTGCATTCCCCCCTTTGCCCATGGCGCTGCCGAACGCGCCGTCATCGCACGGGGGCTTCCGTTCTTCGTCGAAAAGCCCATTTCCCTCGACTTGGCGCTTGCCGAGACCCTTGCCGCCGAAATCGCCGCCGCGGGGCTGACCACCGCCGTTGGCTATCACTGGCGCTACCTCGACACGGTGGACGAGGCGCGGCGCCTGCTCGCAGAGCGGCCTGCTCAATTGGTGTCCGGGTACTGGCTCGACCAGACCCCACCCCCGCAATGGTGGTGGCATGCCAACCAGTCCGGTGGGCAGATGGTCGAGCAAACCACCCATATCATCGATCTCGCCCGCTATCTCGTCGGCGACGTCACCCAGGTTTTCGGCCTGGCCGGCCATACCGACCGGGAGCGCTTTCCCGGGCTCGATGTCCCGACGGTCAGCACCGCAAGCCTGCGCTTTGCCTCGGGCGCGATAGGCAATATCGGCTCGACCTGCCTTCTGAACTGGGGCCATCGCGTTGGCCTCCACCTTTTCGCAGATGGCATGGCGCTGGAGCTGACCGACCATGACATCATGGTCGATGTCGGCGCTGGACGCCCGGTCCAGCACGCCGAAGGCGATCCGGTCTGGCGCGAAGATCGCGATTTCGTCGACGCCGTCCGTGGCGAGCCCAGCCGCATCCGGTGCTCCTATGCCGAAGCGCTCCACACCCATCGGGTGGCACTGGCCATCAACCAGTCGGCACAAAGCGGTCGGGCCATCGACCTGGCGGCAAGCTGATGCCCCACCGCCAAATCCGCTCGCTCGGCATAGAGCACGAGGGCCGCGCCTATCACTTCGGTTATGACGAAGGCCCACCCGGCGAAGGACAGGTGCAATTGGAGACGCTTTATTCCGGCTTTTCGGCCGGCACCGAGCTGACCTTCATGAAGTACACCAATCCCTACTTCTTCTCTCGCTGGAATGCTGAGCGCGGGGTGTTCGAGCCCGGCGAACCGAGCCTGCACTATCCTGTGCCGTTCCTAGGCTATATGGAGGCGGCAAGGGTTCTTGAAAGCCGCAGTCCCGCTTTCGCCGAGGGACAAGTCCTCGCCACCGCCTATGCCCACAAGACCGGGCACACCGCCGACCCCTCGCGCGACGTGCTTGTGTCCATGCCGACCGGCCTCGATCCCATTCTCGGCGTGTTTATCGGCCAGATGGGGCCCATCGCCGCCAATGGCATTCTGCACGCCGATGCAGAAATCTTCGGCAGCCAGGTCACACACATGGGCCAGGGCATCGCTGGCCGCCATATCCTCGTCATTGGCGCCGGCACTGTGGGTCTCATGACCGCGCTCTTTGCCCAGCGTGCCGGCGCTGCCGGGCTGATCATCGCCGATCCATCGCCCTACCGGCGCCGCAAGGCGGAGGCTTTCGGCATTCTCGCCATGGACGAGGAAGCAGCTTTCCAGCACGCCAAGACGCAGTGGCACAGCGGCAGCGACCGTGGCGCCGATTTCGTCTTCCAGACCCGCGCCCAAGCCTCGAGCCTGCACACAGCCTTGCGCGCCCTTCGGCCGCAAGGGACCGTCATAGACCTCGCATTCTATCAGGGTGGCGCGGAGGCACTGCGGCTGGGCGAGGAATTCCATCACAATGGGCTGGCGCTCAAATGCGCCCAGATCAACCGCGTCCCTCGCGGGCTCGGGCATCAATGGGATCGTCGACGGCTGGCCGGCGAGACCATCGCTTTGCTCCAAGACGTTGGCGACATCGTGCGCCGCGAAGTCATCACCCATGTGGTGCCGTTCGACGATGGCCCGGCATTTCTCGCCGAACTGGTCGAAAAGCGGCCCGAATTCCTGCAGATCGTTTTCAAGGTGGCCGATTGACCTCCGAACCGACCCGTATTCTCTTTGTCGTCGCATGGCTCGTTGTCGGCGGCGAAGAAACCGAAGTTCGCCTGCTTGCGCAAACCCTCGATCCACAGCGCTATCAAATCGATGTCGTCGCCTGCTTCCACAAGCCCGGCATGCCCGCCCAGACCCACGAGCAACTGCGGGCGCTCGGCATCGATGTCGACACCGTGCCCTATGCGCTCTCGCTTGAGGATACGGTCGCCTATCTCGCCCGCAAGGTCGCGACATACGACGTCGTCGTCTCGTGCCAGAACGTGGCCGACATCTATCCCGCCCTCGAGCGGGCTCACCTGCGGCCGCCATTGATCGAACATGGCGGCCTCGTGTCTGAGGCATTGGCGGGCCCAAAGCATTTCACTAACCGCTATGTCGGCGTCTGCCGCTCCATTCGCGACGCTGCTGCGGGCAAAATGCCAGGCCGTGAACACGATGCCATCGAAATCCCGTCCATGGTTGACCTCTCCGAATTCCGCCCCGGTGATCGCGAGCGCATCCGGGCTGAACTCGGCATCGGCGAAGCCACGCCGGTCATCGGCTGGGTCGGGCGGCTCGATGCTAAAAAGCGTATCGAGGACTTTATCGCCGCTGCCGCGATCGTGCACAGGCAAAGGCCGGACGTCCTGTTCCTGGTCGTGGGCGGTCCCGATGCTTTCATGCCGCAATACGCCGAACAGCTGCAACTGCTGGCGCTGAAAAGTCACCTGCAGCATGCGATGCGCTTCCTTGGCGACCGCCGCGACGTTCCGGCCCTGCTGGCAGGCATGGATGTCTTCACCTGGCTTTCCGAAGGCGAGGGCATGCCCCATGTGATTGCGGAGGCCGGTGCCGCCGGCCTTCCTGTCATCGCGACCCCTGACAATGGCGCCCTGCAGCAGATCGAGGACGACGTCTCGGGCCTCTTCGTGCCTCACCGTACGCCAGGCGCTGTCGCCGACGCCATGATGCGTCTGCTTGATGACCCCGCCCTTGGGCAACGTCTCGGCCTTGCATTGCGGAAGAAAGTTGAGAGCACCTACAGCGCCGCTGTCGTCGCTCCGCAATGGCAGGCGCTGATTGGCACCGTCATCGCCGAACGCAAGTCCGGGCCGGCCCCCGCCCTCTTCAAGAGCTTTTACCAAGGTGGCTTTGAATGCTCTACCCATCGGTTGGTCAACGGCAAGCGGCTCGACGTCATTGCCTCAAGCCATCATGACCTGCATGCCGAATCCGACTATCGCCAGCTCGCTTCACTCGGCATGCGAACGGTCCGCGACGGTTTTCGTTGGCACCTGATCGAGAAGGCCCCCGCTCGTTACGACTGGTCGAGCATCTTGCCCATGCTCACTGCCGCCCGCACCACCGGCACGCAAGTCATTTGGGATCTGTTCCACTATGGGTGGCCTGACGATCTCGATATATGGCAGCCCCAATTCGTCGATCGTTTTGCCGAATTTGCACGCGCGGCCGCCCGGGTGGTTCGTGACAACAGCGACGCAGTCCCGTTCTATTGCCCCGTCAACGAAATCTCCTTCACCGCCTGGGGCGGCGGCGATGCCGGCTACCTCAATCCCTTTGCGCGTGGACGCGGCTTTGAACTGAAGGTACAACTTGCCCGCGCGGCCATCGCCGCCATGGAGGCCGTCCTCGATATCGATCCCCGCGCCCGCTTCGTCCACTGCGACCCGGCAATCAATGTAGTGACCGCTCCTGACCGCCCGCATGAGTTCTGGGCCGCCGAGGGCCACCGCCAGGCGCAATACCAGGGTTGGGATATGCTCGCAGGTCTCGCCTGGCCCCAGCTCGGTGGCTCCAAACGGCTACTCGATATCGTCGGCGTCAACTACTACAGCAACAATCAATGGATCCACGGTGGTCCGCCAATCGAACGCCACCATCCTCAATACCGGCCCCTACATCGCCTTTTGATGGAGATCCATGGCCGCTATGGCCGTCCCATCCTCCTGGCCGAAACCGGCACAGAGTTCGAGGCCCGCCCCGATTGGCTTCGCTATGCTGCCGGCGAAGTGGCGCTGGCTCGTGCCAAGGGCGTGCCCATGGAAGGGCTGTGCCTCTATCCCATTCTCAACCATTTTGGATGGGACGATGACCGCCCCTGCCAGAATGGCCTGCTCGAACATACCTGGTCCGAACATGGAAGGACGGTCTACCAACCCCTTGCCGACGAACTGGCGCACTGGACTAGACGGCCACCGTTAGGCCACACGCCAGCTGTGTTTGGTGCGCCAGAAGCATTCATCAAAGCGTAAGCGCTTCCAACAATTGATGATCCCGAACCTGCTTCATGCGTTTGTCACAAGCACTAGGAGGAGACCATGTTCAAACCCCAAGGTCCCAATAGCCTGTCCCCGTATCTGATTGTCGATGATGCTCAGGTTACCCTTGATTTCATCAAGGCAGTGTTCGAAGCCGAGCCGGATCTCGTGCATAGAGGGCATGACGGCTCAATTGCTCATGCTGAAATCCGTATCGATGACACTATTCTTATGGGGGGACAGTTCAAAGACAGCGGTAGCGTTGCCCATGTCCACGTCTATGTGCCAGACGTCCTACACACTTTTGAATTGGCTGGGAAAGCGGGCGGCAAGGCGGTTCAGGAGCCGGTGCGGAAAGACGACCCAGACCTCCGCGGGGGGATCGTTGACGGGTCGGGTACGACCTGGTGGCTCTCTACGCGGCAGGAATAAGAGCGTCCTGTTAGGGAGCCGTAGAAGGTTCCAACTGGCTAGAGTGATAGTAAGGGCGGAGATGTGCCCCCTTCCGGCGATCCTTCTAACGCTAGTCTGCTCCCTAAGGCGGATTTCGCCGCTACGCCCATTTACCGAGCGGACCGGTAAGCCAACCGCCTGATATCAGCGAGTTTGCGGGAACGCGGACGTTGCTGGTCTGTCAAGTTAAGGGCCGAAAGCATAGCGTCTGCTTTAGCTGGGACGGACGCGCAATTCACGTGGGAACCGGCAAACGAATGCAGTACTGCATTGGACCTAGCACCGCCGAGCGCTGCGAAGGTCACTATGCTGAGCGGTTTCAGTATGCTGTCGCGCGGCAGGGTGATATTCCGATACTGCTCAGTTCGATAGCGAACAACGGAAACCGCATGGCACTCGTCAAAACGACCGCTCTGGCTAAACGCAACGCCGCCGCGGCATTGCCCGCTGCCGAGCAAAACAAGCCAGCCACTGCTCCATCAAAGGCGCAGGCCACCCCGAAGACGCGGGTCGCTGTTTCGCGCGAGCAGGCAGCGGAGCGCGTCGCTTCTGCCACCATGCAGCTTACCGCGGGTGTCACCCAGGCAGCAGCGGCAGCAGAAGAATTGCGCCGCGGGCTGGAGCAGATCGCCAGCGGTGCTGAGGAGGCAGCAGGCGCAGCGCACCAGTCCCTGGCGACGGTCGGCGAGCTGTCCCGACAATTTTCTGGGGCAAGAAGCGAAGCCGAGACATCGCGCCGGCGTGCCGAGGTGCTGCAGGCTGCGGTGGTGGAATCGACGACCACGATCGAAAGCGCCCTGCTGGCGATCGAAACCAACGCCACGCGCCAGCTCGCCACTGTCGAACTGATCAATCGGCTGCAAAGCCAGGCCGCCGGTATCGGTCAAACGACGACCGTGGTTGCCGACGTTTCCGACCAGACCAATCTTCTGGCGCTCAATGCCGCGATCGAAGCCGCACGAGCCGGCGAGAAAGGTGCGGGCTTTGCAGTCGTCGCTGACGAAGTGCGGTCCTTGGCTGAACGGGCCGAGCGCAGCGCCCGCGACGTCAAGATGCTGGCACAGTCCATCGCCGATGGGGTGACCGAAGTCACAACCCGCATCGGGGCGGCCGCTCAGTCGGCAAAAGCGCAGACCACCGCCGGTCGGGCCATCACCGCAGACTTGACGACGGTTCGGACCGGCTTGCTGGCGCTGCTGGATGGCAGCATGCTCATCCTGACGGCCGCCGTCGAGGCCAATATGGCCGCTCGCGAAGCGCAGAAAGGCGCCGAGACCGTTGCTTCGGCGGCAGAGGAACAAGCCGCAGCGGCGGCCGAGGCGCAGCGTGCGGTGCAGCAGCAGACCGTTGCGCTCGAACAGAGCCAGCAGGCGGCGCAGTCGCTGTCGCAGATTGCCGAAGGCTTGGGCACCGATGACACATCGGCCGGTCCCGCAGCCATGGGTGCCGCTGCCGAGGAACTCTCGGCCACCGTGCAGGAGCTTTCGAGCGCCGCTGCCCAGATCCTGATTGCGGTCGACCAGATCAGCAGGGGCGCAGAAGAACAGGCGGCCGCGACGCAGGAGTCCAATGCGGCCATCGCCGAGATCGAAACCAGCGCCAAGCTGAGCGCGGAAAACGCCGGCGACGCGGTACGCCGGGCGGAAGCCATCGCTGAACTGCTGGCGCGCAACAAGTCCGGCGTCGTTGATATAGCGGGTCAAGTAGAGGGGGGGCTAGCCGATATTCGTGCCGCAGTCGCGACGCTGTCGACGCTCGACGATACCGCAGGCCGCATCGAGCGGGTGGTTGATCGCATGATCATGGTGGGCGTGCAAACCAGCATGCTGGCGGTCAGTGGCTCGGTCGAAGCAGCGCGTGCGGGGAGCGAGGGGCGAGGTTTTGCCATCGTCTCGAGCGACATTCGCAAATTGGCGGATGACGCCTCCGAGACCATAGAAGGCGCCAAGGACGCGGTGCGCTCGATCCAGAGCAGCATTGCTGTGGCGCGCCGCGACCTGGAGGCGTCCATGCAGGCGGGTGAAGCTGAACTGGCGCGAACGCGGCTCATCGTCGATAGGCTGGATCAGGTTCAGAAGGATGCGGCCGCGATCATCGAGGGGAACAAGACGATCCTCGCCAGCGCGGACGCGGTGTTTGTCAGCGCACGTGAAATCCTGGCTGGCGCCGAGCAGATCGCGGCGGTGGCGCAGCAAGCAGGCGCCGCAGCTGCGCAGGCAGCATCGGCCGCACATCAGCAGGCCAGCGCGGCCGAGGATTTGGCGGCAGCAATCGAGGAGATTGCCCTGCTGTCCGAGGAATTGCAGGTGGTGAGCTGAGCCAGACCGACGGCACGCCCGCCCGATCGGGTGCACAGCGCCATCTGACCGTGCTCATAGGCGATCAGCGTTATGACTTGCCGGCGGACACCCTGGTCGAGGTCATTCGGCGGCCGCGATTGACACGCGTGCCGCATGGTCCGCCAGCCTTGGTTGGCGTGGCCAATCTGCGCGGAACCGTGTTGCCGGTGGTGTCGCTGGCACGCCTGATGGGTCATGACTCCGGGCCGGAGGAGCGCGTTGCCGTGCTCGACCATAATGGCACGGTCGGCCTATTGGTCGACGCTGTGCTGCGGCTTCAGGCTGGCGACGGTGCCGGCGATGAGCAGCTGGTGGACTTCGCTGCGCTGCTTGAAACCGGCTTCAAGCGCCCCGCCGTACAAACGCGTGTCGCCGCCGGTTTGGGAAATGTAGCCGCAGAGGCAGAAGTTCGCGCTGTTCAGCGGATCCTGGTGGCGTTTCTGGTGCATGGGCAGACCTTTGCCCTGCCGCTGACCTCGGTGATCGAGGTGCTTCGCTTGCCGAACGGACTTGCCCGCGTCGCGCATGCCGACAGCGCGGTCCTGGGGATTGCCAGCATCCGCGAACGGTCGCTGCCGGTCATCTCGCTGGCTGGCATACTGGGCTTCGAGACGAGGCAGGCCAATCAAGAGACTGATCGGGTTCTCGTCATCGAGCACCAGGGTGCGCGGATCGGCCTCGTGGCTGAGACGATCGACACCATCATCCGGCTGCCGGAAACCGCCATCGACAGGGTGCCGGCCATTCTGCAACGCGGACGGGGCGACGCTGAGCTCGACGCCATCGGGCGATCGGAAGGGCGACCTCTGGTGTCGATCCTTTCAGTGCCGAAACTCTTCGCCAATGCCTCGGTTGAGGCCCATATTTCGGCAGCGGGCCAGGAGAAAGAAGCCATGGTCGAGCAACATGGTGGCGTTACGCGGGAACAATTCGTGGTCTTCGACCTGGGCGGTGAGCGCTACGGCCTGCCCATCGCCGCGGTCGACGAAGTGCTGCGACTGCCCGAGCAGGTCACGCGGGTGCCAAATGGACCCCGCTTCGTTACCGGTATCATCAACCTGCGCGGACGCCCCATTCCGATCATCGACCAACGGCTGCGGTTCGATGCGCCCACCGCAGACAAGTCGGTGCAGCCGCGGGTCATCATCGTCAGCTTCGGCGCCTTGCAGGCGGGCTTCGTCGTCGACGCGGTGTCCGAAATCCTCTCGGTCGATGGTGCCGCGGTGACAGCAGCGCCGCCATTGTCTTCCGAGCGCGCGACCGTGTTCAGCCGCATCGTCAAAACCGGAGCTGATGACGCCTTGATCCTGTTGATCGACCCACAAGAATTGCTGAGCCGTGCCGAACAGGACGTCATTGCCGATATTGCCGCCCGCCAGGCAGAAGCAGCATCGAGGTGATCCGCATCCTCATCGCCGAGGATTCGGCCTTGATGCGTAAGCTGCTGATCGACATCTTCGCGGCGGCCGGCGATTTCGAGATCGCCGTCGCCCGCGACGGGCTCGATGCGCTGGCGCAGGTCGCCAGCTTCCGGCCCGATGTTGTGACCCTCGATATCAACATGCCCAAGCTCGATGGGCTGGTCTGCCTCGACCGCATCATGCTTGAGCATCCTGTGCCAGTGGTCATGGTGTCGGCGCTGACTGAAGATGGCGCCGACGAAACGCTCAAGGCCCTGGGCATGGGCGCGGTGGATTTCATCGCCAAGCCTGAGGGCGTCATATCGCTGCATATTGATGCGCTAGCCGATGAACTGGTGGCCAAGGTCCGGGCCGCAGCCGCTGTGCAACTGCCGCGGTCGCGGCGCCTGGCGGAGCGCATGCGTCTGCGCCGGCAAGGCGCCGCCGAGCCCCTGCAGGCTGTTCAGGTTATGTCGGCCATGCCTTTGGATCATGCTGCGCCCGGAATAGTCCTGGTTGGGGCATCGACCGGCGGACCGCCGG
>Ga0126314_10001936_pt1 | contig 10212 bp, 10 predicted proteins | sample Plot105B_FD_92535 | JGI IMG/M metagenome (GOLD analysis project Ga0126314, IMG submission 92535) | Serpentine soil microbial communities from UC McLaughlin Reserve, CA, USA - Plot105B | ecosystem: Environmental > Terrestrial > Soil > Grasslands | place: USA: UC McLaughlin Reserve, Lake County... | reverse complement strand
GCAAGGAGCTCATGAAGGCGGCCATCGCCCGCGGGCTGGGCAAGAACTACCGGCAGGAGTCCCCGCTCGACTGGGGCTACCTGACCTTCGACGAGCCGCGCCGAGAGCGCGTCCGCCTCACCGCGCGCGGGCGGGCAGGATCCCAATCATCCGAGGAGGGATCGTGAAGAAAGTCCTGCTCCAGCTCGATACAGACGAGCACCCGAGCCCGTTCGACGCGATCGTCGCATACGACGCCGACGTCGACGTAGTGCTCTCCCATGGCGGCATGAACCCGGACGAGACGCGCGCGCTCGTGCAGGACGCGTTCTTCACCCGCGGCGTGGACGACCTCAGGAACACGGCCGTGTGGGTGGGCGGCAAGGACGTCGCCGCGGGTGAGCAGGTCTTCGCCCAGGTCCAGAAGGCCTACTTCGGGCCCTTCCGAGTCTCGGTGATGCTCGACTCCAACGGCTGCAACACCACCGCGGCGACGACGATCGCGCGGCTCGCGAAGGCGCGCGACCTGGCCGGCAGCCGCGCGGTCGTGCTCGGTTTGGGAGCCGTCGGCCTGCGCTCGGCCACCCTGTTGCAGCAGGAGGGCTGCGAGGTCGCCGTCGCCTCCCTGCCGCCCGACCTCTTCGGCGACGACCGCCCCTATCACCGCCCGCGCGGGCTCAGCGTCGCGGAGGAGCTCGGCCTCGACATCCGCGAGCCGAGCGACCGGTCCGAGCTCGAAGCGACGCTCGACGGGGCCCAGCTCGTCCTGGCGGCCGGGCCGGCCAATGTGGAGGTGCTGCGGCGCGACGCGTGGGCGGCGGCCGAGTCGGTCGAGCTGCTGGCCGACTACAACGCGGCCGAGCCGCTGGGCATCGAGGGCACGAAGGCAACCGACGACCTCGCCTCCTACGACGGCAAGGTCGTGCTCGGCGCGCTGGCGATCGGCGGCCCGAAGATGAAGGTGCACAAGGCCTGCGTGCGGCGGCTGTTCGAGAGCAACGACCATGTGCTCGACACCGACGCCGTCTACGCGATCGCCAAGGAGCTCGTTTGAGCCGCGTCGCCGGCGTCGACCCTGGGACGGTCTCCTTCGACGTGTGCGTGCTCGACGACGGCGAGGTGATCCTCGAGCGCAGTTTCTCGACCGAGGACGTAGGCGCCGATCCGGCGCCGCTGGTCGAGACGCTCGTCGGCCACGGCCCATTCGACCTCGTGCTCGGCCCGGCCGGCTACGGGCTCCCGCTTGTCGCGGCCGAGCGGGTCGGCGAGCGCGAGCTCGAGCTGATGGTCCTGGTGCGCGTCGACGAGCCCCATGGCCGGGCCGGCGTTGCCGGGATGCGCTCGATCGTGCACGCGCTCATCGCGGCCGGTCTTCCGCTCGTGTTCGGGCCAGGGGCGATCCACCTGCCGACCGTCCCGGTCCACCGGAAGTGGAACCGCATCGACCTGGGCACCGCGGACAAGGTCGCGAGCGCCGCGCTCTGCATCGCGGACCAGTCATGCCGGCTCGGCGTCGACTTCGCCGAGACCTCGTTCATCATGCTCGAGCTCGGCGGCGCGTTCAGCGCCGCCCTCGCCGTCGACGGCGGGCGCATCGTCGATGGGCTCGGCGGCTCCGCCGGGCCGATCGGGGCTCGTGCATGCGGTGCGCTCGACGCCGAGGTGGCGTACCTCCTCGGCGGTGCGCTGTCGAAGCGCACCGTGTTCAGCGGCGGCGCGCTCGATCCGCGGGGCGAGCTCGATCTCTCCACGGGGCTGGGCACGCTGCGCAGCGACCCCCGGTACCGTGATGGATGGCTCGCGCTCGAGGAGGGCGCGGCGAAGGCCGCGCTGGCCCTGGCGGTCAGCGCTCCGGCGCCGCGCGAGATCATCGTCGCCGGGCGCCTGGCACACGCGCCGGGCGTGCTCGATGCGCTCGGTGAGCGCCTTGCCGCGGTGGCGCCGGTGCGGTTGGTGGCCAAGGCCGCCGCCCAGGGCGCCGCAGTGCTGGCCGACGGTCTGGCGGGCGGGCGCTACGCGGCGCTCGTCGAGCGCCTAGGCGTGCGCGACGCGAGTGGCTCGGCGCTCGACCATCTCAGGATCGACGGCGCCGATCGGATTCGGCTGCGCTAAGGGCCTGATCAGCCGGCGGCGTCGAGCCACTCGCGCATCGTCGTGTGATGCGCAACGTGCTGGCCGGCGTCGAGCTCGCGGCGCAGCTCTCTCAGCAGCCCGAAGCGCTCGGCGACGACGTTGTGTTGGTGGATCGTCTCGAAGTTCTCCTGTCGCGCCGACACGAAGGCGTCGTCGTGCAGGCCGCCGAAGCGCTCGATCACGCCTCGCATCGCCTCGCGCACGCAGTCCTCCACGAACCTCGGACGACGCGCGGCCTTCTCGACGACCACGCCCTCGTCCGAGCGCTTCATCAGCTCGTAGATCTCGCTGGACATCGAGTCTTCGACGATCGCGAGCAGCTCCGCCGCGTCCACGTCGGTGTCGCACTCCTCGGGCAGCCCGAGGTGGAGCGTGCCCAGGCCGCGCTGGTTGTGCGTGGCAACCGGGATCGCCTCGAGGATGTCGGCGATCTCGGCGTCGGTGAATCCGTCGGCGGCCAGGCGCTCGCGCGAGCGCGCTGCAACCAGCCGCTGCGCGGTCGGGCTCGCCGTCATCCCCTGCGCGGCGACGCCCACGAGCCGGCGCGTGCCGCGCTCGGACGCCACCGCCGAGCCCAGCAAGGTAAAGATCTCCTGGGTGGTGATCCCGGACACCGGCGCCAGCTTGTGCTCTGGATAGCGGGCCGCGATCGTCACCTCCGCGCGAGGCACGTCCTGGCGCTCGCGCACCTCCACGGCGATTCGCTGCGCGAGGTGCTCGGCCTTCAAGCCGACCGCGCCGAGCACCACCTCGCCGATGACGTCGTTGATGACCTCCTCGAAGCGCGACATGTGCGCGCCCTTCTGCTGCGGGCCAAGCTCGACGAAGCAGTCGAGCTTGGCGTAATAGAGCTGCTCGGCACCGGGGGTGCCGATGCGGATGACCTTCTCGACGTTCGTCGCGCCGACGCGCGACAGCGAGACCGGGATCGCGGGGGCCGACGCCTGCACATCGGTGACGCGGGGCAGAGGAGTCGGCTCCATCGACTCCGGAGCGTACCGAGGCTGATTCGGCGTCTGGCACACTCGTGGCGAGGCCCAAGAAAGGAGCACCATGGCCGGGAGCTCAGGAATCACCAGGGCGCTGGTCCGAGAAGCCGTGGAGCGGGCGGGAGACGAACACTGGCAGGCCCTGATCCGGCATCACGAGGATGCCTATCCGGCCAGCCGGCCCACCCCGGGCGATGTCTGCCGGGCCGAGGCCGAGCGGCTCAACCAGCTCGGACTCGGCGACGCAGAGGAGCTCACGCTGGTCGAGACTCGGGTGGAGCGCGCGAATTCCACCATCCGCGTAGTCCACCTGTTCGAGTACGGCCCTCGCAAGGCTCGCCTGCTGAGCGAGCCGTTCGAGGGATACGGAGGCGAAGAAGGCTAGCTGCGCGCGCCGTCGCGGGGACTTCTTTCGGTGAAGCGCAGTACAAGCGCGAGAGAGCTTTCCGGTCCTCGCCAGTGCTCACGCAACAACTCGCTCCCGCTGCCCCGCAGCACGAGGCGCAAGGCAAGGACGACAGCCAGCGCATCGTCGATGTGCCCAGCGACCGGAATGAAATCCGGCACGAGGTCGAACGGGAACGCGAGGTATCCCACGAGCACTCCAAGCAGCAGCTTGTGTCGCCGGGCGACGCGTGGGTCGCCGAGCAGACGCCTAACGAGCACGATGCAGTCGGGAATGAAGCGGGCCACATCGCGCGCGCTTCCCCGGCGCCCGGCGACGATCAGCACCACGACGAGCCCGGCGTACCCCAGCAGGAGGCACGCCGCGACGAGCAACAGCGAGTACGGCGAGGTCATGATCGTCACATCAGCGGCTCTACCAAGACGCGATGCCCGTTGCCGCAGACCATGAAGAACGGGCCGGGACGCCACCTGCAGTCCTCGTCAAGGTGCCACCGAGTCTCGACCCGCTCCACCGGTGCCGCACATTCGTGGCAGGGCGGCGAGGCAAGCGCGATCAGCTCCGCTCTGGTCATGGCGTCGGCGCGGGTTCGTGAGCTCGCCCGGCCCTGGCTTCCTGGCAATCCGTGCGTCCTGTGTGCCCCAGGTCCACGCGCGTTGTCCTCGATCGAAGTCCGTCCGTCCTTACTGGAGGGGTCTTCGGCACGGTGCGCGGCGTGCGCAATGGGCCATGCGTCCACGGTCCGCTACGTGCGTCATGGACGCTGCGGCCGACTCGGCGCGCGGCGACCGTGGAGCACGCGAACACCGACCGCTCGGCCAGGCGAACCCGACCGGCCAGGCGGTGACAGCCGGGCCGCCCAGAGCTACGCTTTGGGGGTTCGGGCGGGAACGCGCGAGGGAGGGAGCAAGCTATGGAGGTTTCCCTGGCACGGCGACTCGTCGCCGAGGTGGTGGGCACGGCCATTCTCGTGCTGTTCGGCGCCGGCTCGGTGGTGGCAGCGCTCAGGATGGGGGGCGGGAAACTCGACTACCCCGGCCTTGGGATGGTGGCGCTGAGCTTCGCCTTCGCGATCGCCGTTGCAATCTACGCGTTCGGGACCACATCTGGCGCGCACATCAATCCGGCGGTCACCGTGTCGCTCGCAGCGACGCGCCGCTTCCCCTGGGGCGAGGTGCCGGCGTACGTGGTTGCCCAACTGGTCGGAGCCACGGCCGGCGCGGCGCTGATCGCGGCCGCGTTCGGTGGAGACGCGGTCGACTTCGGCACCGGCGGGACCACCCTCGCCGACGACGCGACCTATGCGCAGGGCATCGTCGCCGAGGCAATCGGCACGTTTCTGCTGGTGACGGCGGTCATGGCACTGGCGGTCGACAGTCGGGCACCGGCGGGATGGGCCGGCTTCATGATCGGCCTTGCGGTCGCGGCGGCAATCCTCGTAATCGGCCCGCTCACCGGTGCCTCGCTGAATCCAGCCCGTACGTTCGGTCCGCTACTGGTCACGACGATCGGCGGAGGCGACACGAACTGGGGCGATCTGCCCCTTTACATCGTCGGACCTCTGGCGGGTGGCGGACTCGCGGCCTTCGCATACGACATGGTCGCGCGCCCACGCGCCGTCGAGATGGCACCGGCGCCGATCGGCGGCGACGAGCGTGCGATGGAACCGGCCGCGACACCCCCAACGGCCGGGAACGGCGGCGAGGCCGGCCGGGAGGCGCCCATCAGACCGCATTCCACGCGAAAGAGGAATCAATAGGGCATCGACTACCACTCGCGCTCGCTTCCGGCTAGGGTGGATTCGGCCTGCGGAGTGAGAGATGGCGTCCGCCGCACGTTTCTTCGACGATCCGCGGTACCTGCGTACCGTCGTCTCCGAGAAGCCGCCCGCGAACTCGGTGGCGCAAGCACGGGCTGCGGCGCACTTGGCGGGGTGCCGGGCCGGCGCTGTGATCCTGGACGCTGGGTGTGGGAACGGGCGCCACTCGCTGCCGCTGGCGCGCGCGGGCTTCCGGGTGGTCGGGCTCGACCGCTCCCGCCCACTGCTTACCGCGGCCCGGCACGCAGCGGGTGGTGCGAAGTGGCCGTACTTCGTGCGCGACTCATATACGAGCCTGCCGTTCGAGCGCGGTGCCTTCGACGCGGTCCTGTGGCTGGGAACGGCGCTTGGATACCTCGGCGACGGCGGCGACCGGGTCGCCCTGCGCGAGTTCCGGCGCGTGCTCGCTCCCGGCGGCCGGCTCGTGATCGAGACGCTTCACCGCGATGCGCTCGGCGTCACGCTGATGCAGCATGAGGAGAGGCCGCTGCCGGGCGGCGGCACGCTGTGCTTCGACCGGCGCTTCGACCGTCTCCGCCGCATCATGTACGAGGAGCAACGTTTCGAGGACGGCGGCCGAGCCGATGAGTCGCGAGCCTACGAGCTGCGCGTCTACGGGAAGGACGAGCTCCGCCGCCTCGTCGAGGAAGCTGGGTTCGTGGTCGTCGGACGGCACGGATCGCTGGCCGGAGACGGCGAGCCGTCGCCCGCCACGCCGCTCGTGCTCGTGGCGGTGGTGCCTGAGCACCGCCGGTCGCCGCGCTCAGCTCTCTGGTTGGGAACGCGGAACGGCCCCATGTCAGCTCTATCTCTGGATGGTGACTCTCGGCCTCCGCGAGGAGAGCGACACGCGCGACCAGCCCGAAGGCCTTGCTGAAGTCGTCGAAGGCGAGCTCGCGCCGCAGCACACGGACGCCGTCGCGCTCCGGGCCGAGCTTGCGGTCGGCCTGGCCGCCGTCAACCGTCCGCCAGCGCCCGTAGTAGGCCCCGTGCTTGATGTAGGTGCTTCCTGCGCCGTTCGCCCGCTTGGTTTTCGCCATAACTCCGATTCCGGATACTGGTCGGGACCGGGTGTCCGCACTACCGATCCCGAGGCGACCGCATCGGGAAGGGAGCGGAAATCCGGGTCGACGACGGTGGAAACAGGCGCGGGTTCGGGGAAGAGGGCCGGCGATGCGCCTCTCGGGTCGGCTCGGCGCTGGCCGGCGCGACGGTCGGGCGGCGGCACGCAGGGGCGCACAATGGGCCGATGAGCGGGTGGATCGTTCCGCCGCCGGGATTTCCGGTCAAGAGCGCGGCGGAGCTGCTGCGCGAGCGCGAAGCGAAGGTGGCGGAGCTGGGGCGGCGTGGGCTGCTTCGCTCCGACCGGCTTCGCCGGGCGATGCTGAGGGTGGCTCGCGAGGACTTCATCGCGCGCGCGTACCGGGCCTACGCCTACGAGGAGGTCCCGCTGCCGCTGCCGGGCGAGCGAGCGACGATCTCCTGTCCGCACAGCTATCCGCTGTTCCACGAGCCGCTCGGCCTGGGGTCGGGCCACCGCACGCCCCCTACGATCGGATCTGCGTCACGGCGGCCTGCCCGGCCGTGCCACCCCCATTGATCGAGCAGCTGGCGCCGCGGGGTCGGCTCATCGCACCAGTCATCGACGGCACACGCCAGCGGCTCACCGTCCTCGAGAAGACCGTCGACGGCATCCAACGCACGGTGTCGCGGACGTGCTGTACGTGTCGCTCCGGGGACGCTACGGCGTCGTCAGCAATTGACTGACCCGTCGTCGCATCGGGGAAGGTTCCGTGAACGCGCTGCTCCGGCGGGCGCGCAGACGGCCGCCCGCGAGGACCATGCCCGGCGCTCGCCGCCACGGTAACTGCGCAGGGGGAACCGTGCCTCCGGCCGGATGAGCGCATGCAGCATCGCAATCCGGGGAGACGTCGATCCCGTCGCCCGGACGGATCACAGACGCCGCGGAGGCGCGCGGCGCGCTCGTCGCTCGGTGACACGTCGGCGTAAGCTCGACCACATCTCGTCGGCTGGGTGGCGGAAGCATGTTCGCCCGATCGCATCGGCAATGGGTGGGTGGCGTCACCGTCCCGCGAGGCGGGCATGGGCCGTCGACGCACTGGCAGGTTCGCGGTCGAGACGGCCGTAGGCGCGTGTACTGTCGAAAAGGAGCAACGGTGAACGAAGAGGTCTTCAACATGTCGGTGCGGAAGTTCCTCAAGACACTGGGAGTCACCGCCCAGCGGGAGATCGAGCTCGCCGTGCGAGAGCAGCTCGAGGCCGGCGACCTGCGAGGCGACGAGACGCTTGACGCGAGCGCGACGGTGACCGTCGCCGGTCTGTCACGCGATGTAGTGGTGACGGGCAAGATCTCGCTCGCATAGCAGTGGGCTGACAAGGTCGACACGGAACGCCGGCTCGTGCTGTTCCCCAGCCCGCCGGTCGCCCGTCCCGGCCCCCGCCTGTGCGGGCTCCAAGGGGCCGTGCTCCGCGCGTCGAGCCCTTCCGAACTCGCTGATGGCTCCCGGTACGGAGCGGCCGCCTCGCCCCGTCTTGTCTCGGGCGCATGCCGTTTCGCGAACGGGCCTGGGGTTTGGGGATGGAGGGGTCGCTACGGCCCTTCTCTAGGCTCAGGGCATGCCGACCACCACCTTGCAGCTCGGCGACACCGTTCCGGCGTTCGCGCTTCCCGACACCGACGGCGCCGAACACCATGTGCCGCTGGCCGAGGCCCCGCCAGCCACGGTGCTGGTCGTCACCTGCCTGCACTGCCCGTACGTGATCGCGTGGAACCCGCGGCTGCGTGCGGTGGCGGAGGAATACGCGCCGCGCGGCGTGCGCTTCCTCGGTATCCACGCCAACGACGCGACGCGCTACCCGGCCGACTCGCTCGACCACATGAAGCACTTCGTGCGCGAGCACGGCTGGCCGTACCCGTACCTGCACGACGAGTCCCAGAACGTGGCGCGCATGCTTGGCGCAGAGGTCACGCCGCACGTCTTTGTGCTCGACGGGCAGCAGCGGCTGGTCTACCGCGGTGCGCCGGACGCCGACCACCGGGACCCGTCCCAGGACGCGGCGTGGCTCCGGCACGCGGTCGATGCGGTGCTCGCCGGCGATGCGGTCGCGGAGCCCGAAACGCGGCCGCGCGGGTGCAGCGTGAAGTGGCGCGCCTAGGTCGTGCGAACGATCGGCAGCGAGCGGGGCGACGAACATCGTGCAGTAGCAGGCCAGTTCTCCGTGGGCGAGCTGCCTGTTCGGTGCCGACCCGCAGTCCGGCGGAAACTCCTCCGCCCGACAGGCTCCCGCTTCTCAACGAACGCAGTGCTTTCCAACGACCGGGTCGGACTCGTGCTCACTGCTCCGTTGGACGACCAGCGAGAGTCACGTGCGTTCGCTTCGGATCATTGCGACCCTCTCGCTGCGCCTCTCGTACGGCGCTTGAGCCTTCGGAGCTTGGCCGCTCAGAGGGCCATTGAGGGCTAACGGCAACTCCTAGTGCTATGGCACGAGCGACTCGAGCGAGCCGTGCCGAACCGCCGTAGCCCTCATCGCGGCGACGGCGTGACGCCTGGCGGCAACCTGCGACCGCCCGGCCCCCAGCCGGAGCGATCCAGACGTACCCAGTGGGATTCAGCGTTCTAGACCGGTTGAGTTGCTCTGGGTTGGGCTCGGTTGCGCTCAATTTGGACCCCGGCTTGGACCCCGTCGGCGCCCTCTCTTGCCTCGTGTCTTGCTCGGCTTCGCCTCCGGCTACGGGCGCAACGGCTCGGATCGCATTCGGATCCAATCCACCGTTCAGCGCGCTCGGTCCGAGCTTGCGCGGGCGCTGCAGAACGCGCTCGACGCAGAGCTCGCGGCCGCGAGTCTCACAGGCGTGGTGGCGGCGCTAGTGACTCCCGGTCAAGGTCTGTGATCGGGCGGGGGCGTCGTGAATCGGGCGACAAGGTGCCCATGACCGGACGCACGCCGTTTCCGATCGCCAGCGTGCGAAGTACCCCGCGTCGTCGAGCGCAGCGCGGCTGAAGCGGGCGTCAGGGGAAAGGGGATCGCAGTCGCGCCCACGACTGACGGCGCTGCGGGTGCCGTTCATGACGGGAGGGGTCGGTGAAGGGCATGCGCGGAGCCTCTCGCCATACCCCTGAGCTGTATGGCTCGCGCTTCAGTTCTCGTTTCGTGCTGCCCGCATGGCGCGGTTCTGCTCCGGCGATGCCGTGCTCCGCGTCGGCTGACCCGCGATTCGCGATGCTCGCGCGTTGAGGTAGCGCTGCTCGGGAAGGCTTGCGTTCAGCCGGGCGGCGCGCGCGTACGCCCGCCGCGCCTCGTCGCGGTCGCCGGCCATCTCGAGCAGGTGAGCGCGAACGGCGTGGGTGCGGTGGTGGCGCCGCATCGCCGGGTCGGCGAGCAGCTCCTCGACGATCGGCAGGCCGCGCTCCGTCCCGTGCGCCATCCCCACCGCGACGGCGCGGTTGAGCGTGACCGCCGGGCCCGGCGCCGCGTGCTCGAGCATCGCGTAGAGCGTGCAGATCTGCGCCCAGTCGGTCGCCTCCCACGTCGGGGCCTCCGCGTGCACCGCCGCGATGGCGGCCTGCAGCTGGAAGCGCCCCACGGGCCCGCGCGGGAGCACCCGCTCGAGGATCGCGGTGCCCTCGGCGATCAGCTCGGCGTCCCAGCGGCTCCGGTCCTGCCGCGCGAGCGGAACAAGGTCGCCGGCGCCGTCGGTGCGGGCGGTCTCGCGCGCCCGGGTCAGCAGCATCAGCGCGAGCGCGCCCGCGACCTCATCGTGGGTGGGAATGCGGCGGCTGAGCTCGCGAGTGAGGCGGATCGCCTCCCGCGTCAAGGCGGTGTCGAGCAGCGTGTCGCCGGCGCTGCGCGTGTACCCCTCG
>Ga0126314_10001933_pt1 | contig 10219 bp, 11 predicted proteins | sample Plot105B_FD_92535 | JGI IMG/M metagenome (GOLD analysis project Ga0126314, IMG submission 92535) | Serpentine soil microbial communities from UC McLaughlin Reserve, CA, USA - Plot105B | ecosystem: Environmental > Terrestrial > Soil > Grasslands | place: USA: UC McLaughlin Reserve, Lake County... | reverse complement strand
TGTCTTTAACGTTTGCTGGCGGTGCTTCGTTGTTTTCAGACACTGACGGAGGTTGATGTTGTGTTGTTTCCCGAGCATTCTTCTCTGATAAAACTTTCTCGTAACTTAATTTCAACACCTCATAGTCTCGCCTCATATTCATGTACAAACGGCGAAATTGGTCGACGACCTCGTTGGAGCTAAGATTACTACTATCTGCGGCCATGTCTTTCTTTACGTGGCAAAAAAAATACCTTTTTTTGGCAACCCGTTTGTGATATTTAGAATTATTAGTCCATTAATTAAAATACATTATTTTATATATCGTTAAGTAAGAACTGTTGAACATTTATTAGTGATACCAAACAGAATGGATTTAGTCTTATTTGCTGGCTTTCTTGTTGCCGCGGGACATTATGTGAATGGGGGGAATTTTGAGGGATTTCAACCCCGTGCGGTGCTTGTGCGAAAAAATCTTCCCGAGAACGAGGTGTTGAGTGGCGATGATAACGTCTACAGATCGAGGATGCTAGAAAGAAGTCAAAAATATGTACAGGATATGGCAGATACGAAGTTCGCAGAAATTCAGCTACAAAAGTTGAAGATGAAGACTGATATTAAGGATATACAGGGCTTATCAGAGAACGTTGATGATTCGTTTGCAATGTATCCATTCAACGAAGAACCTGATTATCGCGCGTCCCGCCGAAGCCTTGATTTGAATAAATTGAGCCGATTTAGGACAGAGGGATTCGTCCCTGGTTCGGGAGTGCCTGACGCGACTACATCGCGGGGCGAATACGCACAATGGAACGGCCCGGAAATGCCAGCACACATCGACGAGGCAAATAAGCGTATCCAAGCAGATAAAATTGCACGTGGGACGCTGACCGGAATCCAAGACGGTGTAAAGATAGACCAAATCCAGGACAGGCCGTTGTTAGAACACGAAACTTATCTGTTACCGAAAACATCAGACCAGCTTCGAGTAAAGCCACTCAATAATTACACAATCGACCATGTAATGCCAGAAGGTGTTTTACGGGAAGCGCCACCGATACTGCCCGAAGTGAGCCGCAGACTGGAGACCGTGTTTGAAACCAACGATGCGTTTTTCACACCGTCCACGACCTTTGGCGACGCGACTGCACTTTATCCAGAATCAACGGGGCGCGATTTGAAAAAAGATAAGACGTTCACCGCCCGATTGAACGCAGGCGGCGTCGCGGCTGGATTGGAAAGAAACCGCGAACGAGACTGGGAAATGAACAGCTTTAAGTTGGGAAATAGATCATCATACGATACATTGACGTTTGAACGACCGACGTCAACCATCGACGCACACCCCCACCGAAACGTGAAGGTTCCACGTACACGCAAGGAAGAATTGAACCGTGTTAACTATTTGGCACTGGACGGGTTACAAGACCGCGGAAGCTCACGTAGGCAACAAGATGCCCCTCGGGTTACACAGCGCGAAACAATTAACATAGATGGACGTTTGGCGAGCAGTATAACGGCACCATACCAACATCCAGCCTTCGACATTACAAATGTCGAAATGCCTCGACCGACGAACAAAGAAAACAATATGACGGCAGTTGTAGGACTGCCTGGGGTTGGAAATTCGGCGAGCATTCGCAACTTCGACATGGACCTGCCTCCTACGTTGAAGGAGAATATCGCCATGCGCTCGTTCGCTTACACCTCGCCCGCAAATTCTATGGTCGAAAACATGCCAGTCGCTGGTACTTCGGCGAAACACAGCAAGACGTTGAAATACTTTGAATCCAGACAGCCAAATCTAGACAACCCTGTAAACGCACCGGCGCTTGTTGGCGACAATGACAGAAAACAGTCGGCTTTACGGGGAATTGCGATGGAGTGGAATGCACCGCTGGATATGACGACGACACATGAGCAGTATGCGGGGATCGAGCGCGCGTCCGATACGTTTGAAAAATATACCCGCAAACCGACGGAATTTTATTAAATACTTTCATAATGCTTTTTTGGATTGGAAATTCTTTTTATTCTGCTTGTAAACAATGGAAGTTTCAGTTTTTTACAAATTTCTTTACCTGTCAGTTGTTTTACTAGCCGGGTTGATTGCGTTCCGAACTTGGACGTGGCTCCAAACATTGGAAACTGTTACAGTAACCGTCCCACTAGGAATTTCTCCCATCTCTTTGTACGAATCCAAGAATATCTCTGCGGTAGACACTGACATTCCGACCAAGTGTTCTACGAGCAACTGTAGCGTCATTGCGACGCCAGTCAACGCATCAGTGTTGTTATAACGCGCCTCTGAGAAGGAGCGTCTCTTTTATCCCCTGCGCCGTACGGTCCCCATGGTATCCGGTTCGATCAACAACCCCCTCGTTGTCAATGAAGAAAATTGAAGGATATCCTTGAACGTTTAGTTCGGTAAGTAATGAACGCGTACTGGGGTTGGTTTCCTGTGCTTCTAAAAAAACGAAACGACCGCGGAGGTCATCGTCCAACACACGTATCGCAGAATTTAGTCGTTTGCAGTAATTGCACCACGAAGCTACACACAAGAGTAGATACTGTCTATCCGGCCGGGCGCCCTTCAGCACCAACTGCCTCGACGGTGATTTGAGCGTAAAGTCTTTCGCAGTTACTGAATATATCATCGTCAAGATTAAGTGTATCCTTTCCTTTTAAAGACCAATAATAAAAAATCACACCAATTGGTGAATTTCACAGAACGAATACAATAGCAGGACATGACTGGCGAAAATGTAATAGTAAATTATGGCGAAATAGAGATCATCTTTCTTTTTTAAACGCGTCAACCCATACTTCATAGCCAATAATTAATGACATAAGGAAAATAAATTCATAGGTGCGTAGCCATAAAAGAATGACACATGTTCAAAGCGGTCGGAGGACAATTTCGTCAACCTTCTCAAAAACAAATATAACGAGGACATCGCCGTTGTGATGGGAGATTGGAACGACGCCGGACGTACAATGAGATTTCAAACGTCGTCGAAGACCAAAGGATGGGAGAAGGTCTTTCGACGGAATCACGTTCCGTTTTATTTACTAGACGAACACAAGACTTCAAAGTATTGCCCCAAGTGCGAGACTGACACACACAAGCCGTTTACAAGACTGAGTCCCCGACCTTGGCGTGCATCTCAAGGACAGATCATTAGAGTTTCTGGATTGCTGGGTTGTAACAACCTAAAATGTATCAAGCAAGACGGACTTACCCGCTTCTGGAATCGAGACGCACTCAGTACTTTAAATATGCTCAAGATTGTGAAAGAGATGATGGAGACGGGGGAACGGCCTAAATTGTTCTGTAGATTATCAAACTCTTCCTGACTGGTTCACGCCAGTCTACCCAAATTGGTGCGCTTAGAATTAGTGATTTATTTTGTATCATTTAATTTAGGCTACGCACTACTTCATTTTTATCCTTGTTTCTTTTAATACCTGTTCGTTACTTTACACAACTATAAAAAACGCATAATATGGACGACAACTCCCCGAATGCAGACGAAATGCGCAAGTTAAACAACTGCACTCTCGAGAATACACCCAGATTCTCAATGAAAGGCCGGTATAAATGCAAAGTGCTCGAAATCGTCGACGGCGATACGTTCCGCGGTGGGATTGTATTTCATGGGAATGCGTCGATCTTTACTTTTCGCATATATGGTATAAACGCGCCTGAGATGAAGCCGCGTTTGATTATTAAAGATCGCTTAAATGTCATCCGAAAAGCGAAGTTGGCCAAGGAGAGACTGTCGTCTCTCGTCTTCAATAAATTTTGTGTTGTCGATGTGATCTCATTTGATTCATTTGGACGATTAGTTTCTACAGTCATATCTGGCGGTCGTTCGGTGGGTGACCAACTTTTACAAGAAGGATTCGCAGAGAAATTTCTCTTTACAGAACGCCATACAAGGGTTAGTATCGTAAAAGTATCGAACAGCACTACATGACCGCTCAATTACATAATCTTGTCACGCGATACATCGGGATCCACTATGATCTAAAAGAACTCGCTAAACGGAAAAAAGACCTCACGGCCGAGAACAACGACCTGAAAGAACAAATCATCGAGCTGATGCAAGCGGAAAACACGAACAAAATTGAACTTGGAAACAACGAGATAACCCTTAAAATAAGCAAGCGAACGAAATCGCCAACGGTCGGCGACGTTATCATTCTAATGGAAGACCAACTCAAGGCCGCGACCGCCGAAACCCCAACGCCATTCTGTAAAGAATTTGTTGAAAATTTCATGGACGACTTTATTGCATCGGTAGAATCTCAGAAAGACGTGACAGAGACAGACACGCTTCACGTGAAGCAGCGTTGATTTTTTTTATAGCCATAGAAGACTAGTTATGGAGGAACGACTTGGCCAACTTCTAGAAATGTATAAAACCGATGAACCTATGTCGTCGAATATAGTACTCGAAATCAAACAGATCAGGCTTGCTTTAAAAACAATCGACAGTAAAATGGCTGATTTTTGTCGCGTAGACGAGGGAGTCACGCCGCTTTACATCGAACGCAATACAATGCCAACCATGGCAACGTTACCTAGTAAAGTTGCGTCGAGTAATCGAATTTTATCTCGCGTGGCGAAGTAGATTAAGTTTCCAAATAAACGGTCGTTTTCAGGATAATTTTTAAACGAATCTAATACAGGATACAAGAAGTTGAAGCGCTGTTTTAGGCGTTGTCTTTAACTAGAACCCAGCGAGCATATAGTTCATCCAAGCGCGTGTGGTATTCAGCCGCTCCGATAGCATCCAGGTATTTATGCATTTCATTCGACGAATTGGTCCGCGGAAATCCATCGTCGTGTGCGATATCGTCGGAGGGGTATTTACGACGAATCCATTTCTTGAATGCCGAGTCAGACTCGGTCCGTGTATCGAAACGAATTATGGACACGTTATCGCGATGTACAGAGAGTCCTGAAACCGTGATATCGCCCAGTTTCAAATGCACGCCGCTGTATTTCTCCAGCGAGTATTGAAGTTTGCTATATTCGAGGTGGACGACAAGTCTTTTCACAAACTCCTCGTTGTAATCGTCATACAGCATACAAGACCGGCCTCGAGAATCGACGTATGTTTTTGGTGTTTTTGGCGGGAGGAATATGTCGAGTAAGCCTTGCTCGCAGTCGTGATGAACGGCGGGAATTTTTGCCATTTTGCACCACTCCCGTAGAGAAAGGGGTTTATTCCGCACTTCATCGATTAGTTCTTTTGTTATTGGTAGAATTTTCTCTCTTGCTGTATAAATGTTCCGATTAATTATTAATATCTCAAAAACGAGGTTTCGGTTGTGGTTGAAATGTTACCTTGTAAAGCGGTCTTTCGCGCGATATGTTCCTCGAATTTGTTGAGCTTCGCCCCGAGCATCAAACGGGCGCCTTTTTCGAATTTGATTATTTTTTCTGCTATAACGTGCCACTCTTTTTCAGCTGCGATTTCCTCCATTTCCATCCAACGTTCGACGTCGGCCGTCACGTAGCGAAGGTAGATGTCCGTCGCGTGTATTTGAAAATCCCCCCAAAAGTATAGAACAACGAGAATCGCCACCTGAGGGGTGACCCTGAAAGTGAGCCAAGTTAGGAACGGCATTGTAGGAGGAGTGAATTTTGGGTACAGATTTACCATGTCCCATCACCGAATCCTCCCTTCGTCATGTAAAGGTCTTCTAGATGTTTGCTGTTACGCGCGGCTAGCTTCTCGAGCAACGACGGGCGCATCTTCTTAAAATTGTCTAGACGACAAGCATCGCCCAGACGTTCTTCCAGATGTGTTATTATGGGGTTCAAGAGAATCCTCCCCTTTGCGTCTTGTTTCGCGCCTTCGACCATAGTTCCGATGTCTGTTGCAAGAAGACGCGACTGCTCGCGTAGAGATTGAGGCGGTGACATTTTAGTTTTGTTTGGGGTTGTTTGGGCGTTGTGTTTTGTGGCGGGAAAAGGGCCGCGCACTAGTCTACGGGTGTGTGTGCACGTTTAATAAAATCGATGACGTTGCAAATTACTCTTAGTGTCACGTGACTGGATTACATCTTCATATCTCCCATTTCCACTTGGCCACATACCATACCACATTCGTTTGAAATTCGAAGATAATTTTATTCTAGTAAGGTAGGTTGCGATGAACATTCTGACACTTGCTGAAATTAAGGCTCAAATGCCCGAAAAATACACCGAAAAACAGAGAAGTTATACAGAGGGGCATTACAGTAATAGCTGGACCAAAGAAGTCCGTCGCATGTTTGGGAGATCGTTATTACCGCTAAACGTGGCACGTTTGCACAAATTAAAGGGGTGTACGGTGTATTATGTCGACGGTGGGGATTGGGAGGATTTGCCTGAAGCATCTCAAGTAAAGCGAATGAATAGAGTCCGACAAATGCAAATTCTTGACCCGGATAATTTGACAAGTAAAGAAAAAATAGCATTCAAAAACCAGTTAAATGGAGGGAAAAGAAAAGGTAACCAGTTAGTAAACCGCGATGGTATCCTATGGTGGCCGGTTCGCGGGAAAGACTATCATTTTAGTATATGTAAGTATGACTCAGATCAATATTCGAATGGACGTCATCCTATTTGGATTTTCGCGTCTGAGTTGTAGTTGTACTAGTTAGTTACATGGCCAAAACGAGTGTGTCGAGCTACTTGGATCGGCCGACTGCGGGGCGATGAGGATGCGTTCGTTCTTCGAAATTTATTTTGAAAGTGAAGTTAATAAGTGACGTAAGCGCATACAGAGCGCATATATAACCACAAGTCTCTCGACGTCAAAAACACCCCTACATTTTGGAACAACACGAACAGAAGAGTATGCCAAGTGGTGCATACATAATAGATCTTGATCTACCTCCGGGCGATCGCTGGGATCATGTTATCCGAGACAATGACGCTGAACTACGGCAATTATCAGAAAATTTCACATCTATCCTTAAAAGTCAATTTAATGGAACGATTGCTCGTTTACGAAAATACGTGCTTCGTCCACTGTGCAGTACGAAACCAATACATAATACGTACTCAAAAGAATTGGCCGGAATTGCTAAAATCACGTCTACATACGGACTAAGCTACGGAGATCTCGTTCTTTTTAATACTGCGCTCGATTTTCTTGCCAAATGCACCAGTGTTGTTGCATCGACTTCAGAAGGACAGATACATGCTCGAACTTTAGACTGGGACTTGCCAGAATTGAAGAGACTGACTATAGTAGTAACGTTTGTGCGGAAAGGATCTCCTATGTACAAAGGAGTCACCTTCGTCGGATGCGTAGGTCTCCTGACTGGGGTCCGTATTCTAACACCGGCATATAGTGAAGCGTTCTCGTTGTCGTACAACTTCCGAAAGACGCTTAAATCCAAGAAGCGATTTCTGAACCATTTCATGCACAGTTACTACACCAGATTATGTATATCTTTCCTGCTCCGAAATGTTCTCGAGAACTGTAATGGTTTTAATGAGGCCAAATTGGCCATAGTTTCCGAAAAAGTCTCTCTATGTGGATACGTCGTCATTTCAGGTTCCCGGATATTCTCGGCCTTTTTGTTTGCTGTAGGGACAGACCCGTACACGGATGGACCGTCGACTATTATAGTGCAAACAAATCACGATCCAGAACTCGAGGAATTAGAAAAAATACCAGAAGCATGGATTGAAGGAGATACTGTCTTATGCAGCACAATAGAGCGCAAGCAACACGCATTACAATTTTTGTCGAGCAAACACGTCATTTGCGGCCATGATGTGGAAAGGATTATGATGGAGTATCCTATACAAAACGAAAGTACCATCTTTACGTGCATAATGAAACCAGGTGAAGGCGTTTTACAGTTGATCAATCGCCCAACTCATTAAGGAGTTAGTCTAGACTAGTCTATTTATGTAGTATAAACGGGAAAAATTGGTCTCATTCTCCTAGAATTAAACGCATAGCCGCTAGCGTTTTACAATTCCAATGTGGATCAAAAAATTATTCGCAACGCAGTGAAATTAATAAGCACACTCAAGCTCCGCTACTTTAGTACGTTTCTTTATCAAGTTGTAATCGCCGTAGTCGTCGTAAGGGGGGGTGTCTGGGGTGTCTTGTTCATTGCATGATGTCTCTTTTTCGGCATCGCCGGGTGAATCCGCTAGTGCTTTGATTTGTTCCTCTTTCTTTCTTGCCGATTCTTCTTTCTTCCTTTTTATATCGGATTCATTGAACAAACTCTTGGCGATTTCATCATCGTCTGCCCCGGGTAGATTTGCGAAAAGTACTTGGGCTACTTCAGCACATGACAAATTATCCGGATATTCCTTGCCATATGACTCTCTGGAAAAGAATAGGCTTATCATTTCTCTGATCGTTTCAGGATCGGCGTGTCCGAAATTGATCGTGGCGTCAACTCTACCTGGCCTAGTTAACGCCTTGTCCAATTTTTCCGGGTAATTTGAGGTTATAATGATCATTCTACCGGGCATTTCAACAGTACCATCCAGTGTCGTTAAGATGTCAGCCAACGTGAGCTCTCCGTCGATCTGATCGTCGTCTTTGTATGTCACGCCACCTCTGTCGAGAACTATTGCACCAAGTGCATCAATTTCTTCCATTACATACAGCCGCTTACTGATTGGGATGGTCACCTTTGAGCTTTGGGTGCCGTTGAACAGAGTTATTTCGTCGCGTCCAAACAAATCCTCCAACTGCGAAGCTGTCCGAATACTGCCGAAATTCACGTTAACTATGTGTCTGTTTGTGAAATTTGCGATTGCCCGGATGATACTAGTTTTACCAGAGCCGGGGATTCCGCTGAGCATGATGCCCAACGTATATGGAATCCCTTTTGAAGCGTACCATTCGCGGTTTTTTACGAAGAACTCGACCCTATTTCGCACAAGACGAGCCTCGGGGCCACATACGTTATGGAATGTTTTACAGCTGAAAAACGGCACCTTTTCGAAAACCAGTGGTCGCGCTTGGGCAACCAAGGCTGCTCTTTTTTCCTTTTCGCTACTATATTGGAAAGAGGGTCCACCACGGGGATCGCAGCTGAAGTTGTCGTTCTGTGAGGTGTTCTTGAAAAAATATAGGCAGTCTCCAAGCTGATTGGTTAATTTTGCGCGATAAATCGCGGTTGTCGATTTTACATACTCGACGATTTGTGTAGCCGTCAAGGTATTTGAAAGTAATACTATTTCCAGTGAATCCATGTTCCCGTCGTTATATATGACGCCTCTTAATTGGAAGAAGATTTCCTCTGTTATTTGAACCGGTTTATCTTTAAAATTGATGAGGAACTGTGCGGTGTCTGTTAGAATCATTGAAGGTACGTTCTTTAACCGACTCACTTCGTCGAGAATTGCATCCACGTATTCGTTCATCTTTTCTGTCTCGTGCTTTTTCAGGCGTTCTGCAGTATACACTCGCGTTAGTGCCAAGCTATTTATTTCATGTCGAGCTTCGTGTAGCAGTGCAGTTTCCTTCAGCTTATTATCCTTTGGTAGGCTGGTTTTTATTTTGGACATAAGTTTTTCCTTTTGTGCTTGTCGGAAGTCGCCGATCAACCCCGGTATGACTTTGGAACACTCGTCTATGAGTGCGATTGCTCCGAGCATCGCACACTGTGTCGCAAGTTGCAGAACGGTGTCGTAAATCCCCTGTTCGCCTTGTTGTTGCCCTCCACCTCCGACGCCGCCAGTCATTCGCTGAATGACTTGAAATTTGATAAGTTCTGCAAGGTTCATAGTTTTAGTTTGGTATTTATAAATTTTTAAACAACCTAAACGCGCAATAACGGTCAGAACGAAGGCGAAATCGGCGGTACTGGCTGTGCCCAGGCGATTGGCGTCGAGGTCGATGGCGATCTTCCAAGGAATTGACTCGCGCTTGTTGATGAGAGTAAACAGGAATGGTGGGCTCTTAGCAGCTGATATAAATGCCCGCACATCGCGACAAATATCAAATTTATAGACTCTCTATTTAAATGTCAAACGGACACCCCGTTTAAAATTGGACTTTATTTTTTTTCTTGAGTATGGATTATAAGAATGCCCTATGTGAATCCAAGAATTGCCTCGAAAAAATATGGCGTCTCACAAAGAACCTTACAACGATGGGCAGATTCTGGAAAAATTCGTTACACCAGAACAGAGCGTGGTCATCGACGATTTTGGCTCGACGACCAACTCGAAGAGAAAACGAAAGACACGTCAATCAGA
>Ga0126314_10001932_pt1 | contig 10222 bp, 9 predicted proteins | sample Plot105B_FD_92535 | JGI IMG/M metagenome (GOLD analysis project Ga0126314, IMG submission 92535) | Serpentine soil microbial communities from UC McLaughlin Reserve, CA, USA - Plot105B | ecosystem: Environmental > Terrestrial > Soil > Grasslands | place: USA: UC McLaughlin Reserve, Lake County... | reverse complement strand
TCTTGTGTGTGAATAAATTCTGTCATCTAATTTAAGGCTTTTGAAACTCCCCTCTTATATCGCCCGAACAGGTTAGTTGATTCCCTGCGCTCTGTGATGCAAAATTATGAGGGATCGACAATGTCGCTCAAATCATATAATTAGAAATTTATTTTATACGGCAGACTTAACCACCAGTATCTAGAAGATATCTGAATTTGCATGCGCAAAAAAAAGACAACAATTGGGCCATATTACACTGCTTTGACAAATTGTCTTCGCAATTTCCTTTTCTCTGTTTTCAATAGATAAACAATACCTATCACCAAACCAAGTTCCAGAGCCTTATCTAGTACTCCGCCTATGTCCATATCTTCTGGGACATTATTAGGCGAAAGCGGAGGGGGCAGAGTAACTGAGTAGGTATATAGACCCAACAATATCGCGCTTCCTACTAGTCCGAACAAGTTGACTAGTATGGTTTTACGATAGTACGATTTAGCAAAGTCTCTATCTTTCGCTGGGCCTGATTCGCTTGCAATAGTTAGCAATATGTACAACATGCTATAGGCGATCTGTGATGCACCTGCCGCTAACAAAAATATGCTGTACTCTATTCTTAGACTTCCATGCTCTGAGAAAACCGCCAAGTGTACTATACCTGATGACACTGCTAACAAAAGAATTGAATACTTTATTACTTCATCCTTGGTCAGATTTGGATAAAGCCCCCTGCCTCTGCTCGAAATTCTCTTTCTGTATGTGAACGCTAAAACGGCGCCGAATACAACTATGGCCGAAATTATTCCTCCAAATACTGCCAAGTTAAAGATATTGCCGAAATTTTGCGAAACAGAGACGTTGAACACTGCTCTGTCGCAACCACAGTTTAGGTTGCTACTGAGGATAGTTCTTGGTGAATCTACGCCATACAGATTGACTCTACTGCTATCAGTACCATCAGCAATGCTTAGCACTATCTCATAAAGCCCTACTCTTGGAAACGAGTAATATATATCGAAATCTCCTACACTTTGCCTTGTCCATGGATATACACTGATTCTCTCATCGGTATTTACAGAATAAATTTCCACCATGGTGAGGATGTTACGTACGTCATTACCGTTCGTGTGGTTCTGTACGCTAAAGCTGATCTTTGTAGGCTGATTTGGAGGCGTATAGTCGGGGTCCAGTTGTTCATTTATATAATATTTCCCCAAACCTGTACCACCGCTATTATAATGTGTCAAATGACTAAAATGTGCATAAGATTTTGGCACTAAGGGTGAAAAGATTAAGGAGCATACCATTAGAATTGTGGCTAGGATCAAAATTTTACCTTTATAACCGCAGAGCATAAAAGGTGTTTGTCTAACCACCATGAGATCTGTATTAGCACTGCGATAATATAATATTATATTAGACACCGATTGGCATAGAAAATACTATTCTAGTAGGTGTACAAAGAGGACTCCTGATTAGAACGTTGGATCATATATCGAAAATGGAAAAATGACAATAACGGTCATGAATACAAAGATAGTCTATAAGTAACAAGATTAGGATTAATGCAGGTAGAAGTTACTCCTCAATATATCGATCTATTCCCATCACATTGACGCCGCCAAGGGAGTAAATGTTGCTCTGGCATCTCAAGATGGTCAAGGAAGCATTATGTATATGCCAATTATAGAGGACTTGCGGATTAAGGTCCAGCAGAGTAGAAATTGCAGCTTTTATTGGATCTAGGTGCGTTATTAATAATACATTTTCATCGTGGTGGTTTATCATAATCTCATTTAGCAGGTTTTTTATTCTTGACTTGACAGAACAGAAACTCTCTACTCCATATCGTGTCAGTGTCGAATCATTTTCGTTATAAAACTTCAGGAATAAGTTCCCGAACTTTTGAACTATTTCTTCAAAATTCATGCCAACCAATTTTCCTAACTCAATTTCGTATAGGCGTTCATCGATCTCATAGTCAAGCTCTAAAATTCTGCAAACTATTTTTGCTGTTTCGATGGTTCTAATGACAGGGCTTGTATAGACCTTCTTTATTGAAATATTCTTTAGATACATGGCTGTATCGGCTACCTGTTTTTTACCATATTCTGTGAGATGTGATTCAATGTGTCTGCCTACTAAGATTCTCTTTACATTATTATCGGCTTGCCCATGGCGCATTAATATTGCTAGCGGCAATTCACTCAGACTCTACACCAATAGAATATTAATATTGACTGGCTTTTGACTTCCTATACGTTTAGGATTCATGAAGCCGTTTAGTGTTTTTGCGTACGCTTAGCGAGCCATTAAATCGCTGATATCCTTATATCTGATCTTTTCTGAAATCAAACATACCATATGAGAATAGGAATCGTAGGCGGGACTGGCGGAATGGGAGAAGGCTTCGCGCTGAGATGGTGCTTCAAACATGATGTTGTGATAGGTTCAAGGGATGCACAGAAAGCAAAGCAGGCTGCGATGAATTACCTTAACACAGCACGTGAATCATATGGCCAGAGCATTACTGGAAGCATTAACGGCGACGATAATTTTGAGCTTGCAAAAAGCTGCGATCTTCTTATACTATCAATCCCTTATGAAAACATCGAGGATACTTGCAGTAAACTTAAGCATATAATCACAGACGACTGCGTTGTTGTATCTCCCATAGTCCCGATGACTAGAACTCAAAGTGTTTTCGTTTATACTCCATTTGAGGAGACCAGGAAAGCTGCAGCCTCGATGGTGGCAGATGCATTACCTCCCAGATCAAGAGTGGTTTCTGCCTTCCACACTATCTCCGAGGTTAAGCTAAGAAATGTAAAACAAAGCCTGGACGCTGACACATTTGTATGTGGTGACGATAATAACAGCGTATCGAGAGTGATCAGCTTGATCTCTGAGATAAATGGGCTTCGTCCTATATATCTAGGGCCTCTATCTACCACATACCAGGCTGAAATTCTAACTCCCATGCTCCTAAATGCAGCGAAAATGAATAAAATGAAAAATCCTGGAATCAGGCTAGTGTAGTATAATATGGTATTTGGTCGAAGAAAGATAAGCCAAGCGGATGCAGAGAGTCGTCGCGGACGAAATTGGATGACGGCTATGGGAATACTATTCATCGTAATGGCTGTCATAATTGCATTGAGAAATCTATATTTCTATAGTACCCAGTTATCTGTCTGGTTCTATCTTGATAATTACACTAACGGCCAGATTAACAATGAGAAATTTGTTATCGCAATGCTAGTCGGCGGCGGCATTTTATTGTTCTGGGGATATTTTAGAAAAAACCAAGAAGACAATCCGCGGGATGAATACAAATCAAGAAGACTCAGCTAGTAAATACAATACAAAAAATCTGCATGGATAATAAAGCAATATTGAGTTGACTCTGTATCCGACGAATGCAATAGCGATCAGATGACTGGATTGCCAATAATTAAGGTTTAATAGTAGAGATCAACAAGTATGATTTGAGTATTATTGGGTCTTATGAATCGTATTTCAACCGTTGTTAAACAAAAAGTAAGCACTCTTCTTGACAGATATGAGGATCCCAAGGAGGCCCTCGATTATTCTTATACAAGACAAACTGAAATGCTAAATAAATTAAGAAGAGACATAGCAGGAGTAATAACAGCCAAAAAGCGACTGGAAATGCAAAAAGCAAAACTCTGGGACAATATTCGAACCCTTGACGAGCAGTCCAGACGAGCAATAGATGCTGATAGAGAGGATCTTGCTAGACTAGCATTAGAGCGAAAGAACGCAAACATGCTGCGACTGCGTGCGCTGGAAAAACAGATTACTGATATGCAATCAGAACAAGAAAAGCTTCAAGACACAGAAAGGAGATTGTCTTCCAAAGTAGAGGAGTTCAATTCGAAGAAAGAAGTAATCAAAGCCCAATATTCAGCAGCGGAAGCGCAAGTCCGCATTAAAGAAAGTGTCACAGGAATATCGGAGGAAATGGCCGACGTTGGCATAGCGATGAATAAAGCAGAAGAAAAGACTGAAAAAATGAAAGCAAAGTCGCAGGCGTTGGATGAAATGATAGAATCAGGTGTTCTCACAGATTATACTTCAAGCACAAACGAGGATGGTGGACTTATTGAAAAACAGTTGGAAGATGTTGCAACACAGGAGTCAGTGGAGCAAGAGTTAGCTAAGCTAAAAGCTCAGCGCTCCAAAAAGAAAAAGATCGCCAATAGCGGTGATAATGCCGAGCAAGAAAGCCAAGCACAGGACGTACAGCAAGCGGTAGCCTGAGGCAATTAATGTCAAATCAGTTTTAATGTTGTTATTCGCGACGTCTGGCCAGGCTCTACTTATAGATAAATGACGGCCATAATTAGCAAAGTTAAAGGCTTAGAAACTTCATAAATAAGACGATAACAAAAACAGGAGGATAAGGAGTACGACAAAAAAACAGACTAAATCTCCAAAGGGGGCGAAAGCTAAAACTGCAAAACAGGGTCGAGTAGTGTCAAAAAAACAAAAAAAACCACCCAAGCGAGGAAGCACCTACCAATTAGTAAAAAGAAAAGTTAGAAGCAAGCAACCAGCGAGAAATAGTAGACGGTTAGCGAGGCGCAAACAACCGGCAAAAATGAGACGCACTACAAAAGCCAAAGCCGCGACGATGAAAAAGATCGTAAGGATTATGGGCCATGGTCAGTTTAGCGTAGACCATAAAATATTACAAAGGCTAAATGAGATTGACGACCTGCTTGTTCAGTTGGTAAGCGCTGATAGGCCTAACGACAATGAATTCAAAAAGTATCTCATCGAGCTTACCAAAATAGTAGAACAAAATGGAAAACAGCTTGATTCAAAAGAAATAATCCAGTCAGATATCATTCTTCCCAGCGCAGACCTCTCTGTGGACGAAGCAAAGAGGCTTTTCATGGGTGAAGGCGTTGTTCCAGAAATCTAAACATTCGAAATCACTACAATGGCAAGTCCCATAGAGGATACCACATACTCATATCCTTCTCAAATGGGATTTCCTTTTGGAGAGTTGCCATGATTCTCATTTCATTTTCTGTATCTCTGGATCTTTCCCCAAAAAACGGCACGAAAGGATAAAACTTGTTTGATTTGTAGTTGTAAACTAAAAACCTCATGCTGCTATGGTTGTTATTTTTTTCACTACTGCTGTCGAGTTCACGTACTTGTCGGAATTCAAAAATAGATGCCAATATCTGGCTTGAAAATCCTTTCTCCTGTATTGTGTCAACAACTGCGGTTATAGCTGCTAGTGCGTCTTCTATAGTTCTTCCTGCGAGAATAAGCCAAAGATAGCCATAAGAATCAACAACAGTTCGGTAATCGAATTGTAAATCCGGCTTGCTGATCGCGAGAAATCTTTGAATCTCATCCTTCATTTCGTTGAAATACAAGCCGCTAGTCGATTTGACCGTCAAGGCGCATCTGCCTGTAGGTTTTAATCCCTGCTTAGTTTCCAACGTGATTGTTGCGGAAGAAAGAGAAAAAATTGCCTCAGAATCAATCTTTGATTCCTTGTTTTTGCTGTTGTAAATGCTCTTCCTAATTTTCCTAAAAAAGCTCAACTCATGGAAGCCTCCATCTCCATGAGCTTTTCTATTCTCTTTTCAACTGGCGGATGGGTGGAGAAGAGATTGACTATTGTGCTCCCAGACGCCGCAGGTATGATAAAAAAAGCGTTTAATCCTTCAGCCTGCCGCAAATCTTTTGTGGGCATTCTATGCATATTACCGCTGATCTTCATCAAAGCATTGGCTAGCTTGGCTGGCTTTCCGGTCATTTGTGCAGAACCTCTGTCTGCAGCGAACTCCCTATATCGCGAAATGGCTCGAATGACAAGGAAGCTGATTACCCAAGTTAGCATCGCTACAATCACTACAATAGCTAAACCTCCGGCATTATTTCGGTCTCTACCGCTGTAGCCATAGCCATAACCCATACCACCACTATAGAATCCAAACTGCATAAGGTACCATGCAACTGTAGAGAACAAACTTGCGAGGGTTAGAACCAACACATCCCGGTTTCGAATGTGCGTCAGTTCATGTGCAAGGACGCCTTCCAACTCTTCTGTGTCAAGCAGATCCAATAGTCCAGTAGTTACAGCTACTACAGAGCTGCGCTTTCCTTTACCCGTTGCAAATGCATTAGGCATTCTTGTATTAATGACAGCTATTTTTGGTTTAGGAAGGTTATTTCTTGCAATAATTCTTTCTATAACGTCATGTAGTTGCGGATATTGATCCCTTGTCACAATTTTTGCTCCCGAGCTCCAAAGCACAATCTTATCCGAGAAATACCACTGCAATAGAATCATTACAGAAGCAACTATAGTAATAGAAATAAAATCTAGGCCTACATACACCAGTGCGCTAAGAAACACTATGTAGAGAAGTGCAAGTATGCTAAAACTTAGAAGCATGCGAACTGTTAGACCTGTGTCACGTCTCTGCCGTGACCATGGTCTCCTTGAAGCAGACAAATGCAATTATAGTATAGATGAAACCACTTTTAATTATTTGCTTGACTTAATAACAAAATGCTCGAGCTTATCCATCGCGCTTTCGAGCAGTTGTTCGTTTGCAAGATAGACTAGTCTAAAATGGCCACCACCAAACTCCGAGCCAAACCCAGATCCATGCACAGCCAAAACTCCTGTACTATTAAGTAGTTCAAGAACAAATTGTAAGTCGTTATCCCAACGGGAGTCCAAATTGATTTTTGGAAAAACATAGAAAGCACCATGTGGAATTTTGCATGTCACTCCTTCGATTTCATTTAGGCGTTTCACCACGTAATCTCGTCTTCTCTTCAATTTGATAACCATATCTGTAATATGATCTTGTGGCCCACATAATGCCTGAACAGCAGCTTTTTGGACTGGAAGATTTGTAGATATACGAACCCTGGCCAGTTTTGGAACGTTCTTCCTGAAAGGGGTGAGTTTTTCTGAAGCGCTATTTATACAAATATATCCACATCTCCACCCAGTCATAAGATATGCCTTAGAAAATCCATTAAGTAAAATCAATGGGGCTTCTTTTGCCACATTTCCTATTCCGGTAAACTGACTGTCAAAAACGACTTTATCATAAATTTCGTCACATATGACGTACAAATCATTTTCTGCAGCTACATCAATTAATTGTTGCAGACCTTTGCGGTCGAAAACTTCACCTGTAGGATTATTAGGACTGATTATGCATAATGCCCTCGATCTCGAGCTTGTCTTGGATCTGAGGTCTTCCAGATCAGGTCTGCCATCTTGATGTAACTTGAATTCTACCGGCTTTGCTCCATAAAACTTGACATATGACGCATATGGCGGATAATATGGCCCTGGCATGAGAACCTCTGTGTTTGGGTCAACTACAGACGCCATAGTCATGTCCAGTCCCTCGGAAACACCGTTTGTAATTAATACGTCGTTTTCTTCAATTGAAAGTCCTTTTTCTTTTTCTTTATGAACTATGGCTCTTCTAAGCTCGGGCAGTCCTTCGGATTCTGTATAATAATTTTCATTGTTCTTCACTGCGTCGATCAATGCCTGTTTGATATGGTCAGGAGTATTGAAGCCATATTTGACGGGATCCCCAATATTTAGATATATTATCTGCTTTCCTGTAGCCTCGTATTGTCTTGCATGTGAAATTATGTCGCGTATAGCATATTCTACTCCCGCGGTTCTATCTGAAACCTTCAACGGATGTTCTAAGGTTTGACTACCTAGTTAAACTGTTACGTACCTAGAATAAAGTGATTATGTCAGGTATAGCGAACCAAGCAGAACTGAGCATGCGATCTTCTTTTTGTTAAGGATCTCATCAAACAACACTTGGAGCATTTTATTGCTCACAGAATCAGTCCTTAAAAAGTCATTACGAGAATTCACAGTGAAGGTTGGTAGGGTTAGCTTGCCTTGTTAGACTACGGTGCAGTTCAATTGATATAAGGCGCCATCAAAGAAGGCAAATACGGGCCCGTAGCGTAGCCAGGACATCGCGGCGGTCTTCGGAACCGCAGATCATGGGATCGAAGCCCATCGGGTCCGCCTCTCGCAAAAACAGTTAATCAATTTGCATAAATGACTTGTCTGATTCGCAGGGTTAGTATTCCTCTTTCCCTGTACAGATCTCCAATGGCTTTAAACTCCGAGCCGGTCCTCAAAAGAGCTCTTGGTCCATCGTAATCGTATTGATTTAGCCTGGCGTGCCATTTTTCATCAATTAATACAAGAGCCTTCCCAGGTAAAATTTTCTCGACATATATATTGTAGGCTTTGCCAGGGTATTGTTTGAGACTCTCAACCGTAGTCAGCCTTCCGTCGTCTAACCACTCTACCTTGTTTAGCTTCTCTAGTTTCTTTATTGCTTCAATTAGGACTAGATTTTCAAGATGATACTTCTCGCGAAGATCGTCTGCATCGATACCATCCTTTCCCGCTTTTATTAACTGTAAATATATGACTCTCGTGGCTCTTTGAACATCCCTCTTTAACCTCCCTATGACCAAATCTTCTTGCAGTGCAGAAGATACTTGTTTTCTTTTTGCTTGTAGCCTCTGTAGGAAATCTTTGCTAGCCTGTTGATTATTTGGTGACGCCCTATATTCCACATCTAGTTCAATTCTTTTCCTAAGTTGGTCTTCTAATCTTGCTTGCCTTTTCTCGACGTGAGATATTTCGTGTGGTGTCATGAGATTTAGCCTCACTGGCAGTCTTGTCATTTGTTTTAGAGTGATATTCGTTAAGTTCCTCATACGTTTATGCATCATTTCCAGACGCCTTTGACTCGCGCGATGATAGCGGCTGTCAATTGTATCTTTCGCCGCAAGTATGATGACTGAGCCGGCCGATTTTCTACCAGTGCGACCTTTTCTTTGAATATATCTAATTTCGCTAGGTATTGGTTCATAAAAAATAACCAGGCCTACTTCTGGTATATCGAGCCCCTCTTCGGCTATCGATGTTGCTACGAGAATGTCAAACTCTCCATTTCTAAAAGACTCTAGAGTCAAGGCTTGTTCCTCTTGGCTCATCCCTTCGTCTCCTTCCCTTTTTGCCTGACCTACGAATCTCGAACATTTGATTCCAGTATTGGACAGCATTTCCGTTATATGCCTTGCGCTATCCCTATACTGAGTAAAAATTAATGTCTTTGAAGTACTTTCTTGTTGTGTGCCAGTATCGTGGTGCTGAATATGATGAAGTGTTACCAACTCCAGTAGGCGCAAGATCTTGGGATGTTCTTTTTGTATCCCTGATAGGAGCGTTTTGGCTTCTTGGATTCTAGGATCTGCAAGGAGAAATGATTGTGCCTTTGATTGCGCTTTTTCTATCCTTTGGAGAAAAGCCTTTAGCGAGTATGAGCCCTGACTACCCATTAACTCAACACAATACATCAAAGTCAAAGCCGCGGATTGATTCGAAAGAGCGAGGTAAATCGGTCCTCTTTGCTCTTCCATAGCAAGTTCAAGGTTGTATTTGAGCAGGTCCCCTGCCTGTATCAAGTCTCTCTTGAATATCCACTCTATGTTACTTTTCTTAATTATACCCTTTTGAACCAGCCACTTCAATTTTCCCTCCAGTACAGTCCGCAGTAATGATATGACATACGTGTATTCCCACGGCAAGTTAACCCAGTCCCACTTGACATCAATCGGGTTTACAAAGGGCTTTACATCACTATCGTCCTCTGTTCTGTATTGTATGTTCTCAATCGATAAATTATCACAGACTTCTTGCACTCTTTCCTTTTCTGCTCCTGGACTGGCTGTTAAGCCTAATAACAGGGGATGGGGCGACTGCTTAATGTACTGCATTGCTATAAGAGTATAAGCGTAATCTTTTACCGCTCTGTGTGCTTCGTCGAAGACTAATAAACTAAAATCGCTCAGAGATAACCTGCCTTCAGTCAAGTCGTTTCTGACGACTTCAGGTGTTGCAAACAGTAATCTTATGCGCTTTTGGTTCCAGACAGCCGACCGAAATTCAGGAGGAGTCTTGCCTGTTACAGTTGAAGTTTGCTCTTCAGGTATTTTTAATGCGGACCCAAAAGACGTCATGTGTTGGGCTACAAGCGGTCTGGTCGGCGCCATAACTAGTACGCGTTTATCCTTGAATTTGTAGAGTACATTTGCGCAGACAAGCAAAGCCACAACCGTCTTCCCAAGGGAGGTGGGAAGAATCACGAGTGTGTTTCTGCCAGCAGAAGATTGC
>Ga0126314_10001930_pt1 | contig 10224 bp, 16 predicted proteins | sample Plot105B_FD_92535 | JGI IMG/M metagenome (GOLD analysis project Ga0126314, IMG submission 92535) | Serpentine soil microbial communities from UC McLaughlin Reserve, CA, USA - Plot105B | ecosystem: Environmental > Terrestrial > Soil > Grasslands | place: USA: UC McLaughlin Reserve, Lake County... | reverse complement strand
CTCCGGTTAGTCGGTTACCTACTTCTTAGGAAGCCTCTCGCGCCCGCAGCCGTGCCCGTCGGAGGGCCTCTCTGGCCCGGTCTGCGGCATCGTCCAGGCACACAGTCACGCTACCCTCGAGGCCAACACGAAACCGACTACTGCTACCGCAAAACCCGCCAAGCCCATAACCGCCCATCCCCCTACACCCTCGGACCAACGTAGCCCGTGACGTTTGTTGGTTATCGTGATATCGAGGACAAGCGCCCCTGTCACCATCACAAACAGAGCCCCAACCACTAACAAACCGACGCCCGCCAGATACCACATACCGGGATATTAGCCTTATGCCGCCGGACTAGAACAGATAGAAGGGCCGGAGCCCCGAAGGACCCCAGCCCGGTATTCGTTTCTATCCTACTCTAGCTTGTGGTCACTAACTTTAGCTGCCTGCGGAGACGCTTGATCCGGTCCTGGAGCAACATCCTCTCCTCGTCGCCCGAAAGCTCGTTGCGGTAGCGATTGAGGCTCTCGCGAAGGATGGTCCTTCGCACCTCGTCCGACACTGCATCCTGCAGTATCCTTTGCTTGGCCATAGGGTTGCCTCCCTGTGGTCCGGGCCTCGGGGTGCTGGAACACCGCCGGGGCCATTTCTTTTATCGACAAACACATTCTCTCATAGTACTTGTCAAGGGTCAAGTGAAAAGGTACAATAATTTTAGATATTTTAGGCTTTAAAGAGAGGTTATATGCCTACTATAAGAGAGCTCGAACACTGGTTGACTACTAGTCAAGTAGCAAGTAAACTAGGAAAGACGCGACAGGGAGTTACTTGGATGTTGGAGAACAGGAAGCTACGGGCAGCGAAAACGCAGCTGGGGTGGCTTATAGACCCGGCAAGCGTAGAAGCCGCAAGAAGGGAGAAACAGGGTGGAGAGTAGAGCGCCGGACTACTTAGCACCCATAGCCGGGGCGCGAGCCTGGCGCTTAGCCCCGAATCTGATGGCCAGGACGTACGGCTACCTGTGGTCCCATGCCGCGACGACTTTCTGGCCCGACAACGAGGAGATGGTGGGCAAGTGCGATTCCGGGCACCCAGCACCCGCAAAGGGCTGCTCCTGCGGAGTGTACGCTTGGAAGAGTCCGGCCCTGATGCATAGCAACGGATACGGCCCGGCGGATCACCTACACATCTCTGGCGTCGTTGCCGGTAGGGGCCGGTTTATCAGAGGAGAGAGGGGTTACTGGGTTGCCGAGGGGGCTGTCGTTCTGGCGTTCTTTCGAGACGACTACCCCTCGCCCGTACGAGAGGTGTTGTCGGGATCTGGTGTTTACCTCCCAACCAAGGAGGAGGCGGCCAGGATCTATAACGTTCCGGTTATAGAGTTTGGCGAGTTCGACAGCTTTTGCGACGAGTACGGACTGATTAGGTTCTAAGGAGGTGACTATGATTAACGCTGTTAGGCACGGCAAGGAGCACGAGGAGGAGATCGCGGAGCCCGTGGTGTGGCCGCCCAAGAGGCGGTCAGATCCGGCCCCAGAGCCTAAGCGTGAACCCGCCAGGGAGGCCCCGGCTCCGAAGAGGCGCAGGCGTGAGAAGACGCCAGCCTAGACAATCTCCCCAGGTTGGGGAATGGGAAAGCCCCCGTGTTAGTGCCGGGGGCTTCTCCTTGGTTGTCGGACATAAGGCCGATCAACAAGCGGTACGCTTATTTTCTCATTCTTCGAGCAACTCTACCAACACGTCCCCGTGGCAGCGCTGGGGCGCACACCAGCACCCCAGACGACCGCCCTTCTCCTCCACCTCGGCGGCCAGGGCCTCCACCAGGTGGGGACGCTTCGCGATCCACCTTCGGTACTTCTCGATCACCTCCGACCTGGAGGTGTTCCGGTCGATCTTGAACGGGTTGCCCCAGGGGGTCGCCCGGTCGATACGAACGTCGCACTTCTGGTAGTGCAGGTTTACAACTTCGACCCTGGTTGTCTCTATCACTGCTCCTCCTCTCAAACAGCCTTGGTCCGAAAATGGAAATTCCCCCACCACCACTCGCTCTGCTGGGGTGGCGATTGCGTCAAGTGCCACCTCCCGCAGTCCCCGCATACGTATGAGTAGCGGTCCTGCCTGCCCCTGCCGGCATTCTCTGCGGCTGCCCGGCGCACTTCCCGCTTGGTGAGATACTGAATCTTGCCGCTGGGGCAGTTATCGACCATCGCTTCTGTTTTCACCGTTGCTCCTCCTCCAGTCGCTCGTCTTCGTCGTAGATAAGCCCCGCCTTGCGGCCTGGGGGCGTAGGGGATGGGGCCTCCCACATCTCCGCCTTCTCAGACGCCCAGATCTCCTCCATCTCGTGGGCGGTGAGGTCGTCGCGCTTGCCAGCCTTATAGAGTTCATTGCGCTTGAATGCCTCACGCTTCGCCCAGCCGGGGGCCTCCTTGAAGGGGATCTCCACCCACTCACCACTACCAGGGTCATGCAGGCTTATGTAACCAAAGTCACGACTAAAGCGGGCGACGAGACCACGCTTCGCCGCCTCCTGATGTTCACGCTTCAGTATGTCGGGGAGATCATCCGGGACACTTGGCAGACCCACGCCAGGGCAAGTGTCCCGAGAAGTGTCCCCACTCGAATCCCCATAGGTATCGGCTTCAGGGCTGGTTGGGACACTAGGGACACTTGGGACACTTCTTCTAGTGGAGGTGGGGAGGCTCATATCACTCCTCCCCTCCCGGCTTCCGCCCCTCGGACTCCTTGACCATCTCTCTCGCTGCGGTTCTCCAGAGGTAGAGGCTTTCATCGTCGGGCTGCGGATGATCGCTAAAGTGGCCAGCGAGCGCCGCGCCGAGGTCGTCTATGGCTTGCCTCTTGGTGTGCTCTGTGCGCTTGCGGAAGATAGCGGTGAAGAGTCGTGTTAGCTCCTCGTCGGCATTGATGGCGTCGAGCGCTGCCCTTTTTGCGCGGTCGTCCTCCTCCACCTCCTCCTCGTCGTCTATGAGGTCTAGGTCATCGTCATCTTCTCCACCGGAGGAAGTGTCCCTAGTGTCCCGATCCTCCGCATTCCCCTTATCTATCGGGGTTTCGTCTGGGACACTTTGCGGGACACTAGTGTCCCCTCCGTCCTCAGAAGTGTCCCGTCCCCTATCTGGCGGGATGTAGTACCCCTTCCACCCGCGCTGTTTTTTACCGTCGCCATCTAGGAAGGTGGTCTTCTCAACCACGAACCCCACACCCCTGAGCGAACTCTGTAGCGTGGCGAGTAGGCGACCCATAGAGTCGGGCGACTTCGGCCAGTCACAGTGGCGCTTTTTGTCCGGGTCGGTCTCTATGTTGTTGACCCTCTCCAGCCAGCCGGTGCTGGTGGCCACCAGCGGGTCATCCTCCCGGTAGTGCATCAGTAGGCGGGCAATGGACGGGGCGGCCACCGCAGCCTCAAGGGCGATGTGGGAGGCTTCCTCGTCGGCCAGCCTTCTGGCCTGCAGAAACTCCTCTTCACTGAAGCCCAGAGCTTCGGCAACGGCCCGGCCCCAGAGGTCGAAGTCGGCCAGTCTGGTGCCCCGGCCCACCACCTTCTCAAGGGTGGGCATCTTCTTCATCCCGGCACTAATCGCGGTGAGGAGCGCACCCAATATCCTGGGGTGCTTCTTCTCGAAGCGCTCCAGGACCTCCTGCTCAAGCTGATACTTCGAGATCACCGGCAGGGAGACGGTAAGCGTCCTGCTCAGCAGGTCCTTGCGCGTCCCCAGGTCGGAGATACCGTTGAGGATGATGGGCCGCCTCGCCTTGAAGACGATAAGCCCCTTGTTAGTCCAAAGCGCCCTGACCCTCATGCCTCCCCCGTAGACCAGCTTCGCCAGGGCATCCGACTGCCAGGGGGAGATGCTGGAGACGTTATCTAGCGAGTAGACCCAAAGGTGCTCCACCGTGATGCACATGTCCCGCAGGCTGGCGGGTGGCGGGTCGTCTGGGGCGTCGTTGGGGTCTATGGTGCTGCGCAGGATGTAGGCGGTGGTGGACTTGGCGCTCCCTTCAGCGCCCTTCACCGCCAGGATAGGATGCTGCTTGGGGTAGCGGGCACACTGGGCGAGCCAGGTGAGGCTAAGAATCCAGTTGCGCCTCGCATCGCTCATGAGTTCCCCTGGGGCGGTGGGCGTAGAGGCCTCCTCTCCCATGTTCAGGAGATTGCGCAGTTCGTCCAGATCTCCGCCCGTAGTGGGCCTCGGCAGCGGGAGCATCCCCGGCACTCTTAAGAACCTAACGGGCGGATCCTTGATAATCCGCCAGCCGGTGGCATCGACCTCCACCGCCTCGTGCTCGTCGTTGGCCAGGTCCAGGTAGTAGCGCCCCCCGTCCTCAGCCACCCGGATAAAGACCTCCTGCACGTTGCGCAGTGACCGGGCGAGGCTCTTTAAGACCATGATGGTGTCCTTCATGGTCTGCTCTTTTATGAGGGAGGGCTCGTAGATCTTGAGTAGAGAGCGAAGCCTCTCCTCCTCGGCCATGGGGCCGAGGCTGGCCAGAAGACTCTCGTAAGCCGCTTCGGCCTCCTCCTCTACCCTGCGCTTCTCGGACTCGTACCAGAAGCCCCGAAGCCACAGGTCGAAGTCCTCACTGTCGAGCGCGTAGTTCTCAACGTGGCCATCGACCCCAACCGATACGAACCCGGTACCCGCCGGGGTGGTGAAGAGGGTCCCGTTCTCCTTTACGAGCGCCACCAGCCTCTCGGTAAGCGTCCGCTTCTCGGAGGTCTCCATCAGCCGCCTAATAGAGGGGATGCCAAGAACCTCGGAGACCTTGCCAAGATCGTCCATGAGGTTTGGTATCGTCGTGGGTGGCGATTCCTTCTTGTCCTTGGCATACTCTCCGGCGGGCGGGGGGTCAAAGACCTCCTTGGCCCGCTTCCCCAGCTTTTCTCGGAAGCTGTGGCCCGCCAGTTGCCCCTGGTCGGGTGGGAGCTTTTTCGACTACCGGGTTGCCATCCTTATCAAGCGAGGTGCGTTCCATGCGCACCTCTTGGCGGTAGCTGTCGCCCTGGCCCCCGGCTCCCTTAACGAAGATCTCGATGTTGTCTGGGGTGCCGAAGATCAGTTCGCCCTTTTCGCCCTCTCGAATGGTCAGGCCATTCTGATCGTCAAGCATATGTTTGTACTCCTATCCTCTGGCTTCTCTCTGCCCCATGGGCCTCGCTTACAGGGACATTCTGCCATAGTTGTCCTGTTGTGTCTAGCATATGTCTACTTAAACGCTAGCTTATGGGTGAGACACCCTTTACGGCGGCTAGTATATGTGGGATAATTGTCTATACGTTATGTACGGTGCAGAAAGTGAGGAATGCTACATGGAGCATTCGATACTCGCCGGACGTTTGAAGGCGGAGCGCTTCAGGCGTGGGTTGACCCGGCTGGAGGCTGCCAAAGGAGCCGGCGTAAACAGGCATACCCTGACAGACGCGGAGAATGCGAAGCGCCGCCCGACGAATGAAACGCTTCAGAAGATTTGCGACTTTTACGGCCTGAACATGGAAGATGTGTTGGAGGAGGCTTACTCCAACCCTTTAGCTGTAGCCTCTCAGGGGGAAGAGGGGCACTCATGGGAGGAGGAACCGCCACCGTTGCTTAAAGTCGAAATGAGCGGATCAACCCAGCAGCGGCGAGCGTTTGGCAGCATGGTCATTACCAACCCAAGCATTTTCCTTACCGAGGAGGACCTCCAGCGCCTACTCCAGGGCGAGCCGGCGACGGGGCTTATAGAGAGCGAGGACGGCCAGCGGGTGCGTGTTCCGGTGGAGGCAGCCGACATTCGACCCAAGAGCATAAGCGCCGGTAGCTCTGACACACCTCTTGAGAAGGTGGAGGCGGAGTTATCGGCGCTATCCCCGGAAGACTTCCGCAAGATAGCACTGAGTGTGGTGCCGCAGGATTACTGGCTTGCCATTGTTGAACATCGTAATGAGACTCTGCAGTGGGCGAAGGTGTGGATGCATGAGCGGGGACTCATCATTGATGATGTCAGACGAGCCCTGGAGGGCATGGCCCCGTTTGCAGTAAAGCGGCTGTTGGACCTGGAAGAACAACAGGCCGACACGCTCTACGAAGGCATACTGCTTGAGGGCGTTCGTGTAGGAGAGGTCACACCTGGAGCTTTTAAGGTGAAGCGAGAAGGCTTCCGGGTGAAAGTCCGAACTGCGGGTGCTTCAGCAGAAGTACGCGGCACAGGCGCAGCGGGTTAGCGAGGAAGTGGAAGCGGCGCTCAAGCGCGGAGCGAGGATGGCCGGCGCGTGCGCGTCCCGGTGGTGAGGGCGTAGAGCCCTGATCGAGAACGCCACACGGGAAGTAGCCGGCGAGGTTATGCACTTCGTGGGATGGGCACTCCTGAAGCGCAGGGGCCGCCAGGAGATCGTGGGGGTAGCCGTAAGCGAGAAGGATCTCCGCCCGGGGGAGGGCATTATCGGATTTAACGGATACACCACCACCCCGCCCACCGAGGAGGAGGCGGGACCAGGTACTTACGGACAGGACAAGGAGGATTCGTAATGGCCGACGACATGAACACCATCTTGAGGAGGGATTCAAGAGGGGTCCCGCCGAGGAGCCAGAGAAGCGAAAGAGCGGGACAAGGGATGTTTTCGAGATGGACGTTGCCGAGCTTCTGGAGGAGATGAAGGTCGCCCTGGCTCGCTTTGAGGAGGTCCAGAGCGAGATCGGTGTCCGGCTGGAGGAGGCTGGCTCCGCTAGCGAGGGCGAGGAGGAGCGGCGTGGGTAAGACTAGAGAGGTTAAGCCTAAGCCTAAATTGGAGGCGTCGGAGGAGGCCACCGTACCGGAGACCATAGAGGCGGTTGGCAACTACCTACAAGAGCGCTACGGGAAGCTCTCGGACAAGGAGCTTTCGGATAAGGTGAGGGATGCCCAGGCTAGGCTCAGGGAGATTGAGGCGGACCTGGATACTGCCGAGGAGGGGTTGGCCGATGCCCTGGTAAGGGACGAGGCTGATATTGCCGAGGCGGATCTCGACGCGCCGGTGGTGGCGAAGAACTACCAGCGCGAGCGCGAGCGCCTTGCGAAGCTCATACCCCAGCGGTGGCGCTTGCGGAAGATGGTTGCGGAGTTGGATCTGGCCCAGCGCTTGAGGACTGCGGAGCGCAAGAGCAAGGAGGCTTACGAACTTTACGAGGAGATCCAGCCGCTAGAGCAGAAGCTCAGGGAGTTGCAGGACGAGGTGCGCCTGTTGCAGGACAAGAGGACTGCCGCTGTCCACATCGCCAGGGAAGCAGCAGCCCCTATGAAGCACCTTTGTCTCCCAAGTGGTGGAGTTGCAGCGTCCAGACATGTCGGGCCTCGTTAGGTACGTTGGACTGAAGTAGGAGCAGCGTATGCCTCAGGCCTGTACCGTCTGCTCCCACGAGGAGCGCTTCAAGATAGAGGACGCTATCTGGAGTGGTGGGGTCAAGCGCCGCATAGCAGCGCAATACGGCCTGAGTGAAAGCGCTGTACGCAACCACATAAAAGAGGGGCACTTCGATGAGTTGATAAGGCTGGCGCGTGAGGGGGAGCGCCTAGCCAAGGCCGAGGCAATCCTGGACCGCATCGAGTTTTTGCACGAGAAGTCGATAGAGATATTCGAGGAGGTCTGGGGCAAGAAGAAAGCCCGCGATGCCCTCTTCGCAATCTCGCAGGCGAGAGAGAACCTTAAACTCATAGCTGAGGTTCGCAAGTTCGTGGGGCCGGGCGACACCTACAACTTCTACAACGCACCCCAGTACATAGAACTGAGGGGCGTTATCTTGCGGGTGCTGGAGCCCTACCCGGAGATAAGGAGTGAGCTTGCTGAAGCCTTGAGGGAGTTGGGTGGGGATGGTAGCTGAAGCCAGCGCCAGGGAGGTCAGGTACGACCTCGCCCTCGCCCTGGACCGGGTGGCGTGGTGCGAGGAGCGCTTAGGGTTCGAGCCCGACGAGTGGCAGCGAGACCTCCTCAACTCGGGCTCGAAGCGTATCCTCCTCAATTGCAGTAGGCAAAGCGGGAAGAGCACATGTGCTGCGCTGCTCTCCCTCCACACGGCGATCTACAAGGCCGGCTCGCTCTCCATCATCGCCGCCCCGAGTGAGCGCCAGTCCAAGGAGTTAATGACCAAGGTCACTAACTACGCCACCCGGCTCGGGCTGGGCCTCACCCGCAATCCCAAAGACGCGGTGCGAAAGATGAGCGTCGAACTTCCCACGGGCTCCAGGATAGAAGCACTGCCGGGAACGGAGCGCTCCATTCGTGGCTTCTCTAAGGTGGAGTTGCTAGTCCTGGACGAGGCCGCCCGCATAGACGACAGTCTGTATCACGCCGTGAGGCCGATGCTCTCAGTAAGCCAGGGCTCGCTGATAATGCTCTCCACGCCCTGGGGCCGGCGGGGCGTATTCTTCGAGGAGTTTGTGGAGGGCGGACCCGAGTGGGAGCGCTTCGAGATACCGGCGAGCGCGGTCCCCCGCATAAGCAGCGAGTTCCTGGAGGAGGAGCGCCGCTCGCTGCCGGCCCGTGTCTACCGCCAGGAGTACGAGAACTCTTTTGAGGACGTAGAAGATCAACTCTTCAGCTACGAGGACATAAAGGCGAGTGTAGACGAGGAGATCCTACCTATCCTCATACCTGGAGCTCTGGGAGGAGATGTATGAACGTATACGACGAGCGCACCCCGCGCTTCTACCTCGGCGTAGACCTGGGACAGGCCAAAGACTGGACCGCCATAGTAGGGATAGAGGTCTTACAGGTAAGCGCTCTCCTTGATAGGGGCAACCGTCAGAAGCAGATAGACGCCGAGGAGGCGGATCTTCGCATCGTGCTCACGGAGCGCGGACAGGAGAACTACGAGACGGTGACGAACAGGGTGCGCAACCTCGTGCATAGCCCCCAGCTTGCCACCCCCTGGACGCTTACCGAACACTGGGGGGAACTTCAGGTCGTAGACGAGGGGGCGGTGCCGCCACACGTTGCCGTCGATGCAACCGGTGTCGGGCGGGCGGTCGTTGACATGCTGAGTAACAGGGGCATCGACTTCTACCCCGTCCAGATGACAGGCGGCTACGAGACAAAGAAGCGCAAGGGCTTTTGGAACGTACCCAAGAAGGACCTGATAGCGCCCGGTGTGGTGGCGTTTCAAAACCACTGGGTCAAGATGGCCCAGGGGCTTCCCCACCGGGAGATACTTGAGAAGGAGCTATCTAACTACCGGATCAAGGTCAACCTCAGCACGGGTAACGAGAGCTTCGAGGCGTGGAGGGAGAGGGACCACGACGATCTAGTCTTCGCGCTCTGCCTCGCTATCTGGTGTGCGATGAAGACCCAGACCTACGGGGGGTGGAAGCGCCGCACTATGGTCACCGGAGTGTATGGCTACTCCAGGGAGACCGGCGAGGTATACAGCTCGCTCACGCCGGGGGTGTAGTGCCCGCGGCCCCCGAGTAAGTCCTGTGTAGCCTACCGGCCTAGCAGTACGACTATCACTACACAGGACAGAGCTAGATTTCCGAGAACCCCGTATACCGGAAGCCCACTTTCAGAGAAGAACCCCTACTGGCAACCCGCTGAATATTTACAAGAACTTATTCTTAAGACCTAGGCGGTTCGTTAACCTGTTCAGAGGTCGCCTGGTGTTCACTTTGTGCGGTGCTGTCTGTGACTGTCATGGTGGCCGTTGCACTCAACTTGGACTTGCCGCCTATACTGCCACTTAGTTCGACTATCTTGCCAGTAGGGTAGCCGTTTTCGTCCCTGACCCACTTCACCCAACCTGCCTCTTCCATAACGTTCATCATCATAGTGTTAAGCCGTTTCAACTCTTTGGCTTCCCGGCTGGCGTCCCTACGGGCTGCGTAATAGAAGATCAAGGCGACTAGCCCTCCACTTATCCATTGTGCAAGGCCCGAGGAGAGGAGCTTGTCGATAGCATATACAAGAGCGGTAATGGCATATAGAAGAACGGTGATAGCATCTACAAGAGTGGGGATGATCTCCATGTACGCATACTAGCCTGTCTCACAAGCGCTATCTTCGTGAGGTCTGGGAGTTTCCGAGAATGGAGATTGCCGGAAACTGGGTTGCCGAGAATTAGCCTTCCCGGCAGCTCGGTGAATAGAGGTAACCCGCTCCCTAGGGAGTAGGCGCAAGCTCTTTAGAGTTGCCAATGTGTTCGGCGGGTAAAAAGCAAGAACGAAATAAAGCACGCTGCTCCTGCTTAACCGATATGGGAGAAAAAGTGTGAGCGCTT
>Ga0126314_10001929_pt1 | contig 10225 bp, 8 predicted proteins | sample Plot105B_FD_92535 | JGI IMG/M metagenome (GOLD analysis project Ga0126314, IMG submission 92535) | Serpentine soil microbial communities from UC McLaughlin Reserve, CA, USA - Plot105B | ecosystem: Environmental > Terrestrial > Soil > Grasslands | place: USA: UC McLaughlin Reserve, Lake County... | reverse complement strand
TCATAACTGCGTGCTCTATGGCACCACGGGCACGATCTATAATCGCGAAGACGTGGTGCGCGACACCATCCAGCGGCTGGTCTCCTTCCCCGAACGCCGCGGCATGGGCACACAGGTGATCTGGAACGGCAATGACAAGGATGGCTTCTATACCAGCCACCTCGTGACCGGGTCGGGCCGCCACACCCAATATGGCCATCTCGGCCAGCCGACCGGCAAACCCTTCGTCAGCCGCACGATCGCGGACTGCATGGTGCATCGCAACATGATCTACCGCGAATGGGTGGTGGCCGATCAGATGGCGATCATCAAGCAGCTCGGCCTTGACCCCAACCATTTTGCCATGCGCACCGCCAAGGCAAAGTTCGACGCGGGCCTGACCTCGCTCGATATCGGCGAAAATCGCCGCTTTCTCGGCCAGACCCGCCCGAACGAAAAGGCCGACCTGAGCCTCGCGCACAATGACATCGAAGCCCAGACCGTCGAGATGCTGCACGAGGTGTTCACCAAGCGCATGTTCGGCCGGATTGCCCAGGATTATGCGCCGACCGCGCAATATCACGGCCCGCTGATGCGCGAGCTTTATGGCGTAGCCGCCATCATCCACCAGCATCTGGGCCTGATCGGATCGCTGCCGGATGCCTCCTATGAAGTCCAGCACGTCGCCTCCAACCCCTGCGAAGAGGGCGGCACCAAGGTTGCAGTGCGCTGGGTGATGGAAGGCCATCACCTCGGCTACGGCATTCTCGGCGAACTCGGCGATCCCACCGGCAAGCGCGTCCAGGTCATGGGCATGAGCCACTACCACTGGAAAGACGGCAAGATCGTCGACGAATGGACTGTCTATGACGAACTGAGCCTGCTTGTGCAGATTAAGCTCGGGCAATTGGCCGAGCAGGCACAAGGCTGAGAATAGCTGCGGGGCGCGTCACGGCGCCCCGCAGACCCAATTTTGCATGGCATGATCCCGGCGGGATAGCAACGGCCTGCCCTTGCAATCGGCCTCGCTCATCACCACGTATCATTCTGGAGATCGATCCAGGCTTTGGCCGTGCTTAACGCACACGACGATCTAACGACCGGAATGGTCGCCCGCTCTCCCAGACAAAACTCATGTTCGGCTACCGCACCGAGGGGCGCCTCGCTGAGACGCGTCGTGAACGCTGGAAGCGCAGAATACCTTGCCCTTCCGAGCGATGACGCCCTTATCCGCCAAACCTGGCTGGGTCAGGAGCCGTTCCAGGAAAGGGACCAGACCGTGGCCACAATCAACTATGCAGCAGCCGCCGAATTCTATGCCGGCGGGACCGCTCGGACGTCTCGGGGCATGCGCTACCGTCGTTTTGCCTCCGCCGCCGAAGCCGTTCAGTTCGTTGCAGAGGATATGCCTCCGGGCTTCCTGAAGGGCTCCTTGCTCGAAGTAGAGGAGCAGCGCTTCGAGGGTGCGGCCATACTCGCACTCTACACCGCCCGCTCTTATCCCTTGCAGCGTCGTGAGGCTTCATGATCGCAGAGCATGGCAAACGAAAGAAAGCGCGGATCGCTGCCGGGTAGCGAGTAGCTTTGGCGGAGAGGATTGCTCCACCAAGTTGACGCATTGATATCCAGACTTCAGACCCGTTCGGGTCCGATCTGCCACGACGCGTCTCAGCCCACCAGCACAGCAGTGCCGGGAGGACGAGCGAGCGTGCCATTTTTCCTGAGGATAGACGCGCATGACGATAGCCCGACCGGCGAACCCTGGACCGATCCTGCCCCGGTACGCGAGGAACTGTTCGGGGTCGAAAGGCTGGAACAGCATGCGCGCAGTCTGGCTGCCGCCAAGGCGTTAACCTAGCGACCGCCTGCCATCGTGGCCCCGCACGACCGCTTGCGGCAGAATGCGACGGTCCTGCTGGCGGCCTATCGCGCCAGTGCCCACGAGATCGAAAGCGAACGCAATGTGGTGGCGGCCGCCGAATGGCTGCTGGACAATTATCATCTGGTCGAGGAGCAGATCCGCGAAATTCACGATGATCTTCCGCCCAATTATTATTGGCAATTGCCCAGGTTGGCCGAGGGGCCATTTTGCTGGATACCCGCGCATCTTCGGACTCGCTGGGCTTTCATCGCTCATACCGACAGTCATTTCGATCCCGAGACGCTGAACTGACCCGCATGAGGCTCGCCGTCCTTGACGAGAATGGCCGAAAGGGCGCAAGGTTATGCGGTCGGCGACCGATAATCGAGCCCGACGCCCACGCGCTCAACAATCGCCGGACCACGGCCACTGCATGCAGCAACGTCAGGACCTTCCTCCAGGCAGGTCGTCTCCAGGGGCGTGACTTCATCGCGCAGGTCTACGGAGCCAGTCCAATACCGGTCGACTACCTCTCGCCCGTCACATCCGAAACGTCGATCACGTAAACCTGGCGCCGACCTGTATGGGCCGAGTCGATGCTGACCTTGCGCCCGTCGCGGCTCCAGCGGGGGTGGAGGTCGCAGCGGATTTCGTTCTTGAGCTCGGGCGGGGAAAAGAACTTGCCGATGTCGACGCGTCGTCCGGTCGCCATTTCATAAAGGATGAGGATGCGGTTGCTCTCGGCATCGGGGTAGGTGTCGGTCAGCATCCATTTGCGATCGGGCGAGAACGAGCAATGGCCGTCCGAGGAGAACACGTCCTGACCGATGGGCGTGAACTTGTCCTCATAGAGATCGTAAAGGGCGTACTCATCCGTTTCGGTGCCCGGTGTCCGCGCATAGGCGACGATGGTGCGCTCGTCGAAATAGCCGAAATGGGAGAAATAGGTGTTGTCGTGGACGAGCCTGATATCCTTGCCGTCGGGTGACGAGCGATAGAAACGATCGTTGAACCGGACCTTGGGGTCGAACTGGCAGCGGTTGAGGAAGACAAAATTGCCGTCTTCGGGCGAGATCGTCAGGTGGTTGACCCAATGGGCCCCCAGATGCATGCGCGGGATGGTCTGGTGCTGGAACAGGCGGTCGAGCGAGATGATCAGCTGGCTCTCGCCGGTCGCAAGATCGATGCGATAGACCCCATCATGGGCCGGATGCTGATCCGGCAGGGTGTTCTCGACACCATCGGGATAACCATAACCGGGCCGCGTGTCATGCAGGCGGGCATAGTTGAGCCCAACCGCATAATCATGCCCCACGGCATAGAAGCTGCGCGACAGCCGGCGCTTTTCGCCCGTCACCACGTTGTGGATCATCCCGTAGAACCGGTCGTTGTCCCGGATGTTGTAGATGATCGTGTCTTCCGGTGACGAGGGGAGCCATTGCAGCATGGTGCCCTGCTGCCAGCTCCAGGCACTGGTTTCGGCAAGCGGAATCCAGCGATCGCCCTCCTCGGTATCGACCATGCCGATGGTGACCATATCGTCGCGCGTCGGCTGGCGATCGATGAAGCCAACCTCCAGCGCCAGGTGATAACGGCCCGACTTGTTCCAGGGATATTTGTCGTAGTAGCCGAAGAAATGATGCTTGCCGGATGTGATCGGCTTAGCCTCGAGCGGATGGTGCTCGATCTTGTCGGACTGCATGGTGGCTGGGCCAGCGCCACTCTGGGCGACGGGCGCACTGCCCAGCGTCAGGGGGAGACGGTGTTCGATCTGGGTCATGGCGTAAAACTCGGCCAGAGGTGGGGTGATGACGACGTCGTAGCTGCCCAATGGCAGGTTGTGCGTCGTCGTGAGCGGCACATGCGACACAGTCGGGGAAAGCTGGACGTCCCGCTGCGCATAGGTGCGCCCGCTCTCATGGACGAGCCGCAGCGTGATGTCGCAAAGCTCGGCAATCGGTGGATGGACGACGACAGCAATGTCGGACCCGTCCTCAGCGAGAGTGAGGCAGGGCAGGACGCGCTGGAATTTTTCGAGGCGCTGGTCTTGGCTCATGCTGGCACCTTATTGGCGGGAGCATCAACGCCGCCGAGGCCAAGCGTTTCTGCATAATGGCAACGCGCCTGATGATTGGGCCCGACCTGGCGAAGAGCGGGTAGTTCGGTGACACAGCGGCGGCCGTCATTGAAGCGGCAGCGCGTGTGAAAAGGACAGCCGCTGGGCCTTGCAAAGGGATCGGGCACGGTGCCGCGTATGGGCTCCAAGCGCTGGCCAGTGGAGCGCTGGCCAAGCCGTGGGATCGAATGCAGCAACGCATGGGTATAGGGGTGCTTTGGCGCAAAGAAGATGTCGTCGACGGCAGCCGCCTCCACCACCTGCCCCATATACATCACCACGACATATTCGGTCATCTGTGCCACGACGCCGAGATCATGGGTCACGAACAGGATGGCCATGCCGAATTCGGCCTGCAGCTTGCGCATCAGCGCGAGGATCTGTGCCTGGGTAGTGACGTCGAGCGCCGTGGTCGGTTCGTCGGCGATGAGCAGGCGCGGCTCGCAGGAGAGCGCCATGGCGATCATCGCCCGCTGCCGCATGCCGCCCGAAATCTCGTGCGAATACTGATCGATGATCTGTTCGGGTCGCGGCATGGACACCTTGGCGAGAATGTCGATGGCCATTTCGCGGGCCTTGGCGGCGGACACATGCTTGTGCAGCCGGATCGCCTCCATGATCTGGTCGCCGATGGTGTGCACCGGCGAGAGCGAGCTCATGGGTTCCTGGAAGATCATGGCGATCTCGCCGCCACGAATATCGCGAATCGGGCGGCCATTCACGTCCATGGCCGTGAGATCGGCCATCTCACCATTCTTGCGGCGGAAGTGGATCTTGCCCTCGGCGATCACGCCAGGCTTGGGCACGATGCGCAGGATGGAGCGCAGCATGACGGACTTGCCGCAGCCGCTCTCCCCGACGATGCCGACGGCCTGCCCCTCGCGCACGACGAGACTGGCGCCTTCCACCGCTTTCACCACGCCCTGCGGGGTGTGATAGTGCGTCTTGAGTTCGTCGATCTCGAGCAGAATATGCCTGTCGTCGCTCATGCGCTGGCCTCCACGAGTTCCGCCACGCCATCGAGCTTCAATTCCTCGGCGCGATGGCACCGGACGAAGCGGCCCGGCGAATATTCGCGCAGTTCCGGTTCCTCGGTGCGGCAGCGCTCGACGCAATAGCCGCAGCGGGGATGAAAGTGACAGCCGGGCGGCAGGTTGGCGGCGTTGGCGAGGTCCCCTTCAAGGAGGCGCGGCTTGCTCGGCGCGCGGGGATTGGCAGGCGGCACGGCCGACATCAATGCCTCGGTATAAGGGTGCAGTGGCCGGGCAAAGAGATCGCTGGTTTCGGCCAGCTCGACAACTTGTCCCACATACATCACCGCGACCCGGTCGCAGAGATATTCGACGACGCCGAGGTCATGGGCGATGAAGAGATAGGTCAACTTCTTTTCGGCCTGCAGATCCTGCAGCAGATTGAGGATCTGCGCCTGGACGGAGACATCGAGCGCCGAAACCGGCTCGTCGCAGACGATTACCCGCGGATTGAGCGCCAGGGCCCGCGCAATACCGATACGCTGACGCTGGCCACCGGAAAAGGCATGCGGATAGCGCACCATATATTCGGCGCGCAGGCCCACGCGTTCCAGCAGTTCGCCGACCCGTCGCGCCACTTCCTTGCCGCGTGCCAATCCATTGACGACCATGGGCTCGCCGATGATGTCGAGCAGTGTCATGCGCGGATTGAGCGAGGAGATCGGATCCTGGAAGATCATCTGCACGTCTTGCCTATAGGGCTTTAGCTGACGCTGCGACAGCTTGGCGAGATCGACCGGCTTTTCCCCTTCGGGAGTGTAGAGAATTTCACCGCCCGATGGATCATGCGCGCGGGCAATGCAGCGGCCAAGCGTAGTCTTGCCGCAGCCGCTTTCGCCGACGATGCCGAAGGTTTCGCCTTCATAGATGGTGAAGGTGACGCCATCGACGGCGCGGATGGCCTTGCTGACCGCCCCGCTCCAGTGCTTCTTGCCGCCATAGTGCTTCTTGAGATCGCGAATGGCGAGGATGGGATCGGCGCTGGCGATAGGTTGAGTCATCGCGGCCTCCTAGCGAGAGAATGGATCGGCAGCATCACGGGCGCCGTCTCCGACAAAGTTGAAAGCCAACACCACCGAGACGACACAGGCGGCAGGGCCGATCCAAAGCCAGGGATAAAACTGGATGATCTGCACCTTCTGCGCTTCCTGCAGCAGAACGCCCCAGCTGACCGTGGGCGCCTTGAGGCCCACGCCGAGGAAGCTCAGCGCCGTTTCGCCGATGATGATGCCGGGAATGGCAAGGGTCAGCGTCACGATCACATAGCTCATGAGATTGGGCACAAGGTGCTTGGCGATGATGCGTGTCTGGCTCGCACCATAGACGCGCGCTGCGGTGACGAAATCCTGCTCGCGCAGTGCCAGGAACCGGCCTCGGGCCACGCGTGCCGTGCTGGTCCAGGAGATCAGCGAGAGCACGACCAGGATAGCGAAGTACTGGTAGAGTGGCGGCCAGTCGCGCGGCACCGCTGCTGCCAGACCCAGCCAGAGCGGAATGGTGGGAATGGCGATGATCGCCTCGATCAGGCGCTGGATGAAATTATCGATCCAACCGCCGTAGAGCCCGGAAATGCCGCCGATGACGAGGCCCAGCACAAGGCTGAGAAACACCGAGATAATGCCCACCGAGAGAGAAATCTGCGCGCCGGAGATGAGGCGACTGAAGAGGTCGCGGCCAAAATGGTCGGTGCCGGCGAGGTGGAAATAGCCGCCATCCTCGACCCCGAAGAGATGCACGTTGGCGTCGATCAGGCCAAAGAGCTTGTAGGGCTCACCCTCGGCAAAGAGACGCAGCGGGAATTTTTGCGTGGGATCGACTGCATAGACCGGGCTCAGGGTCTGCAGGTCGCGGGTCATTTTCCAGCCATAGACGAAAGGCTGGAGGTGAAACTGTCCGGTTTCGTCGACGAAATTGATCCCCTGCGGCGGCGCATAGAGATTGCGCGTGCGCGAAGCCGTGTCATAGGGCGCGACGAAGCCGGCGAAGATCGTAGCGAGGTAGGCCAGGATCAGGAAAATCCCCGAGGCGACCGCCAGCTTGTGCTTGCGAAACTTCCACCACATCAACCGCCGGGGCGAGATGATGCGCGTGGAGATGCCGTCGGAAACAGGAGTGATTGCCGGAGCAACCGGGGTCGTTGCTTCTGCTGTCATAGTTTGATCCTTGGGTCGGCCCAGACCAGCAGCAAGTCGGAGATGAAGGTGCCGATCACGGTCAGGATACTGAGGACGAAGATGATCGAGGCGGCCAGGAACATGTCCTGCGAGCGCACCGCGTTGAGCAGCAGCGGCCCCGTCGTCGGAATATTGAGCACCGTGGCGGTGATCTCGGTTCCCGAGATCAATGCCGGCAGCACGAAGCCGATGGTGGAGAGCACCGGGGAAACCGCGACCCGAACGGGATATTTGAGGATCAACCGCCACTCACTGAGGCCCTTGGCCCGCGCGGTCTCGACATAGGCCTGGCTCAGTTCGTCGAGGAGCATGCCGCGCATGACGCGCATGGTCGCCGCAATGCCGCCCGTGCCGATGATGAGGATGGCCAGCGACATGTTCTGCAACATGTTCAGCGCCTTGCCCAGGGACCACGGCGCCAGCTCGTATTCGGGCGAAAACAATCCGCCCACGCTGCCGCCGAAATAGCGGTAGCTGACGTAGATCGCGACGATGGCGATCAGGAAATTGGGAATAGCAAGGAAGATGAAGCCGCCAAAGGACAGCAGATAGTCCATCGGCGAATATTGCCGCACCGCCGAATAGATGCCGATCGGGATGGCGACGACATAAACGAAGATGGCCGTGGGAATGGTGATGGCCAGGGTCAGCGGCAGGCGCTCGCCCAGAAGGTCGATGACCGTGCGCTGGTACTGGAACGAGATTCCCATATTGCCCTGGAGCAGATTGGTGAACCAGCGCCAGTATTGGACGACGACATTCTCATCGAGCCCGAACTGGGATCGCAAGGCGATGATCGCATCCTGCGTGATGATATTGCCGCCCGAAAGCGTAGCGAGATAGGAATTGACGAAGTCGCCCGGAGGCAACTGGATCACCACGAAGGCAATCACACTGATCACGAGGACCGTGACCAGCATCTGCCCGGAACGGCGAATAGCATAGTTCAGCATGGGCACACCTTGGCCTCAGTGGGGCGCGCGAGGGCGGCGGGAGGTACCTCCGCCCTCGCACTGGGGAGGTTCGGTCAGCCGCGTTCGCCGGACCAGGCGCCGCCTTCGAAGTAGGTTTGCTCGATGTGGTAGTTGTAATTGCCCAGCCAGGAGAACCCGGTGAACCCTTCTTCAGGATAGTTCTTGAAGTTGGTGCCGAGGATCACCGGAATCGGAACCTGCCCGACATCGCCGATATTCCAGAGATTGTTGATGTTGAGCTCGAGGATCTCGTTGCCGATTTCCAGGCGACGCGCCTCATCGACGGTGATCTGCATCTCGTCGAACAGGTCCTGGACCTTCTTTGCGTCACCCTGGGGCTCTTCACCCTGCTGGCCCTTGGAGGCATACCACTGCGCCCAGGGCATGCCCCAGACATTCCAGCCAGTCGTCAGATAGGGCACGTGCCATTCCGGCGAATGCGGGAACATGGCGTCGGAGCACTTGTCGCCAACCCAGATACCCACTTCCATATCGTTGTTATCGATCAGCGCACGGATCTGTTCGCGGGCGATGGTGCGCACATTGAAGGTAATGCCCACTTCGCGCATGAACTCGATGATCAACTCGGCAACGGACAGGCTCCCCGGATCATCGACGGGAAGATCCATGTTGAGCACCAGCGGCTTGCCATCGGAACGCTGACGGATGCCCTGGCCGTCGCGCGTGGTGAGGCCGATTTCGTCGAGCAGGCTATTGGCCGTATCCGGATCATACTCGGTATCGCGGGCCACCCAGTCCTCGTTGCGCCACTTCGACCCGGGGATCATTTGCAGCTGGCTGGGCACTGCGAAGCCGAGATAGACCGTTTCGGCGATCTGCAGGCGATCGAGCGCCAGCGAAAAGGCGCGCTTGAAGCGAATGTCATTGTAGAGTTCGCGCAGCACCGGGTCCTTGGCGCAGTGATTGAACATGATCGTATGTTCGGCGGCACGGTCGGTCAGCCAGAGTTTGACGGCATAACTGCCGCGCTCCTGGCCTTCGCGATAGAGCGGCAGATTGGTGAAGGTGGTGTCGGTATTGACCCAGTTCATTTCCCCGGCAGCGACGGCTGCGTCGCGCACTTCCCCGCTCTCGTAATTGGTCAGCACCACGTCGTCGATATAGGGCAGCTGCTGGCCCTCGGTGTCGACCTTCCAGTAGTAGGGGTTGCGGTCGGCGACCAGGACATTGAGCTGCATCGCCCGGCCGAGCTTGAACGGCAGCAGCGTGGGCATGTCAGGATTGTCGAATGGCATGAGCCACTGCACGTTGGAGCGGTTGTTGAACAATTCCGCCCAGGTCGAGAAGCCGGCGGCCGAGACACGGCCATTGAGGTCGGCCTCATCGGCAAAGTCGGCATGGAACTGCTCGAGATAATGCCGCGGCAAGTAGCGTGGAATGGTGCCGCCGGGTCCGTGCGCCAGAAGCGCCGGCAGGTTGGCGTGTGGAGCAACGAAGGTCCACTGCACGGTGTAGTCGTCGACCATTTCGAAGGTCGGCACCTCGCCCTGCACCGTGAACTGCGCCATGGGCGCCGGGCTCAGGGATGCGTTGAGATTGACGTGGTTCCACCAGAAGTCGAAACCCGAGGCATTGAAGGGTTCGCCGTCGGACCATTTGATGCCGCGGCGCAGATGCAGCACGAAGGTCTTGCCGTCATTGGTATATTCCCAGCTTTCGGCCAGGTTTGGCTCGACCGCTTGCCCGTCGCGGCTGATGCGCAGGATCGGCTCGGGACCCCAGGCGGACCGGGCCTGGAAGCCGCGGTTCTGGATGATGCCGGTCCGCAGATGGCCGCCATAGGTGCCCACCGATTCAAACGGCTCGATCACCACCGGATTTTCAGGCAGGCGCTGGTCCACTGGCGGCAACGTGCCCGCGGCCACCATTTCGGCCAGGGCTGGCGCTTCCTTATATTGGCTCGCCTGGGCAAAGGCGCGGCCGGCAAGTCCCGAGACCGCGAGCGCCGAGGCGGCGGCTCCCCCCAGCTTGAGAAACTGGCGGCGTGTGGGCGCAAAAGTTCTGATCATGCTTCCTCCCGTTCCGGACCTCCGCTTTTCAGGCGCGGTCCAATCCTCCTTGGGCGCACG
>Ga0126314_10001927_pt1 | contig 10228 bp, 10 predicted proteins | sample Plot105B_FD_92535 | JGI IMG/M metagenome (GOLD analysis project Ga0126314, IMG submission 92535) | Serpentine soil microbial communities from UC McLaughlin Reserve, CA, USA - Plot105B | ecosystem: Environmental > Terrestrial > Soil > Grasslands | place: USA: UC McLaughlin Reserve, Lake County... | reverse complement strand
GTGGTCGTCCGCGAGTGCGGGATCGGCGGCCAGTTCGGTCAACAGGGGCGAGCGGTCTGGTTCCCCTGGCGCCGGTCCCGTCGCGGGTCGGTCGACGGGCGCGAACGTGATGACCTCGCTCGTGGCTTCGATGGTCAAATGGTCGTGGAGATAGGGGACGCCGAAGTGGTGGACGGAGTTGCCGTAGTAGTCGCGAAAGGAGGTGACGGCGGCGGGTGGATCGATGGTGAGCGAGAAGTCGAGGCAGACCTGGGCGGCATCGGAGACGGGATGAAGCCGGACCTCGTTGAAACTCTCGTAGGCGGGATCGGCGTAGCGGTAGGCGGTGCGATGGGTGATGCGGTACCTCACGCGACCACCTCCTCGGCGTGCAGGATGCGCGGGGCGAAGTATTGGGCGTGGATGCGCTCGCCGATCTGGTAACAACGCTGCTGGACATCCTGAAGGAAGGTGCTGACTCCCATCGCGATGACCTCGTCGATCGTGCCGAAGGCGAGCCGGCTGCGAAGGCGGCCCGCGAGGCGTGCCGCCTCGTCGGTGCCCCTGGCAAAGGGACCGGTTGGGAGAATCGCTTCGCCGGCTCCGCCCTCCGCATCGAACGCACCGGCGGCAGAGATGCGGGCGAGGGCATCGTCGACCTGTTCGATTGAGAAGCGGATTGAGCGCGGGAAGACGGCCGAAAGGACGATCAGCTCGACGACGGAGCGCGGGCGGACGGCCGTTCGGTACAGCTTGTGGTACGACTCATAGGCCGAGAAGGAGCGAAGCATCGCCTGCCATTGCGGGAGTTCCAGCGGGATGGCTTTCCCGGCCGAATCGTCAGATTCGGCCATCAGGAGGTGGTATTTGACGTCCAGGGCCCGCGCCGTTTTGGTCGCCCGTTCCAGAAACTTGCCGGCCTGGAGGAAGGACCACCCCTCGTCCCGCGGCATGGTGCTGTCGGCAACACCCTGGAAGAGGTGGCTGAACTCCTTGACGTTCCGGTAAAACAGGTGGGCGTTCTCGGCGCCGACCCAGGTGCCCTGCCAGGTGCGCTGCCGCTGCAGGTCGAGGTGGAAGCGGTTGAGGACTTCCCACATCTCGCTGGCGATCTGGTGTCGCAACCCACGCGCCTGTTCCCGCGCCCGCGCGACGCAGGAGACGATCGAATTCGGATTGGTCGTGTCGAAGGTCAGATACAGCGGAACCGTGTCCTCGCTGGCCTCACGGAAAGTCGCGGCGAACGCCAAAGGGTCGCCGGTGATCCTAACCAAAGCCTCCCAATGATTCCTCCGGCGATCGGCCGCGTCCGCCGAGCTGCCAAGACCCAGGGTGTTGTGGTAGGCGATGTCCGTGATGCGCGCCGTGTCTTCCGCCCGCTCGACGTAGCGGCCGATCCAGTAGAGGGAATCGGCGATGCGGCTAAGCATGGCGGCACGCCCCCTCCACCTGGGATTTCCAGGTGGCGACCGACGCAATGTAGGGGCGCACAGCCGTGCGCCCTTGCGGAAACCGCGACGCGTCGTGATGGCAGAGAAGGGCGCACGGCTGTGCGCCCCTACAACCGCTTCCACCTTGAACGCCAGGACAATTTAGCGTAACACCCATGTGTCCTTGCTCCCTCCGCCTTGACTGGAATTGACGACGAGGGATCCCTTTCTCAGGGCGACGCGGGTCAAGCCGCCGGGGAGGACGTAGATGCCGGCGGCGCCGCTGAGGATGTAGGGGCGGAGGTCGATGTGGCGGCCTTCGAGGTGACCGCCGGGGCCGGAGGGGTCGGGGACGAAGGATGGATGGCGGGAGAGCGGGATGACGGGTTGGGCGATGTAGTCGCGGGGGCTGGCGAGGATGCGGTGACGGAATTCGTCGATCTCCGGTTCGGTCGCGCTTGGGCCGATGAGCATGCCGTAGCCGCCGCTCTCGTTGGCGGCTTTGACGACGAGCTGGTCGAGGTTGGCGAGGATGTGGGCGCGCTGGTCGGGGTCGAACGCTTGGTAGGTCGGGACGTTGCCGAGGATCGGCTCCTGGTTCAGGTAATAGCGGATGATGGCCGGGACGTAGGCGTAAACGACCTTGTCGTCGGCGATGCCGGTGCCGATCGCGTTGGCGAGGGCGACGTTGCCGGCCCGGACGGCGCCGAGGAGACCGGCGACGCCGAGGAGACTGTCGGGACGGAAGGCGAGGGGATCGAGGAACTCGTCGTCGACCCGCCGGTAAATAACGTCGACGAGCTCGCGCCCGCGCGTGGTTCGCAGGTAGACGCGGTTGTCGAGAACGAAGAGGTCGCGGCCCTCGACGAGTTCGATGCCCATCTGTTGAGCGAGGAAGGCGTGCTCGAAGTAGGCGGAGTTGTAGACGCCGGGCGTCAGGAGGACGACGCGCGGTCCGCCGCTACCGCGGGGAGCCGGTCGCGTCGCCAGCCCGCGCAGGTTCTCCAGAAGTTGTCCGGCGTAGTGATCGACGGAGCGGACGGAGACTTCGTCGAACCAGTCGGGGAAGACCCGCGCCATCGTCATCCGGTTGGCGAGGACGTAGGAGACGCCGCTCGGGGTGCGCAGGTTGTCTTCGAGGACGAGGTAGCGACCCTCGGCGTCGCGGACGAGGTCGCTGCCGACGATGTGGACGTACTGGTCGTGCGGGACGTCGATGCCGACCATCTCGCGGCGAAAGTGGCGGGCGCGGACGATGAGCGAGCGCGGCACGACGCGGTCGTGGAGGATCTGCTGCTCGTGGTAGATATCGTGGATGAAGAGGTTGAGGGCACGTATGCGCTGCTCCAGCCCGCTCTCGATCAGGTGCCACTCGTTGTGCGGGATCAGGCGGGGGATGAGATCGAAGGGGAAGATGCGCTCCGTTCCGTGCTCGGCGTCGGAGTAGACGGTGAATGTGATTCCCTGGTGCAGGAAGGAACGATTGGCGACGTCGCTCGCCCGCCGCAGGTCGCCGGCGTCCAGCTGCATCAACTGAGCGACGAGTGCGCGGTAGTGCTCGCGCGGCTCGACGCCACCTTCCGGACGCGGCAGGAAGACCTCGTCATAGAAGGCGCCGGTCTCGTACCCGGCGATCAACGTGCCGCCCGGTTGCGTGGGCGCGTAGGGTTCGCGACGACCGATCACCCGCCCTCCTCCAGGTTGCCTTCGGCAGGCACGTCGGAACGGCATGCGGATTAACGCATGTTCTCCGCGCGCACGCACCGGGGCAATAGGCAGGCGGCACAGATCGGAACACGGACCTTGAACGCGAATCCCCCTCTCCCGCGGTCGGGTTCAAGTGCGGACAGGGGTGCGGCGGTGCTTCGGGCTGCAGCGGCCGGTCGCCCCGCACGGCATTGGAAATGCCGTGCTCATCAACGGAAGTCGGCTGAAGCCGACTGGGCGCGGGGCCAATCCAGCCGGCTTGAGCCGGCTTCCGTTGGTAAGCCCGGCACTTCCAGTGCCGGGTGCGCCGGCACACCGCGCCCCCTGACCGCTCCTGAACCGCGGTCGGGAGAGGGGGCTGGGGGTGAGGGCTGCCCTCTACGCCTGGACGTTGTACCAAGCGCAAGAGGGCGTTGCGCCTTCGCTCAACGTCGGGTGGACCGCCCCGCCCGAGGAATCGAGCCGTTGGGTCGGATGCACGCTGAAGCCGTTGTACGGGCCGTAGGCCACCATCCGCACATATTCGCCGCTGGTGCTGCCGTCGCCGCCAGCGCAATAGTCGACCGGTTCGGCATCGTAGGGCGTGATCTGCCCGGTCAGGGCAACGATGTGGGCCGGCACGTTGGCATACGACTGATCGCGGAGATCGCCACCACTCCAATCGCCGGCGTGCGTAACCCCTTCCGTCGTCAGGCGGTGCGACGGCCAGTACACCATAGTGCGTAGGCGCTGGGGCAAATTACGCGGTTCGAAATGCGTGTTTCGACGGATGTCAGGGGGACCGAAAAGGCGGATGATGGAGTCGTGATCGGGAATGACCCGACGCTGAAGTGGATTGAACAGATAGCGTTGTCGAAGGAGAAGACGGACGTGATTGGGACACTGGATCTGCGGTTCACGGAGGGGTCGGGAGTCGATCGGGACCTGCGTTCGATCTGGTCGCGGAGTTGATGACAGAAGCGAAGCGCGCGTTTGGCCGCACGACCGGCGGCGCGGTGTTGGAACGGTATGCCCTGGAGGCGGCGATCGATCTGCTCAGCCGTCCAGCCAACGTGCGCGAGGTCAGGCAGTCGCTCGCCGGACGCTAATACATCCGTTGCTCGGCAACTATGTTGTTGTTCAACTAAATCAAAGGGGAAACGATGTTCATGTCGATTGGCCGCATCTGGGCGGGGCGCCCGGTGGCAGCGGTGGGAACTGGTGAATCGCGCGAACGCTCATGGCCCTGGAGCGGGATCGGGCATCGGTTGACGCGAACGCGCGATCACGGGCCGGTCGTGCCGGCCGCCCTCGGCGCAAGCGACGGCGAGCTGGTGCGAGTGGCGACACCGACGGCGATGGATCTGGCGGAGCACCATCGTCACCAGGCGATGATGCTGCTGCTCACGAACCCCGGTCGTCCGGGTCGGTAGGTTGGCGCGTTTCCGGACCTCCGGCGGCTGTCGGTCGTGGAGTAATGGGGGCAAAATGGACGGGATGCGCTTTGACGCGTTGACGCGATCGTTTGCGAAGTTCCCTACCCGGCGGGCGGATGTGAAGGCGATCGCCGCGACGGGTGGCGGGCTGGAACAACCCACCCGTCGCCGGTTACGCGCCGGATTGCGCGAGGTCTGTCCGACCGGGAGGGTCGCCTGCGACGGCGCCTGCGTCAACCCCTGGGTCTTCGCCCACGACGCGAAGAACTGCGGCGCCTGCGGGCACGCTTGCCCTCACGGCGGCGTTTGCTGCGAGGGTCGGTGCCTCGATCTGACGGCGGATGCCGGGAACTGCGGCAACTGCAGCAATTCGTGCGCGACCGGGAGCATCTGCGTCGCCGGCGAGTGCGTCTGACAACGAGCGCACGGGACACCCGAAGGAGACGCGGTCGATGCGCTGCCACGGATCTTCGGTGCAGGCGAGGGGAGCATGTCAACGAGCGCGGCCGCCTGACCGCGTCACCGGATCTTCCCGCGGGCTGCCACGCGCCAGATGTCGATTAGATGACCGTCCCGCACGATCGCCAGCTCGTCCATCAGGTTGACGGCGGGGCAGATGTGGTTGGGGATGATCTCGACGCGCTCGCCGATCTGGAAGCCGGGTTCGTCGGGCGGGAGGATGACGACGCCGTGCTCTTCGCTCATGCGGTCGATGACGGCGCGCTCGTGTCCAACGACGTAGCCGTGACCGGGATGGCTCGGCGTCTTGTCGAGGGCGAGGGTCTTCGAGCCGGTGTCGACGATGCAGCGGTCGGGGGCGGGGTGGCTGACGACGGTGGCGAGGATGCGGGCGGCACAGCGGTCGACACCGAAGATGCCGTAGCGGAACCCGGAGGTGTCGCGGAAGACGTAGGTGCCGGGGCGCATCTCGGTAACACCGGGGACGGTCGGCGTGTAGGCGGCGGCGGGGGTGGAACCGACGCTGACGACCGGCAGTTCCAGACCGTGGGATCGGATCGCCTCCGCCGTCGCAACCAGTTTGTGCCCGGCGTCGAGGGCCTTCGCTTCGATCTGATCGGGAGGCGCGGCATTGGCGTGTCCTTCGTGACTCATCACGCCGACGACGTGAAGACCCGGCATCCGGGCGAGATCGAGGGCAAGCGCAACCGCCTCGTCGCCGGAGAGGGCGCCCGCCCGGTCCTGGCCCGTGTTGACCTCCACGTAGACGTCGATCGCGCGGTCCTCGGCCGCCAGCGCGTCCGAGAGCGCCTGCGCCGCCTCTCGGGAGTCGAGGGCGACGCGCATCCGCGCCCGCTCCATCAGGGCGAGGAGGCGACGAATCTTGATCTCGCCGACCACCGGGTAGGCGATCAGGATGTCCTCGATCCCCGCATTGGCCATCACCTCGGCCTCGCCGAGTTTGGCGCAGGTGATGCCGACGGCGCCGGCCGCGAGCTGCAGCCGGGCAATCTGCGGGGTCTTGTGCGTTTTGATGTGCGGCCGTAGCGCGACGCCGAGGCTCTTCGCCAGCGCCGCCATCTCGGCGATGTTGCGGTGGAGGATGGTCTCGTCGACGACCATCGTCGGGGTATCGATCGTTTCGGTGGGGGCGACGATCCCCCGGACCGGAGGGGCAAAGGTGGCGGTCATGGCATGCCTCCTGGGCAGCGAGCTGGGTCCGGCGGGATGGCTGGTGAGGGATCTCCGGCCCGCCGGTCCGCGGGTGACGCCGCGCTATTATCGCAAGCCCTTCGGGATAGCGGTGCCCCACCTATCCGGCGACGGCGTGGCAACGACCATCGCCAACGCGACCACACGGTTCGGATGGATCGTGGGTACCCAGGTCAATCGAGCAACCGTTCCATGATGACCGCGACGCCGTCTTCATCGTTCGAGTGCGTCACCTCGTCGGCGGCTTCGAGGGCGACGGGATAGGCGTTGGCGACGGCGACGCCATGCCCGGCCCAGCGGAGCATCGCGGCGTCGTTCGGCGCGTCGCCGAAAGCGACGACCTCGGCGGCGTCGATCCCGAGCATCGCGCAGAGTTCGGCCAGCGCCCAACCCTTGGTGACGCCGGCGGCGACGACTTCGAGGAAGGGCGCACCGGAGTGCGTCGCCTCGAACCCGTCGAGGCCGAGTCCCTGGATCGTCGTCAGCAGATCGGGCGGCAACCGCTCGGGGTGGCGGACGACCAGCTTCGTCGTCGGGGAGGCGAGCAGGGCGAGTGCCTCGCCGAGACGGATCTCGTCCAGCAGGCGGCCGTGGTCTTCGACGCGGGCGATGGCGGCATAGTCCGGCTCGCAGGCGAACTCCATGCCTTGGACCAGGGCAAAGCAGACGCCGGGGGCGGCGTCGCGCAGGGCGACGATCAGGCGCCGTGCCGCCGCGGCGTCGAGCGTCTGGTGGCCGAGCAGTTCGTCGCGGGCAATGTCGTAGAGGATGGCGCCGTTCGAGCAGATGGCGTGACCGGTGATCCCGGCCTGATCGGCGAAAAGCCGGGTCGTCAGAGGCGGCCGGGCCGTCGCCAGCACGACGACAATGCCGCGCTCCTGGGCGGCGGCGAGCGCCGCGCGGGTCCGATCTGAGACTGAGCGGTCGCTCCGGAGGAGTGTTCCGTCCAGATCGGAGGCGATCAGGCGGATAGGATGGGGCGGAGGGCGGAGGGCGGAAGGCGGGGAGAACGAATCGGGAATCTCTCCGCCTTCCGCCTTCTGCCCTCCGCCATTCACGCTCAGACCTGGAAGCGGGAGCGGACGACGTCGACCCAGCGGCCCTGCTGGGTGGAGCGGACGACGCCGTCGAGGATCTCTTGAACTTTGACGCCGTCGGCGAACGAGGGGGAGACGGGAACGCCGGTGAGGATGGCGCGGACCCACTCGCGCATCAGCAGCACGGTCGGGCCGGTGGAGGGATGGGGGAACTCGGGGAATTCGGGGCTCAGGCGCCCCGGGATTGGGAGATCGGCGAGCGTTTCGCCGGTGCGGGCACCGAGGAGGCGGCCGTCGCCGCGGATGACGAGGAGTCCGTGGGAACCGCTGAGGATGATCTCGTCACCGGCGTCGTGGGGGGCGGTCGCCGAATAGTGGACGGTGGCGAGCGCGCCGTTGGTAAAGCGGAGCATCAGCGCGAAGTTGTCGTCGGCATCGACCGGGGCAGTCTGCGTCGATTCGGGAAGGCGGCGACGCTTGACCATCGTCGCCGTCGCGCCGGCGACCGACTTGACGTCGCCAAACCACCAGCGGAGGGCATCGACGTAGTGGGAGCCGGCCGCACCCAGCATGCCGCCGCCCTTGGCGCTCTCCATCAGCCAGTCCCAGGTGGCACCGTTCGGGTCGTTGAGACTGGACCGGTAGACGACGATCGAGGCGGAGTGCGGATCGCCCAGGTATCCCTCGTCGATCAGCTCCTTCGTTCGGGCGCGGGCGGGGGAGAAGCGGAACTCGTGGTTGACCATCGCCACCACGCCGTTGCTCTCGGCGAGCTTGACCATGTCGCGCGCCTCGGCGAGGTTGCGCGCCATCGGTTTCTCGCAGAGGACGTGTTTGCCGGCCTCGATCGCGGCCAGGGTCATCTGGTGGTGCAGGTGCGGCGGTGTGGCGACGACGACGGCGTCGATCCCCTGTTCGCGCAGCAGAACGCGAAAATCGCTGAGGGCGATCTTGACCCCGTGCTGGGCGGCGGCGAGGTGGGCGCGTTCTGCCCGCCGGGCACAGACGGCGACGACCTCGGTCTCGGGCAGATACTGGAGGGCCGGAACGTGGGCGGCGGCCCCGAACCCGACGCCAATCACGCCGACGCGGATCGACGTTGTTCGGGTACCGCCGGTCCTCGCCTGCTCCGTCGTGACCATCGCCTCCGCCCTTACCGAATCGCGCCGCGGCATCGGTTGCCAATCCTAGCAGAGCGCGAAGGCAGGGCAAGCACGCCCAGGAGCGGGGCGGCATGGCCGCCCCGCTCGTTTGCGATCTCCCGTTGCGGGACCAAGCAATGGCTAGAAGCGCATCTCGCGACGACGAAGCGCCAGACCACCGCCGACCAGCGCCACGGCGACCGCGGCGAGACCGGCCAGCAGCAGCAAGTTGCTCGGCGTACCGGCCATCGTGCCGACGCCGGTGTTGGGGGCCTGCGTCCCAGGCGTCGGCTCAGCCGTCGGCTCAGGTGTCGGCTCAGCCGTAGTGCCACCGACGGCGCCTTCGATGTTGCCGCAGGCGATGTAGGTGGCGACGTTGTCGGCCGACTCATGGAGGTTGACGGCGTGCGGCGAAGCCAGCAGGTCGTCGAGGGAAACTTCGATGTCGGTCGTGCTCTGTCCATCGGCGTCAACGTCGTTCAGCGGGTACTGCGGATTCGGATCGAGGTCGTCGCAGGTGCCTTTGTGGATGTGGGCCGGGTGCCCGCCGGTGGCGCCGTCGACCTGAATGTCAACCGTCGTCGTACCGTCGCCGTTGTCGGTCAGGGTGGCGGTGCCGGAGACGCCGGAGTCGTTGAGCTCGTTGAGGTCGATCGTGATCGTGCCGGACTCGTCGGCCGTATCGTCGTCGGAGGTGTCGTCACTGGTCGTGGTGTCTTCGCTGGTGTCGTCATCTCCCTCGGGCGCCACGATCTCGCCGCAGGCGACGTAGACGCCGAGGTTGGTCGCCGACTCGTGGAGGTTAACCGCAAATGGGGAGGCCAGCAGGTCGTCGAGGGAGACGTCGACGTCGGTTTCGCTGGTGCCGTTCTCATCGACGTTGGCGAGCGGGTACTGCGGGTTCGGGTTGAGGTCGTCGCAGGTGCCTTCGTGGATGTGGGCCGGGTGGCCGCCGGTGGCGCCGTCGACCTGGATCGAGACGGTGGTCGTGCCGTCGCCGTTGTCGGTCAGCGTGGCGGTACCGGAGATACCGGAGCTGTTGAGCTCGTTGAGGTCGATCGTGATGCTGTTGTCCTGCGCCGAGGCGGGCGCGACCCGAACGAACGACGCCATCGCCAGGAAGACCAAGAGGACGGCGCCCAACCGCGCCAGACCGAAGCTCCTCGTTCCCTGCATCGTGTTCCCTCCACCGAAGTCCGTTCGCGCGACCGATCCCTTCGGCCAGACGCCAAACCCCGACAGGAGGGAGGCGCTGGGGTGCACCTCACCGATGCGGGGCCAAGACCTCAGCGTACCGCCTTCATCGCGGCCATGCAACCCAGGCGAAGTGGCAAGGAGCAAGTGACAAGTGGCAAGTTGTTCGGGGCTATTTGCTCGTCACCTGTCACTTGTAACTTGTCTCTCGTCCTTATGTCTGGTCTCGTTTGGCCAGGATGAGCTGACGGACTTCGGCGGGGTTGAGGTTGTTCATCGGGCGGCCGATGAAGGCCTCGATGCCGCCTTTGCTTTCGTAGCCCTGCTCGCGAGCCCACTTCCAAAAGGCGGTCCAGGAGTAGTCTTCGAGGGGCGGCTCCTGGTCGGAGTTGCCCGCGGTCGCGCCCTGCCGGGATGGAGCCGCGCTCGGAAAGGGGGTCGGCGCCGGCGGGGTGGGGCGGTCGCGGGCCGCGCCGACATTATGGAGGCGCTGGACTTTAGGCCGGGCGACCCCACCTGGAACCGCTTCAGGCGTATCCACCACCCCGGCACCTTCAACGCGAACCCCCTGAGTGCCGCCGCCGGGGTTGCCATGCTCGAAACCCTCGCCGACGGCACTGTCGGGCGCCAGGTGAACGCCGCCGGCGAGCGGC
>Ga0126314_10001926_pt1 | contig 10229 bp, 9 predicted proteins | sample Plot105B_FD_92535 | JGI IMG/M metagenome (GOLD analysis project Ga0126314, IMG submission 92535) | Serpentine soil microbial communities from UC McLaughlin Reserve, CA, USA - Plot105B | ecosystem: Environmental > Terrestrial > Soil > Grasslands | place: USA: UC McLaughlin Reserve, Lake County... | reverse complement strand
TCCGGCAAGGCAACGGGAATCCGCCAGCTCCTGCTGCCGTACTCGCCGAACAGCGCCGCCAGCAACGCGGGCGTGAACCAGACGATGTAGAGGTAGAACCAGTGCGAGACGCAGAGCTCGACCGCGATCAGGACCGCCGCGGTGAGCGCTGCCAGCTGCAGCTCGTTGCGCCGGCGCGGGATCGCCGCGAGCAAGATCGCAAATCCCAGCGTCCCCGCCTCCACCACTCGTCGCAGTGGCGTCAGCCCGTGGTATAGGCCCCAGATCGAGAATGGCGACGGGCGGTCGGCTTGGTAACCGGCGGTCGCGTCCCAGAACTTGCGGAGCCCGACGTCTCGCGTGAACGGAAGGATCGCGAGGGCGAGCACGGTCGTGAACGCGACCAGGAACAAGAGCCACTGGACGCCGCGCCGCTCGCCGCGCCCCGAGCCGATGAGCGGCGCCAACGCCCACGGCGCGAACTTGACGGCCCCCGCGAGCGCCACGAGCGCGCCGCGCGCGCCCGGCGATCGCATGAACACCAGCGTCCAGACCACGAGCGCCGCCGTCAGCGAGTCGTTCGAGTTCGACTCGAGCACGTACGCGCTGTAGGGGTACGCGACCCACGCGTACGCGAGCACGATGCCGAGCGTCCTGCCCGCCTGCCCCTCACGCAGCCGCCTGCCGAGCGTGTACAGCCCGAGCGTGGTCAGAAGGTCGAAGGCGATCGAGGCGGCGTGCGCCGCCGGCAGGTCGTCCCAGGCGCCGTGGTTGGGCCAGATCCACTCGAACGGCATGTAGGCGAGGTACGTGATCGGGCCGTAGGTGTTCGGATGCCAGTCGAGGCTCCAGTCGTACAGCGACAATCCGTGCGCAATCCGGTTCGCACCGAGCATGCCCGCGTAGCCCACGTCGATCACATTCGAGTCGAAGGCGTTGAGCCCGATGCGAAAGCCGACCAGGAAGACGAGGCCCGCGGCGAGCCAGCGGATCGGCACGAGCGGGACCAGCTGCCCTGGGCGCTTGCGCGGGCGGAAGCCGATCATCGCCGCGCGCACGAGCAGGTACGCCAGCACCGGATACGCGAGCGGCGTCGACGCCGAGATGGCGGCCCGGTTGAAGAAGAAGTGCGAAACGCTGAAGCCGAGCATCACCAGCAGGTCGAGATGGAGCAGGCGGAACGGCCGTCGTGGGTCGAAGAACGGCAGGATGAACAGCAGGCACAGCGGCAGCCACAGGTAGGGCGCGTTGAGCTTGCGCCCGAACGCGCCCGATTCGCCGCGCGCCATGCCCCAGAGGACCTGCGGCCCCGTCCACACGTCCGTGACCTGCCCGCTGGCGTCGTCGATGTCGACCTCTACGAGCTCCTTGCTGGGGATGACGTAGCGGATGAGCCAGTTGCCGGTCGACTTGTCGAGGTAGCCGAGCGCGCGCAGCGCCGGGTACTTGCGCCGCATCTCCTTCACTGTCTTGGTCGCCTCGCCCTTGGCGAGGACCGTCTCGAGGTTGAGCCGCTTGCCCGGCGGCGGCGTCGTCAGCGATGACGGCGTGCTCCAGGTCTCGTTGCCTGCCTGCGCCGCGGCGGGGAAGGCGAGCAGCAACGCGAGGACTACAAGCGGAACGACCACATCTTGTTCCCGACGAAGTTGACCGGTGTGGCGAGCGCTAGCGAGGTCGCTTGCGCGAGCACCTTCGGAAGCTCCGGACCGGTAACGAGGATCTCCAAGATCGTCACCTGGATCAGGAACGCCACGACGCTGACCGTGAAGAAGCGCGCGGCCTGAAAACCCGCGTGACCGTCGCGCGCCGTGAACGTCCAATGGCGGTTCCACCAGAAGTTGTTCGTTACGGCGACCCCGAACGCCATTGTCGCCGCCGCGATGTGGTGGACGCCGAGCACCTTCAGGGAGAAGGTGAAGACGGCGAGGTTGACGACGTATCCGGAGAGCCCGACGAGCAGGAACTTGCCGAGCTGAACCCAGTTGTGCGGCTTGCGCATGCCGTGGCGCACCCGCAGGTGGAAGCGGTGGTGTTGCTCCTCGCGCGTACCCAAGATGCTCACGGTAACCCGAAGTGCTGCGCGATCTCGTCAGCGGCGTCAGCGATCGTCCACTGCTCGCGCGCCTCGCGGGACTGTGGGCCGGTGCCGCAGAAGATCAGCGTTCCGAGCGAATCGCCGCGGTGAAGCGAGCCATGGCTCCCGCCGCCGACGTGGTCGAACCCGCCCCAGTCGACGAACTCGTAGCCAGGCGCGGCGGACGCGAGCAGGTCGCCGGAAGTCGGGCATGCGAGCGCCGCCCACAGCCGCTCCAGGGGGTTCGGATAGGTGCCACTGGTGACGTGCTCGTCGCTCGTGTCGAGCTCGAGCACGCGCTCGTCGCCGTCCACCGCCCACGTGCCGCCGCGCAGGTCGCGCAGGTCGCCACCGGGTGAGAAGCGCAGCTCGCGGATTCCCGCGTCGGCGTACGAGCTGCCCGGCCGCACGATCCCCTCGCCGCCTTCGCGCCAGGCGACGAAGTCAACGCCCGGCGCCGCGGCGACGGTGTCGGCCAGTTGCGGCAGCTCGTCCTCGCGGCGCTCGGGATCGAGGACGTAGACCTGCGCCGAGCGGGCCGACGGACAGGCTGCGACGTCGGCTGTGGCCGGGTCGCCGTTCGGTTGCAGAACGTCCCACTCAGACACGACCTCAGCAAGGTTGATGCGGTCCTCGACCGCCGTCTGCGAATGATCGGACAGAACGATGACCGCGTGCTCGTCCAGGAATGCGTCGGCGCCGCCCGCCACGTGGAAGAGCCGTTCGATCGCCCGGTCGGCCTCGGCGATCGACGTGACCTGGGCATAGGGCCCGCGCTTGTGCGAGTAGGTGTCGTTGTCGGGCAGCGACAGGAGCATGAAGTCGAACAGGTCGTTCTCGACCAGATGGGCGCCAACGCAGCCCGAGTGCTGGTCGCGCTGGCCTGGCAGGCCGAGCGTGGAGGTGCAGCCGGTCGCGCGTGACTCGAAGATGTCCGCGTAGAAGAGCTCGGCGGGCCCGTAGACGGCGTGGCGGAACTGCATCGCCTTTCCGAGCCTGCTCAGCACCGAGGCGCTGGCCGCAGGGTGACGGTGGCGCCCGCGGTAGATCAGGTACGTCGTGCACGCGGTCCGCACGCCGGCGTCGTCGAGCCGCTCGAAGATCGTCGGCGTCGCGCGGCTGAGATGCGCGAGGTTCATGTTGTAGACGGTGTCGAAGAGCGACCTCACGACCCCGAATGTGCGCGTCGCCGGGAACGACGAGCCGTACTCGACGTAGCGCTCCTCGCCGCGCAGGAACCAGTTCATCGCCGGGATGTGGTGTGAGTCGGGCGTGGTCCCGGTCGTGATGGTGGCGGAGGCAACCGGCGTGACCGACGGGAAGACCGACACGCAGTCGTCGATGTAGACGCCGCGCTCGACCAGCGTCTGCAGCGCCGGCGCGCGGCCCTCCGCGATCGCGCGGTCGAGCATCTCCGGCTTCAGCGAGTCGATCACGGCGAGGACGAGCTTCTTGCCGGCGGCGCGGCTCACCGCAGCACGCGAAGGCCCTCGTACTTCTCGCCCTCTCGCCGACGCGCGGCGAAGATCAGGACGAGGGCGGCCGCGAGAACGACGTAGCCGACGACGTTGGCCAGCACCACCAGCACCGTCAACGCGATCGTCAGCAGGTCGCGGCCGATCCCGAGAACGACGCCGGGGTCGCCGGCCGCGAGTACGCGCTGGTTGGCGCGCATGAAGAGCCGGCCGAGTGCGAGGTAGCCGATGAAACCGATGACAGCGCCGACGAGCAGTCCCGGCCAGCTCGTCTCACCACCGTCAGCGAGCGAGCCTGCGAACAACAGCGCACCTGCGAGCGCGCAGAAGAACTGGTACTGAGCGCTTGCCTCCATCGCTCGCCCGCCGGGTCTGATCCGCTCGCTCTTGCCCTCGCGGTCCATGATCCAGAACGCGATGAACAGGGCCGCAAGGACGCCGATGAAGATCCAGCTCTCCATCCACGCCCAGTCGGTGCCGGTGAAGTCGACGCCGACGTCCTGGTTTGCCAACACCCCCGTGGCGATCACCGCAAGAAACGGACGCGCGCCGGATGTGGTCGCGAGACCTGCGCCTTGGCCAATGTCTGTGAACGCGCTGATAAAGCGGAGTGGTGCGGTCGGTACGCTCCGGAGCGGGATGACGATACCTCCCAAGCGCTCGACGGCGCGCGACATCGAGCGCTACGCCGGACTGTTCGCGGCGAGGACTCGCGTCATGAAGTCTTCCGCCATGCGCGACATGATGGCCGTGACTGCTCGGCCCGAAGTGATCTCGCTGGCTGGCGGCCTGCCGGACACCAGCACGTTCCCGCCTGACACGTTCGGAGCCATCACTCAGCGGATCGCCGAGGAGTCCTGCGCAAAGGCGCTTCAGTACGGGCCGACCGAGGGTCTGCCCGAGACGAAGGACTGCATCGCCGACGTGATGGCGGCCGAGGGGATGCGGGCCGACCCCGAGGACATCGTCGTGACGAGCGGCGGCCAGCAGGTGATCGACCTGGTCGTCAAGACCCTGGTCGACCCCGGCGACGTGATTGTCGCCGAGGCGCCCACCTATCCGGGCGCGGTTCCGACCTTCTACTCGTACCAGGCCGATGTCGTGCAGATCGAGATGGACGCCAACGGCATGCGCGTCGACCTGCTCGAGGAGACGCTGGACCGGCTCGAGCGCGAGGACCGGCGGCCGAAGTTCATCTACACCGTGCCGACGTTCCAGAACCCCGCCGGGGTGACGATGTCGCTGGAGCGCCGGCGGCGCCTCGTCGAGATCGCGAACGAGCGCGAGCTGCTAGTGCTCGAGGACAACCCCTACGGGATGCTTCGCTATGAGGGCGAGCCGTTGCCGCCGCTGCGCTCGCTCGACGGCGGCGTCTTCGTGATGTACCTCGGGACGTTCTCGAAGATCCTCTCGCCCGGCATCCGGCTCGGCTGGGTGGTGGCGCCGCCGCCTGTGCTGGAGAAGATCAACCTTGGCAAGCAGGCGGCCGACCTATGCACGTCGACCCTGTCGCAGCTGATGGTTCAGGCGTACTTCGAGCAGTCGCCCTGGCGCGACTACGTGGAGGCGCTGACCGAGCTCTACCGCGACCGCCGCGACACGATGCTCGACGCGCTGGCCGAGTTCTTCCCGTCCGCGGCCGAGTGGACCCGCCCGCAGGGCGGCATGTTCATCTGGGTAACGCTGCCCGAGTTCATCGACACCACCGACCTGCTGGCGCGCGCGCTGCGCGAGAACGTGGCGTTCGTGCCTGGCAGCGGCGCGTACCTCGACGGCCGCGGCCACAGCGCGATGCGCTTGAACTTCTCGGCGTCAGACGGCGACGACATTCGCGAGGGCATCCGCCGCATCGGCGCGGTGATCAAGGAGCAGGTCGAGCTCTACGGCACGCTCACCGGCGAGCGCAAGTCAGCGCGTCCGCCGGCGGCGCAGCAGACCGCGCCGGCCGCCGAGAACGTCGTGCCGATGCGCAGACGCGCGGCCTCGTGAAGGTCGCCGTCCTCAAGGGCGGGCCGTCACTCGAACGGCAGGTGTCGCTGCGGTCGGGCGCACGGGTCGAGGACGCGCTCGCGCGACTGGGGCACGACGTGCGGCCCGTCGACGTCGGCGCTGACTTCATCGAGCAGCTCGAGGCGGACCGTCCGGACGTGGCGTTTCTCGCACTGCACGGGCGCGGCGGCGAGGACGGCACGGTGCAGGAGCTGCTCGACATCGTCGGAATTCCGTACACCGGCTCGGGCGTCCTGGCCTGCATGCGATCGGTTGACAAGGTGCTTACCAAGCACCTGCTGATCGAGGCCGGCTTGCCGACACCGGACTTCTTCGCCTTCAGTGAAACCGCGTTCCGCGAACTCGGCGCCGCCGAGGCGCTGCCGGCGATCGAGGAGCGGCTTGCATTCCCGATCGTCGTGAAGCCCGCCGCGCAGGGCTCCGCGCTCGGCGTGAAGTTCGCGCGTAGCGCGCGGGACGTGCCGGCGGCGCTGGTGGCCGCCTTCTCCTACGACTCGCGCGTGCTGCTCGAGCGCCACGTTGCGGGCCGCGACGTCGCCGTCTCGCTGCTGGACGGGCAGCCACTGCCGGTGGTCGAAGCGGTGCCGCGCGAGGAGGACTTCTACGACTTCGAGTCGCGATACGAGATCGGCCGCACGGACTTCGTCTGCCCGGCAAACCTCAGCCCCGAGTGCACCGCACGAACGCAGGAGCTGGCGCTGGCGACCTACAAGCTGCTCGGCTGCCGCGGCTTTGCGCGGGTCGACCTGATGGTGGAGGACTCGACGGACGAGCCGCTCGTGCTCGAGGTCAACGCGATCCCAGGGCTCACGGAGACAAGCCTGCTGCCGATGGCCGCCGAGGCGACCGGCATCGGCTTCGACGACCTGATCGCAAAGATCCTCGACCTCGCCCTGACCCGCGTTACAAAAGTCCTCTGACCCCGGCCGTAACAAACGGGATCAGAGCAGTTTGTTACGAGTCGCCTGACGCGAAGTCCTCCGGCGACACCGAGTCGAGGAAGTCCTTGAACTTCTCGACTACCTCCTCCGTGTCCTCGACCTCGTGCTCGAACTCGATCGCCGACTCCGAGATGACGTCTTCGGCGGCGAAGATCGGAGCGTTGGTGCGAACAGCAAGCGCGAGGGCGTCGGACGGCCGCGAATCGATCTCCACTTCGCGGCCGTTCAGTTGCAGGGTGATCGACGCGTAGAAGGTGTTCTCACGGAGCTCGGTGACCGCCACGCTCTTGCACGTCACCTCGAGCTCGCCGAGCATGTCGTGGATCAGATCGTGGGTCATCGGCCGCGGTGTGTTGGCGCCCTGCAGCTTCATCAGGATTGCGGCAGCCTCTGGGTGCCCGATCCAGATCGGCAGGAACTTGTTGCCGTCGCGGGTCTTGAGCAGCACGATCGGCTGCTTGCCGACCATGTCGAAGCTCACTCCGTAGATCACCATTTCCTGCAAGTCGCCGCGCTCCTGCTCGGGTGGCATCACAGTCTAGAGGCGGTCCCAACTCCCCTAGGGTCCCCACTGTGAGCGGCGCTCCGGTCGTTGCCGTCTGCACGAATCGCAGCCCCGCGGCCGTGGCGGAGGCGCTCGAGGCGCTCGCGGCGCAAATCCCGCCGACGAGAATCCTGCTCGTCACCAGCGGTTTGAGCGCGGCAGAGGCCGCCGCACACGGCGCCGCCGCGCCGGGTGCGCTCGAGCAGGAGCCGCGGCCGGGCCTCTCCCTGGCTCGTAACCGCGCGCTCGCCTGGGCCGCGAGGCAAGGAGCGGCCGCGGTCGCCTTCGTGGACGACGACGCGATCGTGGATTCGGGCTGGTGGGAGGCCCTCTGCCGGCGCTGGGAGAGCGGCGAGGAGCGGATCGCGGTCATCGGCGGGCCGATCCGGCCGCGCTGGGCGGTCCAGCCACCGCCGTGGATCTCGCCGCCGCTCCTGGCCACGCTGACGCTGCTGGACCTCGGCGGCCACGAACTCGAACTGGACCCGGCCGTGACCACCGTCTTCGGCGCCAACGTCTCGTTCGCCGTCGAGCCGCTCCGAGAAATCGGCGGCTTCGACCCCGCCTTCGGCCACTCGGGGCGGCGCGTCTTCTTCTCCGAGGAGGACCAGGCGCAGCGGGCCCTGGCGGCGCGTGGCTTCCGCGTGCTCTACGCCCCGGAGCTCGGCGTGCGCCATGTCATTCCGGCCGAGCGGCTGACGCGCCGGTCGTTCGTCCGCCGGCGCTTTGCCTACGGACGCGCCCTCGGCGCGCGGGGCGCGCGCGGCTCAGGAGTGGCGTTAAGGCAGCTGGCGACCTCTGGACCGGGCGCCTTCGTGGCGCTCCTGGCCGGGGACCAGAAGCTGTTCATGGAGCGCGCCGTTCGCGCCGCGGAGAACGCGGGAGTGTTGGCGGGAAGAGCGCGACCAGGGCGAATGGCAGAAGCCAGGGCAGGTACCAGTAGGTCCAGTAGTTCGCGCTGAGCTGAACCAAGGCAACCGTGGTTCCGGCAACTGCCGCCAGACGCCGAAATGAAAGATCCGGGTGCCGCCGCAGGACGAGAGCGCTCATGACAAGGAAAGTGAGCGTCAGCGCTTGGAACGCGACCTGCAATCCAGGCAGGCCGAGCTGGCGCCAAACTGAGAACCAGGAGCCTCGCTCGAACTGGAAGCGCAACGCCGTGACTGCCTGGTCGATCGCGTCGCCGCCCCCGACCACCAGCATCGCGACGACCCCTGCGGCGAGGAGCGCCATCACGAGCCCTACCGCCCGCGCGAGTGCGGGTCCGCGAAGGCGAGCGACGAACGCCACGAGCGCCACGGCCGGAGCGACCTTCACCCAACCGGCCAACGTGAGCAGGCCGATGCTGACCGGCGTGGTCGCGAACGTCGCTAACGCGGCGACGACGAAGAGGGCGGCCGGCACATCGTTGCCGCCGCCCGAGGCCGCCAGCAGCACCGGCGGGAAGGCGAGCCATGCGAGCGATGTCCTCGTGTCCCAGCGGCTGAACACGAACGCCGCGGCCACGAGCGCGATCGCATTCAGCCAGAGCGCCCCGTCGAGCGAATCGAAGCTGTCGCGCACGGGGCCCAGCACCGCGAACGGCATGTACAGGACGTAGGTCAGCAGCGGGTAGGTGTCGCCGTGCACCACCTCGACGGTGATGTGGCCATAGGGCGAGACGCCGTGATTGAGGAGCGTGCCGCCCGCGAGTCCGGCGAAGGCGACGTCGGAAATGCCGGTCGAGGTGAGGACGACAAGGATCGCCGCCAGCAACGTCGCGGCCGTGATCGCCGGGAGCAGCCGGCCGACATCGACCGCCCGCGCCAGGGCGGCCGGCCTGGGGTCGAGCGCGACGCGGAGGCAGCGAGCCGCAACGTAGATCAGCGTGGCCGCCCCGGCGTACACGTACGCCGCGACGAGACGGTCGTCGAGCAGCAACACGGACAAGGTGAAGCCGCCGACGATGATCGCTGCGTCGACGTTGCGCCGGGATCGAACTGGTCGGACCGCGACTGCGAGAACGAACAACGCGGCGAAGCCCACGAGCACCGCCGGGTTCCACAGGATCGTCGCGCCGGGCGGGTGCACCCCGCCCGTGTGCTGCTCGGTGGCATCGACGCGGCCGCGCGGATCGACGGCAGCATCGAGCACGTAGCGGGGACCGTCGAAAAACGTGACGCGCCAGTGGGTTCGGTCCAGCGGAATCACCTCGGCCTTGGTCCAGCCGCTGCCAACTACGGCGGAGCGCACGGTCGGATTCCGCAGAGCTGCCCGCACTGCGTCTTGCTTCGGGAATGGTGGGTGGAGGTCAGAGCCGGAACGGAGCAGGCCGATGCCAGCCGCCGCGACCGCGAAGACCACCGCACCGATGACGACCTGACTGCGCACGGCGGGAAGAGTCGCAGCCGCGCCGGTTGAGGCGCGCGCCGCCCGACGAGCGCCGCCAGCGCGGTTCGGGTTTGGCCGCGCGCGGCCCCGGCTACGGCTAACGCATGCGCGTACACGTCGAGAGCGATGCCATTTCCAGTCTCGGCCGGGCGGCGCACGACGTTTCACTCGCGGCGCTGATCGGAGGGAACCTGTTCGGCCGCGTGGCTATGCACCCCGCGCTGAGCCTGGTAAGCGACCCACGCGAGCGCGGCCGCGTCGTCAACTCCGCCTGGCAGCGCTATGGGTTTGTCAACTCATTTGCCTTAACTGCCCTGCTCGCCGGTTGGGTGCCGGCGCGCTTTGGCGAGGCGCGTGCGGAGTTGCTGTCGGAGCAGGAGCGGATGCTTGCGGTTGGCAAGGACATTGCCATGGGTGCAGTCGCGGTCACCGGTGTGGCCGCGGCCGTGCAAGGAATCCGGTTCGCACGAATGGAGTCCGGCGGCGCGATACCGCTCGAGGACGGAAGCACGCCAGCGCCCGAGGCGCCGGAGAGCGAAGCTGCGGCCAAGCGGCGCCTGAACGTGCTCGGCAGCGCTCACTTGGCGTCGACACTGGCGCTCGCGACAGTGAACGCCGCCCTCTCGCAGGCCAGCTTCCGGCGACCGCCGAAGCGACGCGTTCTCAAGCTGCGTTATTGAGCGTCGGAGCTGGTTCCCAGAGACAGAAAAGCCCCGCGTGAACGGGGCTTTCCGGCACTCGCCTGTTGTGGGCGATGGTGGACTCGAACCACCGACCTCCTCCTTATCAGAGAGGCGCTCTAACCGACTGAGCTAATCGCCCGGAGCGAGGCGATT
>Ga0126314_10001925_pt1 | contig 10231 bp, 5 predicted proteins | sample Plot105B_FD_92535 | JGI IMG/M metagenome (GOLD analysis project Ga0126314, IMG submission 92535) | Serpentine soil microbial communities from UC McLaughlin Reserve, CA, USA - Plot105B | ecosystem: Environmental > Terrestrial > Soil > Grasslands | place: USA: UC McLaughlin Reserve, Lake County... | reverse complement strand
CGGACCGACCGCGACCGCCCCTTCAACCCCTCCTTGGTCGCGGCTGTTCAACGCGCCGCGACCCGCTCTTCGGCTGAGCCGGGACGGCTTCGCTCGCCATCGCCAGCACCTCCGCCGTGGGCAGCGCCGCGCGCCGGAACTGCGGCGACCAAGGGGGTAGCGGACTGGCGCCGCCGCAGGTCGCCAGGCGGGGCGGCGGCCGAATCGGGGAAGCAATCCTGGATAGACCCCCCTATAGGGGGTCAGGACAGGATTGCTTCGACGGAAGCGGTGCGCGCCTCTTAGCGCACGCGGTCCCGCGACAGCGCAGCGAGCGCGCGTGCGGGCTGTGCCAGCGAGCGGATCGTGCCCTTCACTCGGCGGCCGCCGAGCACACCCGTGACATGCCCCGCCCGGATCCGCAAGTGGCCATCAACGGCCTTTGCGCCCCTGATCTTGAGCGCTACCGCTCCGCGGGCGGTCAGCGAGCCGGAGACGATCACGCCGGGGATGTAGATCACATTTCGCAGGGCGATCGAGTTGCGGGTCTCGTAATAGCGGCCGCCGCGCAGCCCGCCGCCGCGGATCAGGCCGAGCGGGTCGCTCAGCAGCGAGTCAGCCGACTGCTCGAGCACGTCGAACACCGTCAGCGCCGCCGCCGACACCGTGCGCCCGGTTCTCCCGTGCGCGGCCGAGGGCTTCAGCCGGTCGAACGACGCCGGGATCGGCCCGTCGGGGCGGATGCGCCCCTGCGTTCGGCGGCAGCTGGTGTCCACCTTCCTGTCGGCGAAGAACGCCTTGACCGCGCGCGCCGAGCAGCCGGTCAAATCGGCACCGAGCACCGAGTGGCCGGTTCCGGGAACGCTCACGAGCGTCGATCGGGGGAGCAGCGCCGCTAGCTTCTGCGCGCCCTCGATCGGCGTCCGCAGGTCGTCTTGGCCCTCGACCAGCAGCGTCTTCACGTCGGGCACAGGACCCGGCGCCGGTGGCGGGGTGCGCCGCACCGCCGGCCAGCGCGAGCACAGGTCGATCTCGTCGGAGTCGAACGCGGTCGCGTGGTCGAATGGGTAGAGCCGCTCAGCGGGAATCGCCTCGACCGCCGCTTTCGCCTGGGCGAGCCGGGTGACCGGGTCCGCGTTCCAGTCCCACGGGAAGGTCTGCTCGGTGCAAACGGTCGTGGCATAGAGGGTTGCGCTCAGGAAATGAGGGTCGTCACCGCCTCCTTCGATCTCAGCGGCGCGGTGCGCGAGCCGGATGATCGGCGCCGGGTCGCCGTGGAGCGCCGACCGCATCGCCGTCGGGTACTCGGCCCGCAGCGACTCGTCGAAGTCTCCGGTCAGCAGTGTTGAGAACAGCCGGTTGCGCCCGAACGTGCGCTTGTGGCGCTTGCCGTTTGTCCCGACCAGGTAACCCGACAGCGCTCCCCTGCTGAGCTTCGCGACCAGCTTCGAGCTGTCCGCCAAAACGTCGTTCGTCACCGAACGGCAGAGACCGCTCGTGCAGAGCTCGCCCAGCATACGCGGGATGGCCGCGAACGTGGCGCCGTAGAGCGGGTCCGGCCCGCCGGGCTCGACGACCGAATCGAGCACGAGCCGGTCGACCCGGTCGGGGTGGCGCTGCGCGTACAGCGTCGCGACGCGGGTGCCGTACGAGACGCCGTAGACGGCCCAGTTGCGAATGCCGAGCGCTCCGCGCAACGCGTCCATGTCCGCGACGCTGTCGTCTGAGAAGTAGTAGTCGCGGCGCGCGCCGAGCTTCTTCGCGCACTCGGCCGCCTCCTTGCCCGCCTTCAGCAGGTCGGACTTCTCGAGCGCCTTGCAGCGGAGGACACCGGAGTAGCCGGTGCCGCGCTGGTCCAGGACCACGATCGCACGGCGCCCGGCGGGAACCATCGTATCTGCGAAGTCTTCGAGCAGCGACACGCCGGCTTGGCCAGGGCCACCGGAGAGCGCCAGGATCGGCGTGCGGCCGCGCAGATTCCCGGCGTAGGCGAACTTGATCGCGATCGTCCCCTTGAGTTCTCCGCTTCGGTCGAGCGGAACCCTCAGCGTGCCGCAGTGCGCGCGTCGGTCGTCCGGGCAGGGGTGAGTGCGAACAGCAGCGTGAGCCGGCGCCGCGACCATCAGCAACGAGCCGGTCAGCGCGAGGGCAGCGACGCGTCTCACCGTGCCATTCTGGCTGACCGTCCGCCTGCGCCTCGTTACGGTGCCCTAAATTCCCCCGCCCGTGTTCTCGAAGGTGCTGGTTGCAAACAGGGGCGAGATCGCCATCCGCGTCGTGCGCACGCTGCGCGAGATGGGTATCGCGTCGATCGCTGTCTACTCGGAGGCCGACCGCGAGGCGCTTCACGTTCGCCGCGCCGACGAGGCGTTCCTGCTCGGTCCCGGCCCGGCCGCCGAGTCGTACCTGAAGATCGACAAGCTGATCCAGGTGGCGCAGGAGGCGGGCGCCGAAGCGATCCATCCCGGCTACGGCTTCCTCGCCGAAAACCCGAACCTTGCGCGGGCCTGCGACGACGCCGGAATCGTCTGGATTGGGCCGCCGGCCCGGGCGATCGAGGCAATGGGCTCGAAGACCGGCGCGCGCGAGATCATGAAGAAGGCTGGGATCCCGATCATCCCCGGCACGACCGAGCCCGTGCCGGACGTCGACGCTGCGCGGTCGATCATCGACGAGTCGATCGGCTACCCGGTCGCGATCAAGGCCGTCGGCGGCGGTGGCGGCAAGGGCTTCCGCGTGGCGATGAACGGCGACGAGCTGCAGGCGGCGTTCGAGGGCGCGTCGCGCGAGGGCGAGAAGTTCTTCGGCGACCCGACCGTCTACATCGAGCGCTACCTGCCGGACCCACGCCACGTAGAGCTGCAGGTGCTGGCGGACGCGCACGGAAACGTGATCCACCTCGGCGAGCGCGACTGCTCGCTGCAGCGCCGCCACCAGAAGCTGATCGAGGAGTCGCCGGCGCCAGCCGTGTCCGACGAGCTGCGGGCGAAGATCGGCCAGATCGCCGCGGATGCCGCCAAGGCCGTCGACTATCGCTCGGCGGGCACGTTCGAGGGCCTGCTCCAGGACGAGGAATGGTTCTTCATGGAGATGAACACGCGCGTCCAGGTCGAGCATTGCGTGACGGAGATGGTCACGGGCGTCGACATCGTGCGCGAGCAGATCCTCATCGCCGCCGGGGAGCCGCTGTCCCTGTCGCAGAAGGACGTCCGCTTCTACGGGCACGCGATCGAGTGCCGCATCAACGCCGAGGATGCATCGAAGAACTTTGCTCCGGCGCCGGGCACGATCACGTCGTATCGGGAGCCGGCCGGCCCGGGCGTGCGCATGGACTCCGGCGTCGAGGCTGGCGCCGAGATCACGCCTCTCTACGACCCGATGGTCGCCAAGCTGATCGTCTGGGATGTCGACCGCGACCATGCGACGCGTCGCGCAATTCGCGCACTCGACGAGCTCGAAGTCAGCGGAGTGCGCACGCTGATCCCGTTCCACAGGGCGATCCTCGCGACGCAGCAGTGGGCGAACGCGGAGACCTGCCGCGACCTGATCGAGGACAGGGACTGGCTGAAAACGCTCGCCCAGCCGAAGCCCAAGGCGCCCCCCGAGGGCGAAGAGGAGGCCGAGAAGGTCGAGCGCAAGTATGCGGTCGAGGTCTCTGGAAAGCTCTTCGAGGTGAAGGTGATCGGGGAGGCGTTCGCGGGCGCGGTGGCAAATGGCGCGGCCGCAACGCCGGCCGCGAAGAAGCCGAAGCGGCGCGAGCGCGGCGGTGGCAGCGGTGGAGTCTCAGCCGATGGACGGCTGATTTCGCCGCTTCAGGGCACCGTCCTCAAGGTGAACGTCGAGACCGGCGCTCAGGTCGAGGCGGGGGCCCTGATCTGTGTGATCGAGGCGATGAAGATGGAGAACGAGATCATAGCGCCCGCCGGAGGCACCGTCGAGGAGCTCGGCGTGTCCGAGGGCGCAGCGATCTCGACTGGCGACACGATCGCCGTTATCAAGTAGCGCAGCTCACATAGGCGGCAGGCAGACCATCGCGTACGCAGCCTGCTTCTGCGCTTGGCCCTCGGCGGACCCGGTCACGGCGGCCGGAGTGCCGAGGACCACGTCGCAGCCCGGAGGCGTTGAAGGTGGCGCAGCGCTCGTAGCCGCTGGCGCGACGACGAACGCGCCGCAGATCAGTGAGGCAACAGCGAGACGACGCACAGAACCCTCCTTGTTCGGGGGTTGAAGTCCTGTGACCGGACCCTATGGCGCGGCGCGCACCCGTGGTTGCGCTCCCAACGGATGTACGACGGCTCTAGCGCCCGAAATCGGTCGCGGCAACCGGGACGCCGCGGACCCTGTGGGTCGCGGGCCGCGGCTCCGCCCGGCGTCGCAGCGCCGGGTCGCGGAGCTGCACGGCACGCAAGGCCAGGAGCAGCGCCCCAGGGATCCAGCCGTAGCGCGAGAAGAGCACCGGCGCGCCCATCGCGAAGACCACGAACGCGACGAACGAGCTGAGGAGCGCGGCCACGACTACCTGTTCGTTGTCGGTGCGCGATTCGACGATGGCCTTCCAGCCGACCCTCAACAATGCGAACACCGCCATCAGCATCCCGATCAGCCCGAGCAGCCCGGCCTTGTACCACGTGCCGATCACGAGGTTGTGGACGTCGTACTCGTAGCTGACCACGCCGAACGGCTTCGTAACGCTCACGAGGTCGAGGCCGACGCCGATGAAGGGGTCGCGCTTGATGGCCGTTTCCGCCACTCGGTAGGTGGCGATGCGCGACTCGACCGACCCGGCGCCGGCGCTACCAGACGACTTCGCGGTGACATGATGGAAGCGCGTGAGCGGCGTCGGATCGCCTCGGATGGACTGGACCATGGTAAGCGCCAGGATGGCAGCGATCATCAGGCCGAACGGGAGAAGCGACCGCCTTGACGCCCGCTGGAGGGCAAACCAGACGAAGACCGCGGCGAGCGCGGCGATCATCGCGCCGACCGAGCCCGACAGCACTAGACCGGCCGTGACGAGCAAGAAGAGGACGTAGCACCAAAGCCGCCTCGACGCCGACAGCCCCTGGCGCACCGTGAGCATCACGGCTGGCACGAACGCGATCGCACAGAGGCCGCCGAGGTCGTTCGGCTGCGCCGTGAAGCCGGTGCTGCGCCCGAAAACCGTATGCGTGTTCGGGATGACCTCGCCGGCGACGAGCTGCGCTGCCGCGCCGGCGCCGCAGATCGCCGCGCTTGTCACCCAGAGCGTGGTGGCAGTGACAACGTGCTCGCGGCGGTTCAGCACGACGGTGCCGAGCCAGAACCAGAACACCGTCAGGAAGATGAGCCTCGCAACGGTCGCCACCGAGTAGAGCGCCGCGTACGACTCGAAGCTCGATAGGAGCCCGCCGATCGTGAAAAGCGCCATGCCGCCGAGGAGCAGCAGCGGGATCGTGATCGGGACGTTCCGGCGCACGATCGCCAGCTCGGCGCATGCAAGCATCATGCTGAGGAGGAAGAGGACGTCGGAGTAGGTCACCTGCCCGGAGGCTCTGATCGTCAATAGGGCGAGCAGCAGGAGCCCGGCGTAGTACATCGCCCTCGGTAAGCGAAGGTCGGGTGGCTCCGGGAGCGGGCGCGGTACGCGTGCGTCAATGACCCCCGGCGGCACCTGGGCTCCGGCCTCGTCGGCGGTGTCGAGCTTCCGCCTCAGCATTGCTCGGCTGAAGGCGAAGAAGAGGAGGCCTACCACCAGGAGCACGAGCGCCATCGTCGTGCGAACGGAGAGCGATGCCGCGGCCGCACCGGCGGCGATCACGGTCGCGACCGAGGCCACCAGGAGCAGGACGTTCGAGCGCAGCCCCGTGAGCTGCACGCGTAACACAGCACTCCCCTCCGTCACCGCGAACACCAGCGCGACGGCGAGGCTGGCCGCCCAGGCGATCGCCAGAGCGAGCGCAACGCCGGTCGCGCCGTGCGGCAGGAGCACCACGAACGCAGGCACGAGGACGATCCAGCACGAGATCTCGGCGATCGTCCCGATGCCCGGATAGCCGAGGCCCCTCAACCCGTCCGTCAGCACCCGCCGCACCGCCGCGAAGAACGTACCGAGCAACAGGATCTGGGCGACCGGCACGGCCGCGGCGAACTCACTCCCGAAGAAGATCCGGATGAGCGTGTCTGCCGCGGGCACGAGCACCGCGACCATCGCCCCCGTCACGGCCACGCCAGCGAAGAAGTACTTCCACAGCGCGCGGCGGGCATCTGCGCGATCGGTGCGCGCCGCCACGCGTGGGTACGCGATGTAGCCGATGCTTTGGGCTGCTGCGCGCGGCAGGTTCGTGAACGCCTGCGCCACCACGTAAAGCCCGAGCGCCACCGGGTTCAGGAAAAGCCCGACGACGGCTTGGTCGGCGCGGAAGGTCTCGATTGGCGACAGCGAGCCGAGGAGGCTCTTGAGGCCGAACACCGTCATCGTCCGCGGCGACGGGATCGAGCCACCGCCTGTCGACCTCGGGAGCCCGCGAACAGCGACGGCGAACGCGAGGATCCCGCCGACGAAGTTCGCACCGGCCCAGATCGCCATGATGACGACGATGTCCGCCACGCCGAGGACAAAGGCGACGAGCACGAACAACGCGTATCCCGTCGTCGGGAGGGCGCGGAACAGATTGAACGCCTTGAACCTCTGCTGCCCGAGGAGAATCGCTTCGCCGTACCCGTAGGCGAAGAGTCCCGGCGTGAGCAGGAGCGAGATGACCGCCGCGACCTGGACGCGTTGCGGGTCGTTCGCCACGACTGCGATCAGCGCGACCGCCTGCAACGCAGCGGTGCCGGCGATTTGGGCGACCGCGGTGGGGCGCAGCGATCGCATGATGCTCCGCGACGCATCGAGGTCGCGGGCGAGGTAGTACGTCACCGCCGAGAAGATCCCGAGGCTTCCGATGAGCGTGCAGATCCCGGAGATGACGACCAGCAGCGCCAAGTAGCCGCGGTCTTCGGCACCTAGGCTGCGCGCGACGATGACACCGCTCGCGACGAGCACCAGCTGCAGGAAGCCGGCAGTCGCCAGCGATCCGCCGAGCGAGCGGCGGTCGGCGCCCAGCCTCCCTAGCCGGGCAGTTATGCGTCGAACGATGCGCGGTTGCTCGGCTCGTGTGTCGATCGTGACCCTCCCGGCCACATCCAGCGTGAATCTCCCAGCACATCCAGAGTAGCCCCGTTATCTCGTCCTCGCGACCTCCGACGCACCACTTGACGAAACCGGCGCCCTGAGGTACCCCTTAAAAATGCGGCGCTATTTCGACCTTGACACGAGCGGCAACCGGGTGGCGGGACAATGACCGTCGCCGTCATCACAGGTTCCTGTGGCCTGATCGGCTCTGAGGCGGCGGTCTTCTTCGGGCGCCTCGGCTACGACGTAGTCGGCATCGACAACGACATGCGGAGCGTGTTCTTCGGAGCCGACGGCTCGACGCACTGGAGCCGCGCACGGCTCGAGAACGAGCTCGGGGAGTCCTACCTCCACCACGACCTCGACATCCGCGACCGCGACGCGATCCTCAGCCTCTTTCAGCGCTACGGCACGTCGATCGGGCTCGTCATCCATACCGCGGCCCAGCCGTCGCACGACTGGGCGGCGCGCGAGCCGTTCGTCGACTTCGACATCAATGCCGTCGGGACGCTGAACGTTCTCGAGGCCACGCGCCTTCACACCGACGGTGCTCCGTTCATCTTCACCTCGACGAACAAGGTCTACGGCGACACCCCCAACAGGCTGCCGCTGGTCGAGCTCGAGACGCGGTGGGAGATCGACGAAGGCCACGACTACGCGAACGGCATCCGCGAGGACATGTCGATCGACCACACGCTCCACAGCGTCTTCGGCGCCTCGAAGGTCGCCGCCGACGTCCTCGTCCAGGAGTACGGGCGCTACTACGGCCTGCCGACCTCCTGCTTCCGCGGCGGCACGCTCACCGGCCCGAACCACTCGGCGGCCGAGCTGCATGGCTTCCTCGCCTACGTCATGCGCTGCGCGATCAGCGGCCGGCCGTACAAGGTCTACGGCTACAAGGGCAAGCAGGTCCGGGACGCCATCCACAGTCACGACCTCATCCGCTGCTTCGACGAAGTCGCTGGCGCGCCGCGCGTGGCCGAGGTCTACAACATCGGCGGCGGGCGCTTCAGCAACTGCTCGGTGATCGAGGCGATCGATCTCGCCCAGGAGATATCGGGGCGCGAGCTGGAGTGGTCGTACGAGGAGGCGAACCGGATCGGCGATCACATCTGGTGGATAGGCGACAACGGCCGCTTCGAGGCGCACTACCCGGAGTGGCGGCTCGAATACGACGTGCGACGCATCCTCGAGGAGATCCACGACGCCAACGTCGAGCGCTGGCGTGCAGACGCTCCGGCGCCAGCGGCCTGAACCTACTTTGAAGTCCGCGCGTCGAGGATCCGCTCGACGAACGTGTCGTACTCGAGCAGTGCTTTCTCCGGCGCGAGCTTCGACTCCGCGTAGGCGCGTCCGCCGGCGCCGAGCGCCTCCGTCCCGGCAGGGTCGTCGCGCAGCGCAACGAGAACGTCGCGAAGCGCCGCAGGATCAGACGGCGGTACGACCACGCCCGCACCGGCCGACTCGATCTCGTACGCGGTCTCGCTGTCGGCGGAGACCGCCGCGAGGACCGGTTTTCCGGACGCGAAGTACGAGGTCAGCTTCGACGGCAGCGACATGTCCATCACGGACGCGCGCTGGTTGACGAGCAGCACATCGGCCGCGTCCATCGTGGCCTCCCAGTTGCCGGGGCCCTGCATCTCAACGAAGTCGACGTTCGACAGGTCCCGATCGCGCGCGATCTGCTCGAGGCGGGGCCGGTCGTTCCCGTCTCCGACGAACGCGATCCGGACGCCGTCACGCGGTAGCAGCGCCGCCGTCTCGAGCAGGTTGTCGAGGCCCTGCTTCTGCCCCATGTTCCCGCCGTGGACGCAGACGAAGTCGTCGTCGCCCCAGCCGAAGCGCCGTCGCATCTCGCTGCGGCTCGCGCTCGGCTCGGCTCGGCGGGTCCAGTTGCGGAGCCGATCGATCCGGTCAGGCGCCACGCCTCCCTCCACGAAGTAGCGGCGAAAACCCTCCGCGATCACCCCTACGCGTGCGGCCCCTTTCGCCAGCCGGAGCTCAGCTGCGCGAACCGCGCCGGCGACGCGAGCGCCGCCGGCAACGCCGCTCTGTGCCGCCGCGAGTCCCATCAGATCCTGGAAGACGAGCCCATACGGGACGCCGTGCCGGCGCGCCGCCGTCGCCGCGAGCGTGCCGCCGGCGAGGCTCGGGCAGGTGCCGATCACGACGTCGGGGCTCGTGCGCCAGGGCAGCGCGGTCAACCCGAGCGTGAGGAGCGAGATCTCATAGCCGGCACGCTGGAGCGCGGACTGCCTTCGCGGGACGTAGTTCCAGCGCCGCCGGATCGTTACGTCACGGTGTGACTCGGTGGCGCCGAGGCGTCCTTTCGCCCCTGACCGCCACTCCGGGTAATGCGGAAACGTCGTGGCGACGAGGACGCGATTCCCCGTCTCCGCGAGGTGTTCGGCGAGCCCGGTGAGGTAGGGCGCGCTCCCGGAGTCCTCCGGCCAATAGTAGTTGGTCGCGATCAGGATCGTCAGGTTCGACGGCATGCCTAGCGACCAGTGTGCAGGCCGAGCGCTACTTCTGCCAGACCTGCACGTAGTCGACCTGCGTCTCGATCGTGGTGGGCGTCGTGCTGTCGGGGTTGTACGTCCAGCCACCCGTCCACATTTGGAGGAGCAGGAACATCGGCTGATTCGTCGTGTCGTAGGTGGCGGCGCTCATCAGTGCCCGCCCGTCGAGGTACCACGTGACCTGCGACGCCGTCCAGAGCATCCCATAGGTGTGGAAGCCCGCGGTCAGGTCGACGCCAGCCGGCTGCCAGTTGTTCCCGTTCTGCGTATCCCCCACGCCGTAGCAGCCGCACGAATTGCGGTGGATCGTCCCGTAGAACGAGCTCGGCTCCGACCCCTGGCCCTCGAACGCGTCGATCTCCCCGGCCTCGCAGAGCGCGGTGGAAAGGCCGCTCGCCGCGCAGATGGGGTTGATCGCCGGATACGCGGGATTGGTCGCGTGCCGGTACGAGTAGAGCCAGAATCCCGGCCAGGCGCCGTGGCCGCCGCTCCACTTCATCCTGGTCTCGAAGTAGCCCTGGGTGAACGTCCGGCCGCTCGTCTGCGTGGTGACCGTGTTGTCCGGGTAGCCGTAGTTGCG
>Ga0126314_10001924_pt1 | contig 10234 bp, 11 predicted proteins | sample Plot105B_FD_92535 | JGI IMG/M metagenome (GOLD analysis project Ga0126314, IMG submission 92535) | Serpentine soil microbial communities from UC McLaughlin Reserve, CA, USA - Plot105B | ecosystem: Environmental > Terrestrial > Soil > Grasslands | place: USA: UC McLaughlin Reserve, Lake County... | reverse complement strand
TAAGCCCGCGCAACCAGCACCGCAGACCGCAAGGGATGCCCAAACAGCACCCGTCTTGCCGCCTCGATTTCTCTGCGCAGAGCAGCGATGAGACGCTTCGCTGTCTCGTAAGCTGCCTCACGAGACCAGCCTCGGCGCAAGAGACGCTGTGCCTGGTAGATCAACTCGCCCAGATTGGGTTCCGCGTGGAAGGAGCGTGCGTTGGCGGCACGAGCGACAAGGACCACCCCGGCGAGGAAGACCACGAGCGTAATCATTACCACCAGGGCCACCGGCGCGACGTCGCCGTGGAGCGTCAGGTAGATGAATGACGCCGCGCAGAGGACGCCCGAGGCACCGTAGACTAGCAAGTAGCTGACGGCCAAGGCGACGCTCACGTCCTCCGACTTCAAGCCGCGTCTTGTGAGCTCATCGAGGATGATACTGACCTGGAGGACCGCTCCACCTGGCAGTAGCCGTCCCGCCTCATGGCCGGTTACGGCTAGCCGGAACACAAACCAGGGCCCGAGACCGCTGCGGTGTCTCCGTTCGAGGGAAGGTCTAATCCTAGAAGCAGCCACCACCGCGTTGCCAAGAACCTCCGAGTAGCATACAAGGCTCGTGATTTCCGCCGTCAAAGCCGCCATGAGGAGTGGCTCGGAGCTCCCGTCCAGGACGTTCGCCGAGTGTTCGAGACCCGGGAGCTGCGGCACAAGCAGATACAGCGCGACGCCCAGAAAGGTAACGTAGAGCACGTTGCGTAGCGTGCTCGTGGAGAACCGCTTGCTAGAATTTCTGCGAAACAAACTGAACGCATCATAAGGCAGGTGCCCTCTCCCCGCCGTGCGGCCCGTAGGTCCGAGTTGCCGAGGCGTGCTAGCGTATTTCATGAATGAATGAGCCGGTCTTCTGCCCGGTCACGTCCCAGCCGCGCCATCACTATCCGGGCCACACCGGGCGAGGTACGACCGGGATCCGCATGCGTTGATCAGGATCGGTGTGGAGCTTGTGCTCGAACCACCTCACTTTGACATGGGCGAAGGATGCTAAAGGGATCAAGGAACCGGCTGAAAAGACCGGTCATGGAGCCCGTGATCAGTTAAACTCAAACGCCGAGGGATAAGGGGGCACGAAAGGAGATCCTTATGCCAGACACGCCGATCAACGTCGACTACCCCTCCTCAGATGAGCTGCGCCTACGGATCGCTCTGGGAGCCTGCCGCTTCAGAGCCGAACCTGGCGAGGGAGATGCCTGGATCACTGGCATCTGCCACGACCCCACGGGCAAGCGAGCCCCCAGGATAGTCGAGGAGGAGGGGAATGTTAGCATCACCGAGGCCGAGCCATCCTGGCAGTGCATCCCGGCCATCTTCGGCGGCATCCCCCGCTACGAGCTTGCCATAGGCAAGGTACGACCTTTCGCGCTGAGCGTCGAGACCGGCGCGAGCGAGTTCGAGATGGACCTGGGCGGTGTGCCTGTAAGCAGCTTGATGGTCAGGCAAGGAGCGGGCAAGTTCGAACTCGGTTTCTCTGCTCCCAACCCCCATCCGATGGAGCTGCTCGAAATCTCGAGCGGGGCTGCGGGCATCGAGCTAGAGAACCTCGCCAACGCCAACTTCTCGGAGATGCGCCTCTCTGGAGGAGCTGCCGGCTACGAGCTGGACTTCGGCGGCACGCTCTCGCGGGACGCCGAGGTGAAGGTCGAGGCTGGCTTGAGCGGGGTGGAGATCGAGATTCCCGCATCCACAGCGGCGAGGGTCATTGCCGAAACCACTCTGGGAAGCGTGGATGTGGGCGACGGTTTCACCAAGAGAGAGAACGCTTTCTTGACGGAGGGTGCTTTGAGCGGGAACGCCCCGGTCCTGACGATCCGTGCGGGAGTAAGGCTGGGATCTGTGCAGCTTAGGGCGAGGTGATGCCGCCAACCTCACAGGAGTCGAACTTACGACTGATCTAGATTTTCGAAGTGTAGAGCACGAGATGATGGCGTGCGTCGAGACGGATCACCAACAACGAGCAGCCCGAGGGCGGCTGAGGGTAGGTCCTGTAGCGATTCCATCTACCTGCTGTCTGTGGAAGGCGCTACGGTCCCACAGAGGACGGCGAGTCTCAGCCTCTCGGAGAGGGGCAAGAAACAAGGTGCTCCGAAGTTTGTCAAGTGAGAGGTCCATATCTAGTGCCCTTGAAGGTTGCACCGGGATCCCTAAGGGTGTACATAGTTGTCAACGGCTAATGACTGGATGGCGCAATGCGTGAGCTGCAGCTCCCCAAGCACTTCGAGGCGGGCCGCGTAGGCGAGGTTTGGAGGGTCCCATACGAGGACCGCGCGCGCGAGGCGCAGGAGTGGGCCGAGAAGCACGGTATAGGCCCAGCGGCAGAGGACTACTTTCGCCTCTGCCTCCTCGCCGTCGACGTCCAGAACACATTCTGCATCCCGGACTTCGAGCTCTTCGTCGCTGGGCGTTCTGGCACGGGCGCGGTCGACGACAACCGTCGTCTGTGCGAGTTCATCTACCGCAACCTCGGCACAATCACCCAGATCTATCCGAGCCTCGACACCCACCATGCGATGCAGGTCTTCCACGCGATCTGGCTCGTCGACGAGCACGGCGATCACCCGGCGCCCTATACGCTCATCTCGGCCGAAGATGTCAAGGCTGGCCGCTGGAGAATGAACCCCGCGGTCGCCGAGGCCCTCGGGATCGACGTCGACTACGCCGAGCGCCATCTCGCTCACTACACGCGCAGCCTGGCCGAGAGCGGCAAGTACAACCTAACGATCTGGCCCTATCACGCCATGCTCGGTAGCATCGGACATGCCCTCGTCTCGGCGCTCGAGGAAGCTGTCTTCTTCCACAGCATCGCCCGCCACAGCCAGCCCGACTTCCAGGTCAAAGGGTACAACCCGCTTACCGAACACTATTCGATGCTCGGTCCTGAGGTGACCGAGGGACCTGACGGCGATCGCCTCGGGGGAAAGAACATCGAGCTCATCGAAAAGCTGCTCACGTTCGATGCCGTCGTCGTGGCCGGGCAGGCGAAGAGTCACTGCATGGCGTGGACCATCGATGACCTCCTGGAGGAGGAGGCTGCCGGGGAGCGGCTCGCCGAGCGCACCTACCTGCTAGAGGATTGCACGTCTGCGGTTGTCGTGCCGGGTGTCGTCGACTACACGGATGAGGCGGATGCCGCATTCGAGCGCTACGCGGCCGCGGGCATGCACGTCGTTCGTTCAGTTGACCCGATCGAAAGTTGGCCTAGCCTGGAGGAGCGTCAGGTATGACCCGGCGTGCAAGCACTTGATCAGACTAAAGGCAGCTCTCTAGATCCCTATCTTATCGCTTTTCGTCACGAACTGTTCTCACATTCGGCCTCATACTGTACCAGTCTAGCAGCTGTCTAAGGCCGAGCGTTGATCTAACGAAGAAGGGCTCTAGAGAGACACTGTCAGAAAAGGTGCAAGAGCAACGCTTAGAGCGTGGATTTGGCCGATATACGGAGCGCGAACAGGGCCTTAGGATGGTATGTAGTGCTACGCCCTCTCTGAGCGCTCCTGGATGACCTCCACCGTGGCGGGCGGGTCCTCCACCTCCACAACCAATCTTGAGTATCGATCGTCCCTCAGCTCGATCAAAACCGTCGTCTCGGGATCGTGCACATCCCAGAAGACCCTCTCGTCCTCCTGATAGAAGGTGCCGCAGCGGGGAGAGGGGGATCTCCAGGCGGCTCTTGGGCGACCATAGTTGATCAGTGCCCTGCACTTGGACGATCAAGGCGTCCTGCCTAAACTCCACTTCCGCCACCGCCACATCTTCCTTCTTGAAGGTGTTCTGGAGCGTATCATCTCATCCAGTACTACCCTCGGACTCCTGCTGAAGGCTATTAGCCCAATCTCACCAAAGGGTGTCCTCTTAGATTTGACCTATACACTGGTTCAGTGTGCCCACTTTGCGACGGATGCAAGCAGCGTTCTCACCCCCCGTACCGGCCGAAAGGTCCAAAGACAGCCTGCGGTCGGCTTGGTCGTAGCCCTCTTCGTAGCAGACGTAGTGTAGAAAGTCCGTATCCAGAAGCTAGCAGAACCCAGTGCATGGGTGGGCGAAGACCCACGATCAAGCCGAGGGTGGCTGAAGGGTGGTTCAGAGGCAAACTGACGACCTAAACGGCATCGGTTGCGACTTCGGTTAGCTTGATAGTTGCTTGCAGAACATCACTCCGACCTCCAGAGGCTAGCTATCATCGTGCCCCGGCAGTTTGTACTCTTGTCTGATAGACGATTTCCAGCAAATCACACGCACGAGGTGCTGGCTGATGCTTAGCGTGACATCGCTCTAGCGGTCCCGGCATTATACTGACGCCAAAGGGCAGGGGAAGGAGGGTCGATGTTCGACGATACGGCGCAGCGAACAATGCTGGAAGGCGTCAAAGAGAAGTTCGAGAGCGGAACTAGCGTACTCCGCGAAGACGATATAGAGGCCGTGAGCGAAAGGGCCGGGCTGAGCTTGGCGCAGGGCAAGCAACTCCTGGGAAGTCTCGTCTCCCCAGACGGCCCGATAGTGGGCGAGCCCATCATCTCCGAAGAGCACGGTATAGTGGGGATTTCCGTAGACGAGGTGGATCTGTAGCGTTCAGGTCAGGCAACCTCACTTTGCACCTCTTAGCTGAGCGTTGCGGAGAAGGATCTTTCGAGGAGGTGTTGTCTGTTTAGACGCTTCATTCACCAAACTCGATGCATCAGAGGGTCTTAATCAGGATTAACTTCTGACGCCATGTATTTCGAGCGGGTGCGGGTAATACGCTTTGAGCTGCAAGACGACGATGGACACGCTCACGCCTCCCGCGCCGTTTGGATCAACCGTCGCCCCGAAGGTGCTGTGTTGGACGTCGCTCGGACACTGCCTCACGATAGACACCCTCCAAGGAGCAGAAAAATCAAACGCACAATATTCGAGACATTGACTCACCGAAACTCAGCCTAGATGGCGGGGTATGGGAGGAGGACCCTCGCCCTTCCTTCTGCGCTCCAAGCGCTCCTTGAGCCAACCCACCTCCACCTGTCTCGCAGTCGTTACGAAGTACATGTCTTGCCTGACTAGATCGTCTATGTGCTTGTAGGAGATCTTGCCGCCTTTGCCCATGAGGGCCACGAGTCCCTCCTCGGCTCTGCGCCTATCCCGTTCTCCTATGCAGTTCAGTTACTCTGAGGACTCGCCTGGCAGAGGTGGCCCTAACGCCATGCGAAGGGTCCCTTCACGACGCTCCCCGAGCCGCTGCGCTCCATCTGCATGAACCCTTCCCAGCTCATCCGTCCCATTATCCGCTATTGGCCATATTTCGTATCAATATATACATAATCTGGCAACAATTCTTGGTAGAAAGGATGTCTTCTGCGGGAAGGGAGGAGAGGCAATGCGTGCCTTGCTGTGTCATTGCCACCAGCACCTGGAAGCGGAGGATGACGAGGCGCTGTGCGCCGTGGTGCGCGAACACCTGATCCTCGGGCACCCTGCCCTCGAGCCATCCGATGAGCAGGTAAAGGAGATCGTCTCCACCCGCGCCTACGACCTCGAGTACAGAGAGGTAGGCACGAACGAGGAGCTGGTCTTCGAACCTTACTAGGGCCTTCGAGGCAGGAGCGGCGGCATGAAACCACAAGAGTTGCGTATCGGCACGACGGTGGTGGTGAGCTAGCACCACGGGATCGCCGAGCGACGCGGCATGATTGGTAGGGTCACGGACCGTCACGGGGAGGAGGAATGCATGGCCGCAGACGTGCGCTTCCCGGGCGGGCGGCGCAGGCTTTTCTGGCAGGCGGACCTCCAGGTGGTTCCTTCGGCTGGTCCGTGGTGGCGCTCGCTACTAGGTAGGGAAGAGCACGGTGATACGGGACGGGAAGTCGCCGCGTCGCTGGCGTTGGTGCCGCGCTGAAATGTGCTGACGCGACAACTGAGGGATACCTTGGCATTTTGCTATCGAAGACGATCCGATACGGTTTACCGTAAGGCTCCTTAGGACGCCGTCTGCGAGGCCGGATTGGGAAGACTGTGTTCTCAGGGCCTGCTACGAGCGCGAACAATCTGGCTTGGGAAGGGAGAACCCGTGACAACCGATCGCGGACTGACGCGGGAGCTACCAGAGGCGGTGAGGGCCCTGATCGGCGCGCACCGGTGACGCCCTCTACGTGGTCGGCACCGACTACACAATTGTGCACTGGGACAGGAACATGGAGGCTTTGAGCGGGGTTCTCTCCTAGGAAGCATTGGGAAAGCCATGCTACGAGGCCGTGGTGGGGGAGCTCGAGGAGAGCAGACCCTTCTGCGCGCACGGCTGCTCGGTGATGCACCTTGCCCAAGAAAGGCATCCCGTCTCGAGCTTCGAGATGAGGATCTCGACCCGTACGGGGAAGAGGTGGGTGAGCGTTTCCAACCTTACCGTGGAGAGCGAAGTAGGGCCCTACCTCGTGCACCTACTCAGGGATGCCCAGGCCGAGCACGACACTTTAGATATGGCGAAGGGGCTCATACGACTCTCCTCCAAGGGTGAGGCGCCCTCTCCGAGAAGGAAGGATGCCCCCGCCCTGACGCCGAGGCAGCGTGAGGTCTTGAAGCTTCTCTCAGAGGACAAATCGGCCAGGGAGATAGGCTCTGAGCTCTACCTCTCGCAGGCGACGGTCAGGAACCACATACGTGCGTTGTAGCAGGCGTTCGAGGCACACTCCCAGCTCTAGGTCTTGGCCAAGGCCAGGGAGATGGGAATTCTCTAGACCTAGTAGAGAACCCCCCTGGTTGTATCCCTCCGAGTTCTTGCAATGTGTGACCTACTAAGCCGCATGTTCGTGGTGATGAGCATCCTCACCGTGGGGATGGGCATGAGCACACTCGTAGAGCTTGTGCGAGTACACCTCCAGTCCCAACATCGCCTCCACGTACTCGCGCATCTCCGTAACGCCCTTCCCGGAGACTTCTCTCTTCAGGCGCATCACGTGCTCAAAGCGCTCTCTGATCTGCTCCTCGACCGTGTCCCTAAGCAGCTTGAGGAGCTCTTCAGCAGAACCATCCTCGATCGCCTTCTCGGCCACGGGTACAACGGGTCCGTGCCCCAGGCCGGTCGGCTTGAGACCGGTGAAGGGAGCGCCCTCCCCAGCCCTGTGGAGTCTAACAACCGTCTCGAAGAAGTGCTTGTCAGCTACTTCCCCAGCTTCCGGGCTCTGTACCCTAGCATTGAGCACCTTCTCGAAGGCCTCTGTCACCTCTGCCTATCGTCGGGATCCATCTTTGCCGAGTGGGGGAGACGTCTCTTGGAGGTTGCGATCGACGCAAGGCACCTTCTCGTCACAACGGGAAATATACTTGGCGCACTGCCGTCCTGCTCTACGTTTTCCAGATAAGAGCAACTCTGACCAATTTAATGACTTATCTTGCTCATGCCCCAGAAGCAACGAAGCTGTAGCATGTACCCGAAGAGCTCGGAGCGGGACCTTGCCTACATCCCGAGCGACACGAGAGGAGGTTGGCCGGAGTGAAATCCCTGGTCCTCTACGAGAGTGAATACGGCAACACCCAGAAGATAGCCATCGCCATCGCCGAGGCTCTAGGCAAGCATGGAGAGGCCCGCGTGACGCCTGTGAGCTCGATTGCGGATCTGGGCGCCGAGGGGAGGTTCGACGTTCTGGCAGTCGAGGCTCCCACGCAGCGCCACCACTTGCCAGCCGCCGTCAAAGAGTTGCTGGAGGGCACTCCTCGAGGGAGACTTGCTAACGTGCGCGCCCTCGCGTTCGACACGCGCTATCCGAGGTCGCGGTGGATCACCGGCTCCGCAGCTGGAGAGATAGGGAAGCACTTGAGGCGCATGGGATGCAAGATGCTTGCCGAACCTGAGAGCTTCTTCGTAGTAGGAGCTGGGGGACCGCTGGAACCGGGAGAGGAGGATCGCGCCAGGGCGTGGGCCGCAAGGTCGCTGGGGAGGACCCAGCGAGCCACGTCAACCTGACCGGATAAGGGGGCCATGAGAACAAGGCAGCTCTCGCTGTGGACTTCAGCGGTGTAGCCAAGTTACCGCCGGGTAGGGAGAGCGACCTTGAGGGAGCTGGCCGAAGACCTAGGGTACTTGAGGGAGCGACTCAAGCAGCTTCAGCGGACGGCGGAGTCAGCTCTCAGGATCAGGATGCAGCTTCCCTTGCTGGCGAACCGGCAGGCTGAGAGGTTGAGCACGGATATTCCTCACGATAAGCGGATCTTCCGGGACCGGCGGGAAGCCGGGAGGCTCCTGACCGAGCGCTTGGCGGGCTACCGTGACCAGAAGCCGATTGTCCTAGCCCTGCCGCGTGGGGGTGTGGTGGTAGGCTACGAGATCGCGCGGGCGTTGGGTGCACCCCTCGACGTCGTCGTCGCTCGCAAGATCGGTACGCCGGGACAGCCAGAACTAGCCCTGGGAGCTATCGGGCCCGATGGTACATACGTTCTCAACGAAGACATCGTCGGGTGGCTTGATATCTCTGATGACGAAGTCGAGCAGATAGCTTCTCGGGAGTCGAGAGAGTTGTGGCGCCGAATGCGCCTCTTCCGGGGCGATAGGCCCGAGCCCATGCTAAAGGCAAAGACTGTGATCCTGGTCGACGACGGTATCGCTACGGGGATGACCGCCCGTGCTACGATCGAGTACCTCCACCAACAGGAGCCCGGGCACCTGGTGCTAGCCGCGCCAGTGTGCGCGGCTGCGACCGCCGAGGTCCTCCGCTCCGAGGTCGACGATCTGGTTTGCCTCAAGACACCCCTCGAGCTCTTTGCCATCGGCTACTGGTATGAGGACTTCGAGCAGGTTTCTGACGAGGAGGTTGTGGAACTGCTCGAACGCTCTCGTGGCGGTGAGGTTCGGGAGCCCAAGGAACACGATCGCTAGCGCCGGAGCGGAGGGAAAATGATGAGAAGTCACACAGAACAACGCAGCGCGGATCACGTGGAGGATGGTATCGAGTACGTCAAGATAGAGTTGGCGGCGAGTGGCGGAAAGGAGGAGAGCTAGCTTGTTTCCTACAGGAATACTCCTGGCTGCTGACGGCTCCGAGGATGCCCAACGCGCCGCCAATACCGTGGCTGCTCTCTCCAGGAAGCTTGAGTCGGAACTGCACGTGGTCTACGTCGCTCCCGAACATCCCTATATGCACGCCTACTACGACCTGCTCCACCAAGAGGAAGAAGTGCAGTTCCGGTGTGAAGACCGGCGAGTCCTAGATGAGTGCGTAGATCAGGTCCGGGAGGCTGGAGGTACTGTAGATGAGATCTACCTCAGGGTAGGAGATGCAGCTAAAGAGATAGTCGAGCTCGCCGAGGAGCTTGAGGTTGGGCTAGTGGTGCTCGGAAGTCGTGGCCACGGCCGGATAAGACGGGCCTTGATGGGCAGCGTCTCCATAAGCGTGCTCAGGCACGCCCACTGCTCCGTCCTGATCGTGCGCGGCGACGACCACCTTAAGGAAGAGCGACAATACTCTCTAGGGAAGATCCTCGTAGCTATAGACGGTTCTGAAGGAGCGTCTTTGGCCGCCCGGGCGGCGACAGAGGTAGCCAAAGCCCTAGGGTCCGAGTTGCACCTTGTTTACGCTATGCAGGAGGAACACTACAGGCCGCACCTAGGTCCGGAGATGTGGGAAGGTTGGGAGGAGGGCTTTGAGCAGGCAAAGCACTCAGCCCGCTCGTGGGTGGAGGAGCAGGCAGAGCGCTTGCGAGCTGAGGGGGTAAAAGTAGTGGAGTCACACCTCCTGTTAGGGTGGCCAGATGCGGCGATCGTGTGGCTAGCGCAGGAGATCAGTGCCGGGTTGGTGGTTCTCGGCAGCCGAGGCCTCGGAGGGATGAGTAGGGCTCTGATAGGCAGCGTCTCTGATTCTGTAGTGAGACATGCCCACTGCCCAGTTATGGTGGCACGTCAGGAGAAGGAACGCTCAGTCGAACTCGAAGCGAACTTCCTTACCTAGAGACTTGTTCCGAGCCCCACACGCTGAACCCCGTGAACCTCCCACGAGCAGCCCAAGGCGGCTGAGTATGGTTCTGGCCAAGCCATCTACCAACCGTCTTGGAGCGCTGGCTTCGCCGCGCCCCTGGCGGACAACTGTGCTCTATACACCAGACCGCCTAGAACAGGAGCTAATCTTGCTGTGGTAACTATCTCACACAAAAACCCCCAACAGAGGAGGAAAAGAGCGTGGCTTATAGCGTGATGGTATGGTTGGTCGATCCCGGCGAGCAAGCGCACCAACCACAAG
>Ga0126314_10001920_pt1 | contig 10243 bp, 10 predicted proteins | sample Plot105B_FD_92535 | JGI IMG/M metagenome (GOLD analysis project Ga0126314, IMG submission 92535) | Serpentine soil microbial communities from UC McLaughlin Reserve, CA, USA - Plot105B | ecosystem: Environmental > Terrestrial > Soil > Grasslands | place: USA: UC McLaughlin Reserve, Lake County... | reverse complement strand
TTTCCAGACAGTCTCTGGAAGATGTGTTCTCCGAAGTTCGCTTAGGTCACGAGGAGGATGGCGTCGTGGCGACCTTGACTTCCTCCGCGGGCTCTTCCCGCTCGCGGTGCTCTTCGTAGTAAAACGTCATCCGGTCGAGAAACCACAGCTTCAGCAGGATCGACGGGCCCGCACACAACATCATCGGCCACAAGCGCCGCTTGTAGGAGGCCAGGAGCGCGCCCGCGAAGAACACAGCCGACGCGGCGTTGAGCGCCATGGGAACATCCCGCCGCCGCTTGGCGGTCCACAGCTGCTCTCCGAGCACGCTACGCGTCGCCCACGAGCTATCATCCTCGGGAGCGGGGAAGATCACGGGGTTGGCAGCGAACCACGCGGCTACGGTCGCACCTTGCTTCCAGCTCCGGTTCCAAAAAGGGAGGTAAACCAGGGGGTAGGTGAGGACGCGTGTCCACACGCTCCAGGGGTTCGAGTGCCGCTTCCAGCTCTTCTCGGTGTGTATGGCCACGTCGTCCTCCTTTGCGCTTTCCGCTCGGAGCGAGGCCCCGCCCGGCCAGCATCCCGTTACCCCAGCAGTGTAGCCGCTGGGCGCATGCGCTGCCCCCCGAGGTGGCATTCACCCTAGTGCCTAGAAGAGGTGTTCTCGGATGTTCAGCTCACGCGTGACGGCTGCTCCGCTACCGTGTCACTTCGCGACAAGAGCGCGTAGCCTACCGACCCCCACACAATCGCCAACACGACGTTCTCGCTGCCCACGGCCACGACCTCCTCCAAGACTGCTCCGAGGGGGAAACCCACGATGAGCAGTGCCCCGCACCACCACGGCAGGATCCGCGCGCGAATGGTCTTTGCTCCGAGGAGTATCGAGCCGACGAGCACCGCCAACCCGCCCACGAGGCGAACGGCAATGACGGATTCGCCTCCCATGAGCCTGGTGACGTGCGCGGCCACCAACACGACGGCGTAGCCGACGAAGGTCAGTGAGGCACCCAACGCCCCGAGGCTCCCGTAGCGTCCGCTGCGACTCTGCGCGGCGTGCAGGCCCGCTACGGCGACCAACACCAACACGAAAGCCACCACCAGGACCACCCCGAGCAGGTAGCCGCCTAAAGAACTCGGGGCCCCCTGCGGCGGTGCGATTAGGGTGAGGATGCCCGACAGCAAGAACATCCCCGCGGCGGCCGCGCCGGCCAACCCGCCCCACCTAACCATGCTCGACGTCATACCCACCACTCCCTCCCCGATGCCCTCAGACGAGGGTATGATGCCACCTCGGACGGGCCCAGCGCACCCGACCAAGGCTTATTCACTGAAGTGCCGGTAAGAAGTGTTCTCGGAAGTGCGCATACAGCATCCTGCATAGAACGCCCCCTCAAGGCCGCAAGGAAAGCTCCTCAGCGCATCCACACCTGGTGACCGATGGTCTACATGTTGTGGTGCTGAATCGTGAATGCGCCACCACAGTAGACTGGGGTCGGACCGCGCTCGTTTCCTGCGTAGCCTTGCACTCACCGGTATGCCGCACCGCTACCCCAGGGACTCGTCCATCCCGTCGGCGGTAGCGCGGCCCATCGAGGGTATCCAGTGGGAGTACCGGTCGAGGGGCAGCTTTATGCTCTTGTGCCCGAGGAGATGCTGAACGTACTTCGGGTGGACGCCGAGATCTCCGTGATGAACGCCGACGGCAGTGAGGCCAGGAGGCTCGCCGACACCAGGGCCTTCGAGTTCGGCCCCGACTGGCAGCCCCTCGCGCCCACCCCGTAGGATCCGCCCCGCGCGAGAGCGGTATACGCACCTAGCACCTTCCCCGCTCCTTATCCTGCGGGTAGAATCGTGGGATCGTGGACGGTGAACGGATAGAACCCGGCGAGGCGAGGCGCATCCTGGACGAGAGGGCGCGCGCTGCGGGCTTCGACCTGGTCGGCGTGACCACCGCGGAGCCGCTGCAGGCGGGCGGCGAGCGTTTGCGGGAGTGGCAGGAGGCAGGAATGGCCGCGGACATGGGCTACATGCGCCGTCCCGTCGAGCTCCTCTCGGACCCGAGAAAGCTGCAGAAGAGCGCGAAGAGCGTGGTCTCTCTGGGCGTCTCGTACTATCCCGGCGACCATCCCGAGAACACGGGAGAGGGGGGCAGGGTCGCACGGTACGCGTGGGGCAGAGACTACCACGAGGTAATAAAGGAGCGCCTGTTCAGGCTGCGGGGGGAGCTCGAGGAGGAGCTGGGGGTGAGGATCAAGGCTCGGGGGTTCACCGACGCCGTTCCGCTCCTCGAGCGCTCCGCGGCCCAGCACGCGGGGCTCGGGTTCTTCGGCAGGAACTCGTGCCTGATCAACGGCGAGACGGGCTCCTACTTCTTTATCGCAGACCTCATAGTGGACCTCGAGCTCGAGCCCGACGCGCCGGGCACGGGGACCTGCGGCCGCTGCACCCGCTGCATGGACCGCTGCCCGACCGGCGCCATAAAGGCCCCCGGCGTCGTGGACGCCAGGCTGTGCATCTCGTACCTGACCATCGAGAACAGAGGTGAGATCCCACGTAGCCTACGCCCCCTCGTAGGCGACTGGGCTTTCGGCTGCGACGTCTGCCAGGAGGTCTGCCCTTACAACAAGAGGAAGGCCGCGAAGAGCCGCTGGCCCGAGTTCTCGGAGGAGGCAGGGGTGGGGCCCTACCTGAGGTTAGAGGAGGTGCTCGGGCTCAGGACCGAGGAGGAGTTCGAGCGCCGCTTCGCGGGGACGCCCCTCACCCGCCCCGGGCGCGCCGGGCTGCTCCGCAACTGCTGCGTTGCCGCCGGAAACCTGAGGCTGGAGAGGGCAGTTCCGGTCCTCGTGGAGTGCCTGCGAGAGGACCCCTCGCCCCTGGTGCGCTCTCACGCGGCGTGGGCGCTAGGGGAGATCGGGGGCTCAGAGGAGGCTCTGCGCGAGGCCGCCGGGGTGGAGCTCGATCCCCTTTGCCTGCAGGAGATAGAGTGGGCCATCGCGGGTGGGACTGCTGGCGCCTCCTTGGGTTAGAATAGGAAGGAGATGGCGGATCAGACTAACTACTATCAGGTGCTCGGCGTCTCCCGCGAGGCCTCCCAGGAAGAGATCCGAAACGCGTATCGCAGGCTGGCCAAGGAGCGCCACCCCGACCATTCGAGCGGGAGTTCCGAGGAGTTCTCCCTCCTGCAGGAAGCCCACGCCGTCCTCTCTGACCCGAAGCGGCGGAGGACGCACGACGAGGCCCTCGACCTCGCCCACGCCGCCGACCAGCTCGCCGGCCTCAACATCGACTTCGGGTCGATGGAGGACGAGCTCTCCGCCCGCCGCCAGGAGCGCGAGTCCGGCGGCCCCGGCCTCGGAGAGCGCTTGCGCGGTCGTTTCAGAAGAAACGAGAAGACGACAGACAGGGGCATGGACCGCGGCACGAGGCGCAGCCAGGAGCGTAGCAGAGGACGCTACGAGGCGCGCTGGTACGAGCCGCACAACTTCGATCCCGAACCAGTAAACTGGAGGACGGGCGCCATCAGCTTCGTCGCCGCCTTCCTCGCGTTTATCGCGGTAGGCCAGCTCGGCCTCTGGGCCACGGGCTTGTCGGATGCAGGGGCCCTGACCGGGATAGCCGTCCTTGGTCCTTTCATGCCCATCATTTACACCCTCGCCGGGCTCCTGACCGCATACTTCGCCTACAGGGCCGCTGGGTACGCCGGGGTTGCCCTCGTCTTCATCGCCGCGCTCGTCGTCGGCGGCCAGGGTCAGCCCGAAGGGCTCCTGCAGCTGGGGACCGCTGGCATCATCGTCCTGCTCGTCGTGATCTGGCTCGGCAACCGCCGCGATCGCGCAGCCCGCAGCAGATAATCGACCAGAGACACCCTTGAGAGAAGGAGGACTTTGTCTTCTCACGCCGAGATAGAGACGTTTATATCCCGATTTGAGGAGCGCGCAGCGCCGGTCGAGAAGGCCGTGCGTGAGGCCTGGTGGAGGCTCGCTGCGGCGGGGACCGTAGAGGCCAAGGAGGAGTTCGTCCGCGCCGGGATGGAGTACAACAGGCTCTTCGCCGACAGAGACGAGTTCGAGAAGGTCGCTCGCTGGTACGAGGGGCGCGAAGCCCTCGAGGGTCCGCTGCTGCGGCGCCAGGCCGAGGTCCTCTACCTCTCATTCGCCGGTAGGCAGGGAGACGAGGGGACCCTCGAGCGCATTGAGGAGCTCGAGGCAGAGGCCAACGCCGTCTACGGCAACCACAGGGGCGTGGTCGGGGGCAGGGAGGTAGGTGAGAACGAGATCAGGGACCTCCTCCGCTTCTCCGACGACGAGGATCTGCGCAGGGAGGCGTGGGAGGCCTCGAAGTCCGTCGGCGGAGTGGTCGAGGAGACCGTACGGGAGCTCTCCCGCCTGAGGAACCGGCTCGCCCGCGAGGCCGGTTACCCAGACCACTATCACCGCTCGCTCGACCTGCAGGAGATGGATGCAGGCTCCCTCGGCGACCTCATGGCCGATCTCGAGTCAGCGACCGAGGCCCCTTTCAGGAAGCTCAAAGAAGACATCGACGCGAAGCAGAGGGAGCGGTTCGGCGTCGATAGCGTCATGCCATGGCACCTCTACGATCCTTTCTTCCAGGAGCCTCCCGAGGACGACGATCTAGACGTCGACCGCTACTTCCAGGGCAAGGACCTCGAAGGTCTTACCCTCGAGACATATGACCGTCTCGGCCTCGACGTGAGGGGTGTCATGGCCAGGAGCGACCTCTACGAGAGGAAAGGAAAGAGCCAGCACGCCTTCTGCCTCGCTGTAGGGCGGGAGTACCCATACGACGTGCGGGTGCTAGCCAACGTCCGCTCCGACGCCTACTGGATGGATACCATGCTCCACGAGTTCGGCCACGCGGTCTACGACCGCTACATAAACCCGAAGCTCCCCTACCAGCTGCGCACCGTGGCCCACACGTGCACGACGGAGGCAATCGCGCTCATGATGGGCTCACTCTCAGAGGAGCCGGGGTGGCTGCGGAGGGTCGCAGGGGTCCCCGAAGAGGAGCTTGAGGGGGACCTCGAAGCCCTCGCCGCCAGGCGCAGGGCGGACCGGCTCGTCTTCACCCGCTGGGCGCTCGTCGTTTTCAACTTCGAGCGGGAGCTCTACGCCGACCCCGAGCGCGAGGACCTGAACGAGCTGTGGTGGGACCTGGTCGAGCGGTTGCAGATGGTGAACCGCCCTCCCGGGCGCGTTGCGCCTGACTGGGCTGCCAAGATCCACGTCGCGGTAGCTCCCGTCTACTACCACAACTACGTGCTCGGACACCTCATCGCTGCCCAGCTCCGCAACTACATCGAGACCAACGTAACCCGCGGCCCGTTCTACGAGAGCGAGGCGGCAGGCCGGTACCTCGTTGAGGCGTTGTTCGGCGCCGGAGCCAGGGAAGACTGGCGAGATACGGTGCTCCGCGCTACAGGAGAGCCGTTGAGTGCCGATCAGTTCGTGGACGCCCTTTCCTGATGGAAAGGTTCGCCTGCGAAGCCGTCCTGTTCGACCTCGACGGCGTGCTCGTGGACTCGACGGCTTCGGTTGAGAGGACCTGGAGGATCTGGGCTGAGCGCCACGGCCTCGACGCCACGCGGATCATAGAGTTCGCCCACGGACGCAGGACCGAGGAGACCCTCCGCTCCTTCGCTTCGCACCTGGACGAGAGCGCGGAGATCAGGGAGTTGGAGCGGATAGAGCTGGAGGACGCCGCTAACGTCCTGAAGGTAGAGGGAGCCTCCGAGCTTCTCGCCGTACTCCCAGACGACGCCTGGGCGATAGTCACATCGGGGACGCGGGCTATCGCTACGTCCAGAATGCAGCATACCGGCCTTCCGACCCCGCAGACTATCGTGAGCGCCGACGACGTAGAAAGAGGCAAGCCAGACCCCGAGTGCTACCTCGAGGCCGCCGCTCTTCTCGGCGTGGCTCCCGAGCGCTGTCTTGTTATAGAGGACGCGCCGCCGGGCATCAGGGCCGCCCGCTCGGCTGGGATGGCCGTGGTGGCCGTAGCGACTACCCATCCGGTCTCGGAGCTCTCCGAAGCGAATGCCGTCGCGCGAGCGCTGACCTGCCTGCGTCTCGGCGCAAGGAATGAAAAAACCGGGCTCGAGCTGGTTGTCGAGAGCGTGCCGACTAGCTGATTCCGAAATGCGCTTCAGCCCCCTCTTACAGGCACTTCGACCCCCTCGAAGGTTCCGTCCCTGGCGTTCCCTGTCCCGACGCGCAGGGTGCCTTCTCCGCTGAAGGGGTGCAGATCCAGGGTCGCCTCGAAGTATCCCCAGGTTGAAGTCCAATCATTGCTGGTGATGGTCTGCCTGGCTACTACCTTTCCCCTTGGGTCGCTCAGCACAACGGTGGTCGACGCCTCGAAGTTGCGCGAATAGCCGCTGACGGTGAGAGGCGTGGAGATCCGGGCACCCGCCCGCGGCTCGACGAGCACTGTCTCGCCGCCCGCTCTTGGTAGCGGTACCCTGAGGGGCTTCCCCAGCGGCTTGAAGTCCACTACCAGCCGCGCGGGTTCCGAGAGCTCGAGCACCCTGTATGCCAAGGTCTCTCGCGCGAGGATGTCCACGAACATGCCACCTTCGGGAGCGCGCACCACATAAAAGGACTTGAGCAGGCCGTCGCCGAGCTTGCCGTCGGAGACGCCGGTAGCACTCACCGAAGGCAACGTTACGCGCACAAGTCCTTCGCCTGCCGGGCTCACGAGGGTCCACCCAGGCACCGTTTCGGCCGGCTCCTTACCGGTTCCGAGGTCGATGACCACCCTCTCGTATCCCTCGTGCGCCCCGTAGCGGACCGCGAGTATCGTGTCCGCGTCGTAGCCCCACCCCCCACCCGCCTCCGGCTTCGTAACGAACGGAGCTCCGGAAGGTCCTCCCTCCTCCGCCCTCACGGGAGCCACCCCTACAGTCGTTTCCATGGTCTCCCCTATCTCGGCCGACGTCGCCTCTTCTGTGCGGGGTTCTCCCGGCGAGGCATTGCCCGAGCCCTCGACCGAGCTCGAGCAAGCCGAAAGGGCGGCCAGCACGAGCAGGAGAGCGATGGCTAGTCTTGCCCTCCTTCTACTCCAGATTCCGTGTGTACCGGATCGTGTAGCCACGCGGCGAAGTATAGGAAGAGACGCTTTGCGAGATGCTTAAGGGGGTGTTTCGTTCTTGTTACAATGACCGGGTGTCTCGTCAGGACTCCCGAAAGACGGATCCCACGCCGGGGAGCCTCGGCGGTCCTTGATCTCCCTCGATGACATAGAGCTGGCCCAGCGCAGGATAGCCGGGGTTGCGCTTCGCACGCCATTGGTTTTGTGCCCGCGCGGCGAGGAGGACCGCACTCTCTACATAAAAGCGGAGAGCCTGCAACCGACTGGTGCCTTCAAGCTGCGCGGCGCCCACAACAAGATCTCATCTCTCTCGCCGGAAGAGCGCCGCCGCGGGGTGGTCGCCCACTCCAGCGGCAACCACGCTCAGGCCGTGGCGTATGCGGCCCGCTCCCTTGGAGTCAGGGCGGTCATCGTCATGCCGCGAGGCGCCTCTCGGGTCAAGCTCGCCGCCACCGAGGCGTTCGGGGCAGAGGTCGTCCTGGTCGGCGACGACAGCGCCGAGCGGACGCGCAGGGCCGAAGAGCTGGCCCTCGAGCACGGCTACGTCCCCGTGCCACCCTACGACGACGAGACCCTTATAGCAGGCCAGGGCACGGTAGGACTCGAGATACTCGAGGATCTCCCCGACGTCGAGACGGTGCTAGTGCCGGTCAGCGGGGGAGGTCTGATCAGCGGCATCGCGGCCGCGGTCAAGCTGAGCCGTAGCGAGGTGCGCGTGATCGGTGTAGAGCCGGAGCTGGCGGCCGACGCCAGGGCCAGCTTGAAGAGTGGGAAACTGGTCGAGATCCCCGCTGAACAGGCCTCCCGCACTATCGCCGACGGGCTGCGGGTGCGCAGGCTGGGCGACGCCCCTTTCGAGCACGTCCGCGCCTACGTCGATGACATCGTCACCGTGAGCGAGGACGAGATCCTGGCCGCCATACGCCGCCTCGCCCTCAGGGTCCGCCTGGTCGCCGAACCGAGCGGAGCAGTCACCTTCGCCGCCTACCTCTTCCATAGGGATGAGCTGCCGCCATCACGCCTGAACGTCGCAGTCCTCAGCGGCGGCAACGTAGAGCCGCAACTCCTCGCCAGAGCTCTCAGCTAGTCAGCACGCTGGCTACGCCAGCTTGTCAGCACGCCCCCCTGCGGGCGGCTTGTCAGCACGTCGCCTCCTTCGGAGGACGACTTGTCAGCACGCTTCGAGCCTTCGGCTCTCGCTTTCAGCATTTCAGCTTTTTAGCTGACTGGCTGACAAGCGAAGCCCGAAGGGCGGAGCGGGCTGACTAGCTATGTCGCCAGATACGGCGTGGTGCCGTACTGTTCGAGTCCCACAGGGCTGCCGCCCGCTTCGCCCAGCTCCATCCTGAGGCGATCTTTGCGACCATCGAAGCCGTACTCGAGAAGCAGGTTGTGCGCCGGGCTCTCGGGCTGACCTGAGACGGTCACCTCCACGGGCGAACCGTCGCCGCGGTCCATGGCGCAGGCGAGGAGGAGACGAGCCACGCTCGGGGTGGAGGCCGCGAACGGACCAAGGCGGGTCCCGCGCGCAGAGGAGCTGCGTATCAGGTAGCCTTTTATCCGTCCCGATGAGTCCTTTGCGATGAGACCTCCACCCGGATGCAGCCTGACGGTGGCGAAGATCAAGGCCGACCTGTCTCCCCCATAGGACCAGAGATCCACGCCGTAGAGCTCGGGCAGATCCCCGAACGAGAGGGTCTCGACCCTGTGCCCGTCTGCCTCATCCCGCGACCGTAAGCCTCGCGGCACCTCATCGAGACGGTACACGGTGCGAGGCACGGCCGGCCTGAAACCTAGAGAGAGGTAGAGCCCTTGGGCCTGAGGTGTCGAGTAGAGCCTGACGGCCTCCGCGCCGCGGGAGCGGAGGTAGAGGACGGCCCAGGAGGAGAGCGTGTAGCCGAGGCCCATGTTGCGGTAGGCATCGTGGACGGCGAGATGGCAAAGGATGCCGGTCCTTCCTAGTGGCACGGCACCGACCATCCCGGCCAACGAACCGTCAGGTGCCTCGGCCACGGCCCAGCGCGCGTCGCGCATGCCGCGCAGGAGCTCGAAGGCGTTGGGGTCGGCCGCCCAGCGCACTACGGACCTGAGCTCCAGGATGCGTCCCAGGTCCACGTCGTCCATCTGCCTGATGCGGACGCCCGATTCCGCCAGACCGTCCGCGCGAGACAACAGACGCAGCCCATCCCGAGACTCGGCGCTACTGCGGTCTACTTCTTCTCTTGTCGTGAAAGCCAGCAAGGTATCCCCCGATAAAGTCCATGGTTTAGACAGCGTTCTCCGAGATCAGAGAGGTGCGCAGCCGCCCCGAATGCGCCCCTAGAGGGACGGTCGGGGCAGGGACGGTCGAGGGAGCCGTCCCGTAAAGGAGCAGGTGGTGAACACTGTGTGTACTACGTCCACGCGCACAATGCTACAACAAGTCGCACCGCGATGAAAGGCCTCGTCAGAGGAGATTCCAGACCCCCAACGCGCTGTAACCTGGCTTGCTTACTGATTTGTGAGCGGTTAAGAGCAACTTTATTGCAAGAGCGGACCATTTTGTTACAATGCCATCACCATCGAGAACCTGATCGAGCAAAGGAGCGGCGAAGAGTGCGAGCCACGTTACAGCCCGGCCTCACAAATAGGCTCACCAAGTATCTCAGGACCACGCAGCAACTCATCGAGGAGGGCCGTGACGCGGTCTCGAGCAAGGAGCTCGGCGACTTCACAGGCATAAACCCCGTGCAGGTGCGCAGGGACCTCAACGCCATAGGCTTCTCCGGCACGCGTGGGGTGGGCTACCAGGCCTACGACCTCGTCGAGGCGGTTAGGGACATTCTGGGTCTGAGGCAGACCTACAACATCGCGCTGGTCGGCGCCGGGAACCTGGGGAGTGCTATCGCGGCGAGCACGATCCTGCCCAAGAGGGGCTTTGTGGTACACGACGTCTTCGACAACGATCCGTCGAAGATCGGGCGCACCGTTGGTAACGTCGTCGTCAAGCACATAGACGAGCTCAAAAAGAGCGTAGACGAGGCGGAGGAGATCATCGGCATCATCGCCACCCCCGCGTCCGCAGCCCAGGAGGTCGCCGAGCTCATGGTCGATGCGGGTATTCGCGTCATCCTCAACTACACCGACGTCCTCCTCCACGTCGGAGGAGATG
>Ga0126314_10001919_pt1 | contig 10244 bp, 6 predicted proteins | sample Plot105B_FD_92535 | JGI IMG/M metagenome (GOLD analysis project Ga0126314, IMG submission 92535) | Serpentine soil microbial communities from UC McLaughlin Reserve, CA, USA - Plot105B | ecosystem: Environmental > Terrestrial > Soil > Grasslands | place: USA: UC McLaughlin Reserve, Lake County... | reverse complement strand
GTCAAGTTCTGTGGTCTTCTTAGTTACGGAATGCAGCTTTTTACGCCCTCGCGCACTCACGATGAAACAATTTGCCGCCCCTGAACATTATTAATGACAGACCGATCCACTGGGTGTACTGCTATGGGTAACAGACCCTCCAGTCGAGATGATGGCTCCGCTTCAGGGGACCTCAATGCAAGGCTTGTCCAGAGTTAGGTTATTGGACAGCACTGCACATCATCGTTCGTCACGCGTTGTCGCGAATCACCCAACGAACTAAAAGTTCGCTCACCGGCGTAACCTGTACTCCGCCGTTTAGCATGTATTTGAAATGTCGCAGGTGCAGAAATGACAATAGCCGACGATCTGAAAAGGCTTTCACCGCATCTCTACCGTCTACGTATTTTTGCGATCATTGTGGCAGTGCTCGTACTGCCCTTCCTGATCTATTACTTCTTATATGTTCGCGGCCAGAGCGGTTATTTTACGGATAGAAATTTCAGAAAGCTGTCACTCATCAGCAGTCAGATTGCGTTGAAAGTGGAAAGCACTGGAACGGTGTTGAAAAACAGCAGTGAAAAGTTTATCTGGCCGCAGGTTGAAGAATCAGACTCTGCCCGATTCGCTCCTGATCCCACGAAGAAACCACAGAACCTCGAACGTGTAAAAGAAGCCTTCAAAAGATTCGGCGGCTCGCAACTCACTCCCGTCAACATTGATACCGAGCCTTGGAGTGACAAGGTTTCGCCCGGTACGGTTACGGTAACTGCTGTCAGACACGAAGGTGATTCATCATGGTTGTATTTGGATTATGTATCCGAAGGCATTTCACCGAACACTGTAATCAGGGTTCAGGCAAAGACTGATCTAAACAAGCTAATTCAACCTTTCCTGTCGACCCGCGTTGGTTCGGATACGGACCAGTTCCAAAATATCCTGATTACCGAAGCTGATAACGGGCGGGTTATTTTTCAGTACGATACGACGCAGGTTCGTCTTGCCTCACTGGACAAACTGCCCTCCGCAGAAGATCCGGGAAAAAAGATTGACATAAAGGAGATCGTGCCAGGCAGCAACGTGATGGACGTCTCTTTAGCAGGGTCGAATTACAGGGTTTTTTCTAATCCGGTGAAATTATCTTTACCGTCTTGCAACGCGAATGCACCTAATCCCACATGGATCACGAGCGGTCTAAAAAAATCCAATTACTTTCAGACTCAAGCCTGGTCAATCTCTATTCCTTACACGATTTTGATCATCGGTGGCTTCCTATTCGCGTTGCTGGTATTTAGTTGGCCGTTCTTAAAGCTTGTTTTGGCTGGTCCAAAGGACCGATTCAGGCCCAAAGACGTTTACTTCCTGATTTTTGCGACGATTGTCTTTCTTGCCGTGCTCACCTGTTTTGGACTGTACGCGTATGTTTACACAAGGGTTGAGTCTCAAATGGATGATCAAGTCGGAACGCTGGCTTCAGACATTAAGAAGAATTTTAAAGAAGAGCTTTTGCAAGCTCTAACCCAACTCGGAACGCTGAGTCGAAATAGCGAGCTCCTCAAGCGACTGGAGGCACAGGAAAAACAACGCAAGGCTGAAGCTGAAGCAGAGTCCAAATCGAACGCTGCTCATGCCGCCGCTGCCGCAAATATCGAGTCGACAAAAGACACAAACCCGGCGGCAGCTATTTATAACCGCGATGGGACAAGTAAAACGGACATACTGCCGTCATTGCTAAGCTCGCCGGACACTACCTATAGATATTTCGATAGCGCCGTCTGGATTGATCCGGCGGGGATGCAAAGAGCGAAGTGGACCATTAAACGCTACAACACCCAGTACATTTCGGTGTCTAGTCGAGCGTATTTCGAAAATATTCGGAAGGAGAAATTCTACGAACTAAATGATCATAAGTTTTGGCTCGAGCCAGTCATCTCCAGAACAACTGGACGAAATGCGATCGAAATCTCGAAGCCGATCTCTAATACAAAATGGACTGTGGCGTCCGATACACGGTTGCTATCTCTGATGGACCCGGTACTTCCGGCGGGCTTTGGCTACGTAATTATCGCGAATGATGGCAGAGTCCTTTTCCATTCCGACGAAGCTCATCATTTAGGCGAAAATCTTTTTCAGGAATGTGATGAAGATCCGCATCTGCGATCCGCCACGATGGGACGTGGCGACAAAGCGCTGAATGTCTCCTACCTTGGCGAAGAGCATCGCTTCTTTATTACAACGCTGCCGGGCTTTCCCGATTGGTCACTCGTCGTCTTTAGGGATAAGCAGCCGCTACGAAGCGCTTTTTTTGAGCTGCTGACTTCGGTCACTGTTTTGATCCTGATTTATGGCCTGGTTCTTATGGTGGGGTTCACTCTGTTCTACGTAATCAACGTAGTAAACGAGAGAAGAGCATGGCTGTGGCCTTCAGAGAAAAAGACAGCGATCTACATCCAATCCATCTTTTTCCTGCTTGGGTTATCCCTGACTTCCTTAGCGCTAACCATTCTCCTGCATGGCCAGCAATTGGTTTGGTTAATTGGCGGCATCGGTTTTTTCAGTGGGTTTCTGTATTTCGTAAACTTGCGCTGGGGCTTCACGTCCCCATTCGTGAAATACTTTTCAGGTCTCCTCAAACGATTCAAGCGGTACGATCGAGCTTACGTGTTGAACGTGACGCTACTTCTTTTGCTTGTTGCAATCTTGCCGGCCGGCGCTTTCTTCAAGTATGCCTATGAATCCCAAATAACGCTTTTTATCAAGCACGCACAGTTTTCGATTGCCACAGAGCTTTCGAAACGAACCGAACGAATTCGGAGTCAATACTCAAATATCAACTTCACAGAGGCTGCCGGTTCTCAATCTGAGTCAGAGAAGCGCCGCAAAGACTTCATTGAGCGCCGTTTGGCTGAGTCGTGGGACGTGTACGACAAGTTCTTTTTCCAAACGTACCATCGGATTCCTACGGAACCGATCAGTTGTATACCAGCCGCTGAAACCGATTTACTTTCAAAGCTGAATACTTTTCTTCCACTGCCCAACCGATTCACCATCGAAAGGCGCGGACTCCTGGATAACGCTTTCGTTGAGGGACTATGTAAATGGGAATCGGCCGGAATCGAAACCTTGGTGCTCCATCTTGAAGGCGGTGCGGCGCAAGGCGCCAGCCAATTAACACACATGAACACCGCGGTTCCGTTACTCGGCATTCCTGGTTTTACGGGCATTGGAATCGTTGCTTTTCTTCTTCCTTTGTTCCTGTTCATTAATTTCATCGTTAGAAAGGTGTTTCTGCTCGACGCGCAGAAGCCCGCCAGTCATTCGTTGAAAAAGCTGTTGAGTGAAAAGATCGACCGCAATGCGTTCGTGGTGGTGAATGCGCCTTTTGTAAAAAAGGAACCCGCACAAGGGAGCAATCTCTATCTAAGAGATCTGCCAAGCATAGCGACAACTTCTAATTGGGCAGATACCTTTGACTTTAACGCGGGCGGTGAAGAGGGAGCAATCGCACTTGATGAATTCGATTACGGAATCGACGACCCACAGATCAATCTTCAAAAAATGAAGCTGGTGAACAACCTGTTGGAGAAGCAGAAGACCTTATTAATCTTCTCCTCCGCCGAGTCTTCACAGTATCGCTTTTCGAACGGAGGAAACGGCCACTCAAACGGCGAGCGCGATGAGGCTGGAAACTGGGCCGGACTAATAATCAGTAATTTTTTTATTGAGTATGCTGAGGATACGGACGACGGCTCGAGCTTCAAGGAAAAAATAGACCAGCTGAAAGAGTGGTTCCTGGCCCAGGGTTCAACAGGAAGATCACAGAAAGAAATCGACGAATTGTTCCATACGCTCTATGTGGAGAGTGCGCCGAGAGAACCGCTTCAACGGGTTGGATTGCAGATACTTTCCCAGAGAGGGTTCATCACGCTGGGTCGGGAAGAGCTAATTGGGAGAATCGTCAATCAAGCGCGCACCTACTACACACATCTCTGGAACTCTTGCTCACCTGGTGAGAGACAGACGCTTGGTCATTTGGCGCAGGATCGACTGCTGAGTCATCGCGATCCTGATATCGAATCTCTGCTGAGGAGGGAACTAATTGTAAGAGACCAGGATCTTCATCTGTTTAATCAGAGCTTCCGACAATTTGTTAAGTCGGCGGAGAGAGTTTCATTTGTGGTGGAACAGGACAAGCAAACGCAGCAGGGTAGTTTATGGCAAACGTTAAAAGTGCCCATCATGGTGGTGATGCTGGCAATCACGGCGTTCCTCTTCATTACGCAGCAGGATCTTTTCTCCAGTTCGCTTGCCCTCGTGACCGGCATCACAACGTTAATTCCTGCGCTGTTCAAAGTGATGACTATGTTGCACAGTGATCCAGGCGGTCGCCCTCCCGGCTAACGTCCGCCCTGCAGGTCTGAGGATCCTTCGAGTCGTTCTATAACCAATAGAGAAACGAAAAAAGGGTTTCTTTCATATAGAGTGTAAGTAATTACCCGTGCCCTACACATTATAGGAGCGGGCGGAGCACTCTCTCTGGAAAATAGCGCGGGTAATCAGGTTTATCTGCCGAACAATCTGCAGAGTAATCGATCCACGCTTCACGAACACGCTTAAGTGTCCCGACATCATCAAAGAAAGGAAACTCCCACATGTCGCAATTTCGAGTAACAACGGATGGCCTTAACCTTCGGTCCGGCCCCGGTACAAACAATTCCATTCTTACTGAATTACATGCCAACGAGGTTGTCGAGAAGCTCGAACAATCAGCTGACGGAAAATGGTTTCGCGTATCGGCCGGCGAAAACGGAAGCCAAGTCACCGGCTGGGCAGCAGGCAAATTTCTAATCTCTATGGATGGAGATGCGACCCTGCCAGATCATCTGAACATAGACGGTTGGATCGATCGCATCGGAGATTTTGTAATTGAACGCGCCGAAATCAAGCGCCCAGGAAACAGGCCATACTTCAATAACTCACACACGAGAATCGGTGTGTTGCATACGACCGAAGGCGATAATGTGAAAGGCGCCTTTGCAACGCTTAGTGCTAACCACTCAGCGCCGCACTTCATCGCTGGCGAACACCGGATTCTTCAGTGCCGGCCAATCACGAAACAAGCTGCGGCACTGCGCTCAACGTCGCGATACAATCCGAATACGGACGCAGGGCTGCAGATTGAAATGGTGAGTCGATCTAAACAGAGTCTATGGTTGCCGCCTGACAGTTCGCTGGCACCCGTAGTGGCCATAATGCGTTGGGCCAAAGGTGATCCGCTCAACATTCCGTTAACACGCCCGGTTGAAGCATGGCTCGACGACTGCACTGACGTTCAGTTGCCATGGGCCGTAACTAACAACGCGCGACGAACAAGACAGGATATATGGCCGAAAGTTGCAGGATGGTACATGCATATGGAAGTCCCCGTTAATAATCACTGGGACTGCGGTGCACTGCGTTTGCGAGAGATGCTGCAAATGGCTGGACAGTAGGACTGAAGTTCACGATTTTGAATCGTGCGACAAATCCTGGCAGACCTGGAAGAAAACTGCGCTGTTTGGGATGAACACAGAGCCTATGTTTTTTTGGCCAGCAATCACACTCGACCTCGTTCCTGACCGAGTGTCTGAAGGTTACCGGAAGCCTCATGGTTAGCGCGTAGCCTGAGGCTTCGCTTCCCGTTTCAATGCACACCGGATAGATCATCATATTAACCAGAATGCTGATCGCGTCCGATCTTCGCTTCTACGAGTTCGGGGGAGATGTGCCGATGCCGGCGCTCGGACCGATCGGTGTTTTCTCGGTCGATTGGGCTGGAATGTTAACAGCGCTCTTAGACAGCAGTGAGCTGAAGAACGAGATTGCCAAACGCTTCGGGAACTCACTGAGTCAACTAAAGGTCGCCCTTGCGAGCCATAAGTAAAACACGGATCCAAATAGAGCTGGCCCAAATCTCGATGTGTTTGCGCGTTATCACCGGGCTAATGCGCGAACTCATGAAAGTTCCCGTTGACAACTTGTGTTTAGGCGGACGTCGAGTATGAGAATGGGAGCTTTCCATCAATTAAGTTTGCGATACAGAATTAGTCAGCACACGGTAGAGCTTAAGTCAATCAGTTGACCACCTGACGGAATTTCACGCGTAGTCATAAGAGCTTAACTGAAGCTCTGAGCATTCCGATCTAATCGTCGTACTCTTTGCAAATAATTAAGTACTCTCCGCTCCAATTCCTCAGGGTACGTAAATCGAAAATGCTGAGCTATCTCAATGGCGATGCGCCGCATGATTTCGATTGTCCGAAACAGCGCTTCCCAGTTTTCCTCCAACCCAGCCCCGGTATAAGTGCATAGCAGCTCAGCCCATAAATCCGGTCGCAAATGCCGCTTCAATCTGCGACCATACGGCCCAGGTTTGAGCGTCCATTGATGATCGATTTCCGCATGCCATTCCAGCATCGGGCGCAGGTGTTCTTGCTTTAGGGAATGATCCAAGATGTGTTTCGCCGCCATCATGTCGTCACGCCAGAGAAACTTCGCGACATACGTTGTGTCCAGGAAGAACCCTTCTATTAATTCCATGTAATATGCTTGGGTCGGCGGAGCGGGGATGTACCCCGAATAGGTGGGCTGTTTCAGTAAAGTCGTCAAATCGTCTTTATCAAGGAGTACCTGATATCCAGCGTCGAACTCAGCAGGCAATTGCTCGCTGTTAGTGACGCGTTGCAACAATTCAACAGGCCACAGACTGAAGTCTATTTTTAAGACGTTCTCATACTGAACGACGTACACTGATCGCATTAATCCGTTATCGTCGATAAGCGGATCGCGGTACATGGCGAGCACTGGACCAAACACTTCTAGCCACGTTCGATCTGCGTAAAATGGATAGATCGATCGCATAACCAGAATCACGTCATAGTCCGAGAAAAGATCCACAGACCCATGGGGAATGGCGCGCGAGCTGGTAAGGATCACAGCACGAATCAAATTCTGCGATTCCGCCCAGCGTATCAATTGATCGACAACCCTATCATCGCTCTCGGTAAATTTGTCTGGTCTCGTGAACACTGTTTTAGACCTCCTGGCCGTCAGCAACGCTGCCTGCAAGCTGATCCAAGTAGTGGCTGAGTTCCTTGTGACCGCCGTGCTCAGCCCATCCGGCCTCGAACCTTCGTCATGTTGCCAGTAGATGGCGGGACAAGCCATCGAGAGTCTGAGGAAACAAACCTGGAGGCTCTATTTAGCCGTTAACCATTCAGAAATCTTCACTCATTCTGTCTAAATCGTCTGGACCGGTGAGGTCTTTGAATAGGACGCTACGCCTATCATCGCTATAAGGTAAGTTGAAGTAGAGTATCCCTATCGCCCGATTAATGAGCTTTCTAACCCTTGCTTTCTGTTGAGACTCATTGGCAGAGATCGCCAGCCGGGCGTCTGAGATTACTGCATACCCCTCCTGGTTATAAATGTATGCGAAACGCGACTTCTGCCTTTTGATGTAAATGTCCTGCGGCAAAAGAGCGATATAGATTGTTCGTTCTGCGGAGGTACTCGGCGGATATTTTTGCTTAAGGATGGCGATGATCTTCTCAGCCACATGCTGTCCCGTCTGTTCATCATAGGTGTCATTAAAACTACCAAGATTGGGTTTTATTTCGACCTGGAAACCGTACTTCTGTCTTTCATAGCCTGCAACTTGTTCCAGAAGACTGGGACTATAGTTCACCGGTACGAAACAGATGCGCCCGGTGCCATGGAGAGTGCGCACATCGGTTGGCACAAAGGACGAGACATTGCTGTTGTCTACTTTATATTCACGCGGTTTCAACTCTTCTGCCTTGCCGTTACGTATTACTATCGTTTTAGCAGGATGATTCCAACCGCGAGTGGTGACGGCGATGTTGTAAATTGCGCCTTCGAGGAGATCCGGCGGTTTTCCCGTATTCGGCTCAGCCTGAAGAAAACCGTCGGGAACTACGCCGTATGTGATTGCGGGAAGTTTATTCAATTGAGGCGGCGATGATGACGCCACAATCTTCCAGATTAGCGAAGGCGTGTCATTATCCATCTTTTCCGGAAGCGGCCCATAAACTTCGAGGTGATCGAAGAGTGCGTCGCCGGAAACTTTAATTACCGGAGGATTATCCGTCGTTACTACGAGGTGTGCCGATCGTTCGCACCCGACCAAACCATAGGCCGCGAAAGTCAACACCAGCGGTATTAGAAATACTGCTTTAGTGCCGGAACTGATAATCGAAATTCTTGCTTTCTTCATCTTGGTCTTCGCCTTCGTGGGACTCGGCGCTTTAGTTTCGTTAATTTGGAGTGCTTGTGCTAGTGACTGCTGTGTCGAGCCGGCTGGAATGCGGAAGCCCCAAACCCACTGGCGTGCAGCGTTCGTAATGGAAGTCTCCGAGAAAAGCAGAGGCAACCACTTTCATATCTCGCACCTCTTCCCACTCGCAGGGTCCCATTGGCTTTCCTTCCTGACATAAACCAAAGGGATCGTTAAAGCCGGCCGGATCATTCGAAACGTAGGCGTAGTAGTTAATACCGCCCTCCATCTCAATCGGGTCTTCTGATAAAAACCGGCCCAGTTGCGGATCGTAGTAACGGGCGAAGTAATAGAACAGCCCTGTGTCGGGATCAAGCTCGCGGCCTGTGTAAGTGTAGCGCGTGCGCGTGCTGCCAGCGTTATTGCCAAACGAGTCGTAGTTGAGGCTTTCAACTACTGTTCCAGTGGGATCAGTGAGCGCTGACGTGGAGTTGAGGTGGTCCGTAAGAAAATAAGAGACTCCAGTTGTCGTATTCGTCTGGCGCAAATGGTCGTCAACGTCTGGTCCATTCAGATAACTTGTGGTAACAGCGAGCGTAGCATCGGATCCAAAAGCACGTTCGGGCCGTCATAAACATACCGTTCATCCGCACCGGCGCTGGTGGTTCGTTGAATGCGACGACCGAGCGCGTCGTACTTGTAATCCAGAGTCAATCCACTTGGCAGCGACATCGCCGTTCGCGTGTGAGGTAGCAGGCGTGCAAAATACAACAGATCCAAATAATAGTGCCGTCAATACAATTCGCATAAATTCCTCCTCTTTGAACTCTTTAAATGAGAACGGTAGACTTTGAGATAACTTGCGAACGCGAGCCGCCCTGACAAGATGTCAGAAATGCCTGAACGTTCCAGCGGGAGCGATTAGAAAAGGAGCGCTTGAAGACGTTCGTTGCCCTCATTGCGGGCTCTCTTCACGAAAACTTAAAGCGATAAACATGTCAGAAATCGATTTGACGACACGCCGCGCGAAACTTTCGCCAGCCAAACGCGCCTTGCTTGAAAAACGACTCACAGGTCAGGACGTGGGACTGGTGGAGAACAAATCCATCCCGCGCCGTCAGACACGTTCATACGCGCCGCTCTCATTCGCCCAGCAGCGTCTTTGGTTTCTACATCAGGTGGAACCGGATAGCATCGCCTACAACATGCCGACCGCGCTGCGTCTCACAGGCCGGCTCAACACAGATGCCCTGGAGTGGGGCATCAATGAAGTCATCCGGCGACATGAAAGCCTGCGCACCACCTTCAGACTCGTTGATAACCAGCCCGTGCAGGTCATCGCCGAGCAGTTGACGCTCAAGATGCCGATTGTCGATCTGCAAAACTTCCCCGCCGAGGAGCGTGAGGCGGAGGTGATGCGGCTGGCAACTGAGGAAGTACAACGACTATTCGAAATAGAAATCGGACCACTCGTACGTTCTCGGCTGCTCAGGTTGAACGCGGAAGAATGTGTGCTGATCTTTACGATGCATCACATCATCTCTGATGGATGGTCCATGGGCGTGCTCGTGAATGAAATCGCGGCACTCTACAGGTCTTATATAGATGGTCAGCCATCGCCGCTCGCGGAGCTGCCGGTGCAGTATGCCGACTTCGCCGAATGGCAACGCGAGTGGTTGACGAAGGAGAACCTCGAGCGCCAGCTTAAATATTGGGAGCAACAACTGGGCGGCGAACTTCCGGTTTTGGAGCTGGCGACCGACAGAGTGCGCCCGCCACGTCAGAGTTTTCGCGGAGCCGTGCGGCGATTCGCGTTTTCCGAAGAACTCTCAACGGCCATCAAGAGTTTGGGCAGACAGGAGGGCGCGACGCTCTTCATGATCTTGCTGGCGGCATTTCAATCACAGCTTCATCGCTACACGAATCAGACTGACATCCTCGTCGGGACCGCCATCGCGAATCGAAATCGCGCCGAGATTGAAGGTCTCAT
>Ga0126314_10001917_pt1 | contig 10244 bp, 10 predicted proteins | sample Plot105B_FD_92535 | JGI IMG/M metagenome (GOLD analysis project Ga0126314, IMG submission 92535) | Serpentine soil microbial communities from UC McLaughlin Reserve, CA, USA - Plot105B | ecosystem: Environmental > Terrestrial > Soil > Grasslands | place: USA: UC McLaughlin Reserve, Lake County... | reverse complement strand
TAGCGGCTGCTGACATGGCGCAGGCGTTGCAACAGCGGAACAGCTACTACACGAGAGTGCGCCAGTTCATGGATTTGCAGCGTTTCGACCTGCTGTTGACGCCGACGTTGCCGGTGACGGCGTTCACAGCGGGACTGGACGAACCGGATGGCTGGCAGCGCTCGACCCTGGCGCCGCTCGACTGGACCCCGTTCACGTTTCCGTTCAATCTGACTGGCCAACCGGCCGCGACGGTCCCTTGCGGGTTGGATCAAAACGGGCTGCCCATCGGCTTGCAGATCGTTGGCCGCTGGCGCGATGACAACGCGGTCCTACGCGCCGCGGCCGCGTTTGAGTCGTTGAAGCCGTGGGCGCAACTCACGCCCCCGCTTGATTTGCCTGATGACCCCCCGCAGTGACGAACGCTCCAGCGGCGGCTCCCGCCGCTAGAGCGGCGGCAACGTCGATAACCCGTGGGCCACGGGAGTTGAGGTGAACCGAGACCTGAGTGGCTGGGTTTCGGATCTCGATCTCTCGTTCACCGTCCAACGCGAGCGTATATGGCCCGCCGTGAAGTGTGACCGCGGCGCCGTGTTCGAGAAGCCCGGCGTCGGCGATGGGAACATCGCGGATGAGACCAGGGGCAATTGGGATCGTCGCGACTCTTGTGGACGTCGCGGTGTCGCCGACTGCGATCCAGGCGCCCGCGCAACCGTCGCACGATTGCGGGAAGAGGGCGCCGCCGAGGCTGGCGATGCCGATTACCGAGGCACTGATGCGAGAGAGCACGATCTCCCGCAGATGCGACGGCTCCCAAAGCGCGCGAGCGCCGATCCAGGACTGGCCCGACGAAACGACATCAATCAGTGCGCTGTCCGCTGCCAGGCCGTCGATCTGGACCTCGAGCCGCGGCGCGCGCCGGATGACGCGAGGAAGGCCATGCGTGTTTCGGGCAATGCCGGTGGCAACGAGCCCCGCGGCGAGCCCGGCCAGCGTGCCCTCGACCATACGCGGAAAGACATTATTAGTTCCCGTCGAGAGCGGAAGCAGAGGCACATCGCCGCAGCCCTTGGCCACGACACGGTTCGTGCCATCGCCGCCGAGGGTGATGATTGCTGCCGCATCAAGATCGCGAAGTCGCTGCGCGGCTTCGGTTGAGTCACTAGCATGGCCGACGACTGCCATCGACAGTGGGGTGAGGTCCAGGCGAGGTGCGACTGTGGCGGCAGCCCGCTCGACGATACCGTAATTATCCGGTAAGTACGCGACCTCGTTGACCCCGGCGGCCGCAAGACCGAGCAGCACGCGGCGGACGATATTGATCTTCTCGTTGTTATCGAACGTGGAGCCGTGAGCGACGAGACGTCGAATGTCTTTACCCGACGCTGGGTTCGCGATGATCCCGACCAGCGCACGCTCCGTCACGGGCGCGGAATCGACGCCAGCCAGCGGTTGACGATTGCGCTAAACGCCGGCGCAGCTTCCACCTGTGGCACGTGGCCTACGCCCTCCATGATCTCCAGCCAGGCGGCGGGGAGGGCGGTCACTGCGGCCACAGCGTGCGTCGCCGGGATCACGCGATCATGCTCACCCCAGATGATGAGCACGGGAATTTCGAGCTCACTGAGGCGACCGACGAGAACGAGATTCTGACCATACCGGGTGAATGCACTCGCCGCAATTGCCTTGACCGCGTCGTCGGCGCCCGGCGCGTTGCGGGCCGCGTACATGTCGTCGATGCCGCGTTCGAGCACAAACCGCCGGTTCTCGAAAAAGAGCTCCAGCAGCCGTCGCGCCTCGTCGCGCGAGGGCGCGGATTCGACCCGGTCCAGCAATTCGCCGTTGATCTCCGACCCGAGAGCGGCGCTATCGACCAGTGCCAATGCGCGGACGAGCTTTGGCCGGTCAAGCGCGAGTTGCAATGCCGTTGCGCCGCCGAGAGAGTGGCCGATGAGGACAGCCGGCGAAACCTCTAGCTTCTCGAGGAGCTCGCCAATCTTGGCGGCCAAACCCGAGATCGAGTAGTCGGTCGCCTCAGGCGACGGTTTGTCGCTACTGCCGTGACCGGGAAGGTCGACGGCGACGATGTGATAGGTATCCGCGAAAGCGCCCAGCACGCCACCCCAGGTTGCCTGGGATCCCCCGAGTCCGTGCAGAAAGACGATTGACTCCGTCGCCTCTGGCGGACCGGCCACGAGTGTGGCGATCTTCGTCCCGTCCGCTAGCTCCACGACTTCGGTCCGCGGTGCGGCAGCGGAGGCGGCCACTGCGTCGGCGGCGCGCTCTACATCCTCGCTGGTGATCCGCCCACCGGGACCAGTCGCCTCCACTGTCGCCAGGTCGATGCCCAGCTCGCCCGCTCGCTTACGTGCGGCGGGCGAAGCATTGACGCGGCCAGTGACATCCCGGGCCGCCTGCCGGCCCTCCCGCGCGACACGGGGCGACGCGCCGCCGGCGGTAGCGGTCGCCCCACTGGTCGTGCCGACCAGAGCTTGCACGTCTTCGTCGCTCAAATCTTCGCCAGGCGCGGTGATGACGGCGACAGCGCCCATCACCGGCACCTCACTCCCCACGGCGGCGACGATCTTGCGGAGCATCCCACTGGCGGGCGCCTCGACGTCGTCGACTGCCTTCTCAGTCTCTACGGTGAGCAGGGGAACACCCTCAGTGACGGAGTCGCCTTCCTCCCGGGACCAATTGGTGATGGTTCCGGAAGTCATGGTCAGTCCCCACTTCGGCATGGTCACGATCGTTGGCATACGTGGTCTCCGAGTCGGTCAGTCGGTCAGTCGTGAATTCTATGCTGTCAGATCATCAGACAATCTCGCGCGCCGCCTCCGCAATGCGGTCCGGGCTCGGCACGTAGAACTGCTCCAGTGGCGGGCTGAAGGGGACTGGTGTGTGCGGCGCCGTGACGCGCTTGATCGGCGCGTCGAGCGTGTCGAATCCCTTGTCCGCGACCATCGCCGCGATGTCTGTTGCCGCGCTACAGCGCGGGTTGTCCTCGTCGACGATCAACAGTCGGTGGGTCTTCGCAACGGAGCTGAGGATCGTTTCATCGTCGAGCGGCGACAGCGTCCGTGGGTCGATGACCTCGGCTTCGATCCCCTCGGCCGACAGCACATCCGCGGCGGCAAGCGCCTGATTCACCATGCGCGAGATGGCGACGATCGTTACGTCGTCGCCTTCGCGCTTGACGTCGGCCACGCCAAGCGGGATGCCCTCGTCCCCCTCGGGTACCTCGCCTTTGGTTCCGTAGAGGACCTTGTTTTCGAAAAACATCACCAGATCATCGTCGCGAATTGCGCTCAGCAGGAGACCTTTGGCATCTGCTGGCGTCGATGGCACGACGCACTTGATGCCGGGCATATGGGTAAAGACCGAGTAATGGCAGCCGGAATGCTGACCGGCGGCGCTGACACCAGCGCCGATCTGGGTACGGATGGTGACAGGGCATTTTGCCTTCCCGCCGAACATGTAGCGAAGTTTGGCGCCCTGGTCGAAGATCTGGTCCATGCAACAGCCGAAGAAGTCGACGAACATCAGCTCGGCAACCGGTCTCAAGCCAGTAGCGGCCGCGCCCACGGCAGCGCCGATGAAACCAGCCTCGGTGATCGGGGTGTCCAGAACTCGGTTGCGCCCGAACTCCTGCACGAGACCCTTGGTGACGCCCATCGGCCCGCCCCAGGCATCGTCGTTCACGAGATGATCGACCATGGCGCCGCCCGCGATGTCCTCGCCCAGGAGGACGACCGTGGGGTCCTCGCGCATGGCGATTTGCAACGCTTCCTGGATTGCCTGCTGATAAGTCATCGTGCGCGTCGCCGTTTCAGCGACCATCAGTGCCTCCTTGGCGAGTCGTAAATCAGTAGGGGCAGGGTATAGCGAAGCCTCTGTGCCCAAATGAGGAGTCGGTCAATACGTGACGTAGACGTCGGTCAGAGCCTCTTCCGGCTCAGGGAATGGTGCGGCCTTCGCGGCGGCCCAGGCGTCATCGAGTTGTTGAGTCACACGATCGTCGATCGCGTTGAGCTCGTCTTCGCTGGCGATGCCACGATCGGCAATAGCCTTGCGCAGCGCGGTGATTGGATCCCGTTGCTTGTACAGCTCCAGCTCGTCGGTCGTGCGATAGGTCACCTGATCGCCCTGAAAGTGCCCATAGAAGCGGTACGTCTTAGCCTCCAGCAAGCTCGGACCTTCGCCACGACGAGCACGCGCGATTGCCTCTCCGGCTGCCTCGTAGACGGCGAAGACGTCGAGTCCATCCACGACGACCCCGGGGATCTCATAGGCCCCGGCCCGGTTGGCAATATCGCTTGCGGAGCAGTGATACCGGACCGGAGTCGATTCCGCGTAACCATTGTTTTCGCAGACGAAGACTACGGGCAGGTTCCAGATCGCGGCCAAATTCAATCCTTCGTGGAATGTGCCCTGGTTCGCGGCGCCGTCGCCGAAGAAGCAAACCGCAACCCCGCCGGTGCCCAGGGTCTTCGCCGTGAGCGCCGCGCCGCAGGCAAGCGGGATTCCGCCGCCGACGATGCCATTCGCTCCCAGCATCCCTTTCTCCACGTCAGCGATGTGCATCGATCCGCCCTTGCCCTTGCAGACGCCGGAGGATTTGCCCATAAGCTCGGCGACCATGCCCGCGATGTCCACTCCCTTGGCGATACAGTGGCCGTGGCCGCGGTGAGTCGAAGTGATGTAGTCGTTGTCTGTCAGTTGGGAGCAAATTCCGACCGCCACAGCCTCCTCGCCGGCATAAAGGTGAACGAACCCGGGGACGAAGCCGGCCGCAAAGTTCTTGCCGGCCAGATCCTCGAACGTGCGAATCTGCATCATCTTCTCGTACATGCCGAGCAGGGTGTCCCGATCCAGGTCGAGCGCTCCCGCCGTGCCCACCGCCATGATTGCCTCCTGATCGTCCGCCGCTTCGAAGCGTGTTGCCGTCGCAGCGCTCGCTGCAACGCGCTCTTGCCGAGTAGGATCTGACCGACTTATAGGGTAATACCGGGCAGTCGGCAAGCGACTTGCTCCGGCGGGCGCTTCGTTGCGTGATTGGGACTCCTGATTGGCAAGAGGAGAATCCAACTTATTTCGCGTTGCGTATTGGATACGAGCGCTCACACCGCCCGCGCAACCCGATAGGCATTGATTCTTTGTGAGTCCGCTCTACGGGCGAGGGGGGAACGCGCGCATGGTAAAGATCGGCCGCCGGAGATTTATATCCAGCGCGATGGCCGGAGTTGCTGGACTCGTCGCGCCAGAACTGACCGGTTGGTCGCGAGGCTTTCCACCAAGCGCAGCCGCACAAAGCGCATACGATCTCTCGGCCGGGACGCCCGGTTGTTCACAAGTGGCTCTCATGTTCAACATCGGCGCGGGCTTTGACCCCGCGATTGGTGTGTTGGACACACTTGGCACTTATGGTGCGTCGGCGACGATGTTCGTCATGGGATGGCTTGCCGAGCAGAATCCCTGGCTCGTGCAGCAGATCGCAGCCTGGGGTCATCCAGTGGGAAGCCACGGCTACGTTCCCCCGGAATTGACGGTTCGCTCTGATGACGATGTCGCCTGGGATCTTCAGACGGCATCTGACACGCTTGCCTGGGCACTTGGCTACAATCCCGGCCCCTGGTTCACGCCGTATGCCAGCGCAAGCGACGATCGCGTGCGGTCGATAGCCGGTTCTCTGGGCCTGATCACGGTCGGGTGGAGCATTAGTTCTGGCGACTGGGACCCGGGAGCCACCGCCGAATCGATCTATAGCAGCGTCGTCAATAGCGCATTCGATGGCGCAATTATCGAATTGCATCTCGATGCCCAGCGCAGTGTCGATGGAACAGCCGTTGCCCTGCCCTGGATCATCGACGACCTGAGCGCTCGAGGTTACAACTTCGTCACCGTTCCTCAGATCGCCAACTGGTGCTAGGCTGCCTGCGTTCCGTCAGCGGCATCGATGGTTTATTCCAAACTGAGGCCGCGGCGACCGTATAATCGCGACACGCCGTCCTTGCCGCCCGTGGCAGCCTACGGCGCACGGAGCGGGGGACGTTTGTGACCGACGCTATTGCCGACTTGGTCCAGGTCATTGTCCGCGACTATGCCATCACGGACGCGCAGAAGGACGTCGATCTGAACGCTCCGGCCGACGAGCCGGCGGCAGTGATCGAAGCTGACAAGCACCATATCGTGACCGAGGCGGCAGAGCGAGCCCGACAGCTCTTCCCATCGTTTCGCAGTGGACTCCTGCTCGCGTTTGAAGCGCAGAGTATGGGCAAGCACGAGATTCGGCTCGACGATCGAGATGCTGAGCAGAACGCCATCGCCGATGCGCTGATTGCCTACCTGGTGCGGTTCGATTTCGCCGAGTCGCGGAGCGAGGAGTCCGAGCCAGGACACTATTACTACTTCATCTCGGTCAATTGGGATGCCTTGTACAAGCTTGCCGAGGGCGCCGGTATTGACCTTCCTGCAGCGCTGGCCAGGGCCGCGTCAATTCCGGGTGGCTGATGGCCGCTCCGGAACGCCGGGATGCCGGTCCCGCCCAGGCCGAACAGCCGAAAACGGGCAAGAAACTGCCTCGCCCAGTGGGCCCGGACAACGCGGCACGGCTGGCGCGAGCGCTGCATTTTCGATTTCGGGATTTGGGACTGTTGCGGACGGCGCTGACTCATCGCTCGATCTTGCACGAGTTCGCCAGCGCGGGTATCTCGACCGCGCATCCGGCGGCTCTGACCAACGAGCGACTCGAGTTCTTGGGTGACGCCGTCCTGGGCGCAGTCGCCGCCGAGTATCTGTACAACCTCGATCCTGAGGCCGATGAGGGACAGCTGACCCGACGGCGCGTCGCTTTGGTGCGCGCAGAGACGTTGGTGCGCTGGGCGCGGGAGATTGACCTCGGATCGTATCTCTACCTGGGCCTTGGCGAGCGGCCGGGACTAGGCAACCGGGACCGTATGCTCGCCGGGGCATTTGAAGCCGTTATCGGCGCCGTGGCCCTGGATCGGGGGTTCGGCGCGGCGAGAAGATTCATCTTGCGGCTGCTCGAACGCGATGCCCCGGAGATCCTGGCCAGTGCCGAGGGGGTCGCGAACCCGAAGGGCCGCCTGCAGGAGTTGCTGCAAGATCGCTATCGGCGGGCGCCGGAATATGAGACGGTGTCCACGCAGGGACCGGATCACGCTCGGACGTTTGTCGTGGAGGTCACGTTCGACGAACACGCTCTCGGCCGGGGTGTTGGTCCATCCAAGCGCGAAGCCGAGCAAGCCGCGGCGGCGGCGGCGTTGACCGCTTTGGCTGCTGACCCAGACGGCTTGCTTTCACCATCCGCCGTCGTCGTCGACTGATTTTGCAGGAGAGGCCGGAGCCGGCTAGGGGAGAGGAACGTGGCGGGCCACTATGATCAGCTGAGTGTCTTTGCCGGCAATTCCAACCCGGATCTGGCCGAGGAGATCTGCGCCTATATCGGCATCCCGCTCGGTCGGGCGGAAGTTTTCAAATTCTCGAACGACAACACGTTCGTGCGCATCAACGAAAGCGTCCGTGAGAACGATGTCTTTGTCGTGCAATCCTTTTCCGCCCCGATTAACGACTCGGTCATGGAGATGCTGATCATGATCGACACTATCAAGCGGGCATCGGCGGGGCGGGTGACGGCGGTGATTCCGTATTTCGGCTATGGCCGCACGGACAAGAAAGATCAGCCGCGAGTTCCCATCACGGCCCGCCTGGTCGCCAAACTCGTCGGGGTATCAGGAGCGGATCGAGCGCTACTGCTCGACCTCCATGCCGGGCAGATTCAGGGATTCTTCGATGTCCCTGTCGACGAGATGAGCGCCATGTCGCTGACAGCGTCCTACTTCGCGCAGAAGCGCCTCTCAGATCCAGTCGTCGTCTCACCCGATCTGGGTAATACCAAGCGCGCTCGCAACTTCGCCGAGATCGTCGACGCACCGCTGGCCATTATCGAGAAACGGCGTGCCGGCAACCGAGACCGCACTGAGGTACTCAATCTGATCGGCTCGGTCGAGGGGAGGCAAGCCATCATCGTCGACGACGAGATCGATACCGCCGGTTCGATCACCCAGGCGGCAGATGTCTGCCTGGAAGCGGGCGCAACAGAGGTCTATGCGTCGGCAATCCACGCGGTGCTTTCCGGACCGGCGGTGCAGCGACTTCAAGAATGCGCGATCAGGGAAGTGGTCATCACCAACAGCATCGCCGTGCCTCTAGAAAAGCGTTTTTCCAAATTGACGGTCCTGTCCGTGGCGTCGCTACTTGGCGAGACGGTGCAGCGGATTCATACCGGGGCCAGTGTCTCGGCAACCTATCGCACCCAGGAGGCGATGGCGGCTATCTGATCGCGGCGACTGTCTGCCGCGCCGCGGCATCGATGCGCACCAGAGCCTTTGCCAGGTTCTCTTCCGAATTGGCGTAGGAGAGGCGGAGGTAGCCCTCACCATGGTCGCCAAAGGACGTCCCGGAGAGCGCGGCGACGCCGAACTCGTCGAGGAGCTGGTCGGCAAACTGCCTGCTGGACATGCCGGTGCCCTTGATGTTGGGGAAGACGTAAAACGCTCCCGCCGGCGCGCGGCACGAGATACCGGGGATGCGGTTGAGACCTTCCACCATCAGGTCGCGCCGCCGCCGAAATGCCCTCACCATGTCGCGGACAGTGTCTTGCGGGCCGGTCAGCGCCTCGATGCCGGCGCGCTGCACGAGCTACGCCGGTCAGGAGACGCTGTTGACCATCAGGCGGCTGACTTGCTCGGCGAGGTCTTCCGGCATCACTCCGTAGCCCAGGCGCCAGCCGGTCATGGCATATGTCTTGGAGAAGCCGTCGAGAATTGCGGTGCGCTCGGGCATTCCCGGAAACGTCGTGATCGAGTAGTGGTCGCCGTCGTAGATGATCTCGGAATAGATTTCGTCGGCGAGCACGAAGAGATCGTGCTTCACCGCCAGCGCGGCGATCGCTTCGAGATCCTCGCGGGTGAGCACGCCACCAGTCGGGTTGGCGGGGCTGTTGATAATAAGGAACTTCGTTTGCGGTGTAATCAACGAGGCCAGCTCGTCGATGTCGAGCCGAAAGTCAAGCTCCTCGCGGATCGGCAGCGGAATGGCTCGCGCGCCGACGAAGTCGATCATGCTGCGGTAGATCGGGAACCCCGGATCAGGGAAGATGGCGTCGTCGCCTTCCTCGAGCAGCGCCAGGATGAGGAAGAACATGATTGGCTTGCCACCGGGCGTGACGACGACATTCGCCGGGCCATACGATGTTCCTCGCGAGCGGTTGATGTAGTCGGCGATAGTCTGGCGCAGGTCGGGTTGCCCCGAAGCGGGGCCATAGTGGGTCCAGCCGTCGCGAATGGCGGCAACTCCGGCCTCGCTGACATTAGCAGGTGTGTCAAAATCGGGTTCGCCGATCTCCAGGTGGATCACGTCCCGGCCCTGCGCTTCGAGTGCCCGAGCACGAACCAAGACTTCAAACGCGGTTTCCGTTCCGAGCCGCTGCATACGGGTCGCGAGTCTCATCTCACCGCCTTCAACCTCATGTTGTCGAACAGAACCGCCCGAGCGGCAGGATTGGGATGCAAGCATAATGGAGAAGCCGTCTGAATTACGCCAGGGCGGCTTGAGGGCTGACTCGACGAGAACTTTAAGAGAGTCCGGCGCGACCGAGGTGAACGGGGACAGGATGATGAGGAGCGCCGCAATGACCGCGACCTGGGAGTACCTCACGCTGCCCGAAGCTGAGCGAGGTCGCTTAGCACAACTGGGATTGGAGGGTTGGGAGCTCGTGGCTGTCGGCGGCGGACCTGACGAGCCCATGCTGTATCTCAAGCGACCCGTCCAGGATCTCAGCGCGCGCGCGACGACCGAGCAACGGAATCGCTACTACCTGTCACGTGGACTCGATCCGGAGCGTTCGCCACAGGATGATGCAACATGAAGCGAGGCGGCGTCCTCAATTCCGCTCTGAGTCACCTGCTGGCGAGTACGGGGCACACAGACTATTTCACGATCTGCGATCGGGGGTTTCCGGTCCCGGAGCGACCGGAGCGGATCGACCTCGCGCTGGTGGACGATATCCCCACGGTGCTGGATGTGCTGGCAGCGGTGAGTGCCGAGTGGTCGCTCGACAGGGTGCTGATTACGCACGAGATGGACGCGATCAGCCCGGACCGGGTGGCCGAGATGCGAGCGCTGCTCGGCGATGTGCCCTTCGAGCGAGTCAGCCATGGGCAGTTGAAGCGCTTGGCCCAGAG
>Ga0126314_10001915_pt1 | contig 10250 bp, 8 predicted proteins | sample Plot105B_FD_92535 | JGI IMG/M metagenome (GOLD analysis project Ga0126314, IMG submission 92535) | Serpentine soil microbial communities from UC McLaughlin Reserve, CA, USA - Plot105B | ecosystem: Environmental > Terrestrial > Soil > Grasslands | place: USA: UC McLaughlin Reserve, Lake County... | reverse complement strand
CGCCGCGGGCGGAGGTCTCTCGAAGACCTGGTGGTCTACAGGGACTGAGACGTCGCGGGGCGGTATCATTGCCGGGTCGGACGACCTGGAAGGGGTAGCGTTGGGCTGGAGAAACGGTAGTTACCTCGGGGTCTTGCTGGTGGCCCTAGGGGCGGCGCTGTGGGGCACAGACGCCGTCCTGAGGGTCCCGTTGCTCGAGGTGATGTCGCCGTCGGCGATCGTGTTCTCCGAACACTTCGTGCTCTTGCTCTATTCCGTCCCTGCGGTCGCGCTCGGGTGGAGGATCTTCCCGCAGCTCGGGGCGACGCAGTGGGTCGCGCTGCTGATGATCGCCTGGGGGGGATCCGCGCTCGCGACCCTCCTGTTCACGACCGCCTTCGCCTTCGGCAATCCTACGGTCGTGATACTGCTTCAGAAGACCCAGCCACTTTTCGCCATATCCCTGGCCCACGTCCTGCTGCGGGAGCGCCTGCGCTGGGCCTACTGGCCGTGCTTCGCGGTGGCGGTGTTGGGGGCATACCTGATCTCCTTCGACGGCTTCGTAGAGCCCTTCGAGGCCCTCGGGAGCGCCCAGGCCCTGCCGGCGCTCCTCACTCTGGCCGCCGCCATGCTCTGGGGCTCTTCGACCGCGCTGGGGAGGTTCGTCCTGAAAGACATGCCCTTTCACACCCTGACCGGGGCGCGGCTACTCCTAGCTCTACCGATCCTCTGGGTCATAGTGCTGATACAGGGCTCCCTCGGTGAGATGGGCGCCGGCTTCGCAGTCGAGCCCACGCGCGTGGTGCTGCTGGCCCTCGTGCCGGGGCTCCTCGGGTTGCTCCTCTACTACCGGGGCCTCTCTGGCACCAAGGCTTCGTACGCTACGCTCGCGGAGATCTCCTTCCCGGCCTCGGCGGTGATTCTGAATTGGGCATTCCTCGGGGTCGGGGTGAGCGCGAACCAGATCCTGGGCTTCGCTCTCCTGTGGGGCGCCATTCTCTTCCTGGCGTACCTGAACTCCCGAGACCCCGCGCCGGCGCCACCCGTCGGGGAGCTCGGCGCCGGGAGGACCGGCTGAGATCGCAAACCCGACAAATTCTGTCAGAGATGGTTTAGAATGTGCGCTCGCGTGGCTGACGTAGGTGAGAGGAGATTACGATGACGGAGCAGGAGATACAGGAGAAGGGTTACGCGCACCCGGAGGCACTGGTGACGACGGAGTGGGTCGCCGAGCACCTCGACGACCCGAACGTCCGGCTCGCGGAGTCAGACGAGGACGTGCTCCTCTACGACATCGGGCACGTACCGAACGCGGTCAAGGTTGACTGGGTAGAGGACCTGAACGACCCCCTAACGCGCGACTACCTCGACCCCGAGCACTTCGCCAACCTCATGAGCGAGAAGGGGATAACCCCCGAGACGACCGTAGTCTTCTACGGCGACAAAAGCAACTGGTGGGCGACGTACGCTCTGTGGGTCTTCAGGCTCTTCGGGCACGACAACGTCAGGGTGATGGACGGCGGGCGCGTCAAGTGGGAGGCTGAAGGCCGCGAGATGACCCAGGAGGTTCCCTCCTTCGAGAGGACCGATTACCCGGTCCCAGAGCGGGACGACTCCAAGATTCGGGCTTTCAGGCAGGACGTGGAGAAGCACCTGGACGCCCAGGGACCGCTGGTGGACGTGCGGAGCCCCGGCGAGTACTCCGGCGAGCTTCTTCACATGCCTGACTACCCGCAGGAGGGTGCTTTGCGAGGCGGCCACATCCCCGGAGCTGCGAACGTGCCGTGGGCACGGGCGGTAAGGGAGGACGCGACCTTCAAGAGCGCCGACGAGCTGCGCGCGATCTACGAGGGCGAGGTTGGTCTCAACCAGGGAGATGACGTAGTGGCCTACTGCCGCATCGGGGAGCGCTCCTCTCACACGTGGTTTGTGCTTACATATCTCCTTGGATACGATCAGGTGCGCAACTACGACGGGTCCTGGACTGAGTGGGGCAACCTGGTGCGTGCCCCCATCGAGCGGTAGAGGTCTTTTATGGACCGGAAGGATCGTATCGCGCTGCTCGTCGAGCACGCCAGGAACCCCTCTTACGAGGGGGTGCTGGAGGTCGCGGACGTCGCGATGCCCGGCGGCGGCCCGGAGTGCGGCGGCTCAATCGTCGTCTACCTCAGGGGAGACGGCAACGGCCGGATCGAGGGCCTCTCCTTCACCGGTCAGGGCGACACAATCAGCATGGGAGCCGCCTCCATCATCATTCAGAAGGTACGCGACGAGGGTCTCACGATGGACGAGGTCATCAACCTCGACTACGGGGCCTTCGTCGAGGGGCTGGGCCGGGACGTCGTCGGGAGCCGCACTCGCAACGCCACCCTGGGCCTGAGTACCCTCAAGTCCGCCATAAGGAAGTACCAGAGGGACGCGCTGACGGGCGCGAAAGAGGACCCGGCCCACGGGCCCGGCCCACGGACCCGTCTAGAACCCCTCGCCGCGCTCCCGGGCTGCGGCGGCGTGGGAACGGGAGCGCAGCGAGAGCGCCAGGGCCACCCCTAGAAGCGCTACAGCCGTGTAGATTCCGGCAAACACGTAGTAGCTGCCCGGGATGAATGCACGCTCGGCCGGACCGGCTCCGGGCGGAATCGGCGTGCCGGGCCCCCGACTGGGCGCAGTACAGGTTAAACGCCGTCCGGACGTCCTGGACTGTGTTCAATGGAAGGACGAGCACCGGAAGCCCGCCGAACCCGATCAGGAACCCCTGGGCTCCGCCTACACCCGGCCTCCACACTCCCACGACGGCCATGATCAGACCGGTGATCACAAAAGGAAAGCCGATGATCATGAGGCCGATCAACCCGAACTCCATCACAGCTCCCGTCGCTACCCAGTAGAAGAGGGCACCAGCCCGGCCCTCATCCTCGTCCTCCTCGCGTCCAGACGTTGTAACGGATCGTACCGCCGCGAAAGGGACGCCGCGAGAACGCTTGGTAGAGCCGCTTACCGACCCTTGGGCTAAACTGCACCCCATGAGCGAGGAAGAGAGAAGCCCCTTCTGGGGCGGGAGGTTCTCCGCGTCGCCAGCCGAGGCCTTCGAGCGCCTCAACGCATCCATCCCCTTCGACGTCCGGCTCGCCCCGTACGATATCCGAGGCTCCATCGCGCACGCCAGCATGCTCGGTGAGCGGGGCATCGTCTCTCCAGCGGAATCGGAGGAGCTCGTGCGCGGCCTCGAGGAGGTGCTCGCTGAGGTCGAGTCTGGGGAGTTCTCGTGGAACCTCGGGGACGAGGACGTCCACACCGCCGTCGAGCGGCGGCTCAAAGAGGTGGTCGGAGACGTCGCGCTCAAGCTTCACACGGGCCGCAGCCGCAACGACCAGGTCGCGCTGGACCTCCACCTCTTCGCCCGCGACGCGGCGGAGGGGATCAGGGAGAGCGTTCTCGCGGCGATGCGGGCGCTCGTGGAGCTGGCGGAAGAGCACCGGGACCTCGTCCTTCCGGGTTACACCCACATGCAGCGCGCCCAGCCCATCCTGCTCGCCCACCACCTGCTCGCCCACTTCGGGGCCCTCAGGCGCGACCTCGGGAGGCTGGAGGCGGCGCGGGAGGCCGCCGGGGTCTCGCCTCTGGGGGCCGGGGCGTTGGGCGGTACGCCGCACCCCATCGAACCGGCGTCCACGGCGGCGGAGCTCGGTATGGAGCCCTTCTCCAACTCGCTCGACGCCGTCTCGGAGAGGGACTTCGTCCTTGATCTCCTCTACGCCTGCGCTGTGCTCGGCGTTCACCTGAGTCGCCTCGGGGAGGAGTGGGTCCTGTGGACGAGCTCCGAGTTCGGCTTCGCGGAGCTCGACGACGCCTACTCCTCCGGCTCCTCCATCATGCCGCAGAAGAAGAACTCCGACGCCTACGAGCTCCTACGCGGCAAAGCAGGCCGGCTCATCGGCGACCTGAGCGCGCTGCTCGTTACGCTCAAAGGACTCCCTTTAGGCTACTCCAAGGACCTGCAGGAAGACAAAGAGCCGCTCTTTGACGCGGTGGACACCGTTCTCCCCATGCTCGCCGTGCTTCCGGAGATGCTCCGCACGGCGCGCTTCGATGGCGAACGGATGGCGGAGGCTGCCGGTGGGTTCGCGCTCGCGACGGAGCTCGCGGACTTTCTGGCAGCGCGGGGCTTGCCGTTTCGCGAGGCGCACCGAGCCGTCGGGCGACTCGTCCGCAGGTGCGAGGAGCTCGGGGTGTCGCTGGAAGCGGTGCCGGGGGAAGAGCTCGAGGCGGCCCACCCGGCGCTCGCGGGGCTGCCCCGCGAACTCTTGACGCCCGAGGGGAGCGTGGCCAATAAGAGAAGTCCCGGATCGACCTCGCCCTGGTCTGTCGATCTGCAGCTCGGGGCCGCCCGGAGGTTTCTGGAGGCGAATCGCTAGGTACTTCGTATCCAGCAGGGCGGGGCTTCCCTCCTGCCCTGCGAGGCTACATAATGGCCCGGGATACAGAGCAGGAGGGCAGAGAGAGTGCGCATAGTCCAGATCTCCGACATACACGTGGGATCGGGCCTCTTCAGGCCCGATCTCCTCGAGGCCACCATCGAGGAAACCGATGTCCTAGAGCCGGACCTCGTGGCCATCGCCGGGGACCTCACGATGGAGGGCTACCGGTGGGAGTTTGAGGAGGCGAAGGGCTACCTCGACCGCCTGGGGTGCCAGAACGTGGTCGTGGTCCCCGGCAACCACGACGCGAGGAACGTCGGCTACAGACATTTCGAGGAGTTCTTCGGCCTGCGCGAAGGGGTGGTCACCGTAACCGTCCCAGAGGGCGAGGCCAAGGTCGTCGCGCTCGACTCGACCAAGCCCGACCTCGACGAGGGGGAGATCGGCCGCGAGCACTACGCCTGGATCGACTCGGAGTTCAGGGGCTGGGACAGGGGCCCGAAGATAGTTATCGTCCACCACCACATCCTCGCCGTCCCCGGTACGGGCCGCGACGTGAACAACCTGCGCGACGCCGGCGACGTGATGGCGATCTTCAGGGAGCTCAAGGTAGACATGGTCCTCTCGGGGCACCGCCACGTCCCGTACGTCTGGAGCATCTCGGGCGTGAGGATTGTGCACTCCGGCACGGCGTCGAGCATGCGGGTGCGCGGCACGATGCCGCCCTCGTACAACATCATCGACTTCGACGAGCAGAGCGTCCGGATCACGCTGAAACAGCCAGGCAAGGGCAAGGACGGCGAGGATCCTCTGGCCTCCTTCTCGCGCGCTCCCGTCACGACGAGCGAGTTCTACCCGGACTTCGAGCGCTTCGTCCTCTACGACCGGCTACCGTTCCTTAAACGAGCCACAGACACCTCCTCACCGCCAGCTTCGGCGGGAGGTGGGGAGGGCGGCCCGAATCGGTAGGTTATCCGCACCTCGATGCTGCCGTCCTCGTGCTTCTCTCCAACCATGATTGTTTGCACGAGAGGCGGACTATCTCCGCGGTCACCTCGAGGTGGCGGCGCGCAAGGATTTCGCCGCCGTGCAGAGCACGATGCGGGTCGACGGCCTCAACATGAAGGGCGTCTTCACCCGCGCGCCAGCCCAAGATGGCGGCGTACGTCTTGCGCGAGTTTTGGGTATAGGGGTGGATACGGCGCATGATCGCGACGAGAAGGAATAAACCGTGACGCCCGGCACCCCATGGACGCTCTCGCCAGACCGCTGCTTCGCCGCTGACCCGGTCCAGCGCGCGGTGGCGCGCGAGCTGTACGCAAGGGTCGAAGACCTGCCGCTCGTCTCCCCGCACGGCCACGTCCCACCCGCGCTGCTGGCGGACCCGGACGCCACTGTAGGCACCCCGGCCGAGCTGTTCATCATCCCCGACCACTACGTCTTCCGCATGCTCTACAGCCAGGGGATACCCTTGGAGGATCTCGGCGTGCCGGCCCGCGACGGCACGTCTGTCGAGACCGACCACCGCCGGATATGGCAGCGCTTCGCCGAGCATTTCTACCTGTTCGGCGGCACTCCCTCCGGCCTCTGGCTGACCACCGAGCTGGTCGAGCTGTTCGGCGTGGACGAGCGGCTGGACGGCGAGAGCGTGCAGCGCATCTACGACCATCTGGAGGAGCAGCTCGCCCGCCCCGAGTTCGCACCGCGCGCGCTGCTGGACCGTTTCAACATCGAGGTACTCTGCACCACCGACGCCGCGACCGACACGCTCGAACACCACCGCCGGCTGCACGATGACGGGCTGCGCCACATCCGTCTGACGTTCCGGCCCGACGCGGTGATGCACATCGGGAACCCGGCGTGGCCAGAGCAGATCGCGGCGCTCGCCGAAACGTCCGGCATCGAGGTAGTCGATTACCCCAGCTACATCCGAGCCCTGGAGCAGCGGCGCGCGGCTTTCAAGCAGATGAGCTCGCTGGCGACCAACCACTCGGCCATGACGCCCTATACCGAGCGGCTCACCGGGCGCGAGGCCGGGTCGATCTTCGCCCGCGCGTTGCGTGGCGAGGCCAGCGAGGACGACGCGGCGCGCTTCACGGCGCACATGCTGATGGAGTTCGCGCGCATGAGCGTCGAGGACGGGCTGGTGATGCAGATGCACGTCGGCAGCCTGCGCGACCACAACGCGGCGCTGTTTGCGCGCTTCGGACCTGATGCGGGTGCCGACATCCCGGTTGCAACCGAGTGGACCCGCAACCTGCGGCCACTGCTAAACGCCTGCGGCGCCGACCCGCGCTTCGGCCTGATCGCTTTCACCCTGGACGAGAGCACCTACGACCGCGAGCTGGCCCCGCTGGCCGGCCACTACCCCGCCGTGCTGCTTGGGGCGCCGTGGTGGTTCTTCGACAGCGTGGGCGAGATACGGCGCTACCTCGACGCCGTGGTGGAGACCGTCGGGATCTACGACCTCGCCGGCTTCAACGACGACACGCGGGCGTTCGCCTCCATCCCGTCGCGCCACGATGTCTGGAGGCGGGTGAGCTGCGACTGGCTGGCCGGGCTGGTGGTGCAGGGGCTGCTGGCCGAGGACGAGGCGCACGAGATGGCCCACGAGTGCGCCTACGGCCTGGCCAAACGCGCCTATCGCGTCCCAGAGACGACCTATGTAACGCGGTAAAGGGGTAAGCAAGAAGGTGGCGGGTTCGGGGGCAGAAGAACATCGTCACCTTCTCCGGATCCGGGGAGCTACGTATGCCTGAACAAGCAACCGCGCTACTGCCAGAGCTGTTCAGCCTGGAAGGACAGGTCGCCGTAGTCACCGGCGGCACGGGGGTGCTCGGCGGCGCGATGGCGCGTGGGCTCGCGCGGGCCGGCGCGAAGGTTGGCGTGCTTGGCCGCCACCGGGAGACGGCCGAGGCCGCCTTGCAGGCCATCGAGAAGGACGGCGGTGAGGCGCTGGCGATGACCGCTGATGTGCTAGATCGCGGGCAGCTCGAAGCCGCGCGCGGGGCCGTCGTGGAGCAGTGGGGGCGGCTTGACGTCCTCATCAACGCGGCCGGCGGCAACATGCCGTCGGCCACCCTCGAGCCGGGGCAATCCTTCTTCGATCTACCGGTCGAGGACATGGATCCGGTGATAGCCCTGAACCTCGAAGGCACGCTGCTGCCCAGCCAGGTGTTCGGAGAGACCATGGCACGAGCTGGGCAGGGCCGCCTCGTCAACATCTCCTCGATGGCCGCGCAACGGGCGATGACGCGGGTGCTCGGCTACGGCGCCGCGAAGGCCGCGGTCGAGAACGCCACCCGCTGGCTCGCGGTGGAGCTTGCGCGCTCGTTCGGTGACGGGCTGCAGGTCAACGCGATCGTGCCCGGCTTCTTCGTCGGCGAACAGAACCGCGCGCTCCTGCTCAACGAGGACGACACGCTGACGCCGCGCGGCCAGACGATCATCGACCACACGCCGGCCGGACGTTTCGGCGAGCCGGAGGACCTGATCAGCACCCTGATCTGGCTGTGCGGCCCCGGCGCGAGCTTCGTCAACGGCATCGTCGTGGCCGTCGACGGAGGCTTCAGTGCCTTCAGCGGCGTCTAAGACGGCACAGGGAACATAGGACCACATGCACACGTCGAAGAGCAGTTCTTCGTTTGTTCTTGGGAGAAGCCTATGATTATCGGACAGGGATCGACGAGCGAAACGTTGAGCGCTGATAGCGTCCAGGAGCTGCTGGCGCGCGCGTTGCAGCCGATGCTGCTCGACGGCAAACGGGTGCTGGTGATCATCCCCGACAGCACCCGCACAGCGCCGATCCCGCTGCTCTTTCGCCTGCTGTACGAGCAGATCGGGCGACGAGTCGCGCGGCTGGACTACCTGATCGCGCTGGGCACGCACCATCCGATGTCCGATGACGCCATCGATCGTCTGGTAGGTGTCACGGCAGCCGAGCGGGCGGAACGCTATCCGAACGTGGCCGTTTTCAACCACCGCTGGGACCTGCCGGGGACCTTGCAGACCGTCGGGAATATCTCGCGTGAAGAGACCGCCCGTTTGACCGACGGTCTGTTGGCCGCCGAGGTTCCGGTAACACTCAACCGGCGGATATTCAACTACGACCAGCTCGTGATCTGTGGACCGGTCTTTCCACATGAGGTCGTGGGGTTCTCCGGCGGCGCCAAGTACCTCTTCCCCGGCATCGCCGGCGCCGACATCATCAACTTCACGCACTGGCTCGGCGCGCTCGTCACCAGCATGGACACGATCGGCGTCAAGGATACGCCGGTGAGGCGGGTCATTCACCGCGCGGCGGAGTTTGTCCAGGCGCAGATCCTGTGCCTGGCGCTGGTCCTGGAAGGGTCGACGCTGCACGGAATGTATGTTGGACCGTACGAGGAAGCTTGGAGCGCCGCCTATCTCTCTGCACAGCTCAACGTTCTGACCCTGCCCCACACCTTTCGTCGTGTCCTATCCATGCCGGCGGAGATCTACGACGACCTCTGGACGGCTGCCAAGGCGATGTACAAGACGGAGCCGGTCGTCGCGGATGGGGGCGAGGTCATCATCTACGCGCCGCAGGTCACGGAGATCTCCTACACCCACGGGCGGCTGATCGATGAGATCGGATACCACGTGCGCGATTATTTCGTTAAGCAGTGGGATCGCTTCAGGCACGTTCCGGGCGGCATCCTGGCGCACAGCACGCACGTCAAGGGACGGGGCGCGTTTGACAGCGCCACGGGCGTCGAGACGCCACGCATTCAGGTGACCCTCGCGACAGGCATCCCCGAGGAACGCTGCCGGCGCGTCAACCTCGGGTACGCCGACCACCGCACGATCGGCCCCGAGAGGTGGACCGGCCGCCAGGAGGAGGGCGTTCTGCTGGTGCCGCACGCCGGCGAAACGCTCTACCGCGCCGAATCGCTGTTGCGCGCCAAGGAGCCGGCCTGAGTAGGGAAGCACGGCTGTAAACAGTAACGGCGTCGAGTGTTTGTGGCATTGCGTTGCGGGGTAACCGCAGGGTAAACCGGGTGGAATGGGAGGTTTGGCCGGATGAGCGCGGATGCGACCGGGGGTCACGGTGAGTCGGCGCCCCGCTGCCCCGTGGTGACGGTAGCCCCCGTTTGGACCGGGGCCTAACGCTATCCACCCAACTGCGCGTACGGTAGGGGCCCTCCGAAGCTCGCAACACTAAGCAACCTCCCCTCATGTAACCCTTTGTGTGATCTAAGTAACCGCAAAGATCTCTCATTTGGGGGATGCTCTCTGTCCCTAACGACACTCCGTTTTGAAAGGAGGTGAGATAAATGGAGAAGATCGAGAAGGGCTTGTCCTTAGAGGAGCTAGAGGCCCACACCGCCGACCTGCTGCCCGACCGCCTCGAGATGCGCCGCCGCAGCAACATCCGCAAGCGTCGTAAGCGGGGGTTCGTGTGTTCGCCCGATAATGTCCAGGTTGGTGATTTTAACGACATCGACTCGGACCTCCAGTGCTTCCGCATTAGCTGAGATAGCGGCTAGAGAAGAAGAAGAAGCCTAGAGCAGCATGATGTGTGAGAAGCAGGGGAGGGGGCAGCTTGCAAGCTGTCCCCTCTACCGCCTTGTCTGGTAGCTCAGGCTCGTTCGTTAGTAAGGAGCTAGCGGGGCTCTGAGGAGTCCCGCCCTTCTCTATAAGGCTCTATAAGGAGGTGGCCTCATGCGGAGGCGCATAGGTGTGTTGGTTACCGTAGTGCTGGTTATGACAGCGGTGATGGCGTCCTCAGCCTCACCGGCTTGGGCCGTGCCGATCTCTGAGATGTCGTGCGCCCAGCTTAAGCAGGCATCGGAGGAGGCTGGATTAGATCTAGCCTTTGCTGAGGGCCAAAGG
>Ga0126314_10001914_pt1 | contig 10252 bp, 12 predicted proteins | sample Plot105B_FD_92535 | JGI IMG/M metagenome (GOLD analysis project Ga0126314, IMG submission 92535) | Serpentine soil microbial communities from UC McLaughlin Reserve, CA, USA - Plot105B | ecosystem: Environmental > Terrestrial > Soil > Grasslands | place: USA: UC McLaughlin Reserve, Lake County... | reverse complement strand
GAGCGCCCCCCCTGCGTCGCCGTCGCCGTGCGCGACGACCGCTACTCCTGGGACCTGATCCTGGAGAGCGAGACCTTCGCCCTGAGCGTCCTGCACGACGACCAGGTCGACGTCGCGACCCACTTCTCGGAGACCAGCGGCGAGTACCACGACAAGCTGCAAGGCGTCCCCTACGGTCTGACCTCCGGCGGTTCGCCGTTTCTCCTCGACTGCCTGGCCTACCTCGACTGCAAGCTCATGGACACTGTCCGGGCCGGCGACCACACCGTGATCGTGGGCGAGGTCACCGCGGGCGACACCCTGGACGACAGCTACGCCTTGATCTACGACCCCACCGAGTACGAGGAGGCCCTGCGCTAGATGCCTCATGATCCGGAGGCCCGCCTCCGTGAGCTCGGCCTCGAGCTGCCCGCCGTGCCCGAACCCGCCGGCGCCTACGTCCCCGCCACCCGCACGGGGCCTCTGATCTTTACCGCTGGCCAACTACCCTTCGAGGCGGGCAAACTCAGCCAGACCGGCAAGGTCGGCGACGCAGTCTCGCTGGAGGAGGCGCACAGGGCCGCCAGGCTCTGCGCCCTGAACGCCCTAGCCGCCGCCGCGGTCGAAGCCGGCGGTCTGAACAAGATACACCGCGTCGTGAAGGTGACCGGCTTCGTCGCCTCCGCTCCAGGCTTCAACCTGCAACCTCGGGTCATCAACGGAGCATCGGAGCTTGTAGGCGAAGTCTTCGGAGAGGCCGGGCTGCACGCCCGCTCGGCCGTGGGTGTCGCGGAGCTTCCCCTTGACGCACCGGTTGAGGTGGAGCTCGTCGCGGAGTTTGCAGGCTAACCATCCTCTGGTGTCGGCTGCCCGGGCGGCGACCCATACAGGTTTAAAATCTGTTTGATCGGATATAATTACTATCGTGCACGAATAGGAGGGTTGCATGGATGCTACACTACGGAAGACAGCGGAGATAAAGCTCTACACGGGTGAGTATTGTCCTTACTGTCGGGTAGTCAAGAGAGAGCTCGAGAGGCTGGAGTTGGATTACGAGGCGGTGGACGCCGACGTTGATGGGCGCGAGGAGGTAACGCGTATCTCCGGGCAGCGGGCCATCCCAATCCTGACCATCGACGATGAGGTTCTTGTGGACTCCTCGCGCATTGTCAGGGAGCTTCGCCGGCGCTACGCCTGATCTTTGCGAATTTTATGGGCCGTATCCGAGGATGATGGGTCTTCTCTTGAGCTGTCGTTGAGTTGCTCTAGGACGTATTCCGCGTAGAAAGCTATGGAGTCCTCGGAGCCTTCGAGCAGGAAGGCGCGTGCCTTGCCGATAGGGTCCAGGATCAGCCATCCGGCCTCGATAACAGGGCCCTCACCCCAGCTTTCTTCGGAGCGCCAGGCGCCTCCTGAGTGAACGTTGCGCCGAATGATCTCTCCCACGAAGCAGCCCAAGCCGACGACGAGGGCGTCGAGGATAGGCGGGGCCTCGTCTTCGTCGAGGGCAGCCATCAGCAGCTCCTCGACGAGAGGCAGGTACTCGGGCTCGTAGTCAAGGTCCACGCCCCAGTGGCGGCTCGCGGCCTCGCGGAACAGGGCCGCCGCCTCCTCGGGCCTACCCAGGTCGACACGGGAGAGGGCGAGCTGCAGCAACGCGGCCGGCGATCGGCCGAAGAAAAACTCGACCTCCCGTGGGACAGGGTAGGCGCTCAGGATCTCGAGCCCGGCCGCGGCATGTTCCGAGCCGCGCAGCACGGCCGCCTTATTGATCGCCTCCTCTGTCGTGCGGGGGTCCCACGACCCTGTCTCGACCTCGACAAAGAAGGTCTTCCCGTCCCGCACCAGCTGTATGGGCAGCGCCACCTCCCCCAGGGGGCTACGAACCTCCTTGAACAGCTCCCGGATCACGGCCCCGCGCTCCTCAAGCTCGGTGGCCACCTTGAGGATGGTCGCCGGGCGTGGGGCGTCGCGCTCCACGCGTATGGACCTGAGACGTTTCCCCTCGGACACAGCGCTCCCTTCGGATCTTTCGCCGCGGTTCCCCCAGAGCGTCTGGGCGAGCCTCCCCCGTCGCGGTCGTGTACGAACCCGCAGATTGTAACAACCTGGGAAAGTTGCCGAAAGCGAGGCCTATAGACTAATCTTACTGCCATGCCTGGACTAGAATTTCTCCTGATTCGTCATGGACAATCTACGGCGAACGCCAGCGGGGTGTGGCAAGGGCAGATGGAGTTTCCGCTCTCCGAAGAGGGGCGAGAACAGGCTCGCCTCGCGGGGACGGCGCTGGTTGGAGAGAGGCTCGACGCCGTCTACTCGAGCCCGCTCGGCAGGGCGTTCGAGACGGCCGAGATCATCGCCCGTGAGACAGGGTTTCGGGGATCCGTCGTCCCGCTGGAGGGCCTCATGGAGCGGCGAGGCGGCTCGCTGGAAGGCACCACGCACGAGCAGCGCGTGGCGCGCAACCAGGAGTTTACACAGAAGCTCTTGTCTCTCCCCGAGGAGGAGCGCTGGTCGCTGGTCGGGGCCGAGACTGACGAGGAGGTTCTCGCGCGGTTCGAGGGGGCGATCTCCGGGATCCGGGCCCGCCACGCCGCGGGGGCGCGCCTCGCGGTCGTCACCCATGGCGGGGTCATGCGCGTCTTCCTCAGAGCCCGCTTCGGGCCCGACGTGCTGCCTGGCACCGAGCGGGCGGCGAACGCTTCGATCACACGCCTCGAGTGGGGAGCCGACGATGAGCCTCGTCTGCTGGAGGTGTCTTCCACGCGGCACCTCTCCTCACCCCCGCGTGTCTCTGCCACAGAATGAGAGATGCCGGTCGTTACGGGGCGGCGTCGCGGGGTATTAAGCGGAGGGTCTAGCCTGCAGGCCGGACGCGGCGCGCGTTGGGGCCGCGGTCGTTCCGGCCGACCTCGTACTCGACCTCGTCGTTGGGCGCGAGGCTCGCGGGGTCAACCTGGACCTCGGAGTGGTGGACGAATAGGTCATCGCCCGTGGGCCGCACGAGGAACCCGTAGCCCTTCTCCGCGTCGAACCACTTGACGCGTCCCCGCTCGAGTGTCGGACCCGAGCGGTCTTCCGACCGGCCCTCGACGGAGGCGGGGGCGTGCGCGGACCCGTTCCCGTCGGTGCTGTCCGTGGGGGCCTCCCCGCGGTCGGCCTCGAGCACTATGGAGTCCTCGGCGACCTTGACGGTTACCGCCTCGACGCGCGACCAGTATTCTTTCCAGATGGGGTCTTCGGCGACGGCGGGGTCGAGCCACAGCCCCCAGCCATCGCGTTCCCCGTGGTCGAGGACGCCCTCGAAGACGCTCTCGGGCTCGCGGGGGCCGCGCTCACGGCGGTAGATGTCGTTGCGGGAGCGGAAGGACTGCACCGAGGAGGCGCTGGTTCCCAGGGCGTCGGCGATCCAATCGTCCGTCTTGCCAGCCTCCACCCACTCCCTTATCTGCTCCATGTGAGGTTTCAACGCTATGCGCTTTTTGGAATCTGCCATGGTACTACCTGCTCCTTCTCACCTCTCAACCGATTCCTCTATAATGGGCTATTAAGCGGTCGATTCACGAACTGCTCCTGATGTTGGTGAGCATTCTAACACCTCGCCGTCGGGCCTAGGCGCCCTCCTCCCGGTCGGAGGCACCCGGCGCCCCGTCCCGTCCCGCCTCAGGGACATCCGGGTCCTTGTTGTCGCCCGACTCCTGCTCGACCCCCGGAGCGTCCTTGGCCTGTGGGTCCTGTACCCGCGTGGGCTCTTCGCCCTTGCCGGGGTCCTCGTGGACCGCGCGGCGCGCGCCCCTGACCTCGGGGCTCGGCTTCTCCTCCCTGGCCTCCGCCGCAGCGCCACCCGTTACGCCCCCGCCCTCGGAAGCGACGCCCTCCTCCTCGGCATCCCCGGTAAGCTCTTCGGGCTCAGCCGCGTCGCGCGGCGGCTCGGGAAGGTCAGTGTGGTCCTCGCGGGCCAGGTCCTCGAGCATCTCGCCGACCACGGGGACAGGTAGCTCCAGATACAGGGCGAGCTCCTCGGCGCGAGCCAGGACCTGGTAGTCGTCCGTGGCGGCCTCGTAGCCGAGGGCCTCCAGGGCCTGCCCGATGTTCTCCGAGGGGACGAGGGTGTTCCCGCCGGCGATCAGGCGCAGGTACTGAACGAGGCGGAGATCGAAGGCCCCCACGACCCCCACCACCGGCTCGGTCTCCTGGATGTGCCGCCGTATAAACAGCCTGGTGTCGTAGCCGTCGGCCCAGCGTTTCAGGACCTCGCGTTCGTCGATGTAATTGTACTGGGCGACCCGGTGCTGGAACTGTCCGAGCAGGCGTCCGGTTAGGACCCGCAAGGCCTCATCGCCGAAGAACCACGAGTCGTCTTCGACGCTTAAGAGGCCGCTCACCCGCGGGATTGTCAGCGGGTCCTCCTCGTCCTCGAATGTGTCGCGGAAGCCGCGCACCATCTCGCGGATCTCCTCCCGAGGACGCCCGCCCTTCGCCAGGGCGGCCTCGTAGATCACCAGCGCCGCAGTCTCGTGCTCCCTGGAGAGCTCCTCGACCCTCCGGGCTGCTCGCTCCAGTCTCCGGTCGTAGTCCTCGAGGTTTCTTATCTTCCAGGCGGCCTCGCTGGCCCTTTTTGCTACCTCAACCATGGTCTCTCCTCGGTGTTACGCAAGCCTCGCCCCTCCGGGCACCCAATATACAGTATCCTCTTTATCCTAAAAGGGCGTCCTTGAGATCGTATACGGTATGGGCGGTCTGCACGAACGGAGTCTACGGGCAGTCCCGGACGTCCACCGAGGGCTGAGCCCGCACGGTGTTCTGCGGCGTCCGCCCGGCGCTCTTCAGGTAGCCGCTCTCCAGCGCGATCTCGGTTATGTTCGACTAGTGGAGCGTATGGCCGACCTCCCGGAGTACCTCGCGCGCGGCGCCCTTGAAGTCCACGACGTCTAGCCGAGAACCTCGGAGGAGACGGCAGGGTAGGCCCCGATGAGGCTTACGTACGGGCAATGCTCCTCCAGCGCCGCGAGCGCCCGTTGCACGCGCCCCTCCTCCGGGTGGCCTTCGAAATCGGCGAAGAACACGTAGGTCCAGGCACGCTTGCGGCTCGGGCGGCTCTCTATGCGGGTCAGGTTTATGCCCTCCTCCGCGAAAGCCGCGAGCGCGTCGCGCAGCACGCCGGGGCGGTCCTTGACCGAGAAGACGACGCTCGTCTTGTCTCTTCCCGTCCTCCCGGCCCACGCGCGGCCGAGCACTATAAAGCGCGTGGCGTTGGTGCGGGCGTCCTGGATGCTCCGTGCGAGGACGTTCAGGTGGTGCGCCTCGGCGGCCAGGACGCTCCCGACCGCGGCCACCCCCGGCTCGCGGGCGGCGCGCTGGGCCGCCTCCGCGGTGGACTCCACCTCCTCCAAGCGCGCGCCGGGGAGCTGGTGGCGCAGCCAGGTCGCCGCCTGGGAGAGGGCCATGGGATGCGAGCAGACAGTCCGCACGTCCTCTAGGGAGAGCTCAGAGGAGATCAGGTTCTGCGAGACCGGCAGGTACACCTCCCCGCAGACCTTGAGGGGGCTGTTCATCAGCTCGTCCAGAGTATGGGTGACCGCGCCTTCCATCGAGTTCTCGACCGGGACGATGCCGTGCCCGGCTTCGCCGCGCTCCACGCGGGTGAAGACCTCAGCCACCGTCGTCTGCGGCTCCAGCTCCACACTCGCCCCGAAAGAGCGCAGGGCGGCCTCGTGGGTGAAGGTGGCCTGGGGTCCCAGGTAGGCTACCTTCAGGCGCGCCTCGAGCGAGATGGAGCTCGAGATGATCTCGCGAAAGACGGCCTCGAGACCCCGCGCCGGGAAGTCGCCCGCGCTGAGCGATGCCACGCGGTCGAGGACCGCCCGTTCCCGGGCAGGCGCGTAGGCTTGCAGGCCGTTGTCGCGCTTGATCTCCCCGATCCTGCGGGCCAGCCTCCCGCGCCGGTCGAGCAGGCGCACGATCTCCTCGTCCACCGCGTCTATCCCAGCGCGCAGCGACCCCATCTCGTCTGTGGTCTCTGCTCCGGTTGGAAGATGGCGCCTCGCGGTGCCCTCGGCGGTGTTCTCATTCAAAGGGGTGTTCTCATTCAAAGGGTCGGAGGGAAACATGGGTGTGGAGCCTTTCGGTGAGGATCTACGCGTCCTTTAGCGTAGGAGGAGCGTAGCCGCGCATACCGGACGGGCCCGCCCCTCCCCGGTAAATCGCCCGAATGCCGAAACCGCGACCCGCATAACGGGCCCAAAGTACCAAAACAGAGCGGTCTTTGTCAAAGGCCGGCGCGGGCTCAGGAGACGAGCAACAGCGCCACGACGACGACGGCGGCGAGGCCGAAGCGATAGTAGGCAAATGCGCGCAGGGAGTGGTGGACGACGTAGCGTAGGAAGAACCTGATCGCCAGGTACCCCATAACCGCCGAGGAGACGAACCCGGCCGCGAATAGGGCCGCCTGCGAGGGGGCCATCCCCTGCGACACAACTTCAATGAGCTGCAAGGAACCGGCCCCCGCGATGATGGGTACGCTCATCAGAAAGGAGAAGCGAGCCGCCTCCTCCCGCTGCAGGCCCAGGAAGAGCCCGAGCGTGATCGTCGCTCCGGAGCGTGAGACGCCGGGGACGAGCGCCGCCGCCTGCGCGAGCCCGATGCCGACCGCCTCGACGAGGCGAAGCTTGTCCGCCCGGCGGGTCTTGCTTCCCACGGCCTCGCCGACGATGAAGAGGGCACCGACCAGCACCAGGTTAAAGACGACGACCCACGGACTCCGCACCGTGTTCTCAAAGAAGCTCTCGAGAAAGAATCCGATCAGGGCCGCCGGGATGGTTGAGGCCAGAATCAGATACGCCAGCCGTTGGTCCGGATCTGCGAGGTCCCTCCCGCCCGGCGAGAGCGAGCGCACGAAAGCCCCTGCCATTCTGAGCAGGTCACCCCAGAAGAAGGTGACCACGGCGACGAGCGTGCCGAGGTGCAGCGCGACGTCGAAGGGGAGCCCAAAGCGGTTCTGACTCAGACCCATGAAATACTGCCCGAGAAGCAGATGCCCGGAGCTCGAGACCGGCAAAAACTCGGTGAGCCCCTGCACCACCCCCAGCAGTACCGCCTCTAGCAACTCCAGCAAGCTCGCGACCCTCCACCGCTATTCTACGTGACCGGCACACTATGGCAAAAGCTTCTCAGCCTTTCACGTTGTAGGTCTTGCTGATGCCAATCGTTAGCTTACGAGCCGACGCGCATGATCAGGGACTGCCCAACTCGGCGAGGGCGCGCGAGTCTTTGAGCGTGATGCGGCCGGCCTCGATCTCGATGAGGTTGCGGTTGCGCATCTCGTTGAGCACCTTCGTGACCGACTCCCTCGTCGAGGCGACCATCGCCGCGAGGTCCTGATGTGTGAGGCGGAGGTCTATGGTCACCGACCCGTCACGCCTCTCGCCGAACTTCTGGGCCAGTATCGGCAGCAGGTTCGCAAGCCGCACCTCAGTCTCGCGTGGCAACAAGCACTTCACCAACTCCTCATACTGCACCAGACGGAGCTCGAGGAGAGTCATCAGCCTGAAGGCTACCTGAGGTTCGCGGCGTATTGCCCGCTCGACGAACACCTTGGGTACCTTGGTGACCCTGCACTCCGTGACCGCCTCGACGTAGGCGCGCTGTCTCGCTTCACCCTCGAACGCCAGGTGGCCGAAGATGTCCCACGGCCTCAAGAGCCTCAAGGTCGCCTCCTTGCTCCCCGAATAGGGCCGGAAAACCTTCAAGACGCCGGAGGTCAGCACGTACAGCGCGTCGCCGTACTCCCCCTCGCGGTACACCGCTTCCCCTGGCGCGTAAGTCCGGTCGGCGGTGGCGATGCCGATCTCTCCCAGGAGCTGAAGCAGCTTCCGGCACTCCTGCTCCTGCAGCTCCGTGTATTCGGGGAAGGAGGGATCAACGTCCATCGTAAACCCCCTCGTCGGAGCCCATTGTAACAAAGATGCTTATATTGGATCCTTTGGGACGAGACTGCTACACGTTGCTACATTGTACATCACCCGGTCGTGGTAAGGGCCCTGTAGCTCAGGGCGCGAGGGTTGGTATAGAATGGGGTCAGCATTACGCTTTAGAGAGGAGATTGGGTGCGCGAACGTGTGGCATTCGTGATCATGATCGCGGTTCTGATCTTCTTGTTTGCCTTTACCTTCGCCGTGCTCGGCAAGGGAGAGTACAAGCCTTCGGATGGAAGCAGCCCTGCGCCCACGCACGCCTCCTTGGTCTAGCGCAGGAACCTGTTAGTAGTCTACGCCGTACGCCTCGGACTCGCGCTCGACGGCGACCTCATAGGAACTCATCTTGGGGTGCCCCCGTAGCAGACCCTCCGAGCCCCCGCGTCCGTGAGCCTTCCCGAACTCCTCGCTATGTACCCAGGAATTAAAGGCTTCTTTGTCTCGCCAGCGTGTAATCACCATGACCTCGTCCGCGCCTTCGGAGCGCAGAACCTCCATCGAGACGAAACCTGGGAACTCCTGCACGAACCCCCGACCGTTCGCGAACCGCTCGACGACCTGGTCGGCCATGCCCTCTTTCACGGGCAGACGATTAATGACAGCGATCATACAGAGCCTCCGGCGTCTCTTATCGTTGCTCCTGGTGCGTTCGAGAAGTCTTTATTCACCCGCCTGCACCTTTATGCGGCACCACTAGATATTGTCGCCGGTTTACCCGCTCGCGGCAACGAGGAGGCTCGTAGCTCGGCCGTCAGGATCGTTTCTATGCAGGATGGTGCAAACGAACTTCGGAGAACCCCTCTTCTATACTACGTTCGGTGAATAAGTTGGCACGCTTAGGGCTTAACCGGGATAGTGCCAGGGTAAGAGCAAACAGATACAGCCACGAAAACGGAGGGTGACATGGCAGCAGGATCCTCTCCCGAGAGCTGGATTGGGCAGGCCGTGTCGGTGCAATTGGTAGCTGAAGCGGAGTCCAACGGGGAGCCTTGATGTCCTTTGTGGTGACGGTTTGGAGGCGCAGCTCGAGGGAGTCACTGAATACGGTCTTATGCTGCTAATGGTGCGCTACGACGAAGTAGAAGATGAGCGTATAGAGTACGTCAGTTCTATCCGTGGGCCCAGGTGCGCTCTGTGGGGCTCTTGCCACCGCAAGCGGTGCCGTCCTAAGCCTTTTGGACTTCCGAGAATTCTTCTAGGTAGTTGGGTGACCAAAGGCAAGAAGAAGGGCCGTGAGTAAAAATTCATCGGGAATTCATCACCGCTTGCTAGGGTGATGCGTGTAAGTGGGGCGGGACCATCCCCTGGCGAGACGCCACTCGTCGGGATTTCCCCTCCCGCCCCGCTTAGCGCATGAGCAGGCCCGAACTTCTGAGAACACCACTTCTAGGCACTTCGGTGAATACGGGCAAGAAGAGGAAGGGTTTTCGGTAGCAGCTGGGTGGTGGGAGGATGGTTCATGCGGACCATCGAGAACGCCGGTACGCCTGTCCGAACTGACAAGCCGGTACCGCGCCTGGTTTCTTACGGACCCTTCCGCTACACGCGAAACCCCGGGTATCTGGGGCTGGCGATGCTCTACGCTGGGATAGCCGTGCTCCGAAACGCGCTGTGGGCCATCTTACTGCTGCCGGTGGTGGTGTACGTGATCCAGCGTGAGGTGATCGGGCGCGAGGAGCGCTATCTGGAACGCACCTTCGGGGAAGAATACTTAGCCTACAAGGCGCGAGTGCGTCGCTGGATCTAACAAGCCGAGTTTCCGCGAACTTCCGATAACACCTCTTCTAGGACGCTGGGTGAATAAGAAAGACCCGGGGCCTGTCGAGGTCCCGGCCCTCCTTGGGATGTCACTAGGCGTGCGGCCCAGAGAGCCTCCTGACACCCCAGAAGATCAGCGCCCCCACCGCTCCGATGCCGATCACCCATGTGAGCAGCGCCCTCAGGACGATGAAGTCACTCTGGCAGTAGTATGCGGCGGTGAACTCGAACTAGGCACCCCTGGGTGGGGATTAGCCCGAGAACAAGGGAAGGAGGCTCAGCGATTAGCATAGTCTTCGGCCTCTTCATGATCTGCTTGTCTATCCTGGGCGCGGTCGGCGGGCTGGTGTTGGTGCAGCGCCTGGTCTCCACCGAGTGGCGCCGACAGCACAACGACGTCGCCGGCTTTATCTACGCTGTCCTTGGCGTCGCCTACGGCGTGCTGCTGGGGCTCATGCTCATCGCCGTGTGGGAGCAGTGGGACGCCGCCCAGGTCACGGCGGACGACGAAGCCAGCGAGGTGGCCGAGGTCTTCTGGATCG
>Ga0126314_10001913_pt1 | contig 10253 bp, 7 predicted proteins | sample Plot105B_FD_92535 | JGI IMG/M metagenome (GOLD analysis project Ga0126314, IMG submission 92535) | Serpentine soil microbial communities from UC McLaughlin Reserve, CA, USA - Plot105B | ecosystem: Environmental > Terrestrial > Soil > Grasslands | place: USA: UC McLaughlin Reserve, Lake County... | reverse complement strand
TCGGGCACGGCCGCGCCGAGGTCGGGCGTGAGCGCCTGCCACTGGACCGTGAGCATCCGGTGGCGCTGGAGGTCGCGGAACGCGCCGTAGTCCGAGACGACCTCGAAGCGGTAGCGAAGCGCCTCGAAGCCGCGACCCGGCCGGTGGCGACGGTTCCTACGCCCGCCCACGAGGTCGGCGAGCATCCGCTCGCGCTCGTCGTCGGAGAGCCGGGCGACCGCGGCGAACGTGGCGTCCTCCGGCGTGCCGGCCGACTCGAACAGCAGCGCGGCGAGCAGGCGGTCCTCGTCGCCGTCGACGTGCAGCAGGCGCACCGACGGGCGCGCATCGGGATCGGACTCGCGGTCCAGGCCGAGGCGGGCGGTCCAGTGCTCGGCCGCGGCGCGGCGCCGCTCCAGGAACGCGGCCCACGCGCCGCCGCGGTCGGGCCGCTCGACGCGCGCGACGAAGCTCGGCATGACGGCCTTGATCGCGGCGAGGATGCCCTCGCCGTAGCGGCGCGCCTCCGGCAGCGGGTGGCCGATCAGGTGCAGGATCAGCTGCTCATAGGCCTGGCCGGTGGCGTAGATGCCCATGTGGCTGAGCGACGCGGCGGGCAGCAGACCGCGCAGCAGGTCGAACGCCTTCGCGTTGACGGCGCGGCGGCGCGCGGCCTCCGGCTCGCCGTCGGCGCGCGGGAACGTTCCGTCGACCCACGCGCGAACGCGCGGGAGCGCCTGCGCGTACGCGTCGAACAGCGCGTCCATCGCCGCCTCGTACTCGGGGCCGAGCTCGGCATCGCGCAGGTAGCGGTAGCCGCCGCCGGGCATGGGCGTGTCGTACGCGATGTAGCGCGTCGACTGCTCGAGGTACGCGCCGAGCCGCGGGCGCTGGAGGATCTTGGTGAGGATGTTCGACGTCCACTCGCAGGCGACGTGCGCGCCGCCGAGCTGGGCGACCGAGTCGTCGCCGTAGCCCACGAAGATCCGCTCGTAGAGCTCGGCCGCGCGGCGCCCCTCGTCGCCGTCGTAGCCCGCGCCCTCGGGCACCGAGTCGGCGAACTCCTCCAGGAACAGCCGCCGCAGCGTGCCGGGGTAGCGCGAGTAGCGCGCGAACAGCGCGCCCTTGACGGTCTCGGGCAGGTTGACGAGTGCGAACACCGGCCCGTCCAGGTCGGTGAAGTGCGGGGCGAGCCGCTCGCGCTCGGCGGGGGTGAGGGCATCGGAGGGGTAGTCCACGGCCGGTCGACACTAGCGCGGGGCCCGGCGGCTTCAGGCCGCCGGACCCGCTGGGCGCGGAAACGCCAGGCCGGCTGCGGCGAGGCCGGCTCCGCCGGCGGCGACGGCGCGCCCGGAGCGCCGGGCAACGGCGCCGCGGGCTCCGGCGGCTTGCCTGCGATCGCATCCGCCTTGGCCTGCTGGCGCTTCGTCGTGACCCGGATCGTGAGGAGCGCGAGCGCGAGCACGGCGACGTCGAACCCGTCGGAGACCATGTAGTTGATGCTGTCCTGGCGCAGCTCGGCGAGCGTGGGATCCGGGCCGAGGTCCGGGAACGCGATCCGGCCGAGGATGTTGCTGATCAGCCAGCCGACCCACCACAGGTGCAGCCACAACGGCTGGCCGTGGCGCGCGGGCAGGCCGCTGTTCCAGACGTCATTGACGATCTGCTTCGGCCGCCAGAGGTTCAGGAACGGCACGAACCAGGCGCCGATCGCCCAGCCGGTGCCCCAGCGCCGGTAGGGAGGCCCGATCGCGTCCATGTTGCGGTAGGCGAGGTGCAGCCAGCGGATGAACGTGACCGCGCAGGCGACGAACAGGCCCAGCTGGGCGCGCCGAGCTGGGCGCGGCGCGCGGCGGCCTCATCACGTCGCGCGTGGGATCGAAGCCGGGAGGGAGCGCCGGCTCCTCCGGCTCCCGAGGCTGGTGAAGTGTGCTCATCGTTGAGCCCAAGTACCCCGGGCTCGGCGCTGACAGACCGTCAGGCCGGGTGTGCATCCCCGGCCCGCACGGCCGGTGACTAGGCGCCCGTGGGGTGGGCGCGGTGCGTGCCCATGCGCAGCTCGTCGAGGAGCCGCGGGACCATCAGGAGCCCGGCGAGCCCGATCACGACGTAGACGACGTCGGTGGCGGTGCCGGTCCCGAGGATCTCCTCGACGACGTTCGTGTCGAAGAGGCCGACGATCCCCCAGTTGAGGGCGCCGATGACCATGAGCGCGAGCCAGATCGGCTCGGTGCGCTTGATGAACTCCATCGCTTCCTCCTTCTCAAGAGCGACGGATTGTGTGGGAGCGCACGAAATACGCTCGACCGGGGGATCGGTTACGCGATGCAGTCCTCCCGGGCGCGTTCTTGCGAGCCGGCCGTCCAGGCGCTCGCCTCGACCAGCCGGCGGTCGACCTTCGAGTAGCCCGCCTCGACGCCGACCTCGGTGCCGAAGCGGGCCGCCAGCTCGAGCGACCGCGAGCCGTCCTCGACGGCGTAGACGCTGCGTTCGACGGTGCCGGTGCGGACGGTCTGACGGATCGCCTCGCGCAGGTCCGCGGCGGCCGACGGCGGCCACGGCGCCCTGTGGCGCAGCAGCCTCGCGGCGACGTCGAAGTTGGCCGGCACGCGCAGGTCCAGCCGCGCGACCGTCTCGACCACCCGGCCCTCGCCCGAACCGGGCGCGCTGATCCGGAACGCCAGCTCGCGCGGCCCCGACCGGTCGCGCGTGTACTCCGCGACCACGGGCCCACGCGATCCGGTGTCGAGCAGCCCGTCGAGCACGCCGGTCGTGTGCGGGCCCTCCGTGTCAGCGCGCAGGTAGAGCGTCGTGCTGCCGCGAGCGATCCGCGCGCCGAACGCCGACTCCGCCGCGACCTCGATGCCCGCCGCGGGCGCCTCGAGCGACGCGTCGCCGCCGGCGGGCGGGTCGCCGTGCGAAGTGTCGATGCCGCCTGTCGCGGAGCTCCCAGGCCTCGCCGCGTCCTTGCCGGTGGCGGCGCTGCCGGCGCTCGCCGCGGCGCTCCCGCGGGCGGACGCGCCGCTCCGCGACGTGCCGGCCTCGCCCGTCGCGATCACGCCGAGGCCGGCCCAACCCCTGACGGCGAGGCCCGCCTCGCCCGAGCGCCAGGCCGCCGGCCAGCGCCGGATCGCCGGTGAGAGGCCGTAGTGCGCGTCGGCGAGGAAGCGCCGCGCAGTCGCGGCGTCGGGGAACTCCCAGCCGATGCCCGAGGCGACCTGCACGCCGGCCTCGGCCTCGATGCCCGCCTTCAGCGGCCCGAGCTCGTAGCCGAGGCCGCCGCTCGCGCCGATGTCGTCGCGCGCGACCTTCGCCACCGTGACCGACCCGTCCGAGCGCCGCGCGACCAGCCATTGGTGGTCGCCGCCGACGCGGACGGACAGGATCGTCACCGCCAGCCCGCCGCCGCGGCGCTCGTCCGACAGCGTGCACGGGTCGAGCCCGGCCGCCGCGGCGTCCGCCGCCCGGCAGATGTCGCCGCCGACGATGCAGATCCCCGTGCGCACGACCCGCGAGACCTGCGCCGGCACGCCCGCGACCCCCGCCGCCGGGGCGGCCACGGCGAGTGCCGTGGCCACGAGGGCCAGCAGCCCGACGTACTCGAGCGAGGCCTGGCCGGCGGCGGGGCGCGGGTGTGGAGGGGGAGGCGCCACGGCCCCCATAGGCGCGCCGCACGAAAACTCGCCCCCGGCATCCCGCAACGTGCGCGGGAACGCCGGCGAGTGCGCGGGAGCGCCGGCGAACGTCAGCGGCGCTGGGTCGGGCGATGGGAGTGCGGGCCGGGTCGGTCGGTTGCGGGTGTCACTTACAGCGACGTGGCTGAAATGCACGCTGGGCGACCATGTGGGCCACGGCGTTTCGGGGCGGGAAACGATGTGGCCGAAACGCACGCTGAGCGACCGATTCGGGCCACGTCGCTGTCAGTGGCGGCCCGCGCCCGGCCGCTCACGCTCCCCACATGCGCCGTCGGCCGGCGCCCGCGGAGACGACCCGAACGCCTACACCAGCGAAGCGATCGCCGCGCCCGCATCGCGGGCGAGGTCGAACAGCGGCTCGGGCCAGATACCGAACACGAGCGTGGCCAGACCGCACAGCACGGCGACGAAGACGACCTCGGGCTGGCGCAGCCGACGGGCCGGCGCGGCGGAGGCCGGCGCGGTCTCGGCGACGGCGGCACCGGCGCCCGAGCGGCGCGCGGGGACGGAGCCCTCCGCGTCGGCCTCGGGCGACCCACCGGCCATCGCGGGGCGGGCGCGCGGCCCCGCCGCGGGCACCGCGTCGGTGGCCGGGCGCATCCAGACCGCCGCGATCACGCGCAGGTAGTAGACGAGTGAGATCGCCGAGCCGATCACGATCGCGACGCCGAGCCAGGCGTACTCGTTGTCGACGGCCGCCTGGATCAGGTAGAGCTTGCCGAAGAACCCGACGGTCGCCGGGAAGCCGGCCAGCGAGAGCATCGCGATCGTCATCGGCCACGCGAGCAGCGGGCGGTCGACGCCGAGCCCGTACAGCGAGGAGATGTCGTCCTCCACCGTCGTCTCGCGCTCGCGTGCGGTGATGACCGCGAACGCCGCCATGTTCATCAGCAGGTAGCCGGCGAGGTAGAAGATCGTCGCCTGGATCCCCAGCCGCGTCGAGACCACGACGCCTGCCAGCATGTAGCCCGCCTGGGCGACGGAGGAGTACGCCAGCAGGCGCTTCAAAGAGGACTGGCCGATCGCGCCGACGTTGCCGATCACGATCGTGATCGCGGCGAGCGCCGCCAGCGCCGGGCCCCAGGTGCCGGAGGCGCCGATCAGCGCGACGTCGAACAGCCGCAGCAGCACGCCGAATGCCGCCGCCTTGGTGGCGACCGCCATGAACGCCGTGATCGGCGTCGGCGCGCCCTCATAGACGTCGGGCGTCCACTGGTGGAACGGTGCGACGGAGGCCTTGAACGCCAGCCCGGCGACGACCAGCGCCACGCCCCCGAGCAGCAGCGCGTCGTCGCGCACGTCGCCGACCGCGGCGGCCACGCCGGAGAAGTCCGTCGAGCCGGTCGCGCCGTAGATCAGCGCCAGGCCGTAGAGCAGGGTGGCCGAGCCGACCGAGCCGATGATCAGGTACTTCAGGCCGGATTCGAGCGAGTGCTCGCGGCGCATGTGGGTCGCGCACAGCACGTAGAGCGGGATCGAGAGCAGCTCGAAGCCGATGAACAGCACGACGAAGTTCTGCGCCGCGACGAGCAGCACCATCCCGAGGATCGAGCTGAGCAGCAGCGCGTAGTACTCGCCGTCGCCGGCCTCCGCGGCCGCCGCGCTGCGCCATGAGAGCAGCACCGTGCCCATGCCCGCGGCGCAGAACAGCAGCGTCAGCCCGCGCGTGAAGTCGTCCATCGCGAGCGCGTCCTCGATGATCGAGACGTTCTCGTTCCACTGCCAGATCGCCAGCCCGGCGGTCGCGCCGAGCGCGATCAGCGCGAGCACCGGCACGAGCACCGCGCGCGCGAAGCGGGCGCGCGCGAGCCCGAGCAGCAGCACGAGGCACGCCCCCGCGGTCAGCGCCACGGCGGGCGACAGCGCGGCCCAGTCGATGTCGGGCGCCTTGGCCTGGGCGAAGAGGATCACGGGCGCACCTCCGTCGCCGCCTGCTGCGACCCGCCGGCCTGCAGCACCGGCGCCACCGCGCGCTTCACCGACGGCTCGGCATGGTCGAGCGCCACCTGCGGCTTGACCGCGAAGGCGACGATCGCCAGCACGAGCGGCACGAGCACGAGCGCGTCACGCAGCGACAGCTCGAACGAGGTCACGGCCGGCCCGGTGCGGTTGTGCATCGCGCGGATGTACAGCCGGAGCGCGTAGACCGACGCGAGCACGACGCCGATCGACGCGACGAACGCGAAGACGATCTTGTCGTTGAACATCCCGAACAGGATCAGGAACTCGCCGACGAAGTTCGCCGAGCCCGGCATCGCCAGCGTCGCGAGCGTGGCGATCAGGAACAGCCCGGCGAGCACGGGCGCGCGGAACGCGATCCCGCCCATGTCGCGGATGTCCTCCGACCCGGCCGCGCGCTCGGCCAGCAGCACGATCAAGAGCAGCATCGGGGCCACGACGAGCCCGTGCTGGATCGCCTGCATCAGCGCGCCCTGGGCGCCCGCGGCGGCGCGGTCGGCCGCGAACAGGCCGAGCGTGATGAAGCCGAGCTGGGCCACGGACGAGTAGCCGAGGATCAGCCGCACGTTGGTCTGCGTGAACGCCATCACCGAGCCGTAGAGGATCGACAGCAGCGCCAGCACGAGCAGGATCGTCTGGAAGTCGTGGACCGCGTCCGGGAACAGCGGCAGCGTCACGCGCAGGAAGCCGTACGCCGCGACCTTGGACACCACGCCGGAGAAGACGGCGAGCGCGGGCAGCGGCATCGCCCGGTAGGCGTCGGGCATCCAGCCGTGGAACGGGAACGCCGGCATCTTGATCAGGAACGCGAGCGCGAACGCCGCGAAGATCCACTTCTGCGTGCTCTCCGGCAGCCGGTTGGCGACCAGGTCGGAGAACGCGAAGCTCAGCTCGGCCGGGCCGCGCGCGGACAGCACCGCGGTCGCCGCCGCGGCGGCGAGCATCAGCAGCGAGCCGACGAGCGTGTAGACGACCATCTTCACGGCGGCCGCGATCCGCTCCGGGCCGCCCCAGATGCCGACCATGAAGTAGAACGGCACGAGCATCAGGTCGAAGAACAGGACGAACAGGCCGAGGTCCTGCGCCAGCAGCGCGCCCAGCACGGCCGTCTCGCCGATCCCGAAATGCAGCGCGAACTGCGACGCGCGCGGCGGCGGCCGGAAGATCAGCCACAGCGCCGACGCCGCGAACAGCACCGTCGTGAGCGCGACGAGCCAGAGGTTGAGCCCGTCGACGCCGAGCCGGTAGTGGATGCCGAGGTCCGGGATCCACTCGTCGTCGGTCAGGTACTGCAGCCCGCGCGCGGCCGGGTCGAAGTCCAGCAGCGTCAGGATCGCGTAGCCGAGCGGCACGAGCGCGCCGACGAGCGCGAACACGGGCGCCGCCGGCCGCGGCACGAGCGCGCCGGCCACGCCGAACACCAGCGGCCAGAAGATCAGGATGCTCAGGTGGATCGTCATGCGGAGATCAGGAAGTAGGCGCCCAGCCCCGTGAGGCCGACCAGCAGCAGCGCGGCGTAGTAGCGCAGGTAGCCCGTCTGGATCCCGCGCACGGCCGCCGACAGCGCGCGCACCGCGCCGGTCGAGCCGCCGACGAGCGCGCCGTTGACCAGGCCGCGCTCGATCGTGGAGTTGGCGAACCGGCCGACCCAGGCGGACGGCCGCACGATCAGCAGGTCGATCGCCTCGTCGAAGTACCACTTGTTGACGAAGAGCCGGTGCGCCCCCGCCAGGCGCGCGCGGATCGCGGCCGGGCGCTCGGGGTGCACGACCCACAGCTGGTAGGCGATGAAGATGCCGAGCGCGCCGAGCGCCGCGCCTATCGCCATCCCGAGCAGCACCATGCCGCCGGTCGGCTGGAGCTCCTCGTAGAAGCGCGAGTCGTGGAAGGCCGGCTCGAGGAAGGTGTGCAGCGCCTCGTTGACCTTCGGGATCTGCACGACGCCGCCGACCGTCGCGAGGATCGCCAGGCCGCCCATCGCGAGCTTCATCGTGCCCTCGCGCTCGGCGATGTGGTGCTCCGGGCCGGGGAAGCCGACGTCGGTGTCCTCCACCTCGCCGGTCGCGGGGTTCGTGTGCTCCGGCGCGTGGTAGAGATGGCCGTGCTCGAGCTCCTGCGCCTCCGGCACGGGGTCGCCGTGGAAGGCGCGGAAGATCATCCGGAACGTGTAGATCGCGGTCAGCAGCGCGCCGAGGTAGCCGAGCACCGCGAGGCCGACGTGCCAGCCGCCGCGGTCGATCAGCACGCCGAGGATCTCGTCCTTGGAGAAGAAGCCCGAGAACGGCGGGATGCCCGACAGCGCGAGGCCGCCGATCACCATGCAGCCGTACGTGAACGGCATCGCGCGCCGGAAGCCGCCCATGCGGTCGAGGTCCTGCGTGCCGGCCATCGCGGCGATCACCGAGCCGGCGGCCATGAAGAGCAGCGCCTTGAAGAAGGCGTGCGTCATCAGGTGGAACATGCCCGCGGCGTAGGCGGCCGAGGACACGGCCATGATCATGTAGCCGATCTGCGACATCGTGGAGTACGCGATCACGCGCTTGAGGTCGGTGACGACGAGGCCGATCGTGGCCGCCATCAGCAACGTCGCGCAGCCGATGATCGCGCCGACGTCGGCCGCGGCCGGCGCCTGCTCGAAGATCGGGTGCATGCGCGCGATCAGGTAGACGCCCGCGGTGACCATCGTGGCGGCGTGGATCAGGGCGGAGACCGGCGTCGGGCCCTCCATGGCGTCCGGGAGCCAGGTGTGCAGCGGCACCTGGGCGGACTTCGCGAACGCGCCGACGAGCAGCAGGATCGCCCCGGCCACGAGGTCGCCGTCGTTGCGCCCGAACGCCTCGGGGATCGCCTGGAAGGTCCCCAGGAAGTCGACCGTGCCGGTCTCGCGCAGGATGAAGATCGTGCCGAGCACGAGGCCGACGTCGCCGGCCACGTTGACGACGAACGCCTTGATGCCGGCCGCCGTCGCGGTCGTGCGCCGGTACCAGAACGAGATCAGGAAGTACGACGCCGCGCCGACGAACGCCCAGCCGATGATCAGCAGCAGGAAGTTCGCCGCCAGGACCAGCAGCAGCATGCTGAACACGAAGAAGTTCAGGTACGCGAAGAAGCGCGTGTAGCCGCGGTCCCCGGCCATGTAGGACACGGAGTAGAGGTGGATCAGCGTCGAGACGCCGGAGACGACGCAGATCATCAGCACCGACAGCGGGTCGATCAGGATCGCCAGCTTCGCGTCGACGCCGCCGGCGACCGCGTAGTCCCAGGCCACCGAGACGACCTGGCGCTCCTCCTCGCCGCGGCCCTGGAGCGCGATCAGCGTCGCGACCGCCGCAACGAACGACGTCGCGATCGCGAGCGTGCCGATCCAGCCGTGCACGCGCCACGGCAGCAGCCTCCAGCTCAGCGCGATGACGATGAAGCCGGCGAGCGGCGCCAGCAGGACGATCCAGGCGGACGTCGTCATCCCTGCAGCTCCCGCAGCTCGTCGACGTCGATCGGCAGTCGGCGGCGGAAGATCGCCACGATCAGGCCGAGGCCGACGGCGACCTCGCAGGCCGCCACGACCATCACGATCAGCGCGAATATCTGGCCGTCGCCGTTGCCGTGCATGCGCGCGAACGTGACGAGCGCGAGGTTCGCCGCGTTGAGCATCAGCTCCAGGCAGAGGAGGATCACGAGCGGGTTGCGCCGCACGAGCACGCCGCTCGCCCCGATCGTGAAGATCAGCGCCGAGACGACCAGGTACCACTCCATGCTCATCGCTTGACCGGCCCCCCGGCCTCGAGCATCGTCTCCGTCGGCGCGTCGACCGCGGTCCCGGCGCTGCCGCGCATCACGTCCGCGACCGAGATCTCGCGCGGGTCCTCCAGGCCACTGCGGCGGCGCGCGAGGATGACGGCGCCGACGGCCGCGATCAGCAGCAGCAGCGACGCCGCCTCGAAGGCGACGAGGAACTTCGTCAGGAATAGCCGGCCCATCTCGGCCGCGGTCCCGAACCCGGTGTCGGCGGCCTTGCCGGTGGCGCCCTGGATCCCGGCGCCCTCGGTGGCGAGCGCCGCCAGGCCGGAGCCGAGCACGGCGACGCACAGCTCGACGAACAGCGCGCCGGCGAACAGCATCGAGACGATCCGCAGGCCGCCGCTGCCGCCGCTCGAGAGGGGCGTGTCCTGGCCGCCGACGTAGGCGACCACGAACACGTAGAGCACCATCACCGCGCCCGCGTAGACCACGACCTGCGCGGCGGCGACGAACTCGGCGCGCAGCAGCAGGAACAGCGCCGCGAGCGCGAGCAGGTGGCAGACGAGCGCGAGCACCGCGTAGAACGGGTTGCGCAGCGACACCGTCCCGATGGCGCCTGCGATCGCGCCGATCGCGGCCAGGAAGAAGAAGACCTCGGCCATGCGGGACCCGAACCTACTCGTCCACCGTCCGCAATGGCGTGCGCTCGAGCGGCTCGGCGAGCAGCATCTCCTTGGTGAAGATGAGGTCGGAGCGGTTGTAGTCCGACATCTCGTAGTCGTGGCCCATCGTGATCGCATCGAACGGGCACGCGACCTCGCAGTAGCCGCAGAAGATGCAGCGCGACAGGTTGATCTCGTAGACCGCGGCGTAGCGCTCGCC
>Ga0126314_10001911_pt1 | contig 10255 bp, 12 predicted proteins | sample Plot105B_FD_92535 | JGI IMG/M metagenome (GOLD analysis project Ga0126314, IMG submission 92535) | Serpentine soil microbial communities from UC McLaughlin Reserve, CA, USA - Plot105B | ecosystem: Environmental > Terrestrial > Soil > Grasslands | place: USA: UC McLaughlin Reserve, Lake County... | reverse complement strand
TCCCGATGCGCTGCGGGAGGTGTGTGACGACATCTCGCTGGTCGAAGGGGATCAGCTGAGCAGCCCGGCGTTTGACCTGCTCCGCGAGAACCTGGCCCCTTCGGTGACCGCTGCGCAGGTGGCGGAGTGGGGATGGGAGTCGCTGAGTGCGGAGAAGATCCAGGGCTGGTTGTACGGCAGGTTGTTGGCCACCGGTACGCAGGCGGGCTACGAGGCGGCCCGGCTTACAGTGATTCGGCACGCGGCGGGGCCGATGGTGGCGATAAACGACTTGGTCAAGCAGGTAGAGCTACCACGTGACGGGCTTTATGAACCGTCACGGGTTTGATGCCGCTTCCTTGTGATGAAGGATGGCGACATGCCCAAGACCTACGATCCTGAGTTCAAGTCCCGCGCGGTGCGTCTGGTCCGCGACCACTTGGCCGACTACGGCTCGGTGACCGCCGCGAGTGTCGCGGTCGGGTCCCAGTTGGGGGTCTCCCGAGAGACGCTGCGCCGCTGGGTCGCCCAAGCCAAGATCGACGATGGTGCCCGGCCCGGTGTCACCACCGCCGAGGCAGAGGAGATCCGCCGGCTCAAGGCGGAGAACAAGCGGTTGCGGGAGGCCAATGAGATCCTCAAGGCCGCCTCGATTTTCTTCGCGGGAGAACTCGACTCCCGCAACCGCTGATCATGGCCTTCATCGATCAGATGCGAGCTCGAGGCTTCGCGGTCGGGTCGATCTGCCAGGTCTTGTGCGAGCAGGGCGTGCAGGTCGCCGCGAGGACCTACCGGGCCTGGAAGGCACCCGGCCGGCAGGTCGCCGCCCGCACGATCTCCGACGCGGTCGTGATCGACGCCCTGCGCCAGGCGCGCAGCACGCCGGACGGGCGGCCGACGCCGGAGAGCCTGTACGGGCGGCGCAAGATGACCGCGCTGCTGCGCCGGCGCGGGCTGCAGGTTGCCCACTGCACGGTGGACCGGCTCATGCGCGAGTTGGGCATGCAGGGCGTGCGCCGGGGTAAGACCCCACGCACCACGATCCCGGGCACCGATGGCAGGCGTGCTGGGGACCTGCTGGACCGCGACTTCACTGCGCCAGCGCCCAACCGGGTCTGGATCGCCGACTTCACCTACGTGCGGACCTGGGCCGCGATGGTCTACGTCGGGTTCGTCGTGGACGTCTACGCCCAGCGCATCGTCGGCTGGCACGCCATGAGCACCCGCCCGGCCGAGCTGGTTCTGCTCCCGTTGCGCATGGCCGCCTGGGCCCGTGGCCAGCAGGGACACCCCATCGTCCGCGACGAGCTGGTCCATCACTCCGATGCCGGGTCGCAGTACACCGCGATCCGGTTCACCGAGCACCTCCAGCTCGAAGGCATCACACCCTCGGTCGGCAGCGTCGGTGACGCCTACGACAACGCCCTGATGGAGTCGATCATCGGGCTGTACAAGACCGAGTGCGTGCGGCCTGGTCCGTTCCACACCGGCCCGCTCAAGACCCTGTCGGACGTGGAGTACGCGACCATGGCCTGGGTCGACTGGTACAACCACCGGCGACTGCACGCCACTCTCAGCATGTGCACCCCAGCCGAGCACGAAGCCGCCCACTATGCTGCACTCCGACCGGAGCCGCAGCCGGTATGAAGACGGCACGAAACCCGTGACGGTTCAGGATTTCCGGGTCGGTGGGCATGTGTTTGCCGATGACCGGTCCGGTGATCGGGTTGCCCCATAGGCGGACGAAGAGGGGAACCTCCCGGCCCAGGCCTGCCGGGTAGCCCACCAGGACCAGGCGCCGCACCCGGTCGGGGTGGGCGGTGGCGAAGGCGATGGAGAAGAACCCGCCCATGGAGCTGCCGACCAGGTCCAGCTGGTCGGCGCCGATGCCGTTGGCCAGATCGAGCAGCCAGTCGGTGGCGGCCTTGCGGTAGTCGGCCACCGTGCGGTAGTCGATCCGGTAGCTCAGCCCGCAGCCGGGGCGGTCGGGAATGAGCACGTGCCCCGGGAGCCGGCCGGCCAGGAGCGACCATTCGCCGGCCTGGGACAGGCCGCCGTGGATCAGCACCGTCGGGGGGTGACCGTGGCCGCGGCCGACCAGGTAGGTGCGTCGTCCCTGCCGGTCGGTGACCCAGCGGCTCTCGCCGTAGAAGCCGTGGCGGGTGAACACTGCCAGCCGGTCCCGCTCGAAGGAGTCGAGCAGCCGAGCAGCATCATGGCCACCCTCCGCCACGCTGGGTTGCCTGTTCATCGGTCCCTCCCCGCCAGCCTGCGGCACTTCCTTCGAACGGGACGCTAGGACCTGGCCGGCCCCGCCGCGTCGGGAGAAACACCCATGTCGGCGTGCCCGCGGAGGTTGGGTAATTCTGTACATGACGTCACACCGCACCACACTGGTCATCCGTGCTTGCCGTCGGCACCGAGAGGTAGCCGTGCTGCATCACTGCGTGTGCTACCGGACAAGACACGGTCAGACAGCGCCAACGGCGGTGTGAGGCGGCAGGTGGGCAAGAGCGCGGCCGCGCCGATCGGGCAGTCACGAAGCGCGCTACCCCGGCGCGGCTCCTCCACTCCCTTCCCTTGGACATGAGCCCACGGTGGCAGGCCTTCGCCGCCACCCCAGGTCGGGGAGCGGCCAAATGCCACGCCATCTCACCGCCATCCAGATGACGCCAGGGTCAGCGCCGAAAGCTCCTGAAGCCAGGCTTGGTCGGCGGTCCACGTGCCGCCCGACAGCTGCCAGGGCCGCCTCCAGGTGGGCCCGAATCTCGGGCATCACTTGCTCGGTCCTGCCAATCCCAGACGCCCAGCCGCACTCGCATCGGGCACGGCGTTGGCCGCGCTCGGCTCGGACCACGGGCCCGACGGGCTCGTTCACGCTGGAGAGCGAGGGCGATATGCGATGTGGGGGCCGGGGATTGACTGTGACAGGCCGAGAAGGACACCGTTGTCATCACCGTTCGCTGGCCGTCGGTCCCCGAGGCATGAGACGCTGTTTGGCTCCAGTTGTCGGTTCGGGCCGCTGAGGCTCGAGGACAGAAGGGCCGTCCATGGCTAACGCCTCCAGCAGACGACCAGTGACAAGGGGCGACGCCCAGGCGGTCCTTGAGGCCTTCCCGAACGCCGGCAGAATCATCCGCAGCCACCAGATCGTCCAGGCCAACAGCCCGGCCGACCCGGAGTTGAAGGCGAGCATTCGGCCGTTCTCGGGGTCCCCCTTTGATGGGCGGCACTATTGCGTCGAGGACTGGCATGTCATCGTGGTGGCAATGATCACCGGCGGTGACCGTTCCTTCTCCGAGCAAGACGCCATCGCCGATCTGCGCCAATTCACCCTGGCCTTCACCCTCGACGGCACCGAGCGGGGTCCGGTCAAGCGCTTCCTCGACCCGACGCCGTTCGGGCTCGAGGAGGCCTACTTCTTCCAGCAGGGCGCGCTGCTGTCACCAAGCGAGCTGAGCGTCGGGTCGCACAGCGTCTCCTACACCGAAGACAGCCCCCTCGGGCACTACGAGGACGGCATCACCATCTTCATCGACCCTGCTGGCGAAGGCGGCTGCCTCTAACCAACGCAACAAGCGCTGAAGGCCGAGGACTGCTGCGAGGAACGCTCATCGGACTCGGTCAGCACCCGACCCGGGTCCGGCTCGGCGACCCGCATCCGGAAGTCCCGGGCCCGCCCGCCGGCGGTCATCTTGAAACTGTGCACGGTGCCGGCCCCCACACCGCCCTCCTCGACCCGGAACTCCGAGACGCCGGCGGGAGGAAGCGCGGATGGTGGCGGTCAAAGTCGGCGATCAGGCGGTAGACCAGGTCGGCCGGCGCCGCCACGGCCCGCTCGGCCACCACCCGCAGCTCGCTTACCTGGCCGCCCCGGCCCCGGCGTCAGGGAGGAAGGCGGCGGTGTCCACCACCACCCGGGTGACCATTCCCCTGGCCACCAGCCGGCCACCGTCGTGGAGGCGGACGGCGAACTCCAGCCGCCAACCGGCGACCCGCTCCAGAACCGCAGCGATCTCCAACTCGGCCCCGACCACGCTGGGAGCCAGATGCTCCAGCTCAACCCGGACCCCGACCGTGGTCTCCCGCGCCTCCAACGCCCCTGCGACCGCGGCCACCGTGGCCCGCTCGGCCAGAGCCAGCACCCGCGGGCTGGCCAACACCGAGACCTCCCCGCTTCCGACCGCCACGGCAGTGTCGGCCTCGGCCACCGTGTACCGGAAGTTGCCTGAAGGCCCAGCTCCAGCGTCATAGGCCAACCCTACGCCGCCCCGCCACCACTCGGCAGGCCATGCACAAGCCAGCACCAAGGCCGGCTCGTGACCCATGACCGGGTGCATGAGAAGCAATGTCATCGCCGCGGTGGTGCATCAGAGCCGTCGACACGGTCGGCGGTACAGACCGTCGAGTTCTGCCTTTGAACTAGTCAGGGCCGAACCCCCGGTGGCAGGCTGTGGGGGTGAGAACCTACGGGCAGTACTGCCCCATCGCGCGGACGTCAGAGCTCCTGGCTGAGCGCTGGACCGTGATCATCCTTCGCAACATCCTCGTCGGCTGTGAGACCTTCAACGAAATCGCCGAGGGTGCCCCCGGCCTGTCCCGGGGCCTGCTCTCCAAGCGCCTGCGGGAGCTGGAGCGAGCCGGCATCATCGAGACCCATCCCAAGCCCGATGGCCACGGCTCGACCTACGAACCCACCCAGGCGGGCCAGGAGCTGTCCGAGCTCATGTTGGTCCTCGAGCACTGGGGTCGGAAGTGGGCGGAGCTGAAGCCCGAACACGCCCATCCAGGGGTCGTGCTGTGGGTGTGGGCGAACTTCTTCCTGGACCGCGACCGCCTCCCTCGACGCCGGACAGTGGTCCGCTTCGAGTACCCCACGCTGCTGGGATCCGCTCGCCGGAGCTGGCTGCTGATCGAACGGGGCGACGCCGAGTACTGCCTGAAGCACCCGGGCGGCCAAGAAGAGCTCATCGTGGTGGTCAACGATCCGCTGGCGTTCGCCCGCTGGCACATCGGACAGCTCCAGTGGCGGGACGCCCTGCGCTCCGGGGCCATCGAGGTGCAAGGCTCCCCGGCGCTGGCCCGGGCGCTTCCGAGGTGGAACCGGCACGGCTGGGCGGCCGACGACCCGCGCGCCGCCTACGACGGATCGGCCCAGCACCGGCCTGCCCCGACGCTCGCCGTCACCCCCACCTGAGCCACGTCCGGGCGGGATGCCGCCACGCCCGGCGCAGGTTCAAACGTTGCACTTCTCGGCTGTCGCCATCGGCAGCACCTTCCATGGCAGGACACACGAGGAGGTGCCAAGTGATGAGGATCGACGGTGCAACCCTTGAGAGGCTGGCGGCGACCTTCTCCGGCAAGCTGATCCAGCCACAGGACCCAGGCTTTGACGCCGCCCGCCAGATCTGGAACGGGCACGTGCAACGGCGGCCAGCCCTGATCGCCCGTTGTCGAGGCGCCGCCGACGTCATGGCCGCCGTGCGCTTGTGCCGGGAGCACGACCTACCGGCATCGGTGCGGGGCGGCGGGCACGCCGTAGCCGGCCATGCGATCTGTGACGGCGGGGTCGTCATCGACCTGTCCGCCATGACCGGATCGCGGGTCGATCCCCTGACTCGGACCATCCAGCTGCAAGGGGGGTGCCTGAACGCCCATCTTGATCGAGAGAGCCAGGCCTTGGGGCTGGCCGCCACCGGCGGGATCGTCAGCCACACCGGGATCGGCGGTCTGACCCTGGGTGGAGGGCTCGGGCATCTGATGCGCAAGTTCGGCCTCGCCATCGACGGGCTCCGTTCCTGTGATGTGGTCACCGCCGACGGCGACTTCGTCGTGGCCAGCGAACAGGAGCACCCTGATCTGTTCTGGGGGTTGCGGGGTGGTGGTGGCAACTTCGGCATCGTCACCAACTTCACCTTCGACCTCCAGCCGCTGGGCCCGACCGTGCTGGCCGGCATGGTGGCCTGGCCCATGGACCAGGCCCCGGAGATCCTGCGGTTCCTCCGGGAGTTCATCGCGGACGCGCCCGACGAGCTCGGCATGATGGCCAACCTGCGATTGGCCCCATCGCTGCCGATCGTGCCCAAAGAGCTGCACGGCAAGCCGATCGTGGCCCTGATGGCCACCTACGCCGGACCAGCCGACCAGGGGCGCAAGGTGCTGGCGCGGATCCGGCAGCTCCCAACCCCGGCGTTCGACGCCGTGACCCCCAAGCCGTACGTCGCCCACCAGAAGATGTTCGACGCCGCCTACCCCCACGGCCGACACTACTACTGGAAGGCCCATAAGCTCGGCCCCCTCACCGACGAGACCATCGACGTCGTCGTCGAGCACGCCGCCCAGGTGACCTCGCGACTCTCGGCCATCCCCATCTTCTGCCTCGGGGGCGCCGTGGCGAGGGTGCCCGAGCACTCGACGGCCTTCCCCTACCGTGACGCCTCCCACGATGTTGAGATCGTGGCGTCGTGGCTCCCCGAGGAGGCCGGCGACGCCGACCGCCACATCGAGTGGGTGCGCAGGCTGTACCACGCGTTGGAGCCCTACAGCCGTGGCGTCTATGTGAACTTCACCAGCGACGACGCCGCCGAGCGCGTCCGGCAGGCGTACACCCAAGGCCAATGGACCCGGCTGACCGCCCTCAAGGCCAAGTACGACCCCACGAACTTCTTCCGCATGAACGCCAACACCCCGCCCGGATAGCCCGAACCGCACCCACCAGCAAGCCGGGCGCATGGCCTTCTCAGCCTTGGCGCCGATCGGCATCGCCACCCCGTAGCCCCAGCACCATATCGACGGATCTGGCCACGCCGGACACCCGCCCGTATACGGATGGCAGCCACCGCGCCGCCCTACTCTCGACCCGAAGTCCTCCAAGGACAGCAGTGCAGGACAGCTGACCCATGACGAGGAGCGGTAACCAGGTAAGAGTTCTTGGTCCGACATACGCCTCGCCCACTGGGCGCCAGACGAGGCGACCAGCATCTCTGCTGGTCAACGCGGGTGGTGGGCCTGCCAGGACTTGAACCTCCGGCCTCATCCTTATCGGCTAACTGCCGGTAACCGCTGTGCGGACCGCCCTTTCCCCAGGTCACGCCCGACCGTAAGGGCCAAAGGTATGCGTTTAATCCGCCCACTGGTATGCGTTCAACCATCGTGGTGCCGACAGGTGCTGGCCAGCACGGTGCGCCCGGCGGATGGTATCCCACTGGTGGTGGCTGGCCGGCCGCGCAGGCGGCCGGCCAGCGTGAGGTTCTCACGATGCCGGTGATGGCGCACAATCACATTCGCCCGGAAGGAGGAGCCCATGCCACGGCTGGACGACACCGCCGTCGCCGAAGGCCTGCAGCACCTGCCCGGCTGGGAGCGGCGCGGCAACCAGATCGTCAAGACCTTCACACGCGCCGACTTCGCCCAGGCGATGACCTTCGTCAACGAGGTCGCCGGCGCGGCCGAGGCGGCCGGCCACCACCCCAACATCGACATCCGCTGGAACAAGGTCACCCTGGCCCTGTCCAGCCACGACGAGGGTGGCCTGACCGAGCGCGACTTCCAGCTCGCCGCCCGGATCCAGGAGCTCGACCAGCCCACCCAGCCCGCCTGACCGACCCTGCTCTGGGGATGTCGTGGTTGGGGCGGAGGAGCCGGAGCAGTTCATCGCTCTGGCGCCGGTATGGCTCGGCTGATGGACTGGACGTAACAAACCGGATGGATCCTAGGCCGTGGTGGGCTCCTATCGGGGTGTTGGTGAAGGTGCCGGTGATGTCCTTGTTGGCTTCTCGAGAGAGAGCAGCGAGATCGCGTAGCGCCAGGAACCGTCGTCGGTGCGGCGGGCCACGTTGGTGGTGCGGCCTGCTAGCACCAGGGCGGTGTCGCGAGCCTGGAGGACTCGTCGGGGGTCAGCGACGTACAGGCGCTGGGAATCCCACAGCTCGGCGGCGACCTGCGCGATCTGTCGGCGGCCTCGGGCCTCGGGTAGCCCGCCGCCGACCACCAGCATGGCGCCTGGCTGGAACAACTGGGCCAGCGCCTGGTGGTCGTGGAGCATGAAGGCGTCCTCCAGCAGCGTCTCCAGCTCCTCTGGGGTTCGCGCGCCTGGGTCCATGACGACGCCTAGAACCGCAGCCCGTGGCGCTGGAGGATGGTTGCCGTGCCCTGGAAGTCGACCTTGCAGCCGTAGCGTGCCGCCAACGCCGGCAGCGTCGCCGGGTCCAGCTCGACGCCGGGGGTTCCCAGTTCGCGGAACAGGTCCTCAAGGCCGGCGGGGGTGATGAGCTCCAGGATCCGCGTCGGGGTGTCGCCGGGGTTCCAGAAGGTGTGCCATTGACCACGGGGCTTGAAGACCAGCTCCCCCGCTTGGGCGAAGACCTCCTGATCGCCGAGCAGCGCCCCCAGGCGGCCCTCAAGCACATAGCTGTACTCGTCCTCGCGGGAGTGGTAGTGCAGCGGACCGGCCAGCACATGCGGCGGCAGGGTATGCTCCACGACCGAAAGCCGCCCGCCGGTGTCAGCACCGTCGATCATGAACCGGTCGGTGCGGGACTCCGGCGCCCCCGCGACCTCCCCCTCGTTGCGACCAAGCACGCGCGCGCCCCTGGTGAGCTGCTGGCTGGTGTCCATCGTTCCTCCCCTTTCCGTTGGATGGTCTGCGTCGACGCTAGAGCCCGACGGAGGCCCTGCCCATTCCAGAAAGGTGGTATTTGCAGCACCGGAGGCCGCCCGTACAGTGCTCCCATGACCTCGGTGAGCGGCGACGCCAAGCAGCGGGCCAGCGACAAGCTCGCCCGGTTGGCCGGATGCGGCCTTGACCTGGTGGGCTTCTGGCGGGCGTCCACCGAGGTGCTGGCAGCTGCCGTGCCCCATGACTTTGCGCCGTGCTGGTTCACCCTGGATCCGGCCTCGCTGCTGGTCACCAGCCACTTCGACCAGGGCGTCCCCGAACTGCCACCGCAATGGATGCTCCACGAGTACTACCAGGACGATGTCAACAAGCTCGCCGACGTCGCCCGCTCCCAGCGAGGGATCTCCACCCTGCACGAGGCCACCGGAGGGGACCCGGCCAGCAGCCCCCGCTGGCACTTCAACATGTCCCTTGGTGGGGACCAGGAGCTGATCGCCGCCCTGCGCACCCAGGCAGGTGCGGTGTGGGGGGCGCTGGGGCTGTACCGCGAGCCGGGCCAGCCGCTGTTCGACGACGCCGATCTGGCGTTCGTTCAGGCGGTCGCGCCGTCGCTGGCCGAGGGGGCACGGCGGGCGCTGCTGATCGGCGAGGCAGTCGATCCCGAGGGACCCGATGCGCCCGGCCTGCTCGTCCTCTCCCACGACGGGGAGGTCGAGTCGGCCACGCCCGGCGTGGAGCGCTGGCTGGCGGCGCTGCCCGACGGCGACTGGGACGCCGGCAAGCTGCCGTCGGCGGTGCGTGCGGTGGCGGGCCAGGCGCTGCGGACCGCCGAGCATCCCGACGACCCAGGCCAAGTCGCGGTCTCGCGGGTGCTGTCGCGCTCGGGCAGCTGGGTCGTGCTCCACGGCGCCTCCCTGGTCTCCGGGAGCGCCCGCCGCGTGGCCGTGATCGTCGAGCCCGCCCACCCAGCCCGCATCGCCCCGCTGCTGATGTCGGTCTATGGGCTGACCGAGCGCGAGCAGGCGGTCACTCGGCTGGTGCTGCAGGGTAACTCGACGGTCGAGATCGCCGAGCGGCTGGTGGTCTCGGCCCACACCGTCCAGCAGCACCTCAAGAGCGTGTTCGACAAGACCGGGGTGCGCAGCCGCCGTGACCTGGTTGGCAAGGTGTTCTTCGCCCACTACGAGCCCCGCCTGCGCGACAACGAACGCCGCGCGCTCCAGGACCAACCCCTGCGCGGCGGGCCGCTCGACACCCGCGCGTCGAACGGCCGGTAGGCACGGACCGCCCCCTCCCCGCCAGCCGCCGATGCTCGATCACGTGGGATCGGCGGGAGCTGGCGGCAGAGACAAATGAGCGCGCCAGCAGCCCGGAAGAGTTAGACCGCTGCACCATGACCAGAGCTGGTAATCAGGTAAGAGGTCTTGACCCGCCACATCCCCCACCCACCAAGCTCCAGACGCGACAACCACCGTTTCCGCTGGTAAGGCGGGTGGTGGGCCTGGGAGGACTTGAACCTCCGGCCTCATCCTTATCAGCAAAATGCAGTGCTAAGCGCCGTTCCCGCAGGTCGCGCTCAACCATAGAGGCCGAAGTTATGTGGTCTCATCGCGTCCAGTTATGTGCTCTCATCGCGCCCGGCGCCGCGCTGCCTAGTAC
>Ga0126314_10001910_pt1 | contig 10256 bp, 10 predicted proteins | sample Plot105B_FD_92535 | JGI IMG/M metagenome (GOLD analysis project Ga0126314, IMG submission 92535) | Serpentine soil microbial communities from UC McLaughlin Reserve, CA, USA - Plot105B | ecosystem: Environmental > Terrestrial > Soil > Grasslands | place: USA: UC McLaughlin Reserve, Lake County... | reverse complement strand
TCCACGGCGTGAGCTCGCTGAACACCAGCACGGGCACCCGCCGGCGCCTCGCCCACGCCATCGCTCGCAGCGTCGCGGGACCGAACTCCCAGCTCACCACGCAATCCGGCCGCACCCGCGACAGAGCGCCGCCAAGCCCGCGCGCCACGGTCACGGGCGCGCGCCCAGGCCGCGTCCGCTGCCACGCCGAGAGCGTCTCGCTCTCGTATCCGCGTGCCTCCGAGAACCACTCGCCGGGCTGGTCCCAACCCGGCTGGCTCGCGGCGAGGTAGAGCACGTGAGGGACAATCGCTCCCCGCTTCGCTAGCGTCCTGAACAACGGCTCCCGGTAGGGGACTGGGACCGGAGGCAGGATCGCGACGCGCGGCGGCACGCCGCAACTTTGCCTGATGGCAGGGGTCACAAACGTTTAGCGACCTTCGAACAAGGCACAATGGTCGATTCGGGAGGGCAACCCGAGCTGTGAATCGAGTAGTGCGACATCTGCTGATCCTCGGCGCGCTGGCAGTGCTGGCGCTGCCCGCGCCCGCCTTCGCGGGGGCCGATCAGGCGGTGCGCGACTGCGCCCGCGACGGCGACCTCGACCGCGACTACTCCAACGCCGAGCTCCGGCGCGCCCGCAACAACCTGCCGGCCGACCTCGACGAGTACTCCGACTGCCGCGACGTGATCGGCGCGGCGATCAAGGGCGGCTCGGACAAGGGCATCGGCGCCGGCAGCCCGGGTGTCGGCGCGACCGACCCCGCCGGCGAGGCGGCCGCTCAGGGCGAGGACCAGGCGGACCTCGCGGCACTGGCGAGCGGCAAGCGCCCCAGGCCGTCGGTCGACGTGGGCGGTACGAACCTCGCCCCGGACAGCAGCGGCTTCTTCAATCTCGGCGGCGCGGCGAACGAGGTGCCGCTTCCGCTCCTGCTCGCGCTGATACTGCTGAGCCTGTTCGCGCTGGCGAGCGGGCTGGGCGCCCTGCGGGACCGTGTGCCGGCGCTCGCGGAGATGCCGTTCCTGTCAAAGATGCCGACCCCGCGTGTCCCGTTCCGTAACCGCCGCCCCTAACGCACTTCCACTGATCGTCGGCGGTGCCCTCGTGGGCGTCGCCTTCGGGGCCCAGGGCGGTACCGAGCTGACGCGGACGACCATCACGGAGGTCGTCATGGTCGTGGTCAGCGGCTGCGTAGTCGCGGCGGCGCTGCTGTGGGGCCGCAGGAGCACGAGCCACGGCGTGACGACGCTCCTCCTGTTCACCATGCTCGCCTTCCTCACGGCGATCTCGGTGCTCTGGTCGATCGCGCCCGAGCTCACCTACGTCGAGGCCGGGCGGACGTTCTCCTACCTGGCGCTCTTCTGCGCCGCCGTGGCGGCGGGACGGATGGCGCCCAGGGCGGCGCCGGCGCTTCTCCTGGCGCTGCTCATCGGCACGGTCGTGCCGGTGGCCTACGCGCTCGCCTCGCGGATCTGGCCGGGCGCGCTCGCCGAAAACGAGGTCTCGAACCGGCTCGGTCAGCCGTTCGACTACTGGAACGCGCTCGGGTGCGTCGCGGCCATGGCGGTGCCGATCGCGCTCTGGCTCGGCTCGCGGAGAACCGGCAGCTCGACCGCGCGCATGCTCGCGTACCCCGCGATGGGCGCGTGCGTCCTCGCGATCCTCTTGACGCAGTCGCGCGGCGCCGCGGCCGCCGCGCTCGTCGGGGCGATCGTCTGGCTCGCGCTCGTGCCGCTCCGCCTCCGCGGGCTGCCGGTGCTCCTGTTCCCCGCCGCGGTTGCGTCGGGCGTGGCGATCTGGGCGCTGTCGAAGGACCCGTTCTCGAAGAGCCTTCAGCCGCTGTCGGCCAAGCAGGATGTGGCCGGCGAGTTCGGCGCGCTGGTGGTGCTGATGCTCCTACTGCTCCTGCTCGTCGGGGCGGCGGTCGAGGCCACGGCCGCGCGGCGCGTGCCCTCGGCCCGCATGCGCCGCCGGATCGGCGTCGTGACGATCGGGGCGGCCTGCCTGGTGCCGCTCGCGGCCTTCACCTCGGTGGCCTTCAGCGACCGCGGCATCGGCGACCGCTTTGACGAGCTGACGAGCGAGACGCAGGTCGCGCCGAAGGAGGGCGGCGACCGCGTGTTCGCCGCCTCCTCGTCGCGCGGGAAGTACTGGCGCGAGGCGTTCCGGGTGTTCGGCGACAGGACATTCGAGGGAGTGGGCGCGGGCGCGTTCGCCGTCGGGCGCCTCCGCCAACGCATCGACGCCTCCGTCACGCGCCACGCGCACGGCTGGATTCCGCAGACCGCAGCCGACCTCGGGATACTCGGGCTCTTGCTCACCACCGCGCTCGGCCTCGCCTGGCTCCTCGCGGCCGTAAGCGGCGCCAACCTGCTTCCGCGCCGGTTGATGCGCGGCGCGGGCGGCGGCGACGACCAGAAGCCGCTCCCCCGCCGCGACTGGGACGACGCCCGCATCGCGGTCGTGGCGGTGACCATCGTGCCGGTCGTATTCGCCGTGCAGTCGCTCGTCGACTGGACCTGGTTCATCCCCGAGCCCGCCGCGATGGCGCTGGTCGCCGGCGGCTTCGTCGCGGGCCGCGATCCACACTGGGCGCGCGAGGAGCCGCCCACCGAGCCGGTACGGTGGCGGCCGGGGCGGAACCGCATCGTGGCGGGCGTCGTCACGCTGCTGACCGCCGGCCTCCTCGCGTGGGCGATCTGGCTCCCGGAGGCATCCGACCGCGCGACGAACGACGCGCTCGCGCTCGGCGAGCAGCACAGGTTCGACAGGGCGCTCCAGCGGACCGAGGACGCGCAGGACCTCAACCCGTTGACGCCCGACCCCCTGCTCGTGCGAGCCGCGATCGACACGATGGCCGGCCGGGACGACGACGCTCGCGAAAGCCTCGAGCGGGCCGTGATCAAATTCCCGGGTGACCCGCAGACCTGGTACCGGCTCGCCGCCTTCCAGCTCGGCACGCTGGATGCGCCGGAGCAGGCGCTCGAGACGCTCGAGGGGCTCCTGTACATCGACCCGAAGTCGCGCCCGGGCCAAGCCCTGTTCCTCAGCGCGCGGGCGCGGCTGCGCGAGAAGACGGGCCAGGCTCAGCCGGACGTCATCGAGTAGCGCGCGCGAGCAGCGTGCCGGCGCGGCGCTCGAGCGAGCGCAGCTCGAAGCCGAGGTCGCCGAGCAGTTCGCGCAGCGAGCGGCGCGTGAAGAAGCGCAGGTGCGGCGAGAGCGGGTGCGGCGGCCGCATGAGCGCTCGGCTGGCGGGCGTGGTGAGCGCGAGCGTGGCACCCGGCCGGAGGACGCGCCGGGCCTCGGACAGCAGCAGCTGGAGGTCGCGCACGTGCTCGATCGTCTCCGCGCACAGGACGAGCTCGAACTCACCGTCGCCGAAGGGCAACGGAGCGTCGGGATCGAGCTCGACGATGCGGGCGCGCGGGCCCAGGCGCGCGCGGGTGCGCCCGAGCGCCAGCGCCGACACGTCGGCGGCGGTCAGCGCCGCTGCATCGATGTCGAGGCTGAGCGCGCCGTCGCCGCAGCCGAGATCGAGGGCGCGCTCCACGTGGCCCAGCGAACGGACGAACGCGCGCAGCTGCGCGGACGGCTCGCGCGGCTCGTCCGGCACGAGCTCCCACAGCTCGTCGTCGTAGCGGCTAGCCACGAGCGATCAGCATGAGCGTGTGGCCCAACGGGGCGAGGCGCGGCCGCGAGCCGGCGCCGTCGAGCGCGTGGAGCGCCCGCTGCGCGGCCGCCGGCAGGCGCCGCCATCCGAAGGTGACCGCGTGCAGCTCGGGGGCCAGTCCCGCGGCGCGCGCCTCGCGCACGAGCAGCCGCGGCGAGAGCGGGATGTCGTCCGGCGTCCCGTGGACCACCGGGCCGAGACCGGCACGGTTCGCGAGCGCGAGCCCCGCGCCGACCGGGTGCCACAGGCCGGGCTCGACCGACACCAGCGCCCCGCCCGGCCGCAAGAGGCGCGCAGCCTCCGCGAGGACCGGGCCGAGCGGCCGCTGGAAGACGACGTGGTGGAGCACGAGCCGATAGAGGACGATGTCGAACGACCCCGGCTCGTAGGGCAGCTCGCCGGCGCGGCCGACGGTCCCGTCGTCGAGCTCGCCCGACTCGCGCAGCGATGCGATCATCGCCGCGTCGAGGTCCACGCCGGTCATCCGGAACGCCGGCTTCGGGAACAGGTGACGGCCGGGATGCCGGCCGCAGCCGACCGACAGCACGTCGCCGTGCGCGAGCGGCAGATGGCGATCCACGATCGCCCGCTCGCGGCGCATCTCCTGGTCGTAGTGGACCTGGCGCGTGGCGGCGGCGCCGACGCGGTCCAGCAGGTTGTCGGCCCGGTAGGGCTCGCTCACCAAGCGCCCCGGGCGCGAATTACCGCCGGGATCGTCTTGAGCAGGATCGTCAGGTCGAGGAACACCGACCAGCGCTCCAGATAGAGGAAGTCGAGCCGAACCAGCTCGTCGAAGTCGAGCTCCGAGCGGCCCGAGACCTGCCAGAGGCCGGTCATGCCCGGGAGCACGAGGTAGCGCTTGCGGTGCCAGTCGTCGAGGCGGTCGTAGTCGCGCTGCGGAAGCGGCCGCGGGCCGACCAGCGACATCTCGCCTCGCAGCACGTTGAACAGCTGCGGCAGCTCGTCGAGCGACCAGCGCCGCAGGAAGCGGCCGACGGCGGTCACGCGCGGGTCATCGCGCATCTTGAAGAGCGCGCCGCCCATCTCGTTGTGCTCCTCGAGCCGCTCCTGGAGCTGCTCGGCGCCGCGCACCATCGTGCGGAACTTGACGCAGGGGAATGTCTTGCCGCCGATTCCGGGCCGATAGGAGCGGTAGAACACACGGCCGCGCGAGGTCAGCTTGATGGTGAGCGCCGCGAGGATCATGACCGGCGAGAGCATCAGGAGAAGCAGCGTCGAGCCGACCAGGTCGAACGTGCGCTTGAGCGCGAAGTCGACGCCCTCGAACACCGGGGGCTTCAGCTCGAAGAGCGGCAGCGCCTGGCCGGGTACGTACTCCACGCGATCCATCAGGATCTCCATGGTCGACGGCGCCACGCGGACGCGCACGCCCTGCCGATGGCAGCGGTCCACGAGCTCCACCGCCTCGTCCTCGGGGAAGTCGGCGTCCGCGATCAGCACCTCGTCGATCGCCTCGAAGTAGCGCTCGAGCTGCTCGAGCGAGCGGAAGTCGCGCAAGCCGTCGACGAGCGCGACCGGCGTGCGCGCCACGAACCCGTACGGCTCGATCTCGCGACTGTCCTGGAGCGCGTGTGAGACGGCCTGGATATTCGAACCCGAGCCGACGAGCACCGCGCGCCGCCGGTAGCCGGCCGCGCGGAGGATCGCGCCGCTCACGCGCTCGAAGCTCCAACGGAACGCCGAGACGTAGATCAGCGCGAAGAAGAGTGAGGCGTAGAAGATGTAATAGGACTGGAACGTCTCGCCCTCGAGCAGCGCGTAAAGCAGCACGATCAGCGTGGTCTGGAAGAGCGAGGCGATCACGCGCGGCAGGCCGGGCCGCTGCGCCCGCTCGCGGTAGAGGCCGGAGCGGCCGAACAGCAGCAGCATCACGAGGCCGCCCAGCGGAAGGTACTCCCAGGCCTGGTCCCACATCTGCCCCATCTGGTTCGGATGCCGGATCGCCGTCTTGACGATCAGCGCGGTGTAGATCGCGAGGAACAGGCCCGCGAGGTCGAGGAACGCGAGCGTCGCGACGCGCGCGGTCGAGCGCGCGAGGTCGAACTTGAGCACACTTCCGAGCAGGGGCTTCCCCGCCCGGACGTCGCGCTCTGGCAACGCGACGGGCTCAACCTCCTGAAGCTCTTTGAGAAGTCCGTTCGCCACGGGTGGTCCGGCGTCGGCACGTAGTCAAACAGTTGCCGCGAGCGAATGTAGCGGTGGTGGAGGAGCGTCGCGTGGCGACGTATCTGTCGCAGTTTGCGAACTTGAAGCTGCACGGGTGGGGAGAGGACGTTCAGGATCGCACTGAACGTGGTGCTGATGGCGAATCGCGGCACCCGGCCCGCGCGGGCCGAGATCGATGCGGCGGCCCTTGACCTGCTCGCCCGGCACGGCACGCAGATCCTGGCGACGGCGCGTCGCTACGCGGCGACGCCGGAGGACGCCGAGGACGCCTGCCAGCGCGGTCTCGAGATCCTGCTCACGAAGGCGCCCAACACGAGCGAGGAGGAGCTGATCCGCTGGCTCAAGACCGTCGTGAAGCACGAGGCCTTCGCGCTTCGGCGCCAGCGCGAGCGGCATTCGCCCGTGACCGACGACGGCGAGCTGCGGGACCGCCCGGCCCCAGCCGCGGTCACGCACGAGCAGGCGGAGCGGCTCGAGCGGCTGCGCCAGGGCGCCGAGGCGCTCACTCACCTGAAGCCGCACGAGATCCGCGCGCTCGTCCTCAAGGCCGAGGGCTTCTCGTACCGCGAGATCTGCGCGATGACCGGCTGGTCGTACACCAAGGTCAATCGCCTGCTGACCGAAGGCCGGCGCGCCTTCCTGCGCCGGGTGTCAGGCATCGAGCGCGGCGCCGACTGCGCTCGCTACGAGCCGCTCTTGTCGGCGCTGGCGGACGGCGAGGCCAGCGCCGAGGACCTTGCGCTGCTCCGCCCCCACATGAAGACCTGTTTGAGCTGCCGCGCGGCGCTGCGCGAGTTTCGCGCGATGCCGGAGCGCGTGGCGGGCGTGGTGCCGCCGGCGGCGCTGGTGGCGGTCGACGGCGGCGGCTCGCTGCGCAGCCTGTTCGAGTCTGCGGTCGGAGCGGCCCAGTACAAGACGGCGGCGATGGGCGAGCGCCTCCACGTGGCGGCCGAGCTCGCGACCGGCCAGAAGGTCGCCGCGGTCGCGGCGTCGGCGGCGGCGCTGGCGGGCGGAGGCACGGCGGTCGACGAGTTCGCCAACCATCACGCTGCGCCGCGAGCCGCCCAGCTCGAGCAGTCGTCAACGCAGCCTGACGTCCAAGCGCCGGCTGAGCCCGCGCCGCCGGTGTTGCCGCCCGCGGCCCCGGAACAGAGCGCGCCGGGCGCGATCGCCGATCCCGTGCCCGCGCCCGCGCCCGCGCCGGCGCCCGCGCCTGCCCCACCACCGCCCTACCCTGCGAGCGAATTCGATCCCACCGGCACGCCGGCGCCCGCCGCGGCGTCTCCTGCGCCGCCGCAGCCGGGCGCATTCACAGCGGACGGCTCAGGAGGTTCCGGCTCTGCGGGGGGCGTGTCCTCCGGATCGGGCAGCGGCGAGTTCGCGCCGTGACCGGCCGGCCCTGACGCCGACAGTCACGATCGGGACCGGCGCGAGGGCGGCGCCCCCGTCCATCGGGGATTGGATAGGCGGTGACCGCGCCGGGGGGAAGGGCGCGGCGCACCGTTTCCGGAAAGGGATGCCCACTGGTTGGAGAGGAGGGCGTTCCCGGATGCCAGCGTGTCCGACGACGGGGCAGGCGGGAAGGTGAACTTCCTACCTAGCCCAAGGAGCTTTCTACCTACCGGGATGAGTTACCCGGAAACGCGCGGCAGCAGGCGGGACTGTTCGGCAATCTCGACCGCCTCGGCGCGCGAGTGTGCGTCCAGCTTGCGGAGAATGTGGCGCACATGGCTGTCGACGGTCTCGGGCGACACAACGAGCGCCTTGGCGATCTGAGCGGTCGACGCGCCGGTGCTCATGAGGTCCATGACCTCCCGTTCGCGCGTCGTCAGCGGGCTCTTGACGAGTCGCATGCCTGGAGCCTCGAGGACACGTGGCGAACGTGCTCTATCAGGCCCGCCGTCATCGCGCGCGATATCGCCGCTTCGCCGAGCATGAGCGCCACGAGCGCGCGCGCGATAGACGCGAGCTCCATGTCCCGCGACAGATAGCCCGACGCCCCTCGCGCTAGCGCGCGCAGGCCATCGGCGCCGCTGTCCTCGCGGGTCAGGATGACAACGCGCGCGCCCGGCATGGCGGCCGCGATCGCATCCATCGCGTCGAGCCCCCCATCGGGCGGCAGCTCGGCATCCAGCAGCACGACCTCGGCGCCGCAGCGGCCCGCCAGGTCGACCGCGTGCGACGCATCGGCTGCCTGGCCGACCACGGATAACCCAGCATCGCTCAGCGCATCGCGGATTGCATTCCGGGCGAGCACGTCGCCGTCGGCGACGAGAACGCGTACGGCACCGTTGGTGGGCTTGCTTGGGGGCAGGGGGCGGGAGTCCACGCTTCGTTTGCGCTTCCTTGATCTCGCGAGCTAAGGCACAACATCCCCGCCACAAACGTGTGCATTTAGCGGGCGCATTCGAACGATAATAGACGCGGTTTCGGAATCGCGCCTCCCCTGAAGCCCGAGCCCGCCGCCGATCGTATTCCGCGCTGGCCTCGCGCTCTCCAGACGTCGAGTCCGGGCGGACCGCAGCAGTCGGCGCTTCACGAGCAGATCAACAACAGCTACACCGGCAAGCCCGCGTGTCAGACCGCCGCCTCGTGGCGGTGGACCTGACAATCGGCGAGTGGCGCGAGCGCGGGCGTTAGCTAGCGCCGAGCGCCCGCGCCGACCCCCGCCGCACGGCGGGCCGTCGGCGTGCTCGGCTCCACGTGCAGCGGGCCGAGGTCGTCGTCCTGACCGGGTGGCGCCAGACGCGCGATGCGTATGGGCTCGAGCGCCTCGCGCAGGGCGGCCTCGGTGTTTCGCCGGCGCACGCGCTGGACGACCTCCTTGATGCGCGTGAGCACTCGTAGGCGAGCGCCGGCCAGGAGCAGCGCGACGCCGATGGCGAAGTAGAGCAGCGCGTCCCAGCCCGTGCGTGGAAGCTGCCCGCCGGGGGTCCCGGGGGCCTCCCCGCCGGTGGTCGGCGTGGTGGTTGTCGGCTCCTCGCCGGGCTGCTGGGGCTGGCCCCCGGGCTCCTGGGGCTCGCCCGCGGGCGGCTCCGGCTCCTGAGCGAAGGCGGAAGCGGTGATCGCGAGCATGACCGGCAGCGACAGCGCGATGGCGGTGAGGACGAGGATCGCGGCAACGGGTGAGGGACGGCGCATGGAGCGCGATTTCGCCTCCCGCGCGCGTGCCCCTCCCCGTTGCATGGGATCCTGCGTCGGCATGGCTCGACCTGCCTACACGCGGATGCAGGTCGACGAGCGGCGCGCCCAGCTCGAGCTGGGCGCGAGGCTGTTCGCGACCCACTCCTATGGCGAGCTGTCGATGGCGAAGATCGCCCGCGAAGCCGGCATCTCCAAGGCGCTCCTCTACCACTACTTCCCGAGCAAACAGGACTTCTTCGTCGCCGCGCTCCAACAGGGAGCTGAGGACATCACAAGGTGGACCGAGCTCGATCCGGATCTCCTGCCGCTCGAGGCGCTGTCCCGGAGCCTCGACGCCTTCCTCGGCTGGATCGAGGAGAGCGAGATCGCCTACCGGAAGATGATGGAGAGCATGGGCAGCGTGCCCGAGGTGAAGACGCTGATCGACGCCATCCGCGACGCCACCTCCACGCGGATCCTCGCCGGACTCGGCGCTGGCGACGGGCCGCCGCCGAAGCTTCCCGCCGCCGCGCGCGCGTGGCTCTCGTTCATGGACGGTGCCATCCTCGACTGGCTCGAGCACCGCGACCTCTCCCGCGCCGAGCTGCGCGACTTCCTCCTTGGCTCACTTGCCGGGTCGGTTATGGCGGCCGGCGGCACGGACCTGCTCACAGCGGCCGAGTCCCCCTGACCCAGCGCTCCTCTTCGCCCGCGATCTCCTTCTTCCAGATCGGCACCTCGGCCTTCACGCGGTCGATGATTGCGCGCGCGCCGGCGAACGCCTCGCCGCGGTGTGGCGCGGAGACCGCCACGATGACACTCGGCTCGGAGAGCGGCACTTCGCCCACGCGGTGCTCCACCGCGGCTGCGCAGAGGCCATGCGCCTCGAGCGCGTCGGCAGCGATCGCCAGCATGCGCTCCTCGGCCATCTCGGCGTACGCCTCGTACTCGAGCCGCTCGACCTCGCGCGTTACGCCGGAGAAGGTCACGACCGCCCCGGCGCGCGGGTCGCGCACCCGCTCCGCCAGCGAGTCGAGCGAGAGCGGCTCGGCGCTCACGCGCACCCACGGGGCGGCGGCGGTGGAGCCGCCGCTCACCGGCGGTATCAGCGCGAGCTCGTCGCCGGCGTCGAGCACGCGCTCGCCGTCGGCGTACTCGCGGTTGACCGCCATGACCAGTGGGATGCCCTCGGCCAACCGGGCGAGAGCCTCGCTCGCAAGCGCGTCGCTCACGCGCGCGCCGTCCGGGAGCTCGAGTGTCAGCGACGACGCGCCCGCACGCTCGCGCAGCATCGCG
>Ga0126314_10001909_pt1 | contig 10258 bp, 8 predicted proteins | sample Plot105B_FD_92535 | JGI IMG/M metagenome (GOLD analysis project Ga0126314, IMG submission 92535) | Serpentine soil microbial communities from UC McLaughlin Reserve, CA, USA - Plot105B | ecosystem: Environmental > Terrestrial > Soil > Grasslands | place: USA: UC McLaughlin Reserve, Lake County... | reverse complement strand
TGGGACTTGGTGAACTTGCAGGATATCGAAATCGTCGAGCGGGTGCAGGAAGGCATCTCCAACCCGGCCTACCGCGGTGGCCGGATGTGCTACCAGTTTGAGGAGACGCTGCACCGCTACCAGCGGCTTGGTTCAAATATGCAAACACTCACGACACCGGAGTTGATGTTTCGAGCCCTGCTCACTAAGGACGGTACCCAGCGTTTAGAGTTGGCAAGACCTTGGCGATAAGGCGCCTCCACCTATGCACTCCGACGCATGTTCATGCGGCACCACAATATATTGCAGTAGACTCATGGAGACGATAGAGTTTACAGCGGTCATATGGTGGCGAGAGCATTGATTCATGCAGAATCCTGCAAATCGACTTCGGAGAATTTCCCTTCTAAGCACTCTGGTGCATAAGGTCACGAAGGAAGGCCAGAGTCTAACGGTCCTGGCCTTCGCAGGTACTCCTCCTAATAAGCGAGTGTGTTCCGCTTTCTAGCCTCCCTTGGGTACCCTCACCGTCGCCTGGCAGTCCTTAGTGTTTCCAGCAACGTCGTAGCCGCGGTAGTGAGCGTGTAGGTGCGCTCGGTGCCGTAGCGCTCGGCCCTCAGCCGGCCGCTCTTTTCGGGGTGCCGGTCGTCCAGCCCTGGATGTCGTTGGGCACGTCGCCCGGGCCAAGACCGCGATCGGCCTGGCTGCTCGTTACCGAGATGACCTTGAAGCCATTCTGCCCCGAGCCGCCCGGGTTGTCGTTGACCGTGACGCTGGCCCTGATGTTAACCAGCTTGTGGTTGTTGGCGGAGGTGCGAAGCTTGTTCGGGGTGGCATTGCAGCTAACCGAGGGAGCGGTCGTGTCCCGGACCTTGATGGTGAAGATCTGCTCGGCGCTGGTGTCTACCCCGCCGTTGGCGGTGCCGCCATCGTCCTGGGTCACCACCTTTACCGTCGCGCTGCCGCTCTCGTTGGCGGCGGGCGTGTAGGTGAGCGTGCCGTCGGAGTCGATGGCCGGTTGGCCCGCGGAGGCGAACAGCTCGTCGTTGTCGTTGGAGGTCGAGAAGCTCACCTTCTGGTCCGACTCGTTTGCGGGCCCGGCCTTGATGTCGGTGGCCCAGCCGGAGACGCTCTGCGCCCGAGTTCTCGGCCACCGTCTAATCGGCACCCTTGGTGAAGCTCGGCGCATCGTTTACCGGCAAGACGTCGATCGTGGCAAACGCTTGGTCGAAGGCGCTGCTGGGGTCTGCAATCGAGTAGTTGAACTATCCTAGAGTCCACCGGCGGCGATGAACGACAGTGCGATTACTCGACGACTTCACACATATGGAAAAGCCGAATATCGCAGAAGGGGCAAGGTGCGAACTTCACCAATACAGCGTACCGAGAAGTTAGTCGAGCTAGAAGCTTCGGGGCGCAGCGTTTGGAATCTTGGCCCGGTGATGTTGCACCCCGAGACTAACCGACAGCAAGGAAAGTGGCGGCATAGACACCGGCCCGAACCCGCTACGATCGGCCGAGCTTCTGAAGTGTTCGTCCGGTTTGTTCGGCGTACTTTTTCGCCCCCAGCCGAACAAAGATCCCCAGCGCCGCAGAGAGCCGTTCCCTGGCCCACTCGGGCTTCGATTCGCGGATGTAGAGTATCCCGTACTCGCGCAGGATCTTCCCCTCCGCGTAAGGATAGGGCATGGAGCGCGCTCCGGACAGGGCCTCCTCCAGCGCCACGATCGCCTCTTCCCGTCGGCCTCCCTTGGTGAGGATCTTCGCCCGGATGCGCAACGCTTCGAGGCCGGCCACCCGGTTGCGCATCAGGTCGGCTCGCATCAGGGCGAGATCCACGGCCTCTTCGGCTCTTGCCGCCTCGCCAGTGTCGGCGTACGCTTCCGTCAAAACCGAGAGCGTCTGGGCGTCGCGGATAGACGTAAGATCGGAGGCGTACGGCTCCAGGCGGGTCAGTGCCTCGGCGGGGCGCCCTCGAAGCAGGTCCAGTTGCGCCAACAGGGTCTGAACGTAGCCCCGGAACTCCGGGCTCTGGACATCATGCGCCACAAAAGCTTCCGAGAGGCACCGGGCGGCGTCCTCCCAGGACCCTTCCGCCAGGCGAAGGGTCCCCAGGCAAGCCAGCGGGATGCCGGAGAAAAACGACGGCGGCCTGGAACGCGCGAGTTCCGCCCCGCACTCCAGATAGACCTGGGCCTCTCGCCAATCGCCAAGATAGAAGAGGCCCAGCCCGATATTGCTCGTGTGAAGGGCGAGCGCGTCTGTGTCGCCCGCTTTGTCGGCTACGGCCGCTCCGCGCTCTCCGCACTCGCGGCCCCGGTCGAACTCGCCACGCAATACGTACGCCCAGTGGAGGAACGAAAGGGCGGTACTCAAGGTGTCGAGGGCCTCGGCCCGCTCCGCCAGCGCGGCGGCTTCTGCTAGGACCTCCATCCCTTCGTCGCTAGTGTCCAACCAGAGGAGCGCGCTGCCACGGACCATCTCCGCGTCGGCCAGCGAGCGGGCGTCTCCCAACTCACGGGAGAGGCTCGCGGCCCGCTTCGCCGCGTCCCGGCTTTCGGCGAACTGGGTACGGGCCCAGTAAAGGCGCGCGAGGGCGCAGTAGAGCGCCGCCATACCGCGCCTCGCGCCCTCCGATGCGCCCGGCTTGTCGAGCGACGACAGATAGGCCGAGAGCCGCGCTGCGCCCTCGTCCTTCGACCCACGGCGGAAGTGCGTCTGCGCGATCCTGGCCTCCACCCGGCTCGTGGCTTCGGTGGCGTTGCGTGCGCGGTGGATGCCCGACGCCCGTTCGAGGACGGAGAGCGCCTCGTCGTAGCGGACGGTGGTAGCGAGCAAGCCTCCCAGCTTCTCCAAAGCCTCCGCGGCCATGTGTTCATCCCCCATCTCCTCCGCGGGATCGAGCGCGAACCGGTAGTGTAGCTCCGCCTCCCCGTGCGCGAATACCGCTGCCGCTTCGTCTCCTGCCAGCAAAGCGTACGGTAACGCCCGCTCGGGCGAGCCTCCCTCCACGAAATGACGGGATATCTCCACCGCCCGCTTGTGCCAGACCTTCTCCTTGAGCTTCTCTAGCCCCTCGTCCGCCGAGATGTGCAGCCTCTTTCGGCGCGCGGGGGAGAGCCCCGCGTATATGGACTGCTGGGTGAGCGCGTGGTCGAACGCGTAGCGGTCTCTTGTCGTCCGGACGAGACCATAGGCCTCGGCCTCCTCCAGCGCCTCTTCGGCTTGCCTCTCGCCGAGACCCACTACCGACATCAGGTCCTCAAAGGAGAACGCCTCCCCCAGGACGCTCGCCTCTTCGAGGACCCTTTGGGTCGCCGGTTGTAGGCGAGAGACCCTTTCGGAGATCACCTCGCTCACGCTCTCGGGAGTGGTGAGGTCTTCGATCTCCTTGCGCACCCAATGCCCCTCCCAGCGCGACAGGTCGCCGCGCTCGATGAGGGTCTTCAAGACCTCGACGGTGAAGAAGGGGTTGCCTTTGGTGTGTCCGTAGACCAGCCCGGCGAACTCTTCGGACACCTCGGCTTTGTCCAACTTGTCACACATCAGGGCGGCCGTCTCTTCCGGCCCCAACCTCCCGAGGACTACCTTCTCGACGAGCTGCTCGCTCTTCAGCACCCGCACGGCTCGGCGCAAAGGGTGTCCCCTACCGACCTCCGCGTCGCGGTAGGTGCCTACCAGCAGCATCCGATCCCCACGCGTGTGACGAGAGAGGTACGCCAGGAGGTCCAGGCTGGCGCCGTCAGCGCAGTGCAGATCGTCCAGCAAGAGGGCGACGGGCCTCTCGGCGCAGACATCCCGTACGAACCCGGTCACCGCCCGCAGCAACCGTTGCGATTCCTCCTAGCTTTCGGAGAAAGCCAAAGGCCGCGACGGGAACTGGTCAGGCAGCAGCCGGGCCAGATAAGGCCAGCGTTCGGGGATCGCGTTGCGAATGGCCGGCGGTGCCTCCTCGTAGAGCGTAGAGAGCGCATCCAGGAACGGATAGAAGGGCACGCCGCTCTGGGCGTTGTAGCAGCGCCCGCAGGCCACCACGAAGCGGCGTTTCCAGGCGTGTACGCTGGCCTCCTGGGCCAGCCTCGTCTTCCCTATGCCCGGCTCCCCGGCCAGGAGCACCAACCGCCCCGAATCCCCTTCGGTCGCCTCCGCGGCGTCCACTATCTTCCCCAACTCTTTCCCGCGCGCCACCAGACGTGCCGTCGGCATCGCGCCTAGGAAGCCGCCTTCGATCGCCCTCCGCTGGCCGCGTGAGGGTTGCTCCACGGGGGAACGGGCGAAGGCCCCAAGCTTGGTGCGAACCTCCCCGGATAGTTCCAAGGCGTCGGCGAGTCGCCGGACGGGACTGGGATAGGGCGCCTTGTTGATGCCGCGCTCCAGGTTGCTGATCGTGCGCGCTCCGATACCGGCACGCCCGGCCAACTCTTCTTGCGTCAAACCGGCGGCGTTCCGGTGGCGCTTGAGCAAGGATGCGAATGTATCGTATCGCTGCACTGCCATGAAAGGCCAACCCCGGCTGCATTTTGCACTTTTCGTTGCTTCCATGCAAGACCGGTGTCTTCGCCAGCGAGTCGGTCGGTAGTCGGTGGACGGTTTTCGTGGCGGTTTCGCGGCGGGGGACGTAGAGTCGAAGGTTAAGAGAGGAGTCCATGTGACGAAGACGGAAAGACGTGTCGCGCGCCAGGCGAGAGACGAAGGGAAGGCTGCCCTGTGGGTACTCGGCGAGCTGCACACCATCAGGGTAAGGGATGAGGCTTACGCACTTCTCGATAGCGCGACGCCTCCCGGAGGCGGGCTGCCTCCCCACATCCACCGCGACCAGGACGAGGCGATCTACATCCTCAATGGGGAGTACACGCTGGTGATCGAGAACGAAGAGTCGAGGATGGTTCCGGGGTCGTTTGCCTCGATCCCCAGGGGGACGGTTCATGCCTTGAAGAAGCTGGCAGGGGACGCACCGGGGCTCTCCCTGACGATACTCACGCCACCGGGGGCGATGGAGCGGTTCCTCGAGGAGGTCGGCGTCCCTGTCGTGGACCGGAGCGTTTCTCTGGCGCCGCCCAAGGATGCGCCGGAGATGGAGGATGTCGTTGCGAGCGCCAGGCGACACGGGATCTACCTGCTCACGAGGCCGGTTTGAACCTTCGGGAAGGGACAAGGAGACGTGACCTGCCGAACCGTATCCCCAGATTGCGCGGCGTGGGACTCTTCGGACCAGAAGTGGAGTTAAGGCATGGGAAGCTGGTGGAGACACCCAGTGGGGATGGTGCTCGTGATGGGAGCGCTGCTGGTTGCCGTTGCTTGCGGCAGCGGCGATCAGCATGCCGCCGCCGACAACGGCGGGGTCAGATCCGAGGACACCGGGGACGGTGCGAAGAAACTCGAGTCCATCCCCGCCGGGAGTAAGTCGACGCAAACACCCCTACTGATGCGGGTCCTGGCCCCGCCGGAGCCGGTGAAAGGCTCAGACGGAAAGTATCATCTGGTCTACGAGCTCGTGCTCACCAACTCCTCGCCCGGCACGGCCACGGTAAAGTCGGTCGAGGCGATAGACGCGGGCTCTGGGGAGGTCGTGGGCACCCGCACCGGCGACGACCTCGCCTCTCGTATGGCGCTCCTCGGCGACATAAGCGGTAAGACGTCCGAGAAGATAGGCAACGGACAGGTTGCAATCGGCTTCATGGACGTGGCGTTCGAAGGTCGCCGCGACATCCCCAAGTCGATCGAGAACCGCGTGAGGACAGTTTTTGACATACCCAAGGGGTTCGCGAGCAACCTCTTCCCGACCAATACCATCGACACCGACGGCCGCACAGAGGTCTTGAACAAGAAGCCAGTCGTCATAGGCCCGCCCCTGGAAGGCAATAATTGGGTGGCGTACAACGGCTGCTGCACGGTCTCCCCCCATCGTGGGGCCATGCTGGCCCTTGGCCACAGGCTGCTGGCGGCGGAGCGCTACGCCATCGACTGGATCAAGGCCGGTGATCTCGGCTTCTCCGTGGAGGGCAAGAAGCTCGAGAGATTCTCCAGCTACGGCGAACCGATCATCTCGGTGGCCAACGGCGAGGTGGTGGAGGTGGTGGACAAGTACCCGGACAATCCGCCCGGCGTGCTGAACCCCGACCTGAAACTAAAGGACGCTGCGGGCAACCACGTGATCGTCGACATCGGAGGCGGGAGGTACGCCTTCTACGCCCACCTGAAGCCGAACAGCATCAGGGTAGAGGACGGTGACCTTGTCGGGCGCGGTCAGCAGATCGCCCGGCTCGGCAACTCGGGCAATACGTCCCAGCCCCATCTCCACTTCCACGTGGTCGACGAGCCGCTGGCGCTCGGTGCCGACAGCAACCTGCCGTACGTCTTCGATGCGTTCGACTACCAAGGATCAGTCGAAGAAGATGGCACCCGTAAACTGCTGAAGACCCCCGAACCTCGCCGGGACGAGCTGCCCCTAGCCCTCTCCCTGGTGACCTTCGCCGCGCCGGAAGAGGATTGAATGCCGGTAGCAGACACGTTTGCTCGACCAACGGGCCGGCACCTCGACTTCCCGCCTCTCTTCCTTGGCGGCTACGCGCCCGCGTTCACCATGAGTCGGTCGACGACGGCCGCCGCGCGATGGCGAAGCGCTCGCGCGGGGAGCCTCTGCCGCCCGACGAAGAAAGGAGCCCACCCTCACTACCGCCGACACCGTCTGAGGCGCGTCTTCGGTCCGCCGGAAGCCACTCGCCCGCCGCCCGGTGCTCTCCTCCCCGTTCGCGGAACGTCGCACAGAGCACTTCGACCGATGCATTCGGAACACCCCGATGATAAGCACGATTCAACGCTATCCGCACGACGGGTCCATTTTACGAGAGTTCCCCTAGACAGGAGGATTTACCGCATGACGACAGCACCAGCACAACCCGCCTCCGCCCGCCAGAGTGTTCTGGCCCGTTATCCGTTGATCTCCTTCTTCGTGATGGCCTACGCCTTCACGTGGATCGTCTGGTCTCCGTGGGTGCTCGGCCTGGACGGTGCAGGCCTGCTCCCCATCAAAATCAGCCAGGCGGCGTCAGGGTACCTCAACGCCACGGCCATCCTCTGCGGCCCGACCGTCGCCGCGCTCATCATGACAGCCACGACCGAGGGGAGGGCGGGTGTGCGCCGCCTTGTGGGTAGGTTGGTGTTATGGCGGGTTGGCATCCGGTGGTACCTGTTCGCCCTCCTTGGCGTCCCCCTGATCATGCTAGTAGGCACGATAATCTACTCGGGGGACCTGCCCAACCTCGGGGCCCTCGGAGGTCCTTCCTACTTGGTTAGCTACCTCGCCACCTTCGTCCTTGTGACAGTACTTGGAGGACCGTTGTTCGAGGAGATAGGATGGCGGGGCTTCGCGCTGCCCCGCATGGAGCAGCTGCACGGGCCGCTCCTCGCTTCGCTCATCCTCGGCGTGTTGTGGGCGCTTTGGCACCTGCCCGAGTTCCTGGTCCCATCCTGGACCGCCGCGATGGGCGGCGGTGGCATCCTGGTCATAACGCTTTTCATCCTCGGTGACAGCACGATCGCCATCGTCATAACCTGGGTGTTCAACAACACGCGAGCCAGCGTGCTTCTGGCGATATTGGTGCATGCGTCCATCGACACATTCAGTGGCACCCTTGCTGCGATCATTCCAGCTAAGGCCGTGACCAGCGGGTTTCCCTACCTGATCGGCTTCGGGGTGGTGGCGCTCGTGCTCATTGTCCTGACGAGGGGCCGCCTGAATTACGGACGGTTGGCCGAGGCGCAATCCGCGCCGCGTGTGAGGTGATGTAGCAAAGCCTGGTGCTTGGGGGGTGGCCTCCCCCCAAGCACCAGGCTCTCAACATCTGGAACTCCAAGCATCATGTCTGGAAACACATTAGCGATCAACATAGTGCCCATCGTGTTGAAGAAGTACTGGAGCGTAATTCCCGAGCGCATTGCTACCGGTAGTCGCAGGCCAAAGAGAGAAGCAGGGTGCGACACAGCACGTTGATCAGGGCTGAGCTTGAGGACGCGGTGGCGACGCTAACCCCCGCCGCCCGCGCCGTCTTCGAGGACATAAAGAGGATGGATGAGGACGCGGGGTCTGAGTTGCCGGAGGGCTTTGACGCGCTCACACCCCCCGAGAGGACCAGCGTCATCGGGGCGGCAAAACTCCTGGACGAGCTTGCCAAGGCGGAAGAGGCCGAGGAGGCCGACGATCTAAAACGCTCTGAAGACATTTCCCGGCTGAGGCGACGGCTTCGGATCGTGTCTGCGCTCATTTCGCTCGCGTTCTTGATCGTACTTTGCGGTATGTGGGTTGGCGTGTATACCGCCCCACCGACGCCAGACCCCGCCGATACGCTCGTGACTACCCCCGACGAGGTCACGCGTTACCTGGAGGCGTACGTTCCAGCCCACGAGTCCGGCGACGAGCCGCCGGTTTTTATCCCCACCGGTTTGTACATCGAGTCCGTCCAGTTCAAGGGACCCTACGACGTGCTCGTGTCCGGGTATATCTGGCAGCGATACGCGGACGATTTGCCTCAAGACCTCGACAAAGGCTTCGTCATGCCCGAAGCCCAGTATGTAAGATTCAGTGAGGTGTACCAGACCCAGCAGGGCAACGAAGAACTGATCGGCTGGACATTTCAGGCGATGCTGCGCGAGCAATTTGATTATCACAGGTATCCGCTAGGTCGCCAGCAGATTTGGCTCCAGTTGTGGCACAAAGACTTCGAGCGGAACGTTTACCTTGCGCCCGATTTGGAGGCGTATACTTCCCTCGCCCCTGCCACGCTACCCGGGATGGATTCAGACCTCGTGCTGGAGAACTGGGACATTCAGCAGAGTTTTTCAGCTATCGCGCCAACAGCTACAATGCGAATTTTGGCATCCAGGGCTACGTAGCAGATCAAATGCAGCCCGAACTGTACTACAACATCTCCATGAAACGGTACCTTTTGAGCGCTCTAGTTTCGCGGATGATCGTGCCGATCGTGATTCTCATCCAGCTCTTTGTCATCGTGATGGTGATCGGCAGGGATAGCAAGCGGCTGGAGCTATTCGGCGTGCGCCCGGGTGCGGTCATTTTCACCTGCGCAGCATTCTTCTTTGCCGTCCTTGTCGCGCAAAATTCGCTGCGCAGCGAATTGCAGGCTACCGGCTTCGTCTATCTTGAAAGCTTGTACCTCCTCACATATTTCGTCATCCTCGCTGTCGCTATCAATTCGGTACTGTTGGTCGCGCAGCCGAACCTCAAACTGTTTCGCGACTATGACAACATTTGGGCCGAGGTTTCGTACTGGCCCGCGATTTTATTGACGATGTGCGTCATCACGTTTTTGACGTTTCATTAGAGACTGTTAGTTGCCGCCCTTTACGAGAGAGGCTCCGTCTCGACGCCCCGTCAGATAGGAAGACCTCGCCTCAAAGGCGAGCGCCTACCGAACCTCTCGGTTGTAAGCCGAGGATCCCACCACGCTCTGGAGGGCCATCACGGTGAACAACTGGTACGGCAAGGAGGAGCGCACTGTAGAGACTGTCTCGGACACGGCATCCTGGCACAGCGCGGGCTTCTTGCCCGCAGTGCCGTTGCGTTGGGTGCTCATCCGAGACCCCCAAGGAAAGTTCAAGATCCAGGCGCTCCTTTGCACCGATCTCGCCGCTGACCTGGAGCAGATCACCTCCTGGTTCGTGAGGTGCCTCTCAGATGGAAACCACCTTCCAAGATGTAACCTCAGCGCTTGGGATTCGAGACACAGAGGGATTGGTCCGAAAGTGCTATCCAGGGGACCGTCCGTGCGCTGATGGGATTGTTCCCTGTGATCTCCCTGATTGGTCATCTTCTCATGAGGAAGAGCATAGAGACATCGTCCGACGAACGACTTTACATCGCAAGAGTCATCCAACCTTCTCCGATGCTTTGGTACTGGTACGCAGAGAATTATGGAGGCAAACGACTTTTTACGGGTCACCTTCAGCGACCGAGACGGTAAAAGTCCCGAAGGCCTTCGTCGAACGGCTAACCCAGGCGCTTTGCTGTGCAGCCTAATGGCTAAAGTCGAGCTCCACGCACTTGGGTGAATACTGGTCCAGGAGCTTGCTAGAGCCAGCCACGTTTCTTGAAGACCTGGTAAAGCGTGGCCGAGACGAGCGTATTGGTTCATTTGTACAAAACACGATGACCTCGGAGGTGCGGTTCCGTGCCCTGCTGGCGGAAGGCGATGCCCAGCGGTTGGAATTGATGAGAACGTAGGGAGCCCTAAGGGCACGTTTGCAAAATGGCACGGATACC
>Ga0126314_10001907_pt1 | contig 10261 bp, 8 predicted proteins | sample Plot105B_FD_92535 | JGI IMG/M metagenome (GOLD analysis project Ga0126314, IMG submission 92535) | Serpentine soil microbial communities from UC McLaughlin Reserve, CA, USA - Plot105B | ecosystem: Environmental > Terrestrial > Soil > Grasslands | place: USA: UC McLaughlin Reserve, Lake County... | reverse complement strand
TCGAGCGCCATCGCCGCGGAGGGAAAATCCGGCGTCATGTTCGCGTTCAGCCAGAAACCGTTGCCGTCGCGCTGCGGGTCGTACAGGCGGTGGTAATCGGCATTCGGCGGCTGAACCCTGTCCGGGTCGAGCAGCGGGAGCGACTCGACGGGACGAAACGGCGAGAAGGACAACCGGCCATCCCGCGCACGCATCAGCGAGTAGGCGCCGATCAGCCCGCCGGCGCCACGAAGCTCCGCGGGATTCTCCGCACCGAACAGATAGGTCCGCGTGCCGTCCGCGCCGAGGAACGACGGCAGTCGCTGGATCAACCCGGCCGCCGACGACAGCGTCGTGTCGAGATCGCCGAGCGACGATGCAGCTTGGGATCGAGCGTCCTGAACCGGTGGCAGCAGCCCCGACGTCGCGGACGAGCGGACGTCCCGGAGGGCCGCATCGACGAGCAGGTGCGCGCGCCCGAGCGCCTCGCCGAGCGGCGGCATCCGTTCGAGCGGGATCCGTCCGTCGGACGGCGCGAGCGCCTGCAGACCGTTCGGAAGCCCGCTCACCGCGTCGGCGACCTCGATCCCGGCCTGCGCCGTCCGGCTGCCGGCGCTCGACAAGGACGAGACCACGTCGACGTTCGAGCCGAGGATCGGCATCGCGCGGACGAAGCGCAGGATCCCCGACCGGCTCTTCGCGGCGGCCTCGTCGAAGCTGACCTTCGCGAAACGGAACCGGCCGAGCGCCGCGCGCGCGTTCCCGTGGATGACGGCGCCGCGGGCCTGCTGCATCGCGGTCCGGCCGTCGTCGAGCCGGGTCGCCACCGAAAGCGTCGCCGGCACCGCGAGGACGACGAGTGCGATGCCGAGAACGAACAGGCCGAGAACGCTCCAGAGCAGGATCCGCAGCGGCGGCGCAAAGCCCGCCTCGTCGGCGCCGAAGCGCAGATGGCCGGGCCTTCGCGCGGCCGCCACGGTCTCGCCCCTCGAGCTGCGGCTAGCGGTCGTCGCTGGCCGCGCGCCGCCTGCTGACGTACAGCAGCGCGAGACCGACGACGAGCAGCACCCCGCCCAGCGCCAGCGGCCCCATCACGTCGGATCCGGTGAACGCCGTGCCAGCCGTGCCCGGGGAAACCGTCACGGTCTCTCCCAGCACGCTGCTCGACGGCGACTCGGACTCGACCTCCGTCGGCCTCACGCTTGGTGTATCCGTGGGCGACGGGGGGTAGTCGGCGATGGCGGGGGCCGAGAGCACCGGGACGAACAGCGCCGCCCCGAGCATCGCGATTGCGATTCGCTTCATGGTTGTCGATCCCTCCCCGTCGTCGGTCAGCATACCGACGACCTTCGCGCACGTCGTGCACCGAAAGACCTAGGCCGCACGACCACCCCTTCGTTCGAGCAGAGACGCGACGAGGCCGCGGGGCGGCTCCTCGAGCAGCCGGTCGGCGAGCGCGATGAAGCGGTCGCATCGACGTTCCCTGCGCGCGGCGACGCCCGCGGCGCGCCGCTCGGGGGCCGCGAGCGCCTCGCCGAGGCAGACGCGGAACCGCTCCTCGTCCTCGGCGAGCCGGATGTGACCGGCTCCGGCGAGTCGGCGTGCGAAGCGGACCTGATGGTCGTCCACGTGTTCTCCGAACGCAGCCACCCGCGGCACGACGACAGGGACGTGGCCGGCGGAGCGCGCGTCGGCGATCGCGCCGGGTCCCCCGTGGCAGACGACCGTCGTCGCGGCCCCCATCGCCTCTTCGAGCTCGCCGTGCGACAGGTACGCGCTCGCCGGGACGTTCGCCGGTGGCGCCGACGTCCCGCTCTGTACGAGCCATCCGACCCCGCGGTCGGATGTCGCGGTGCAGTCGTCGACCCACCGCATCAGCCGGTCGAACGGATGGACGTCGGTGCCGACCACGACGAGCACGAGCCCGCGGTCGGCGGCGGGCTCGAGCCGAACCCCGAGGCGGAGCCTGTCGCTCATAGGAGCGGCTCGATCACCTCGCCGCGCGGATAGAGCTGGCGCTGCTCCTCCCACTGCACGAGGAACAGATCCGACAGCGGATAGCACAGGCGACCGGTGAGCGTCGCGCTGTCGACGCGATCGAACACCTCCACGTAGATCGTACGGATCCGTAGGAGCTTCGCGATCACGAAGAACGGGAACGCCACGCCGGCGCCCGTGGAGATGACGACCGAAGGCCGCTCGCGGCGAAGCATGCGCCACGCGAGCGCCGCGTTGCGGAACATGTTCGGGACGTTGCGCGTCGTCGGATGGTGAGCCCACACCGTCCGCTCGCCTTCGAGCAGCGACTCCGCGTCGGGAAGACGGAACGTGACCCAACTCCGATCGAACCGCTGCCACCACGCGCGGAGGTTGTACAGCTGTGCGAGATGTCCACCCGATGAGCAGACGAGAACCACCGACCCGGCGGGGCGACGAGCGAACGACGACACCGCGTCACTCCCCCTGCCCGCCGCCTCCGCGGGCGATCGACGCGGCGCGCCCCTTACCGCCGCCGTTCCCGTTACCGGCGTCGCTCCCGTTCGCGTTGCCGTCGTCGGCACCGTTGCCATCGCTCGAGTCGACGAGCGACGGCTCGCGCTCACTCGCGGCGTAGCGGTAGTTCGACCCGCCGTAGCCGTACGCCTTGGTCTTCAGCCGCTTCAGCGGGATGTCGTTCATCACGGTGCCGATGACTCGGGCGCCGACCTGATCGAGTTCCGCTCGCGCCTCGGCGATCGCGCCCTGCTTGGTCCGAGCCGACGCGACGAGGATCACGCCGTCGACGATGGGACCGACGGCGAGCGCGTCGGCCAGCCCGAGGACCGGCGAGCAGTCGACGACGACGAAGTCGTAGAGGTCGCGCTGCTCGGCCAGGAGTTCGCGCATCTGCGGCGACTCGAGAAGCTCCGAAGGGCTCGCGGGAACCGGGCCGGTGTTGATGAGCTTGAGCCGCTCGACCGGCGTCGTCTGCATCACGTCCGCCACGGGCGAGCCACGGCGAAGGACGTCGACGAGGCCCCACGTGTTCGGCGTGCCGAACAGCCGCGACAGCCCCGGCTTGCGCAGGTCGCCGGAGATCAACAGCGTGCGCTTGCCCGCCTGCGCGAACGACAGCGCGAGGTTCGCGCTCGTCGTGCTCTTGCCCTCATCGGGCATCGCACTGGTCACGGCGACGAGCTTCACGTCGTGCTGTGCCGACATCGCCAGGATGTTCGTCCGCAGCGTCCGATACGCCTCGGCCGCCGGTCCGCGCGGCTCATCGATCGACGCGATCCAGCCTCCCTTGCTCGGGACGTTCGCGTGAGGGACCACGGCCAGCACGGGCGCGTCGATGACCTCCGCCAGATGGCCGCGGCCGCGCAGCTTCTCGTCCATCCGGTCGCGGACGAAGGCGAGCACCGTTCCCAGGAACAGGCCGACGAGGACTCCGAGCGCGAGGTCGATCGGCGGGTTCGGGCTCGAGGGCTCGGCCGGCGGAACCGCGGTGAGGATCAGCTCCCCCTGCTTGGCCTCGAGCCCGGGCGTGATTCCGGCCAGCTCGGACTGGATCGACGAGAGCAGAACGTTCCAGGTGTTCAGCTCCTGCTGCAGCTTGGCCTCCTTCGGCGTGCCCGGATCCGCGTCCCGCAACGCGTCGAGCACCTTCTGCCGTTCGGCCTGGACCTCGGAGAGCCGCGTCGTGAGTCGCGACAGCTCATCCGCGGATGCCGCCGCCGCCTGACGCTCCTTGTAGTCGAGGTACGAGCGCGCGAACGCGTTGGACGACGTCGCCGCCGCCTCGGGCGTCGCGGCCGTGTATGCGAAGTCGAGGACGAGGCTGTCGGGGTCGCTCGTCACGTCGAGGCCGTCGAGCAGCGACGACACGGGCCGGCTGACGCCGAGCGTTCTGCGCGCGAGGACGGCGACGTCGCCGGACACCGCGATCTGCTGTTCCGTCGGCATGCTGACGAGCTGGTCTGGACGCGCCGACGAGGACGCCGACGTCTGGGGCGTCACGAGGACCTGCGCGTGCGCGGTGTAGACCGGCGTCGCCAGCTGCGTGTACACGAACGCCGTCGCCAGTCCCAACAGTGCGCCGATGAGCGGCCAACGCCATCGTCGCCTGATGACCGAGACGTAATCACCGAACTCGGCCGTCTCGGTCGGGCGCGAGCCCGAGAGGGTCGCCATATCGCACCGCGTTACCCCCGTTGGGACGCATTCAACCGACGCCGGTGACCGCGCCACGACGGCCCGTCTAGGCCCCTTCTTCCGACGAGCGCCGACCGTCCCGCTTCTCCTCGACCGGCGATGACAACGCGGACGCGCGAGGCGCGTTCGCCGCAGTGGGCGGCCGCTGAGCAGGGTTCGGGACGAACGGGATGCCGGGGAACGTCACGTTCGTCGGCTCCGCGTCGCGCTCTTCGGTCCGATCTGCTTTGCGCTGCTTGGCGTTGCGGGATCGAACCGCGTCGCCGACGCGCCTTCGACCTATCCCACCGTCTCGGCACCGGGCGTCGGCGCCTATGCCGGGCCCACGCCCAGCCGCGCGCGGGCGAGACGAACGAGGCGGCCATCGAAACGCATCGAGGGCTCGGTCGGCCGTGGGTTCGCGGTGCGCCGGCGATACTCCTCGTGGGACGACCCTTCCCGACGCCCTCCCAAACGTGGACGATCGGCCAGGGCCTATCCCGTTCGCGTCGGGATCTCCTTCAACTGACTCCCCGCATCGGACGCGCACGGTGCCGGTCGCGGAGTGAGGGCCACAGCAGCGACAGCTGCACGCGGTCGCGTCCGACGTACAGGATCGCCACGTAGGCGATGACGCCGACGCCGTCGCCGACCACGAACGACCCGAGCGACGCGCCGAGCGCGAGCCGCGCGATGAGCGGCACGCCGCCGAAGCACAGGGCGGCGGCGGCACCGACGAGGCGCGTGCTCGATCCGAACGGATGGACGCGGAACAGGACCCACACCTCGACGAGCGGCAGCACGTTGTTCGCCAGGATGCTCGCGGCCCACGCGATCGCCGCCCCGGTCATGCCGAGCCGCGGGATGAGCAACAGGTTGAGGCCGACGTTCGCGACGACGGCGACGACCGTGTTGGCCAGATTCCACGCGCTCCTGCCGCCCATCAGGAGCACGACGTCGACCGGTCCCGTGGCGCTTGCGACGAGCATCGAGGCGCCGAGGATCGCAACCGCGTGCTGCGCCGACTCGAACGGCCCGGTGAACAACGACAGCAGCACCGGCGCGAAGACGACCATCGTCCAGTACACGGGCCATGCCAGAGACATCGACCACGCCGTCCCGGTTCGGTACACGTCCTGCGCGCGACCGACCTCGCGCGCGGAGAGAAGCTCCGAGAGCTTCGGCCCGACGACCTGCGTGATCGCGAGGGCGGCGAACGAGCCGATCATCAGGTACCGCGTCGCCGCCGCGTAGATCCCGGCCTCCTGCGTCGAGCGCAGGGCGCCGAGCAACAACGTATCCAGCCACAGGACGGCGACCGCGAACACGCCGGCGAGCCCACGCGGGGCGGCGAACCGCCAGAACTCGACGAGGAGCCGGCGGTCGGGCGTCCGCGTCGCCGAGGCGGGGACGCGCGCGTCGGCGCGCCGCAGCAGGCGGGCGAGCCACACTGTCGCGACGACCGCGGTCACGAGCATCGGCGCGACCCATCCGATCGTCACCGCCACGACGCCGAACCCGGCGGCTAGCACGGCCAGTACCGCGACCGGCTGCGCGAGCGACAGTCCGAGCCGGTCGACGAGCGCCGACACCCGCATCGTGCCGAACCCGCGCGTCGCCGCGACGGCGGCCGAATACGCGGTTGCGATCGGCAGGAACGGCGCGAGGATCCGAAGGATCGTCGCGAGGGTGCCCGGCGAGCCGTGACGCACGAGCAGACCTGCGATGGGCTCGGCGGAGATCTCGACCGCGAGCGCGAACACGAGGGCGACGAGGAAGACCGTCCCCGTCGCGAGGAGCACCGTGCGGCGGAGATCGGCCTCGCGCGCGAGCACGCGCAACCGCGGGATCTGGCGCACGAGGCCGACGTCGACACCCCACAGCGTCACGCTCGAAACGATGCTGAAGAACGCGACGCCCTCGAAGAACAGACCGACCTCGCTCGTCGGCAGGCTGTGCGTGACGACGACGACCAGCGCGGCGTTGAACACGGCTGCCCCGATCAGCCCGACGAGGTTCAGGACCCCGCCGCGCGCGACCGTCGAGAGGTCACGACGCCGGCGCTCGTCTGTCGTCCGCGCCTCGGCCGTGACGGTCACGTCACGCTCCACGGAAGCTCGCGATCGAGGAACAGCGACAGCTCGCGGTTCGGCTGGGCGAACCGCTCCTCGAGCATCGAGCGCGCGACGTCGGACATCGGCTCGGAGCGCCGGGAGTTCGCCCGTTCGTACTGGCCGAGCGACAGCTCCGGCAGACCGAGGAACCGCAACGTCGTCCGGTAGACGGAGTCGGGATCGGCGAAGAACTCCTCACTGATCAGCACGAGCGTGCGGTCGGCGGGAACGTGCTCGCGCCATCGACGCAGTTGATCGAGGTAGAGGCCGCGGGCCTTGTACGAGTGGTGCTGGTGCTCGAAGCTCGTCGAGAACGGGTCGCGGCGCAACCGCTCCTCCTCGCCGGCGAGCCGCTCGTCCTCGGCGCGGAGCGCATCCTCGAACGACAGCTCCTCGAACCCGCGCGCCCACTCATGGTTGAACTGCGAGTGCGCGCGCTTGACCGGATCGCGGAGCAGCGCGACGACGCGAACCGATGGGATCGTGTCGCCCACGCGCGATGCGACGAGCGGGTGGAACAGGTAGTAGGGGCTCCCCTCCCCGGTGATGGGTTCGACACCCGTGCGCCTGCGAAGGTAGGCGCGATACGCGGACGTCGGGAAGTGCGAGCGGTACCAGTCGAGCCCACGCCCGACGTTCGTATCGAAGTAGTGCACGCCCTTGCCGAACAGGACCGGCGCGACCGCGGGATGACGCGTGAGGTACCGGTATAGCGACGTCGTCCCGCTCCGCTGCGCCCCGATCACGAGGAAGTCCGGCAGCGGCCGGAACGCCGAGGTCGGCCTCGCCGATGCGAATCGGACAGCCTTGGCGGTCCGGCGTGCCGCCGTCTTGATCGCGCCGCCGGTCGCGACCGGGCCCTCGCGACCGGACCGCCCGCCGACGGCGGCTCGCGACGCCGTCACGCCCGACCCACCCAGAGCCTGAGCTCGGCGAGGAGAGCCTCGGGCACGCCGGGCCGAACGGGCGCGCCGTGCCGTCTGCCCTCCTCGAACCGCACGAGCAGCTCGGCCAGGTAGCACGCCAGGAGGAGCGCGTCGTCGTCGCTAGGAACGCCGAGCGCCCGAAGCATCGGCGCGCTCCGCGCGAGCGCCTGCCGCGCCGCGCGGGAGACGTCGCCGCGCCGACGGAGACCGAGCTGGAACGCGAAGTGGATCGGGTCGAGCCCGAGGGGAACGCCGTCGAGCGCGCGCTCCCAGTCCCAGACGTGCAGGACCCCGTCGACCGTCGCCATGTTCTGCGGCGCCCAGTCGCCATGCCACGACCCGTGCCACATGAGCCGGCGGCCGTGCAGCTCCTCGAGCCATCTCAGGACCAAGGTCGTCGACTCGCCGTCGAGCGCTCCGCGTCCGAGGACCGAGCGCCACCACGGCGTCGAGGCGAGCGGCATCACCGCGATGCCGCCGCTCCGCGCGATCTCGTGCGTCACCTCGACGGACGGCGTCCGCCCGGGTCGGCCCCGCGAGCGCCTCGCCGTCGCGATCGGCGCCGTGATCGTGATCGCGTGGTCGCGCCAGGGGCCCTCGTGCACGAGCTCGGGAACGCGGAACGTCTGCGGCGGGTGGCTCGCGAAGCGGTGGAGCGCAGAGGCCTCGGTCCGAAGCAGCGCTTTCGTCGGTCCGTTCCACCCGACCTTCCCGAACCCGAGCACATCGCCGTCCAACGTCATCGCCTGCACGACCGGCTTGCGGTTCGGCCTCGGCGGACCGAACGAGATCGCCGTCACGACGTCCGGACGCTCGAGCACGGCGCGGAGATGCTGCGTGAGGAGCTCGTCGGGCCTCGGATCGCGATCGAAGAAGACCACGAGCGGCGGGAACCTCGTCCAGCCGACGCTCGATGCCGCGAACCGCCACCCGAGGGACCGCATCGCGCGCGAGATGGCGGACATCCCGTCGTCGTACCGGCGCATCGCCGGCTCGACGAGCGCCGGCGAGGAGAACGGCACGAGGAGCCGAGGGCGGGACGCGTTCGGGATGACGGCGAACGCCTCGCCGACCCGCCGGCCGGCCGGCACGTGTGTCGGCGACATGACGACGTCCGCCTGCGGCCACATGATCCCGGTGAGCCACGCGAGGTCGCGTCCGAGCGCGCGGCCGCGCGCCTCCTGCGACCTGCCTGCGAGCTCGGCCATCGTCACGTCCACGCGGCCGTCGCCACCGGTGCGTCCACCGTCTCCGCGTCTCGCTCGCGGGCGCGCGCCTCGAGTGCCCGCCACCCGAGCGCCGACGCGATCATCAGCGTGTGGATCTGCACCGGAAGCCACCCGTAGAACAGCATCTGCACGAACGCGATGAGTAGCACGACGTGCGCCAGGAACGCATCGGGCGGATCGTTCCCTCTGGCGCGCCACCACGTGAGCCCGAACCAGCCGAGGAAGAAGACGAGGCCCGGATAGCCGTGCGAGAACAGGACCAGCCAGAACTGGCCCTGCGTTCCCACGGCGGGCGCCGTCGAGCTGAGGTCCGACGGCCGGGGCGCGCCGAACCCGAACAGCGGCGACTGGCCGACGCCCTCGACGGACTCCTGGTACAGGTCGAGGCGGCGCGTGTTGCTGTGCGGGTTCGCGAACCGGTCGGTGATCAGCTGGTGCAGCGGGCTCAGCCACAACATCGCGATCGCGACCGGCAGCAGGACTGCGACGGCGCCGAACGCGCGGCCGCGACCGGCTGCGCCGAGGCGAAGCATCGCGTACAGCAGGCCGATCCCCACCGACAGCCACAGGCCGCGGTCGAGCGACACCACGATCGGCACGAGCGACGCGATCCCCGCGACGAGCAGCACGAGGCGCCACAGATCCGAGCGCGACCGAACGAAGCTCACGGTCACGAACGGCAGGAGGATCCCGAAGTTGGAGCCCCAATCGTTCGTGTAGACGAACGGCGCAGCCGGGCGCGGTACCGGATAGCCCAGGAAGGTGTGCACCTGCGCGAAGCCCGGATGCACCATCTCGTACACGAAGCCGTTGGACAGAAGGGCACGCGGCAAGAGCGCCTCGACGGGCGTCCGGAACGAGAAGTCGGGGAAGAAGATCGCGAGGAACCCGCCGACCACCACGAACAGCCAGAAGAACGCGAGCGCGTTCACGACGCGCCGGCTCGGCAGCTCGTCGGCGCCGAGGTTGAACACGTAGAGCAACACGATCGTCGCCGAGAGGTAGATCGTGCCGCGGTAGGCGAAGCCGACGGTCCGGTCGAACGCATCGAGTTGAAGCCCGGAGATCAGCATCCACGCGAGGAACGCCGCCCACACGCCGAAGCCGCGCGGCAACGCGACGCGCCGTCGCGTGAGGAGCGCGAACAGCATCGGCACCGCGAGGATCGGCCAGATGAACTGACCGAGGCCGAGCACCCACCACACGGGAAACAGCAGGTATACCGCCAGGATCGGCCACCCGGGCCGGAGGCCGCGCTCGGCCGCGGCCGCCGGTCGAACCGCGACGGCAGTCGCCATCAGATCCCCCTGCCCGCGCGGTTCGCGAGCCGGACGAGCCCGGCGGCCGGCACGAGCCCCGTCGAAACGAGGAGTGCGAGGTACGCCCGCCGCTCGAGCGGGCTGGCGGCAAGGCTCGAGCGCGCCCAGCTGCGCGCCCGCGCCCGGTCGCCCATCGCGGCGTACGCGAACGCCACCCGCGCCCGCAGGCGTGCGAGGCCGCGCGGGTTGGTCGAGAACTCGGGATAGCGATCGAGCAGATACCGGATCGAACCGGCGATGACCTCCCATCGGTCCTGGAAGAAGGACGTGGGGTGCCAGTGCACGCGCACGAGTGGGTGCGCCACGTTCACGATCGGACCGTGCTTGGCCGCTCGCAGCAGGAACTCGTAGTCCTCGCCGTAGCTCCCCGGGATCTGCTCGTCGACGAGGCCGACGCGGTCGAGCAGCATCCGGCGCCGTGCGAGGAACGACGACGGATGCAGCTCCTGAACGCGCGAGCGGAGCAGGTCCTCGAACGACACCGAGGCGGCCTCGGCAACGCGGCCGGTGGAACGGCCGTCGAC
>Ga0126314_10001906_pt1 | contig 10262 bp, 8 predicted proteins | sample Plot105B_FD_92535 | JGI IMG/M metagenome (GOLD analysis project Ga0126314, IMG submission 92535) | Serpentine soil microbial communities from UC McLaughlin Reserve, CA, USA - Plot105B | ecosystem: Environmental > Terrestrial > Soil > Grasslands | place: USA: UC McLaughlin Reserve, Lake County... | reverse complement strand
TGCCCGGCGGCGAGCGTCGGACCGTGGGAGGCGATGATGTGCGTACCGTCGTCGGTACTGAGACCACCGCAGGGATAATAGTCGGCGCCAGGTTGCGTACCAGGCACGCCGAAGACGACATACCTTGCGCCCTCGCCTTCGGAGGTCCCGAAGAACTGAAAGAGGGTGTAGTGAGCGTCTTCCACGAGAGAGTGCCGCTCTGGCACCTGGCCTTCCTGAACTCTGAGATGGCGCGGATCAGAGGTCTCGGTGAAGAGTACCTGCTCTTCGGTGCCTACCCCGGCGAGCGGGACGAGTCGGTCGAAAAGGCGCTCGGGGAGGTCGCCTCATCCACCGGCGGACGTCTGCTAGCTCCAGCTGATGCGTACCGGGTGTGGGGTGAGAGGTTCTTCCCCATCGCGCCCTCGCGTCCCACGCCCATCCTCTCTGACAGGGCTTTCGTCCCCGTCGCGGAGGTTGGTACTCTCCTGAGAAGCCGTCTACAGAGAGCCGTCCAGGGTACCGTAGCCCGCTCTGAAGAGGTGCTGCTGCTCGCCTTCAACCCGGACGAGGGGATCCCGACGACATAGAGAGCCCCTGGCCAAACATAGCGCGAGGCATCTCCCGGCTCAACCGCTGATCTGCAGCGGTCCTCTGCGACGATGGACGCTGAGGTAGGCAAAGCCTCCTGACACGGCCCGTGTAGATCGCCGGGCCCCTCGCGGAACGAAGATCATGGTCCCGTTCGATACAGGATGCTCCCCTCCATCAACCCTGACCAGGCCCGATCCCGACACGCCAACGATGATCACGTCCACCTCGTCGTTGACGTGCTCCCCCACGCCACCCTTCTCGAAACGCACCAGGTTGGCGTTTAGCTCGCCGCTCCCCACGAGGGTCCAGATCGCTCCTGTCCTCCCGACGGCCGACGCGGCGATCTCGCCGAGGTCCACAGAATCTTCGTGCATAATGCCAGACGATCTCCTGTCGGCGGGCAGATCTCCTCTGACCAGGAACTCTCGTAGATTACGACAAACTTGGCAACGGTTTTGGGAGCCCTGCCTGATCCTGTAACCTTCGGTTCGAGAACAACAGGAGAGGGATAGCTGTCTTCACTCAGTATTCCGCACCACCCCGGCGAATTTTCCTGGTCGCCGAACCAAGACGTCATTGCCCATCCCTGAGAAGGTCCCGGGAACGGGATACAACAAGGAGATTCGCTGCTGAACGCGGGGTTTGGTCAATGCTAGTCAGCAAATTAGGCAATACTGCTCAGGCCGGATCTGCCTCCTACCCCTACAGTCAGGACGCCGTCGGCGCGCGGCCGGGATGATGAGACGATATCATGATGCGATAGCAATAGAGTATCCGGGGGTTGGCTTTGGAAGACGCGCTTGTAGTATCCCGTCTGCAGTTCGCGTTCACAGTAACCTACCATTATCTCTTCCCGATGCTAACGATGGGGCTCGCGCTGCTCATCTTCATCCTCAAGAGCATCTACATGCGCAACGGGAACGATCTCTACAACAAGTCCGCGCGGTTCTGGGCGAAGATCTTCGCCGTCACCTTCGTTATGGGGGTAATTACGGGCATCCCGCTGGAGTTCCAGTTCGGCACCAACTGGGCAGCCTTCTCGCGCTTCGCGGGCGACATAATCGCCCAGACTCTGGCGATGGAGGGAGCCTTCGCTTTTTTCCTGGAGTCGGCGTTTGTGGGATTGTTCCTGTTCGGGGAGCAGCGCTTTGGACAGAGGGTTCACTGGTTCTCCTCCCTCATGGTTTTCCTGGGCACCTGGGCCTCGGGCTACTTCATCATCACTACGAACGCCTGGGTGCAGCATCCGGTTGGATACCGCGTGCTCGAGAACGGCAACATAGAGTTGAATGATTACTGGGCCGTCCTCCTCAACTCGTGGGTGTGGCCGCAATACGCGCACAACATGGGTGGGGCCGTGGTGTGCGGGGCTTTCGTCATGGCGGGCCTCGGTGCCTTTTATCTGCTCTCGCACAGGCACGAGGCGTACGGACGCATCTTCGTCAAGGTCGGCGTGATAACAGCAGCGGTCGCGAGCATCTGGATGCTCTTCCCGACGGGCCACTTCTCGAGCAAACAGGTTGCCGAGCACCAGCCCGTCTCGCTCGCCGCCATGGAAGGTCTCTTCCAGTCGGAGAGACAGGCCGGCATCGTCCTCGTCGGGCAGCCGGATATAGAGAACAGGAGCATAGAGAACCCGATTATCGTGCCGCGCGCCCTCAGCTACCTCGTCTACCAGAACTGGAACGCCGAGGTGAAGGGTCTCGATGCCTTCCCTAAGAAGAACTGGCCGGACAACATCCCGCTACTCTACTACAGCTACCACGTCATGGTCGGCCTCGGGACCATCTTCATAGCTATTATGGTGGTGGCGGCGTTTTTGCTGTGGCGGGGACTGCTCTACGGCGTCCGCCCCATGCTCTGGGTCCTGATGCTCGCCATTCCCTTCCCTTTCATCGCGAACACCGCCGGGTGGTTCACCGCCGAGCTCGGGCGCCAACCCTGGCTCGCTTACGGCCTCTTCAGGACGTCAGAAGGCGTCTCCCCGCTCGTCTCCTCGGGCAGCGTGCTCTTCACGCTTATAGGGTTCGCGGGGATGTACCTGGTAATGGGCCTTCTGTACATCGTGCTCATGGTGCGCGAGGTCGCCCACGGGCCGGAAGGCGAGGAGGAAGAGTTGGAATCTACCGAAGGCGTCACGGCCTAGAAAAGGAGGGATCGTGGAGACGGCCTGGTTTATCTTCGTCGCTTTGATGATCACGATGTACGTCCTACTGGACGGCTTCGACCTCGGCGCCGGAGCAATACACCTTTTCGCGGCCAGAGACGAGACGGAGCGGCGCAAGATCATACGCTCTATCGGTCCCGTTTGGGACGGCAACGAGGTCTGGCTGATTGCGGCCGGCGGTACGTTGTTCTTCGCGTTTCCAGTCCTGTACTCATCGGGCTTCTCTGGGTTCTACCTGCCGCTCATCATCGTGCTCTGGCTGCTGATGATCCGGGGCCTCTCTATCGAGCTGCGGGGGCATGTAAACGACCAGCTCTGGGCCTCTTTCTGGGATGCGATGTTCTTTATCGGGAGCTCGCTGCTCGCCGTCTTCTTCGGGGCGGCCCTCGGCAACGTCGTGCGCGGCGTCCCGCTGGACGAGAGCGGCTACTTCTTCCAGCCGCTGTGGACGGACTTTAGTCCCTTCTCCAGGACGCCAGGCGTCCTCGACTGGTACACGATCCTGATCGGACTTCTCGCCCTAACAACGCTCGTTGTGCACGGGGCAAACTTCATCGCCGTCAAGACCGAGGGTGCCCTGAACGCTCGCTCGCGCAGGATCTCCCGTTTCTTCACTTACGCGACCGCGGGGCTGACCATGCTCGCCACCGCGGCAACTTTCTGGGTGAGCCCGCAGATGCTAGGGAGCTTCGGAGCGAGACCTTACGGATACGTCCTCCCGCTCGTGGCCATAGCCGGGCTAGTCGGTATGGTCCTCTTCAACTTCAGGGACGACGAAAGGGCGGCGTTCCTTTCGTCCAGCGCCTACATAATCGGGATACTTACGAGCACCGTTTTCGGCGTCTACCCTGACGTCCTTCCCGCCGTAGACCCGGCGAACAGCCTCACCATACACAACGCCTCAGCCTCCCAGTACGGTATGACCGTCGGCCTCGTCTGGTGGAGCATCGGGATGGTGCTCGCCGCCGTCTACTTCGTCGTCATCTACCGTCTTTTCCGCGGCAAGGTGAGTTTGGAAGACGAAGGTTATTAGAGGTTTCAGGCACCAGGTATTTGGGCTTCACCCTGACGAGGACCGATGAATAGGGAGTTGCTTCGGCAGGTTGGGCCGGCGCGGGTCTTCCTGGGTCTTACCGTGGCGCTCGGACTCCTTGCCGCGGCGGCGACGATCGTTCAGCTGGTCACCCTGAGCAGGGTTGTGGACGGGGTGTTCCTGGGGGGGATGGGTCTTACGGAGGTGGGCGATTCGCTCCTCCTTTTGTTTGGCCTCGCTTTCCTGCGTTCTTGCCTGTTGTGGGGTCGGGAGGTCGCCGGCCAGCGGGGGGCTGTGCGGGTGAAGTCCGAGCTGAGGGGACGGTTGTTCGCGCACGTCCTGCGTCTGGGACCGTCGTATACGGTGGGGGAGCGTAGCGGCGAACTCACGACGACGGCGACAGAGGGGGTGGAGAAGCTCGACGCGTACTTCGGTCGCTACCTGCCGCAGACCTTCCTCAGCGTGTTCGTACCCCTGATGATCGCCGGGTACATCTTCCCGCGGGATCCTTCGAGCGCTGTCCTGCTGCTCTTTACTGCGCCGGTGATCCCAATCCTGATGGTGCTGGTCGGCGGCTACGCAGAGGAGCACACCAGGCGCCAGTGGAAGGCGCTATCGTGCATGGGTGCGAGTTTTCTGGACGCCTTGCAAGGGCTCACCACCCTCAAGATCTTCGGCCGGAGCGCCGACGAGAGAGAAAAAGTCGCCGCGGCCAGCGAGGAGTTCAGGGGGCGCACGATGAAGGTCTTGCGCTACGCCTTTCTCTCGGGGTTCGTGCTCGAGTTCATGACGGCGGCCGCGATAGCCCTCGTCGCCGTTACGCTCGGGGTGCGTGTGATCTCGGGGAACATGCCTTTCGAGGAAGCCTTCCTGGTGCTGCTTCTCGCGCCCGAGTTCTACAAACCGCTTCGCGAGCTCGGCACCCACCGCCACGCGGGGATGGAAGGCAGCGCTGCCGCAGACCGTATCTTCGAGATCCTGTCCACCCCGGTGCGGCTGCGGCAGGGTTCGGGCGTCCAGGGTCACGTCTCGGGCGGGCTGTCTATCGAGTTCTCTGGCGCCGGTTATACGTATCCCGGAAGCGACCGGGCGGCGATCTCTGATCTCACGCTCGTCTTGCCAGCAGGGACCCGGACCGCGCTCGTCGGACGCAGCGGTTCTGGCAAGAGCACGCTGGTGAACTTGCTAATGCGCATTGTGGATCCCGAATCAGGCACGATCCGCGCTAACGGCGTAAGGATCACGGATCTGCCTGCAAAGACGTGGCGGGAGAACCTTGCGCTCGTGCCGCAGAGGCCTCATCTGTTCCACGGAAGCGTGCTCGAGAACATCCGCCTGGCACGGCCTGAGGCGAGGCGGGAGGAAGTCGAAGAGGCGGCGGAGCTTGCCGGGGCAAGCGACTTCATCAGGCGTCTTCCCGATGGCTACGGGACCGAGATCGGGGAGCGGGGGGCGCGACTGAGCGGGGGAGAAGCCCAGAGAGTGGCCATAGCCCGCGCCTTCCTCAAAGACGCCCCCGTACTCGTCATGGACGAGCCGACATCCAGCCTGGATCCCGAGAGTGAACGCCTGGTCAGGGACGCGGTTGAGCGGCTCACCAGGGACCGCACGGTGCTCGTGATCGCGCACCGCCTGGGCACCGTCTATAGAGCGGACACGATCGCCGTTCTCGACGACGGCAGGCTGGCCGAGACGGGTACGCACAGGGGGCTGATCCAGCGCGACGGCCTCTACGCGCGCCTCGTAAACGCCTACGGACGGGTTCCGGTGTGAGGACCTTCGTGCGGCTCGTCGGGTTCCTGAAACCCCATCTCCCGCGCGTGGCGCTGGCCGTCTTGCTCAGTGTTGCGACCGTGATGAGCAACGTCGGGCTGCTCGCTACGGCAGCGTACGTGATCTCCGCTGCGGCGCTGGTCTCTTTCCTGGGGTCGCTGGTAATCCCGATATATCTGGTCCGTTTCTTCGGTGTCTCGCGGGCAGGAGGGCGATATGTCGAGCGCCTCGTCTCCCACAACCTCACCTTCAAGCTGCTCGCGGATTTCAGAGCGTGGTTCTACACCCGCCTCGAACCCCTCGCCCCAGCCCGCCTTCTGCGCTTCCGTACAGGAGATCTCCTCTCCCGCATAATCCAGGACGTCGAGGAGCTGCAGAACATCTACCTGCGCATAGTCGCCCCCGTCGCCGTAGCTTCGATAATCTCGATTCTGGCCTTCGTTCTCCTTTACTCCTTCGGAACGCTGCCGGCCTGCGTCACCCTCGGGTTTCTGTTGGCCGCCGGCATCGGAGTCCCGCTTCTCGTCGGGGCTCTGGCAGGCGGGCCAGGACGGAAGCAGTTGGAGTTGAGGGGGGAGCTGAACGCCAGGATCGCAGACGGCATTCAGGGCGCGCAGGATCTGCTCGCTTTCGGTAGGGAGAAGAACTTTGGACGCGACATCGCCGCGCTGAACCGCAGGCTCAGCAATCTGCAGGAGAGGATGGCCTTCATTACGGGGCTCAAAGATGCCCTGGGCGACCTGATGATGAACCTCGCAGTGCTCTCGGTGCTCGTCCTCGCAATTCCACTGGTCTCAGGAGGAGACGTGCGGGGCGTGTATCTGGCTTTCCTGGCGCTCGTGGTGCTCGGTAGCTTCGAGGCCGTCCAGCCGCTCGGCACCGCCTTCCAGTTCCTGGCCCGCTCCGTGGGGGCCGGGGAACGCCTCTTCGAGATCGTAGACTCAGAGCCTGAAATACAGGACCCCGCGGAGCCGCTCCCAATACCCAGAGACTTCAAGCTCGTGTTCGATAGGGTAGGCTTCCGTTACGAGACAGGAGGCCAGTCCGTCCTCGAAGATATCTCGTTCACCCTCGAAACTGGCAGGCGGGTCGCGGTCGTAGGTCCGACCGGGGCGGGGAAGAGTACGCTTGCCGGTCTCATTCTACGCTTCTGGGATCCGACGTCGGGTGGGATATACCTCGGCGGTCACGACCTTCGCGGATACAGTCAGGACGATGTGCGCGGCCTGATCGGGGTTGTCTCCCAGGACACCCACGTCTTCAACGACACCCTTCGCGCCAACCTGCTCCTCGCGAGACCGGAGGCGACTGACGAAGATCTGCGAAGAGTCCTTGCCTTTGCCCAGCTCTCCGACCTCGTGGAGTGCCTGCCTGGTGGTCTGGAGAATCCGCTCGGTGAGCAAGGGCTGAAGCTCTCGGGGGGTGAACGGCAGCGTCTCTCTATCGCCAGGACGCTCTTGAAGGATGCGCCCCTGCTCGTGCTGGACGAGCCGACAGCCAACCTCGACCCCATGACGGAGCGCGAGTTGCTCGAAGCTGTCTACACTTTGATGCGGGATCGCGCCACGCTCGTCATCACCCACAGGCTCGTGCGGATGGAAGAGATGGACGAGATCCTGGTACTCGAAAGAGGAAGGATAGTAGAGCGCGGCACGCATAGAGAGCTCGAAAGCAGGCATGGAGCGTACCGCCGGATGCTCGACGTACAACGCGAGCTTCTTGTGACTCTGTAGGGGAACACTCGGGGTCCCTCTAAAGCGATCGGCAGAAGCACCTTCTGCCGATCGCGCCATCAGCCATCAGCTTTTTGTCCTTGCTGAAGTGCTGATTTGCTCAGAGCGTGCAAGGAGGCTCCTTGCACGCTGCATTGGAGGCTACGCCTTCAGTCGGTACCCTGTCTTGAAGATCCACCACACCGTGGTCAAGCATACGGCCAGGAAGACGACTGTCATGGCCAGGCTAACACCGACCCTCACGTCGGCGAGCCCGTAGAAACTCCAGCGGAAGCCGCTGACCAGGTAAACTACGGGGTTGAAGAGGGTTACTTTCTGCCATAGGGGCGGCAACATGCTCACCGAGTAGAAGCTACCGCCGAGGAAGATCAGGGGCGTGATGATCAGCAGCGGCACGATCTGCAGCTTCTCGATGTCATTGGCCCAGATGCCGAGCATGAAACCAAAAAGGCTGAAGGTAAGCGACGTAAGGATAAGAAACGAGATCATCCACAGCGGATGTTCTATCTGGATCGGCACGAACAGGCCCGAGGTGGCTAGGATGATCAGGCCGATCGTCACGGACTTGGTCGCCGCCGCTCCGACGTAACCGATAACGATCTCGATGTAGGAGATTGGTGCGGAGAGAACCTCGTAGATCGTACCCGTGAACTTGGGGAAGAAGATGCCAAAAGATGCGTTCGAGATGCTCTGCGTCAGCAGGGTCAGCATGATCAGGCCCGGCACGATAAAAGAACCATAGCCTACCCCCTCTACACTGGCGATGCGCGAGCCGATCGCGGCGCCGAAGACGACGAAGTACAGTGATGTCGAGATAACGGGCGAGACGATGCTCTGCAACAGCGTACGGAAAGTCCTCGCCATCTCGAACGTGTATATCGCGCGTATCGCGTGAAAGTTCAATCTCGCTCCTTGATCAGATCGACGAAAATCTCTTCGAGCGAGCTCTGTTTCGTCTGGAGATCCTCGAACGTTACGCCCGCTTCGTCGAGGTCGGCGAGAAGGTCGGCTATGTCCATCCGCCCCGCCTGCGAATCGTAGGTGTAGACTAGCTCCCTGCCGTTCGACGCCAGCTCGAGTCCATAGCCCGCGAGTTCGGCAGGGATCTCATCCAGCTTACCGTGCAGTTGCAGCGTCAACCGTTTCCTGCCGAGTTTGCGCATCAGCTCGTCCTTGTCTTCGACCAGGATGATCTCGCCGTTGTTGATCACCCCGACCCTATCGGCCATCTCCTCGGCCTCATTGATGTAGTGGGTGGTCAGGATAATGGTCACGCCGTTCGCGCGAAGCCGGCGCACCAACTGCCACATGTCCTTTCTCAACTCGACGTCGACGCCCGCCGTCGGCTCGTCGAGAAAGAGGATGCGCGGCTCGTGCGAGAGGGCCTTGGCGATCATGAGTCTGCGCTTCATGCCGCCCGAGAGCGTCATGCATTTGCTGTCCTTCTTGTCCCACAGGGCGAGGTCCCTGAGGACTTTCTCGATGTAACCTGGATCTGGCGGTCTACCGAAGAGACCCCGAGAAAAGCTTACCGTGGCCCAGACGGTCTCGAAAGCATCGGTCGTTAGCTCTTGTGGGACGAGCCCGATCATGGACCTTGCCGCCCGGTATTCCGAGATGATGTCGTGGCCGTCGGCCTGGACGACGCCCTGCGTCGGATTGACGATCCCGCAGACGATGTTGATCAACGTCGTCTTCCCGGCGCCGTTCGGGCCAAGCAGGGCGAAGATCTCTCCCTTGTAGATCTCCAGGTTGATCTTCTTGAGCGCCCGGAAGCCCGAAGCGTAGGTCTTGTCGAGGTTGGATACGGAGATGACAGGCCGCAAGATCAGGCGTCCCATCTAGGGTCACGGGTCGATGTAAGCGCGGAGGGGCCCGGACCTAACTGATGGGATACTATGTGCCGGCCTGCGTCATCGATCGTCCTACGGACCAGGATCACACTCTTCTCCTTTCGCGTGTTCTACCCTGCTGCTCCGTCCTCCCATAAGTCTATGCGGAAGACCCAGTACTCCCAAGAACCTCTTTCCAGGCTTCCCTACATGGTCTCGCAGGCAGAGCCCCTTCGCGCCGTACGCAAGTACGGTTTCCGGGTATGTACTTTCGTACAGGGCGCCTCCCAATGCCATACCGTCCCTTGTAGAGACAACGAACCTCCTTAACAAGCAAGTCCGCCGTCAGCCTCACCACTCCCTGTCCTTTTACCTCGTGGAGAAGGACTCTCTGATTCATTAGTTTCCTCCTTATTGCTTGGTTCAAGTAGTCGGACAAGTCAGCTCACTTGCCTGAGGAACGGGCTGATCTCCTTCACCGCAGCTTCTGGCCTGTCGACGTAGGGTGCGCGTTTCCCGCAACGATGTTTCACACTGTGAGGCGTCTTCCTCGGTGCCACCTTCCGACTCGCTACACTCCGGCGCTACGCCTGCATCAGAAACTGCACAACCTCGCGCGCGAACAGTTCCGGCGCTGTTCTGTGGGCGAGATGCGCCTGATGGGGCATCACGACGATCTGGCTGTCGGGCAGCGCCGTGTCCAGGGCCTCGGCGGCTTTCTCGAGTGCCGGGCTATCGCCGCCGAGCAGGAGCAGCGTCGGTATTCTCAAGTTGCCCAGTCTCCCGGGTCGAAGTCGGAGACGTAGCTCTCGAACGCGCGCATCTCGTGAGGGATGGTGGGCGCCAGGGCAACCCGGGCCGGCCAAACGGGAAGCGAGCGCAACATCTCGATCTCCTCGGGCGAGATCAGCGCGATGTCGCGGTAGAAGGTCGTGAGCGCCTCTTCTCGGTCGCCCGCCTTCAGTGACGACCGGATGCTGTCGAGGGCCTCGGGGGGATACAGCTCGGTCCCTTCGGGAACAGGGAAGGTTCCCTTGTAGAGTATGAGGTCACGTACCCGTCTGCTGCGCAGAGCTCCTTCCAGCGCGCAGATAGCGCCGTACGACCACCCGAGCAGGTCCACTGTCTCACCTAGCGCGTCGATGACCGTC
>Ga0126314_10001905_pt1 | contig 10265 bp, 9 predicted proteins | sample Plot105B_FD_92535 | JGI IMG/M metagenome (GOLD analysis project Ga0126314, IMG submission 92535) | Serpentine soil microbial communities from UC McLaughlin Reserve, CA, USA - Plot105B | ecosystem: Environmental > Terrestrial > Soil > Grasslands | place: USA: UC McLaughlin Reserve, Lake County... | reverse complement strand
GGCGAGGCCTCGTCGACCCGGCGTCCGACCTGCGAGACGATCTTGTCGATGATCCGGAGCAGGTGGGCGTTGTCGGCGAACGACGTCTGCGTCCGCTCGATCTTCCCGTCGCGCTCGATGAAGATCTGGTCCCAGTTGTTGCACATGACCTCCGTGACGTCGTCGTCGCGGAGGAGCGGCTCCAGCGGCCCGTAGCCGAGGATGTCGTCGGTCAGCTCGCGGACGATCCGGCGACGCTCCTCACGGGTGAGGGGCGTGCGGTCGAGTGCGAGCTGCTCGGTGACGGCGCGATGCACCTGCTCGTGCAGGTCCTCGGTCGTCTCGTTCGTGAAGAGCTGCGGGCCGAGCTTCGCGATGCATGCGTGGTGGACGCGAGTCTTGAGCTCGGCGTAGGGGTCGGCGGTGGTGGTCGGCCGCTCCTCGCGCTCGCGCGGCGGGGCGCCGGCGAGCGCGATCGGCGGAAGGCCTTCGGCTCCCGGCTCGCCGCCCGGCTGGCCGTTCTGTCCCTTGATGCGATCGTGGAGTCCCATGCTCGCTCCCTAGGCCTTCGCCATCGACTTGCTCCGCCAGTTCTTCTTCCTGCCGCTTGCAGGCTCTGCGGGCTGGAGTGACTTCGCCATCTCGCGGACGGCGCGCGAGAAGTCGGCCTTCGGGTCCGAGGCGACAGCGGGGTTGCCCCGGTTGACAGCGAGCGGGACGGCCCGGTCGCTCGGGATCTCGTAGCGAACGCGCTGCTCGAGGGCCGCTTCGACCTCGCCGCGCTTCATGCCGACGTTCGAGTTGGCGCGGTTGAGGACGACGCGGATCCGCTCCGTCGGAAACGAGAGCAGCTCGAGCGTCTGCAGGCTCAGGCGGACGTTCTTGATCGTCGGGACGTCGAGCCCGCAGACCAGCAGCAGCTCGTCCGTCGAGTCGAGCGTGGCCAGCATCGGCCCGTGGAAGAACGGCGAGGTGTCGACGACGATCATTTCGTACGACTCCTTCGCGACCTCCAGCAGGCGGGAGATCTTCGCCTCCGTCACGAGCTCCGCGTCCTCCGGCCGGACCGGCGCAGGGAGGACGTCGACGCCGGAGGAGTGCCGGGTCGTATAGCCCGCCAGCTTCTCGGGGTCGAGCTCGCCCGGCGCGACGACCAGGTCGTAGATCGTCTTGTCCGGCTCGATCCCGAGCATGATCGCGGCGTCGCCGAACTGGAGATCGAGGTCGAGCAGGAGCGTGCGCTTGCCGCCGTGCTTGGCGAACGCGGTCGCGAGGTTGGACGACATCACCGTCTTGCCGGTCCCGCCCTTGGGCGAAAAGACCGTGAGGATCCGGCCGAGCTCCCCTGCGTGGCCGGGCTTGCCGGTGACGCAGGCTTTGCGGATCGAGAAAACGACGTTCTCCGGCAGCTGCGGGAGCAGCAGGACGTCTGCGACGTCAGCTTCGAGCGCCGACTCGAGCAGCGCCGAGGCTTCGCCCGACGCGAGCAAGACGATCGGAGCCCGCGTGTACTCGCGGATCGCGGCGAGGTCGTCCGCCGGCAGCTCCGACGCGCGGGTGGCGTGGAGGACTGCCTGTAGGTGACCGCCCGCCAGTGCGCTCGCCCCTTCGCGCACGGACTGGCTGCGGCCGACGACCTCCATCTCCGGGTGGTGCGTGAGCGCCTCGGTCAGCTCGTTGAGACCCTCACAGCTCCCCGTGACGTAGATCCGGGTGCCTTCGCGGAATGCGTCGACGCTCATCGGGCCCTCCTTCGGTTCGCGCGCACGCCGCCGGCGACGATCGTCTGGTCGGTCTCGGCGGTCGGGCGGCTGTCGGCGGGGTCGGTCACCGGACGCAGTTCGAGCGTCCAGTCGCCGTGCGTGGCGATGTGGAAGAGCTTCTGAGCCTGGGCGTCGCTGACGGCGAGCAGAACCGAGAACGCCTCGTCGGGCCGCGCCGTCAGCTTGCTCTCGACGTCGCCGGCGCCCGGAGCTTTGAGCACGAGCAGGTCGCGCAGGACGACGCGCGTCACGCGCTGGCGCTTCGTGCCCTCCGTCTCCAGCGAGCCGACGAAGTCGACGTGGTCGCCGCTCTGCAGCGTGCCCATGAGCAGCTGGTGCTCGCTGCCCGGAAGCTGCAGCGCGCGCAGCCTGCCCTTCAGCTGGGCGTAGACGCCCTGCTCGCCGAGCGGCTTGAACCTGTTGAGCGTGACCTGCTCGCCCTCGTAGACCTTCTCCGTGGCGACCAGCTGCTCGACCTGGTCCGGCTGCGAGATCGCGCCGGGGACGACGTTGCGTCTGGCGACCTCCACCGGCTTCAGGAGGTTCCGGTCAGCGACCTCGTTGCCGGGCGTGCCGACGGAGATCTCTCCTGCGGCGACGTACACCGGTACGAGCTCTTCGCCCGACTGGACGCTGCGCTTGTAGTTCGTGACGTAGAAGATCGTCAGCAACGCCGCCAAAACGGCGAGCGCAACCGCGATCCCGATATTTCGAACTCTGTAACTCATAGGGGCGGTTTCTCTCCTTCTCTCTACTCGCTTATTCAGTGAGCGCGACTGCGCGGGCGCCGAAACTCGGGCTACCGGACGACGGGCTCGGAACGCCGACCCAGTTCATCGCCATGAAGTAGCCGTTGATCCTTGAGTCTTTCGACCCATGGATTTCGTAGCTGGTCACGTGGAAGACAGCGAACCCGATGACGTGGTACTTGAACCCGGCTCCCTGGGCTTCCACCAGGTCGTACACCGGGAACAGAAGCTCCGGTTTGTTCGCGAGGCGGAAGTCGAGCGCCTCTTGTACGTGCGACGAGTTCGGCTTGATTCCTGGATCTGAGTAGTACCATTCATCGATGTCGGCTGGCCCACTAAAGCCCTTTTCGATCCAGTAACCGATGTCCGAGAGGCCCGTGCCGCCGTACGAGCTGTCGATGTTGATGAGGCGAAACGCGCCGGGGCCGATCTTCATGAAATCCAGCGTTGTCATTTCACCCGCGTGGTGCGTGCCATCGCGGTCGTTCCATCCCCAGCACGACTGGCGACCTGGTGCGACTTCGGGGCAATGCAGCTTCTCGTGCTGCCAGTCGATTGCGATCGGAGCTGCCCCGAGCGCGCTGCCCAACACTCCCGTACGGGCGGCAGCGTGCGCACGCACCTCGACCGAGCCCCGGCCGAAGAGCTGCGCGAAGAATCCCGGTGCGGGGCGATCCGTCGTGACGTCGATCGTGTCGTTCGGCGTAACGGTCTCCCGAAACTGCACGTCCTCGGCCTTGAGGCCGCCGTCGTTCGTGTCGGCGTAGGCCAACGCGGCCGCCTCGGCTGCTGCGGCGCTCGCCGGCAGTTCCTGCGCGCCCGCCAGAGCAGCGGCGTCGGCGTTCGCCTGGAGCTTCCGGTCAGCTCGGTACCAGGAGCCGAAGTCGACGACCATCGCGGCCATGCCGACCAAGACCGTGAGGAAGAGGAGGGAAAGGACTAGTGACTGGCCACGCTGATTCTTCATTCGACACGCTCCGTTGTCGTGCTGTGCATTCGGCCCTTCTTGATCGTCACGCCGAGCACCTTGATCTGGTACGGGTAGCTCGCCGAGACCTCGACCTCGTCGCCCGGCTCCCATGAGGAGCTGACGTCGATCAGCAGGTCTGACGCCGTCAGATCCGTGCCGGCCTCGCGAACGCGGTCGACGGTGACGCCCACCGGGTTGTCCTCATGACGCGAGACGGCCGCCGTACGGGCGCCGGCGCGGACGGCATCCGTCAGCGAGATGTAGTTGTTGAACGCGATCCCGAACTGGATGATCCCGAAAAGAAGCATGACCATGAGCGGCAGGACCAGCGCGAATTCGGTCATCGTCTGACCGCGCTCTGAACGGAATGCTCCTCTCTCCTTCATTGACGACTGCGGCTCTCTTTCTGGGGAAAATTTCTGCGAAACAACTAAGTGATGCGACGTGAGGGGGCGGGCCCTTCGGGCGGCGAAGGGCCCGCCTGCCATGCCAAGACTCGGCGCTAGCTGATGTAGCCGGCGACCCGAGTAATTGCACCGATGATGTTGCCGGAGAGGAGCGAGAGGGCACCGAACACGAGGGCCGTGATTACGGCCAAAACGACCCCGTACTCAGCCATGGTCTGACCCTCCTCGCGCTTCTGCAGCGAGACGAAGAGCTTCTCCACCTGTTTCACCTCCCTTCGGCTTATCGGTCGGCGCAACTCGGCTACCGACGACGACACGTGAATTGGAAGGGAAGGGTTCGCTACGTCTGTCGCGCGGCCCTGTATTGGGGCGAATCCAAGCGTGCTCACTCCGAACCTTTCGTCGATTCCTTTCGGCGTGGCCGCCCCGCCTACGGGCTCTCAATTGCCCGTTAATCGTTCTGTGGCGGAGAGGGGGCGATCCCTCGTTTGGTCATTCCCGCGGCCGTTCCCCCCTTTTGAGGGAAACGCGCGGCGGCCGGCACTCCGATGATCGTCTCGATTCCGTTTGCGGCTGCGGAACTCGAGTCAGAGATCCGCGTCGAAGTGGCGGCCTCGGCGCTCTACGAGAGATCGGAGCAACGCAATGCCGCAACGGACATATCGCTTTCCCAGCCTGATCACGAGGTTCCTCTTGCTGTCGCTGGCCGCCGTGGCACTCGCAGTGCTACGACCGGCCACGCAGGCGAGCTCCCGCGCGCGTGAGACCGGGCGGCGCCGCTCAGGCGTCCGCCGCGTCGCAGTCAGCCTGACGTTCGCGACGCTCTTCTTCGCCGGCGCGTCCTTGTCCGCCGGCGCCGGAGACGTCGTCGCGGGCTTCGTCGAGCAGCAGTCGGAGCAGGCTGCCGTCGAGGCGACCGCCGGCGATCCCGACTGCGCCTCGGCCCCCAGCAGCGCCACGGGCGAGGAGCTCACGGCGGGCACGGACTGCGCGGCGGCGGACGCCGCGCCCGAGGGGGCCGAGGCTCCCGTTCCGGCTCCCGAGGTCGCGGCGCCCGAAGCGCCGGCGCCCGAGGTCCCGGCCGACCCGGCCGCCGCCGATCCCACGACCGCCGATGTGACAGCGCCGGCGGAGGGCGTCGAGGCCGATCCGGCCGTCGCCGTGCAGCTCGTCGAGCAAAACGACACCGACGAGGTCGCTGCCGTGCGGGCAGCCGGAGCGCAGGGGCGGAAGACCGCCCCCACGACGACGAACCTGAGGAACGCCGTCCATGGCCACGCACGCTCCGCAAAGCCGGGCCGCGTCGCACCCAGGGCGAAGGACGACGGTGCTCCGGCGGTGATCAAGCAGTCGACCCGCAGGCGCACGCTGGCCGGCAAGCACGACCCGGAAGTCGACGAGCCGAACACCGCGGCGACGATCTGGCTGCAGCGCGCGATGCCGGACCCGACGCCGCCGTCCAAGCGGCTGACGAACCGGTTCGCGCACAAGCTGACCTACGAGTCGCACCGGCACCACGTCGACTGGGCGCTGATGCTCGGCGTCCTCCGCGCGCGCGGCTACCGCGGTTCGGCGCCGGCGACGAAGGCCGGCCTCGACCGCCTTGCCCGGAACCTCGTCCGCCTCGGCGCCCGCCGCAACGAGTGGTCGGCGGTGCTCGCGCTCGAGGGCCGGACCGCGTTCGCCGACCGCACCATCGCGCTCGCCCGCTACCACCGCGCCGTCGGCCTCCGGGCCCTCGTCCGCGGACTCGAGTGGGCGAAGCCGATGCTCGTGAAGCGGACGCTGCGCGACAAGCGGGTGTCCGTCTACGGCGGTGGTCGCAGCGACCTGTTCAACGACCGGATCGACGTCCGCGTCGTCGTCATGATTCGCTATCTCGCGGAGGCCCACGACCAGGTGACGGTGTCGTGCCTGAAGAGCGGCCACCGGCTCTTCGCCCGCCCCGGCGTCGTCTCGGCGCACGTCTACGGGCTCGCGGTCGACATCGCCGCGCTCGGCGGCCAGAGCATCATCGGCCACCAGCAGCCGGGCTCCGTCACCGAGAAGGCCGTGCGCAACATCCTGCTGCTCCCGGCCGAGGTGCGGCCTGTCCAGGTGATCTCACTGCTCGGCCTGGGCGGCCCGTCGTTCCCGCTGGCAAACCACGACGACCACATCCACGTCGGCTTTTAGACCACTTGAAACAGGTAACCCTCAGACGGGAGAACGGCGAGATCGTCGTCGACGAGTGCGTCCTCGCCGACTCGCCGGTCCCCCGGATGAAGGGCCTGCTCGGACGCAGCGAGCTGAGGCCGGGTGAGGGCCTGCTTCTCCGCCCGGCCTCGTCGATCCACACCTTCTTCATGCGCTTCCCGATCGACGCGGTCTTCCTCGACGGGGGACTGCGCGTGCTTCGGATCTCTGACGAGCTCCGCCCCTGGCGCGCCGCCTCCAGGCGCGGCGCCCACGCTGTCCTCGAGCTCGCCGCGGGGGAATCCGCCCGCCGCGGGCTCGAGGTCGGCGATCAGCTTCGCGCGTAGCCGCCCTGCATCCGGCTCGCGGCGATTTGACTGGCTTCGCGGATTTCAGTAGCTTGGCTGAGGGCTAGTAGCCACTAACTTTCCTGCCGCACGGAGGAATCGAGTTGTCAGAGAACGGACACCGCGACGGCGCGGTCGTCACCGCGCATGAGATCACCCGCCGCTACGGAGAAGGCGACGCCGCCGTGGACGCGCTTCGCGGCGTCTCGCTCGACGTCGAGCAGGGCAAGCTGACGGCCGTCATGGGCCCGTCGGGCTCGGGCAAGTCGACGCTGATGCACATCCTCGCTGCCCTCGACCGGCCGACCTCCGGCTACGTGACGATCGCGGGCACCCGACTCGGTCAGCTGAGCGACAAAGACATCACGAAGGTGCGGCGGCAGCACATCGGCTTCGTCTTCCAGTTCTTCAACTTGCTCCCGATGCTGACGGCCGAGGAGAACATCGAGCTCCCGCTCTCCCTCGCCGGCCAGAAGCCCGACAACGGCTTCTTCCAGGACCTCGTCAAGCGCGTCGGCCTCGCCGACCGGCTGACGCACCGGCCGTCGGAGCTTTCGGGCGGACAGCAGCAGCGCGTTGCGATCGCGCGTGCTCTCGTCTCCCGACCGACGGTCGTCTTCGCGGACGAGCCGACCGGGAACCTCGATTCGAAGACCGGCGGCGAGATCCTCGAGCTGCTCAACGAGTCCGTCGCGAACTACGGCCAGACGATGGTCATCGTCACGCACGAGGCGCGTGCAGCCGCTGCCGCCGATCGGATCCTCTTCCTCGCCGACGGCCGGATCGTCAAGGACCTCGGCCGAGCCGATGAGGACACGATCATCGAGACGATCCGCGACGTCACGCTGACGTGATCCGAGTCGCGCTCAGGGGCCTCGCAGGACGGAAGTTCCGCGCGGCGCTGACGGCGCTCGCGGTCGTGCTCGGCGTGGCGATGGTCAGCGGGACGTTCGTCCTCACGGACACGATCGACAAGGCGTTCGACGTGATTTTCAGCGAGTCGTACGCGAACACCGACGCGGCGATCAGCGGCAAGGCGCCGGACATCACCTTCGAGGGATCCACCGCCACCCCGCCGTCGGTGCCGGCGAGCCTGCTCGAGCGAGTGCGGCAGGTCGACGGCGTCGAGGCCGCGACCGGGAGCGTGCTCGACGAGACCGCGACGAAGATCCTCAAGCCGAACGGCAAGGCGATCAACACGAACGGCGCACCCTCGTTCGGCTTCGGGATCGACCCGAAGGAGTCGCAGTTCAACCCGCTGAGGCTCGTCGACGGAACCTGGCCAAAGAATCCGAACGAGGTCGTGCTGGACGCCGGCACTGCGGACAAGCAGGGCTACGGCGTCGGCGACACCGTCAAGATCGCGACGCTGAAGCCGGTCCGCAGCTTCCGCGTCTCTGGCGTGGCGCAGTACGGCAGCGTCAGCTCGCTCGGCACCGCGACCTTCGCGGTCTTCACGATCCCGGCGGCGCAGGAGCTCCTCGACCGCAAGGGCCAGTTCGACGCGATCTCCGTCGCGGCGGAGGACGGCACGACTCCCGAGCGTCTGGTGGAGGAGATCAAGCCGGTCCTTCCGCCGACCGCGCAGGTGCGCACCGGCGTCGAGCAGGCGAAGGAGGATTCCAAGGACATCGCGTCGTTCACGAGCTTCATCCGCTACTTCCTGCTCGCATTCGGCGCCGTCGCGCTCTTCGTCGGCGCCTTTGTCATCTTCAACACGATGTCGATCACGGTCGCGCAGCGGACGCGCGAGCTCGCGACGGTGCGGACGATCGGCGCCTCCCGAGTGCAGATCTGGCTCGCCGTCCTGTTCGAGGCACTGGTGATCGGCGTGATCGCGTCCTTCGTCGGCTTCTTCCTCGGGATCGGGCTTGCGTTCGGGCTCGACTGGTTCTTCGGCGTGCTCAACCTCGACCTGCCTTCGACGTCGATGGTCGTCGCGCCGCGAACGGTGATCCTCGCGTTCGTCGTCGGGATCGTCGTGACGGTTCTGGCTGCCGTGGTGCCTTCGTTCCGCGCGACCAGGATCTCGCCGATCCTCGCCGTTCGGGAGGGAGCTGAGCTCCCGCGCGGCCGCTTCTCCCGCTTCACGCCGTACATCGCGCTCGTACTGATTGCGATCGCGCTCCTCCTGCTCGGCCGCGGTGCGTTCACCCACGAGCTCGCGATTGGATCGCGCCTGATCTCGATCGCCTTCGGCGTGCTGCTGCTCTTCGTCGGCGTAGCGATGATCTCGTCGAAGCTCGTCCGGCCGCTGGCGGCGGTCGTCGGGCTGCCCGGCGAGAAGCTCGCGGGCATCTCCGGCTACCTCGCTCGGCGAAACACGCTTCGCAATCCCGGGCGGACGGCCGCGACGGCCGCCGCGCTGATGATCGGCCTGGCGCTGGTCACGTTCGTCGCGGTGCTCTCGAACGGCATGAAGGCGTCAAATCGAGGCGCGATCGAGGATCAGATCAAGGCGGACTACATCGTCACGTCGCAAGACGGCTTCACCCCCTTTGTCGCCGGGGCCGGAGACGCCGCGGCGAAGGCGCCGGACGCCGAGCTCGCCACCAGCGTCCGGGCGGAGATCGGCAAAGTCGCCGGCATCGGCAAGTACGTGACGGGGATCGAGCCCGACAAGATCGCGTCCGCCTACAACTTCGACTGGGCCGACGGCTCCGACGACGTGCTCTCGCAGCTGGGGACGAACGGAGCGATCGTCGACGCCGACTTTGCGAAGGACCACCACCTGGCGATCGGCGATCCCTTCAGCCTGCTCTCCGGCTCGGGCCGCAGCGACACCTTGATGGTCAAAGCGACGTACGACCCGCCGCCCTTCTTCCAGCTGCTCGGCTCCGTCAGCATCCCGAAGGCGACGTTCGACAAGCTCTACGACCGGCCGCGCAACCAGTTCACGTTCATCAACGTCCCCGGCGAGCCCGACGCCGCGTCGGAGAAGCCGATCGAGCAGGCGCTGGCGAGCTTCCCCGACGCGAAGGTGCAGACGCGGGAGGCGTGGATCACGGAGCAGGACGAGCAGTTCAACCAGTTCCTGACCATGCTCTACGTCCTGCTCGCGCTCTCCGTGATCATCAGCATCTTCGGGATGATCAACACGCTCGCCCTCGCCGTCTTCGAGCGCACGCGTGAGCTCGGGATGCTCCGAGCCGTCGGCATGACGCGCTGGCAGGCAAGAACGATGATCGGATCGGAGAGTGTGATCACCGCCCTGATCGGCGCCGCCATCGGCTTGCCGCTCGGGATCTTCCTCGCCGCGCTCGTCACGCGGGCGCTCGAGCAGTACGAGGTGCGCTACGAGGTCCCACTCGTGTCGCTGATCCTGTTCGCGATCGTCGCGATCGTGGTCGGCCTCGTTGCGGCGATCATGCCTGCACGCCGCGCCGCCCGCCTCAACGTCCTGCAGGCTCTCCAATACGAATAAAGCGCGCGGGAACCCCTCGTTCCCCCGCGAGTCCTTGCGAACGCCGCTCTGGTCTCTGCGTCAGCGGAGCCGCCCCTTGGCGTACTCGTCCAGCCAGTAGTTTCGGCTCATGCAGTGGGCCATCTCGGGCGGTGCGGGCTTCCTCGGGCTGCATCTTGCGCGCCGGCTGCTCGCCGAGGGGCACGCGGTTCGGTCGCTCGACCTCGTCCCGCTACACGAGCCCAGCCTCGACGTCGAGGAGCTCCGCGGCGACATCCGCGACGAGGCCGCCGCGCGGCAGCTGGTCGACGGCGCGCGGATCCTCGTCCACGCCGCCGCCGCACTCCCGATCCGGGGCTCGCGCCGCGAGATCCGCTCGGTCAACGTGGACGGAACGCTGACGCTCCTCGCCGCGGCGGCGGAGGCCGGCGTCAGGCGCGTCGTCCTCGTCTCCTCGACCGCCGTCTACGGC
>Ga0126314_10001903_pt1 | contig 10270 bp, 10 predicted proteins | sample Plot105B_FD_92535 | JGI IMG/M metagenome (GOLD analysis project Ga0126314, IMG submission 92535) | Serpentine soil microbial communities from UC McLaughlin Reserve, CA, USA - Plot105B | ecosystem: Environmental > Terrestrial > Soil > Grasslands | place: USA: UC McLaughlin Reserve, Lake County... | reverse complement strand
CGCGCCCTGCGCGTGCAGCGCCACTCGCCGCGCTCAGCTCGATCGGGATCTGGGGCGGCTTTGGCGGCCAGCAACGACGTCGGCCAGGACGGCGGCAGTCCCAGCGGCGTCGCTCGGCCCTGCGTGCGGCGCCACTTGTTGCGCTCAGGTCGATCTGGATCTGGGGTGGCTTTGGCAGCCAGCAACGACGTCGACCAGGAGCGCGGGAGTCCCCGTGGCGTTGCTCGGGGCCCGCGCGTGCAGCGCCATCCGTCGCGCTAGCTCGATCGGGATCTAGAGCGCGGCTGTGGCAGCCAGCAACGACGTCGGCCTGGACGGCGGCAGTCCCACCGGCGTTGCTCGGCCCCTGCGTGCGGCGCCACTCGTCGCGCTCAGCTCGATCGGGATCTGGGGCGGCTTTGGCAGCCAGCAACGACGTCGGCCAGGAGGGCCGCAGTGTCGACCGCGTCGTTGAAGACCTGCGCGTGCGTGACCCGCATCGGGGTCCTGCCGGCGCGAATGTGGGCGTGGTCCCGCTGGCGGTCTTTCGTCTGCTGGGCGGCTGTGCGGTGGAAGTCGCCGCCGTCCGTTTCGACGACGAGTCCGAGGTCCGGCCAGTAGAAGTCAACGCGGTGCTTGCCGAGGCGCTGTTGGGTCTTAGGGAGCGGGAGGCCTGCGCGCTGGAGCAGGCGGAGGAATTCGCGCTCCAGTTCGGACTGCGTGACGCGGAATGTCGCCCGGTCGATCACGGTCCTCAGCGCCGCTCCTGGTCTGCCGGCCTTGGTTGCTGCTGTTCGCAACGTCTTCAGGCTGATGAGCCGGCGCAGGTCGGCTTCGCCGATCGCTTGCTCGAGGTCGTTGCGGCTCCATTTGCTTGCCACGTCGATCAGCGTCTGGGCGGGCGTGGTGACTGGGATGCCTTTTTGGGTCGCGGTTTTCAGTGTGGTTCGTCGGTGCACTTCGAGGCCGTCGCGGGAACGGCTGTCACCTAGGACCGAGACATGTATGCGGTCCGTCGGCGCTGTCGTCAGCTGCCACAGGGCGGCGGCGCTGTCGTGGCTCAATGCGGCTGTGTCGCCGCAGGCGAGGACGGCGGCCATCCACTTGCCTTCGTGCGTCAGCTCGAGTTGCCCGACTGCGTAGACGCTCCGGTAGATCCGGCGAAGGCTCCCGCGCGCGAGTCGGTGCCGAATGGCGTCGTCGGTGAAGGCAAGTCCGAGCAGTTGGCCTCGTGTGATTACGCCATGCTGCTCGCGGACGAGCGCCGAGGCGTTTGGTTGGTGAGTTTTGGGTGTTATGACGCCGAAAAGTCCCCAACGGGGCCCGGTTCGCCCCCCGCCGCGGCCGGCCACGCGGCCGATCCGCGGCCACCCGCCCGGCGCGGCCCGTGGCCGATCCGCGCCCGCGCCGGGCGCGGAACGTGGCCGATCCGCGGCCACCCGCGCCGGGCCCGGGCCGCGGCCGATCCACGCCCACCCGCCGATCCGCGGGGCCGCCGCCGATCCGCGCCCGCGCGGGGCCCGGGCACGCGGCCGATCCGCGGCCACCCGCCCGGCGCGGGCCGCCGCCGATCCGCGGCCACCCGACCGATCCGCGGCCCGCGGGCGATCCGCAGCCACCCGGCCAATCCGCGGGGCCGCCGCCGTTCCGCGCCCGCGCCGGGGGCGGAACGCGGCCGATCCGCGGCCACCCGCGCCGGCCCCGTGGCCGATCCGCGCCCGCGCCCGGGACTAGGCTCACGCGCGATGAAGGACCTGATCAAGCAGGCGCTTGCTGAGGACATCGGCAAGGGGGATGCGACTTCGAAGGTCACCGTTCCGCGGGATGCCGCGGCGCGGGCGCGCATCGATCAGAAGGAGCCCGGGGTCGTCGCCGGGCTCGAGGTTGCCGAGGCTGTCTTTCGCGAGGTTGACAACTCGCTTCGGTTCATGGCGCTCACCAGCGAGGGGACCTGGAGCGATCACGGTCCCGTCTGTGCCGTCGAGGGCAATGCCCGCTCGATCCTCGCCGCCGAGCGCGTCGCCCTGAACTTCCTCGGGCGCCTGTCGGGCGTCGCCACGCTCACGGCGCGCTACGTCCAGGCCGTCAACGGCACCAACGTGCGCATCCTCGACACGCGCAAGACCACGCCGCTGCTGCGGGAACTCGAGAAGAAGGCGGTGCTCGTGGGCGGGGGCTTCAACCACCGCTTCGGCCTGGACGACGCGATCCTCATCAAGGAGAACCACTCGAAGATGGCCGGCGGTGTAGGCACGGCGACCGCCCTCGCGATCGAGAAGGCCCCGAAAGGCATGATGATCGTCGTCGAGTGCGCCACGCTCGACGAAGTCGACGAAGCGCTCGACGCTGGAGCGACGCACCTCCTGGCCGACAACATGAGCGACGACGACCTGCGGGAAACGGTTGAACGGAGCGCCACGAGAGCAACCGTCGAAGCAAGCGGTGGAGTGAGCCTCGACACGGTCAAGCAGATAGCCGAAACGGGCGTCGACTACATCAGCGTGGGAGCTCTGACGCACTCCGCGCGAGCGCTCGACCTGAGCCTGCTCCTCTACACTTAGGCGCAGCCCGCAAGGGCTTCATTCCGGCCATCCACGCGCACGCGGTATGCCGGAACATATGAGTCGAAAGGCGGCCGGCCACGCATGCAGCCACTTCTGCAACTCGAAGATCTTCCCGCGCTCAAGCGCGAAGTTCGCGCGCTCGCGGAGGAGAAGAACGCGGTCATCCTGGCCCACAACTACCAGGTGCCGGAGATCCAGGACGTCGCCAATTTCACCGGCGACAGCCTCGGCCTGAGCCGCCAAGCGGCTGCCACAGACGCGGACGCGATCGTCTTCTGTGGCGTGCACTTCATGGCAGAGACGGCAGCGATCCTGAGCCCGAACACGCCGGTCTACATCCCCGACGTCGACGCTGGCTGCAGTCTGGCCGACAGCATCACGGCAGAACAGCTGCGCGAGTGGAAGGCGGAGCACCATCGCGCGATCGTCGTGATGTACGTGAACACAACCGCCGAGGTCAAGGCCGAGACCGACTACTGCGTAACAAGCTCCAACGCCGTCGAAGTCGTCAAGCACATTTACAAGACCCACGGCGAGGACACCGAGATCCTGTTCGGCCCGGACATGTTCCTCGGGTCCTACGTCGAGCGCATGACCGGCAAGCGCATGCGCGTCTGGATGGGCGAGTGCCATGTCCACGCCGGCATCCGGCCGATGGACATCCAGCGCACCTTCGAGCAGTACCCCGGCGCGGACCTGCTGATCCACCCGGAGTGCGGCTGCTCGACCTCGGTCATGGAGTACGCAGCGTGCGGCGACATCGACGCGGAGAACACCTACATGCTGTCGACCGGCGGCATGATCAAGCACGTCGATGCATCGCCGAAGGACGAGTTCATCGTCGCCACGGAGACGGGGATGCTCTACCCGCTCGAGCGTGCGCATCCCGACAAGAGCTTTGTCGCCGCCAACGAGCAGGCGGTCTGCCAGTACATGAAGATGATCACGCTGCCGAAGCTGCGCGACTGCCTGCGCGACATGCGCACGGACCAGCGCGTCACGGTCGACCCCCAGATCGCGAAGCGGGCGCTCGTGCCGATCGAGCGCATGATCGCGATCAACCCGTAGCCCGCGCGGCGCGGGTCGTACCCTCGGCCGCCGTGGAGCTGCGGCGGCTCTTTCCCGATCAGGCGACGGTCTCAGTCGACGAGGCTGCCAGCGGCCTCGGCTTCGGGGAGCGCGCCCCGGCCGAACGGCCATACATCGCCGTGAACATGGTGAGCTCGGCCGACGGCAAGGCGACGCTCGCCGGCAAGACTGCTCCGATGAGCGCCCCCGCCGACCGGGAGCTCTTCCACCACCTGCGCACCCAGGCCGACGGGATTCTCGTCGGCGCGGAGACCGTGCGCGTCGAGCGCTACGGCCCGGTCACAAAAACACCGCAGTTGCAGGCGAAACGCGAGCGTGCGGGCGTGCGTCGGCACGCGCTCGCGGTGATCGCAACGAGGAGCGGCGTGCTGCCCGATGACATCTCCCTCTTCACTACGGCGCCCGAGTCGGTCCGGCTGATCTCCGACGTCGCTGCAGGCCTCGCGGACCTCCGCCGGGAGGGAATTCGCTCCCTTCTCTGTGAGGGCGGGCCGACGCTGAACGCCACCCTCTTCGGCGACTACCTCGTGGATGAGCTGTTCTTGACGATCGCTCCGACCGTCGCCGGATCGGGCGAAGCCCTCACGATCGTCGAGGGTCTGCCGCTCCCGGCGACCGTCGAACTGGAGCTGTTGACGGTCCACGAGGCAGGCGGCGATCTGTTCATGCGCTATCGCGTTTCGTAATGCGGTGAGCGGATAACGCAGTCGTATGGACCCGATTCGAACCGCAATCAAGTACTCGCTCGTCCCGCTCCGCACGCTCGTCGCAATCGGCGACGCCTTCGTGGGCGAGGACGAGCCCCAGTCGATGCAGCCCGAGGCCGATCAGGCGCAGGCAACGCGGACGCAGAAGCGCGCGCGGCCGCGGAAGGCGCAGAGGCGGACGTCCGCGCGCAAGCCCGCCGACGCCCAGGCGTCGCAGGCGCCGAAGGAGCTCGACGATGTCGCGCTCGCACGCAAGGTCGAGAGCGTGATCTTCCGCAGCGACGCCGTACCGAAGGGCAAGATCGACGTCAACGCGGCCGACGGGGTCGTCTGGCTGCGTGGCGAGGCGAAGACTCCCGAGATGATCAAGGAGCTCGAACGGCAGGCCGCAGCGATCCCCGAGGTCAAGCGCGTCGAGAACCTGCTCCATCTGCCGAAGACGCCGGCACCGAGCCGTACCGACACCCCGCCGAGCCAGCGCAAGACCCAGCGCACGACGCAGGATCCCGCCGCGCAGAAGGTCGAGACGGGGGTCACGAACGAGCGCCGCACCACGCACGGCGAGCCACTGCCCACGGAACTCGCCCGCGAAGGCGAGGGGCGCCAGCCGGCGCCGTTGGGCGCCAACGGCGAGGGCGAGGGCGAGGGGCGCGAGCCGGCCTCGCTCGGCGCCAACGGCGGGGACAGCTCGTAGGCCACACGTTTGCAGGAAAAATTGCGGCCGGGAGGAGTTCGTCCGCTAACAAGTAGGCCATGGCGATCTCGGACGCCAAGGTCGCAGCGCAGCGCGCGCTGACGAAGAAAGCTGCTCGACCGACGGGCACGGGAACCCCCGTGCCCGTCGTCGGCTTCGAGGAGGTTTCGAAGGTCTACGACGGTGGCCACGTCGGTCTCGAACGCGTGTCGATGCGGATCGGGCGCGGCGAATTCGTCTTCCTGGTCGGCCCGACGGGCTGCGGCAAGTCCACCTGCATCCGACTGCTGATGAAGGAGCTCGAGCCGACGTCGGGCGTGGTGAGCGTGGCGGGCCGCGACCTGTCGAAGGTCACGCAGAAGCGGCTGCCGTACCTGCGCCGCAACATCGGCGTGATCTTTCAGGACTTCAAGCTCCTGCCGAACCGCACGGTCTACGCCAACGTCGCGTATGCGCTCGAGGTGATCGGCGAGAGCCGCGAGTCGATCCGTCGCAAGGTTCCCGACATCCTCCGCCTGGTCGGACTCTCGACGAAGCTCCACAACTACCCGGACGAGCTGTCCGGCGGCGAGCAGCAGCGGGTCTCGATCGCGCGCGCGTTCGTGAACCACCCGCCGCTGCTCCTGGCCGACGAGCCCACCGGCAACCTCGACCCCGAGACCTCCATCGGGATCATCCAGCTGATCTACCGAATCAACCGGACCGGCACGACTGTCGTCGTGGCCACCCACGACCGCGAGATGGTCGACAAGATGCGCCGCCGCGTGATCGAGCTGAACGAGGGGCGGATCATCCGCGACCAGGTCGCCGGCATGTACCAATACGACGAGTCGACCAGCGAGTTCGCGGTGCGCCTGCGCGGCGAGCTCGGGATCGGGCCCGAGGGCCACCCGAACTGATGCGGGTCGCGTTCTTCCTGAAGGAGGCGCTTCGCTCGCTCTCCCGCAACGCGGCGCCGAGCCTGGCGGCCGTGCTGACCGTGCTGATGACCGCGCTGGTGCTGGGGGTGTTCATCCCGATCGTTCAGGCCACGACCGGCACGGCCAACTCGATCCGCGGCAAGGTCGTAGTCGACATCTACGCCAAGGACACGGCGACCCTGAAGCAGCTTCACGAGCTGCGCGACGCGCTGGCGACCACCCCGAACGTCAAGAAGATCCAGTTCATCACCAAGGACCAGGCACTCGCGAGCGAGCGAAAGAAGCACCCGGACGCCTACGCGCTGCTCGGTTCGAACCCGCTCCCCAACCTGTTCCGGGTGACGCCGAAGGACCCCGACAAGATCGACGCGATCGTCGACCGACTGGCGCCGGTCGACCCCGCGATCGGGAAGCGCAAGCCGCAGCTCGCCGCGATCGACGAGGTCCGCAACCGCCGCGACGAGACCGACAAGATCCTGTCGGCAACGGGGCTCGTGAAGCTGCTGACGGCCGGGCTGACGGTGCTGCTCGTGCTCACGTCGATCGCGCTCGTGGCGAACACCATCCGCCTGTCGATCTTCTCGCGCCGGCGCGAGGTCGAGGTGATGAAGCTGGTCGGCGCCACCAACTGGTTCATTCGCTGGCCGTTCGTGATCGAGGGCGTGCTCGTCGGCCTGATGGGTGGCGTGCTGGCGGGGCTCTGCCTCGTGATCGCCAAGGCCACCCTCGTCGATCCGCTCGCGGACCGCTTCGCGCTGCTCGCGGCGTCGAAGATGATCGACTTCCGGATGCTGATCGGCCTCCTGATGCTCTCGTGCGTGGCCGTCTCGGCGATCGGCAGCGGCCTCACGCTGCGCCGCTTCCTTAGGGTCTGAAAGATGCCCCTGCTTTCATCAACTGGGTGCGCGGCGGCATCCTCGTACTCGGTTTTCTGCTCGTTCTGACGGGTGGCATCTGGCTGGGCGGACATCCGGAGGCGCTGCCTGGCGCCGTGCGCGATGCGCTGGTCGAGGAAGGGCCGGCGGTCCGCGCCGACCTCATCGATACCATCCAGAGCCACTACTACAAGCCGGTGTCGAAGGCGAAGCTCGAGGAAGAGTCGCTGCGTGGGATGGTGGCGTCGCTGAAGGACCCGTACTCGCGCTACTTCAGCCCGGCGGAGGCGAAGAGCTTCAACGAGGACATCTCTGGCAAGTTCGAGGGCGTCGGCATGTCGGTGCACCCCGTGAAGGAGGGGCTGGTAATCACCGATACGTTCCCCGGCGCCCCCGCGCGCAAAGCCGGGATGCGAGCCGGCGACATCATCACGGCGGTCAACGGCGAGTCGATCGCAGGGCAGGGCATCAACATCTCGACCGACGAGATCAAGGGACCGCCGGGCACGTTCGTGAACCTGACCGTCAAGCGCGGCGCCAAGACGCTGCGCTTCCACGTCCAGCGGGCGAAGATCACCGTGCCCGAGGTGAAGGGCCGGATGGTCACCCGCAACGGGCAGAAGTTCGCCGTCGTCAGCCTGGCGAGCTTCTCGAGCGGCGTGCATGGCAGGCTGCGCGCGGAGATCGACAAGCTGATCAAGGCGGGAGCCAGCGGGATCGTGCTCGACCTGCGCGGCAACCCCGGCGGGCTGCTGCGCGAGGGCGTGCTCGTCTCGAGCATCTTCATCGAAAAGGGGACGATCGTGACGACGCGCGGCCGCGCGGAGCCGACGCACGTCTACAAGGCCGAGGGTGATGCGATCGGCTCCAAGGTCCCGGTTGTGGTGCTGGTCGACCGCGGCAGTGCCTCGGCATCGGAGATCACCACCGGAGCGCTCCGCGACCGCGGGCGCGCGACCGTCGTCGGGACGCGAACGTTCGGCAAGGGCGTCTTCCAGGAGATCGAGTCGCTGAAGAACGGCGGTGCGCTCGACCTGACGGTCGGCCGCTACTACCTGCCCGACGGTGAGCCGCTGCCGGAGAACGGCATCAAGGCGCAGGTGCACGCGAGCGACAACCCGAAGACCGACCGCAAGGACGAGGCCCTGCCGGTTGCCCTGAGAGTGCTGCAGCGCTCCCTCCAGTGAGCCGCCGGCCGCGGGGCCCGCTCGACCCGGTCGTCTGCGTGTTGAGCAAGCGCGGCCGGCTTGTGGTGGCCGAGCCGCTGTTCAACTCCGGCGACCGCATCTCGCTGCCCGGCCGGGCCCAGGGCGAGGCACGCGTCGGCGACATCGTGCTGGTCGGCGGCGGCAAGCGCGGCGCGCGGGTCGTCCGACGGATCGGGCGGCCGAACGTGGCACGCGACGTGCTCGAGGCCTTGATGCTCGACCAGGGCCTGCGCCGCAGCTTCCCGAGGCGCGTCGAGGAAGAAGCCTCCGAAGTCGTAACAAACGGGATCAGAGCACCTTCGTTACAAGACGGCGGCCGGCGCGATCTGCGCGAGCTGCCGACCTTCACGATCGACCCGATCGACGCCCGCGACTTCGACGACGCGATCTCAGCCGAGGACCTCGGAGGCGGCCGCGCCCGCGTCTGGGTCCACATCGCCGACGTCACGGCGTTCGTGCGCGCTGACGGCGTACTCGAGCTCGAGGCGTTCCGCCGTGGCACGAGCGTCTACGTGCCCGGGGCGGTCGAGCCGATGCTGCCGCAGGCGCTGTCGAACGACGCCTGCTCGCTGCGGCCGCACGTCGACCGCCTCGCCGTGACGGTTGAGATGGAGCTCCACGGGTCGGACGTGCGCTCGGTCGCCTTCCACCGCTCAGTGATACGCAGCGACGCTCGCCTGAACTACGACCAGATCGACGATGTCTTCGCGGGCCGCGAACGCGCCGAGGATCCCTGGGCGACGCCGCTCGCCGTGGCGCGCGCAGTCGCTGCCACGCTGCACGACGCGCGCCGGGCACGCGGCTCAGCGCTCGAAGTCGAATCGAGCGAGCCGTCATTCGAGTTCGACGAGCGCGGCGACGCGATAGCCGTCCACCACGACGAGCAGACCGAGGCGCACCGGCTGATCGAGCACTTGATGATCCTCGCCAACGAGCAGGTGGCCGAGTTCCTCGCCGAGCGCAAGGTGCCCACGCTCTATCGCGTGCACGAGCGACCCGACCCGCGCTCGGTCGAGGCGCTGGTGGCCAAGCTCGAGTCGCTCGACGTACCGACGCCGCCGATCCCCGAGACCATGACGCCACAGCAGGCCGCCGACGCCGTGGGCGAGATCAGCCGCGTCGTCGCCGCCTACGTGCGAAACGCCGGCCGGGGCGCGTCGATCTTCCCGGCGCTCGTCCTGCGCGCGCTCAAGAAGGCCTACTACTCGCCCGAAAACCTTGGCCACGCCGGGCTCGCCAGCCCGCGCTACTGCCACTTCACGTCGCCGATCCGGCGTTATCCGGACATCGTCGTGCACCGCGGGCTGCTGGCAGCTCTGGGAGTGGACAACGCCCGCCCGCATGCCGCCGAGATGGAAGAGGCGGGTGCGGCGGCGTCGGCCGCCGAGCGGCGCGCGCTGGACGTCGAGCGCTCGGCGCTGGACGTCTGCTTCGCGTTCCTGCTCGAGCGCCGCCTGCGTGAGGACTACGACCAGGAGTTTGCGGGCGAGATCACCGGCGTTATCGGCGCCGGCGCGTTCGTGCGCTTCGGCGAGGAAGGCTTCGAGGGCTTCCTGCCGCGGCGCCGGATCCGTGGTGACCGCTGGCGCCTGAACGAGGCCGAGACCGCGCTCATGGGCGAGCACACCGGGCGCGCGATGCGGCCGGGCGACCCGATCCAGGTTCAGGTCGACCGGGTCGACGCGCCGCGCGGTCGAGTAGACCTATACATGGTCACCGATGGCTGACATCGCGCGGAACAGGCAGGCCTCGTACAAGTACAACTTCCTCGAGAAGTGGGAAGCGGGCATGCAGCTGCAGGGGTCCGAGGTCAAGTCCCTGCGCAACGGAGGCGCCCAATTGAAGGACGCCTTCGCAACTGTGACGGGCGGTGAGGTTTGGTTGCACAACATGCATATCGCTCCGTACGCCCCGGCCTCGCGCGAGAACCACGATCCCGACCGCTCGCGCAAGCTGCTGCTCCACAAGGGTGAGATCGAGCGCCTGATCGGCCGGACCGCCGAGAAGGGCCTCACGCTGATTCCGACGCGCCTCTACTGGAAGAACGGTCGCGCCAAGGTGGAGATCGCGCTCGCGCGCGGCAAGAACGTGCAGGACAAGCGGCGCTACCTGAAGGAGAAGGACGCGCGCCGGGAGATCCAGCAGGCGCTCCAGGAACGCTGATGCGGCGCGCGCTCGCGCTCGGCGTTGCGGCTCTGCTCGCAGCCGCGGCTCCGGCGGTTGCACAGCAGGCG
>Ga0126314_10001902_pt1 | contig 10271 bp, 9 predicted proteins | sample Plot105B_FD_92535 | JGI IMG/M metagenome (GOLD analysis project Ga0126314, IMG submission 92535) | Serpentine soil microbial communities from UC McLaughlin Reserve, CA, USA - Plot105B | ecosystem: Environmental > Terrestrial > Soil > Grasslands | place: USA: UC McLaughlin Reserve, Lake County... | reverse complement strand
GTCGCACGAGCTGGCCGAGCGCTTCGGCGTCGCCATGCCGGTGCACGAGGAGATCTACCGGATCGTCACCGGTCAGTCCGACGCCATGGACGCCTATCGCGGGCTGCGCACCGTGCAGCCCGGCCACGAGCAGGACCCGGGTTGAGCACCCCCGATGGCCGACGCTCCCGCGACTGCAACGTTCGCTCGCTCGAAGACTCGCTCGGCTCACACAACTGCATCGTTGGCTCGCTCGGCTGAGATCGCCACGCTGGAGGAGATCCAACGGCGCGTGCTGTGGCTGGCCGTGCGGATGGTCGACCACGCCAACCGCGAGCGACCGCCGGGCGAGATCAAAGTCGGCGGCCACCAGGCGTCGTCGGCCTCGATGGTCGGGATCATGACGGCGCTGTGGTTCGGGCACCTCGGCCGGGCCGACAAGGTGGCCGTCAAGCCGCATGCCTCGCCCGTCTACCACGCCATCAAGTACCTCACGGGCGAGCTCGACCGTTCCTACCTGTCGCGGTTGCGCCAGCTCGGCGGCCTGCAGGCCTACCCCAGCCGCACCAAGGACCCCGACGTCTTCGACTTCTCCACCGGCTCGGTCGGGCTCGGCGTCGTCGCCCCGCTGTTCGCCGCCGCCACCCGCCGCTACCTCGATGCCCACTTCGGCCACGACGAGGTCGACGGTCCCCCCGCCCGCTTCATCGCCCTCGCCGGTGATGCCGAGCTCGACGAGGGCAACGTGTGGGAGGCCATCACCGAGCCGGCGCTGCAGGGCCTCGGCAACGTGATGCTCGTGGTCGACACCAACCGCCAGAGCCTCGACCGCGTCGTCCCCGACCAGAAGATCAAGAAGCTGATGGAGTTCTTCGACGGCGCGGGCTGGCACGTCGTCGAGGCCAAGTACGGATCGCTGCTGACCGCCGCTTTCGCCCGGTCGGGTGGCGCGGCGCTGCGAGCCCACATCGATGCGATGTCCAACGAGGAGTACCAGTCGCTGTTCGCCCACCGGGGCGTCGCGCTGCGCGACCGCTTCCTGGCCGGTGCCGATGACGATGTCCGCCGCCTCGTCGCCGAGGTCCCCGACGACGAGCTCGCCCCGCTCGTCCAGAACCTCGGCGGCCACGACCTCGGCGTGCTGCTCGACGCCTACCGCGCCTGCGACGAGGTGGCCGACCGACCAAGCGTCGTCTTCGCCTACACGGTGAAGGGCTGGGGCCTGCCGATCGCCGGCGACCCCCTGAACCACGCCGCCCTGCTGTCCGGTGAACAGGTCGATGCCCTGCGCGCCTCGCTCGGGCTGACGCCAGCGACCGAGTGGGACCGCTTGGACCCGTCGTCGGCGGCCGGGCTCGCGTGTGCCGTGACCGGCGGCGAGCTCAACAACGTCCCGGTGCCGCCACGGCCGGTGCTGCCGATCCCCGACGCCACGAACGTGCCGGCCGTCGGGTCGACGTCGACGCAGGAGTCGTTCGGCCGCGTGCTGACCCGCCTCGGTGACGTGGCCGGCGTCGCCGAGCGCATCGTCACCACGTCCCCGGACGTCAGCGTGTCGACGAACCTGGGTGGTTGGATCAACAAGGCGGGGGTGTTCGCTCCCGCCGAGGCCGTCGACTTCCTCGGTGAGGACCGCCTACTGCGATGGCGCCAGTCGCCCGCCGGCCAGCACATCGAGCTGGGCATCAGCGAGATGAACCTGTTCCTGCTCCTGCAGGCGCTCGGTCTCGGTCACGAGCTGCATGGCCGCCATGTCCTGCCGATCGGCACCGTGTACGACCCGTTCGTGTGCCGCGGCTTGGACGCCTTGATCTACGGGCTGTACTCGGGCGCCCGCTTCGTCGTCGTCGGCACCCCGGCCGGGATCACGCTGGCCCCGGAGGGAGGCGCCCACCAGTCGACGATCACGCCGTCGATCGGGCTGGAGCTCCCGGCGCTCACCTACGCCGAGCCGGCGTACGCCCGTGCCCTCGACTGGCTGCTGTGCGACGGCCTCGCCGCCCTCGCTCGTCCCGCCGGGGGCTCGCTGTACCTGCGGCTGTCGACCCGGCCGATCGAGCAGGCGCCGTTCAGCGCGGCCGCCGACCGCCTCGGCGCCGAGCGGCTGCGGGCCGACGTGCTCGCCGGCGGCTACCGGCTGCGCGAGGCGCACGGCCCGGCCGGCGTCGTGCTCGCCGCCTGCGGTGCCGTGCTGCCCGACGTGTTGGCCGCCGCCGGGGCCCTCGACGACGAGGGGCTCCCGGCGCTCGTGCTCGACCTCACGTCGCCGGACCGCCTGTACCGCGGTTGGCGCGACGAGCAGCGGGCTGCTGGACGCGGCGGTCGAATCGCGACCGACGGCCACCACCTGGCGACGTTGCTGGCGCCGGCCGAGCGGCGGCTGCCGATCGTGACCGTGCACGACGCCGCCTCGCACCACCTGGCCTGGCTCGGCGCGGTGTTCGGTGCACCGGTGGTGCCGGTCGGTGTCGACGAGTTCGGGCAGTCAGGCACCATCGCCGAGCTCTACGAGGTCCACGACCTGCTGCCCGAGCAGATCGTCAACGCCGCCCTCGTCGCCGTCAGCTCCCCTGGCCGCGGTTGAGGACCGCCATCCGGAACGGGATGTCGGTGTCCTCGTCGAGGTGGTAGCTGGCGCACACCCGGTGGTAACCGTCGGCGATCTGCAGGGCGATGTCGTCGTGCAGCTCGCCGCGCACGACCAGCACCGGCGACAGCGACTTGCCGGCGGCCACCTTGGCGACGTCGCCGGCGACGTGCTTGTTGTCGGCGGGAAGCAGCGGCAGGCGCGAGGCCCGCAAGAGGTCCTTGGCCTTGCCGTGCTGCACCGGCGCCTTCTGGAGCTCGGCGACGAGCCGCTCGACCACGTCCTTGCTCGTCAGCAACGAGAGGTAGGCGCCAGCTGCCGGGTAGTCATGAGCATCCGGATCGGTCTTCCACGACACCTTGGTCACCCGGGAGAGCCTCGCGCGTCCGGGCCTCGAGTCGTCCGCTCGCTCGGGGGCTCGCTCGGCTGACACCACTACAGTCCCCGGACGGTGGATCAGGACCTGGCGGCGTTCCTCGACGACCGCCTCGAGTGGCGGCGCCTGTTCTCCGAGGCCTGGGGCACGTTCCTCCTCGTCCTCGTCGCCGCCGGCGCACCGGTCGTCGGCGCGCTGCCGGCCGGGAGCGGGTTGAGCCTGCCGGTCAAGGTGATCGCGCCCGGTGTGATGGTGATGGCGATCATCTACTTCATGGGCACCGTGTCGGGCGCCCACCTCAACCCGTCGGTCACGTGGGCCTTCGCCCTGCGCGGTGACTTCCCGTGGAAGAGAGTGCCCGGGTACCTGCTCGCTCAGGCGCTGGGTGGATTCGCCGCCGCCGCCTTCCTCGCTGCGGTGTTCGGCGGCATCGTCAACGGGGCGACGCTGCCGGGCACCGATGTGTCCAACGTCCAGGCGTTCCTCACCGAGCTCGTCCTGACCCTCGGCCTCGTCAGCGTGATCCTCGGCACGGCGACGGGCGCCCGCAACATCGGGGCCAACGCAGCGCTCGCCGTCGGCGGCTACATCGGGATCGTGGCCGTATGGGGCGCGCCGATCTCCGGCGCGTCGATGAACCCGATGCGCTCCCTGGCGCCGGCCGCGCTGGCCGGCGAGCTGGCGACCTATTGGATCTACCTGCTGGCGCCGTTGCTCGGGGCGACGGTGGCCGTCGGCTTCGAGTTCATCCTGCGCGGCAAGGGCGGTGCCGGACGCGCCGCTGCCGAGGGCACGCTGAGTCCGAGCGACACGTCGGCGACCTGACCGCGCGCAGTCTGCTCCCCTACGCTCGGTCCATGACGGTCGATCAAGACGAGGACCTCGCCGGCCTGCAGCTCGCTGGGCGGGCGGTGGCCGAGGCCCGCGACGCCATGCTCGCCGCCGCCCAGCCGGGCGTGTCGACGGCCGAGCTCGACGCCGTCGGGCGTGAGGTGCTCGACCGTTACGGTGCCCGACCGGCGCCCCCGACGGTCGGCTTCCCGGCGGCGACGTGCGTGAGCGTGAACCACGAGGCGGCGCACGGGATCCCGTCGTCCGAGCGCATCCTCGACGACGGCGACCTCGTCAACGTCGACGTCTCCGCCGAGTTGCACGGCTACTGGGCCGACACCGGCGCCAGCGGACCGGTCGGTCGGGTGGCCCACGTCGGCCGCCGCCTCCTCGACGCCACCAAGCTCGCCAACCGGGACGCCCTCGCCGCGGCCCGCGCCGGGGAGCCGCTGCGCCACATCGGTCGGGCCGTCGAGCGCCGCGCCCACCGCCACGGGTTCAGCGTCATCCAGAACCTCAACGGCCACGGGACCGGGCGCAACCTGTGGGAGCAGCCGAGCGTGCCCGGCTACGAGGATCCTCGCGATCGGACCCGTCTCTGGGAGGGCTTGGTGTTGGCCATCGAGCCGTTCCTGTCGACCGGTGCCACGTGGGCGGACGAGGCCGGCGACGGCTGGACCCTGGTCACCCCCGGCCACCTGACGGCGCAGTTCGAGCACACCGTCGTCGTCACCGACGGCGCCCCCCTCGTCCTCACGGCCTGACCCGCTGCCCGTCCTCCGAGTGTTTCAGCGCATCGGAGTGTTTGCTCCAGGGCGTACCCGCGCCAAACACTCCGGTGCAGGGAGGCGCTCGGGCCGGGATCAACCGCGGTGAGGCCAGCTGACCGGCCCGGGGCGACGCAACGGAGCCGCCAGCGCGGCGAACTGGCAGAGGAACGGGCGGGTGTCACGGGGATCGATGATCTCCTCGACGCCGAACGCGCCGGCGGTGCGGAACGGCGACCTGATGGCGTTCATCTTCTCGTCGATCTCGGCCCGCAGCCTTGTCGGGTCCGCTGACGCCTCGAGCTCGGCGCGGTAGGCGGCTTCGATGCCGCCCTCCAGCGGCAGTGAGCCCCAGTCGCCCGAGGGCCACGCGGCCCGGAAGGCGATTCGCGTGTGGTCGGCGTGGGCCGCGCCGCCCACGCCGAAGACGCGCCGCAGGATGATCGAGCACCACGGCACCTGCGCCTGGTACACCGCGGCCAGCGCTCGGGCGCCGTGGCGGATCGTCGCCGCCCGCTCCGCCTCGACGCCGATGACGAAGCCGGGCTGGTCGACGAGGTGCACGACCGGCAGGTGGAACGTGTCGGCCAGCTCGACGAACGCCTCCATCTTCATCGACGAGTCGGCGGTCAGCCCGCCGCCGTAGAACATGGGGTCCGACGAGAGCACCGCGACCGGCCACCCGTCCAGGCGGGCCAGCCCGGTCACCGCCGAACGGCCCCACCCGGCGCCGATCTCGAACCACGAGTGGCGATCGACGACGGCCTCGATGATCGGGCGGATGGCGTAGCCGCGGCGGCGGTTGCGGGGGATGGCGCCGATCAGCCAGTCGTCACGGCGCTCGGGATCGTCGTCGGGCTCGGTGCGCTCGGCGAGCTCGTCGACCGACGACGGCAGGTACGACAGGAACTGGCGGGTCCGCTCGAACGCCTCGTGCTCCGACGCCACGACGTCGCTCACGGTCCCGTTGTGGCCGTGGATGTGGGCGCCGCCGAGGTCCTCCTTGGTCACCGTCTCGCCGAGGTGGGCGACGAGCGGGGGCCCGGCGACGAAGACCTGCGAGATGTCGCGCACCATCAGCGAGTAGTGGCTGGCGACGACTCGCGCCGCCCCGGGCCCGGCGACCGACCCGAGGGCCAAGGACACGACCGGCACCGTCGCCAGGTTGGCGACCACCCACTCCCACCCCGGGTTGGCCGGGATGTACGTGTAGCCGGACTCCTCGAGCGACTTGATCGAGCCGCCGCCGCCGGTGCCGTCGACGAGCCGGACGATCGGCAGGCGGTACTCGTTGGCGAGCTGCTCGGCCATCACCTGCTTCGCGGCGATCGACGCGTCCGACGCTCCGCCGCGCACCGTGAAGTCGTCGCCGCCGACGACGATCGGGCGGCCGTCGAGCAGAGCCCGGCCCATCACGAAGTTGGCCGGCTGGAAGCGGCGTGTGCCGTCGACCTGCAGCACCTGCTTGCCGGCGATGGCGCCGATCTCGTGGAACGAACCCGGATCGACGAGGGCCTCGATGCGCTCCCGGACGGTCAGCTTGCCGAAGTGGTGCTGGCGCTCCACCTTGTCGGCGCCACCCATCTCCTTGGCGGCGGCCTCGAGACGGCGCAGCTCGTCGATCTCCGGCTGCCACGTCCCATCGCTCCGTGCTGCCTGGTTCGCTTGCTCGAAGACTCGCTCGCTCCGTGCTGGCTGGTTCGCTTGCTCGAAGACTCGCTCGCTCACGGATGCCGAGCCTGACACAGGGCCGTCGGTACGGTGATGCCGTGACGGCGCGGAGGCGGATCGTGACCGCGTTGGTCATCGCGGCGGTCGGCCTCGCCTTCGCCGACGCCTCGGTGGTGGCCCTGGCCCTGCCCGACCTCTACGCCGAGTTCGACACGTCGATCGTCGGGGTGTCCTGGGTGCTCACGACGTACGCCCTCGTCGTCGCCCTGGTCGCCGTCCCGGTCGCCCTCTTCCACCGCAAGGTCCGGCCGTTGTCGCTCGTCGTCGCCGGCGTCGCCGTCTTCGCCGCCGCCTCGTTGGTCGCCGGCTTCGCCACGTCGCTCACGATGCTGCTCGTCGCCCGGGCCGCGCAAGGCGTCGGGGCGACGCTGCTGCTCGCCGGCTCGCTGTCCGTGCTCGGCGCCATCGTCCCCGTCGCTGCCGACGGATCGAGCCGGGCGCGCCGGTGGTGGGCGCTCGCCGGCGCCATCGGCGCGGCAATCGGGCCGGCCCTCGGCGGCATCCTCACCGAGCTGTTCGACTGGCGGGCCATCTTCTTCGTGCAGGCCCCGATCGTCGCCGGCGCGCTGGCGATCGCGCTCGAACCGGCGGCCCGCGCCGTGCGCCGCGAGGGCCACGTCCATGGTCGGCCGGGCACCAAGCAGCGCGACGTGATCATCGCCAACATCGGCTTCGCCCTCGTGTTCGCCGCGCTCGTGGCGGCGTTGTTCCTCGGCGTGCTGCTGGCCATCGAGGTGTGGCGCTACAGCCCGATCCAGAGCGCGGTCATCGTCAGCGCCCTCCCGCTCGGCATGCTCGTCGGCCGGCGCTTGCAGTCGGCGCCGCCGGTCGACGTGGCCCTCGGCGGGGCCGCCCTGCTGGCCCTCGGGCTGACCGGGCTGGCCATGATCCCGGGCGCCGAGCCGCTCATGGCCGCGCTGGCGTTCGCGGCGTGCGGCGCCGGCTTCGACCTCTTGCACGAGGTCCTCGACGGGGCCGCCGTACCCGCCGACGCGCCGGCGATCCAGGCGAGCGCGGTCTCGATCGGCGCCCGCCACGCCGGCCTCGTGCTCGGCCTCGCCCTCATCGCGCCGGTGCTGTCGTCGAGCCTCGACGCCGGCATCGACCGCGCGACGCTGGGCGCCACCCGCTCGATGCTCACGACCGACCTCGACCTCTCGGAGAAGCTGCCGGTGACGTGGGACCTGCGCTCGGCCATCGAGGACGCCCCCCGCGGCCAGGTGCCCGACCTGGCGGAGGTGTTCGACGAGCGTGGGGCCGAGAGCGACAACTCGCTGGCCCGTGCCCGCGATCATCTCCTCGACACCGTCACCGATGCCGTCACCCGCTCGTTCCGCCCGGCGTTCGGGATCGCCGCCGTGCTGGCCGTGCTCGCCGCCATCCCAGCGGTGATCGTCGTCGGTCGCTCACCGCACGGCCGTCGGGTGTGGCCGGCCAGCCGTCGCCGAACATCGGCGATCGGCATCGGTGTCCTGTCGATCGCCGCCGTCGGCCTCCTCGGCGCGGAGGCGGCCCGGGGCGCGTGGTCGGTCGGGGAGTTCACCGCCGAGGACCCGTGCACGGCCGGTCCCGACCCGTACCCCGGCGACGGCCTCGACGCGTCACTGCAGCGGATCGCGCTGTCGACGCTGAACGGCGCGGCGTGCGAGCTGCACACCACGCGCGAGCGGCTCGTCCTGTCGCTCGACGAGCACAGCGGCTACGACGACGTGCACTGGGACGAGGACACGCTCGAGCAGGCGCTCAAGGTCGGGGCCCACCGCGCCATCGACGACGCCAATGACCGCGACTCGATCCCCGGCTGGGTCGCCGCCGCGCTCGGCTTCGTCGTCGACCGGGCGCCGATCGGGTGGCTCGTCGAGCGCATCCCGATCGGCGACTGAGCACCTCCACACGGCGCGTGCGGGCGGCTGGCGTCAGGCGTAGATGGCGGCGAGGAGCACCAAGACGACGGTGGTGGCGGCGAGCAGACCGTGCACGACGACGACGGGCACGGGGAACTGCGACTCGGCCGTGGCCGTGGACGTCGAGGTGCCGCGGTGGCGCACCTGCGGGAGCCAGCGGGAGAACATCGTGAACCCGAGTACGGCGACGACGGCGATCAGCACGAACGTCGGCCAGGCGAGGCTGTCGCTGTCGGCGGCGACGTACACGATCCACAGCACGAGACCGACGGCAGCGAGGAGGAAGTGTCCGAGGATCAGCGCCGGCGGGAAGCGACTCCGGCTGGCGCCGTCGCGGCGCTGGCCGCCCTTGGCGAACCAGGTGCCGAGCAGGACGAAGCCGCCGACGGCGGTGATGACCCAGGCGATGAGCGCGGCGATGTCCATGCGACCTCCTTCGTCGTCATCGGCGATATGCATCGGCCTGCGTGGCTTCATCCGCCACGCGGACGCCATAGCGGTACGTCAGCCGCCCGCCCAACCAGCCGGACACGGCGAGCAGGACGAGGGCGACGATCGTCAGCGCCACGAGGCCGACCGGGGTGCCATCGGCGTCGTCGAGGCGGCCGTGGCGCAGCGCGAGGCCGATGGCGAACAAGGCGACCACGCCGAGGTTGATTCCCATGTGGATGAGTCCGGTCGCGAAGGCGCGGGTGCCGGTCGGGATGGCGAACAGGTCGAGCAAGCCGAACAGGGCGGCCACCAGCGCACCGACGATCCCGATGGCGACGAGCCACCATGCCCCCTTGGCGAAGACCGCCGGGTCGTCGCCGGTGTGGGAGATCACGTCGAAGACCAGCGAGGCCACCCAGGCCCCGATCGGCACGGTGACCAGGAGCGGGTGGAACGGGTGGCCGTAGGGGCCGGCGAGCGAGGTGACGGGGTGCTTGCCGTCGTTCACCACGGACCGTTCAGCGACCATCGCGCTACGCCTCCTTCCACCAACAATCGTTAGTCAAAGTCGTCTCGATGGTCAAGATGCAGGAGCCACGCCCCGCTCCTCCCATCACAGCTGGTGTTACCGTGACACCGTGATCGATGCCGTGCGGGCCGTCGCTGCGCTCGAAGAGCCGCAGCGCGCCCGCGTCTACCGGGTCGTGCGCGACGCACCGGCACCGATCACTCGTGAAGACGTCGCCGCCGCGGTCGGGATCTCCCGCAAGCTCGCCGCGTTCCACCTCGACCGGCTCGTCGCGGTGGGGTTGCTCGAAGGGTCCTTCGAGCGGCCCGCCGGTGTCACCGCCCGGATCGGGCGGGCCCCAAAGCGCTATCTAGCGAGCGCTGTCGAGGTGGAGGTGTCGATCCCACCCCGGCGCTATGACCTCGTCGCCGAGGTCCTGCTCGACGCCGTCGAGCGTGCCTCGCCACACGACCCGGCCGTCGCGGCGGCCGAACGGGCCGCCCACGAGCGGGGCAGGACCCTCGGTGCCGACACCCGCACGGCACGCCAACTCGGCCGCCTCGGTCCCGAGCGGGCCCTCACCGTCGTGCGCGAGCTGTTCGCCGAGCTCGGCTTCGAGCCCGCACGCCACGAGCACGGCATCGTCCAACGGAACTGCCCCTTCCAGCGCCTCGCCCGACACGCCCCCGAGCTGGTGTGCCGCCTCAACCACCACTTCGTCGACGGGCTGCTCGACGGGCTCCAAGCCACACGGCTACAAGCCCAGCTCAACCGCGCTGACGACCGTTGCTGCATCGTCGTCAGCCCGATCTGACCCTCGCAGGCGGGCCAGCCAGCCGGCTCGGGACGTCCGGCAGCCAGCGCGCGCTGTTGCGCCCGCGGCACGGTCGCACCGAGTGGCATCGACCGCGCCGAGCGGTCCCCGGCTGCTGCACCGGCGGACCGACGCCGACGACCGGCGGGTCGTCCACCTCGAGATGACCGCCGCCGGCGACGGCGACGGCGACGGCGTCGGCGACGACGTCAGTCGAGCAACGCCCGACCGAGCTCGTAGGCCGCCCAGAGGTCGTCGCCGGTGTAGGTGGCCGCGGCGAGGTCGAGCAGGTGGTCGTCGGCGTTCACGGCGATGGTGTGCGACAGCGACCGGAACAGCGGC
>Ga0126314_10001901_pt1 | contig 10277 bp, 7 predicted proteins | sample Plot105B_FD_92535 | JGI IMG/M metagenome (GOLD analysis project Ga0126314, IMG submission 92535) | Serpentine soil microbial communities from UC McLaughlin Reserve, CA, USA - Plot105B | ecosystem: Environmental > Terrestrial > Soil > Grasslands | place: USA: UC McLaughlin Reserve, Lake County... | reverse complement strand
TGGATCAGTGAAGGAAAAGAGTTTATATGGTCTAGTGAAAAGGACGGATGGAGGCATCTTTACAGGATCAGCAAAGATGGGAAAAAACAAACCTTGATCACAAACGGAAATTATGATGTTATCGAACAATCGCTGATTGACGAGAAAAGTGGCTTTGTCTATTTTACTGCTTCTCCTTCTAATGCCACACAGAAATATCTCTACAAATCCAAATTAAGCGGCGGTGGCAAACTGGAAATGGTGACGCCTTCTATTTTGCCGGGCACACACGATTATGACATCTCACCAAATGGCATATTTGCAAGACATACTTACCAAAGTGCTTCTATTCCACCAATCAGGGAATGGATGAAGCTGACGACTTTAAATCCGCTGACGATGGAAGGCAGTGTGACCAATCAGCTCGGCAGGATCAAACCGCCAAAAAACAAAGTAGAGTTCTTCAAAATAAAAACGGAAGATGGAATAGAAATCGACGGCTGGATGAAAAAGCCTGACAATTTTGATCAGACTAAAAAATATCCAGTGGTATTCTATGTTTATGGTGAACCCGCAGCACAGACCGTAACAGATACCTACGGTGCGGGGCGTAATTTTCTTTACGCAGGTGACATGCCAAAGGATGGGTATGTGTACATTTCTCTCGAAAACAGGGGTGCTCCGGCGCCTAAGGGCCGAGAATGGCGCAAAAGCATTTTTCAAAATATAGGAAGGCTAAACATCCGCGATCAGGCAATGGCTGCTAAGAAAATACTGGAATGGTCTTTTGTAGACAAGGAACGGGTAGCAGTATGGGGATGGAGCGGTGGTGGTTCTTCTACCTTAAACCTCATGTTCCAATATCCTGAAATTTACAACACTGGTATTGCAATAGCCGCAGTTGGGAATCAGCTGACTTATGATAACATTTACCAGGAGCGTTATATGGGCTCGCCTTTAAAAACCAAAGAAGCGTACATAAAGGGCTCCCCTATTTCCTATGCACAAAACCTAAAGGGTAACTTATTATATATACATGGCACGGCTGACGATAACGTACATTATCAAAATGCTGAGATGCTGATCAACGAACTGATTAAAAACAGAAAGGTATTTCAAATGATGTCTTACCCCAACAGGACACACAGTATAAATGAAGGTGCGGGCACATCAGAACATTTGGCTTTAACCTACACTAAATTCCTTCAAACTTACTGTCCTCCAGGAGGCAAATAGTAGAGAATTGTTTTTTCTGTGTAACTATTTCATGTTGTATTATATTTCAAAACAGACCTTACAGGTCTGTTTTTTTGCTTCTAAGGCCACGTCAGGGCATAAAATCCCGTTATAGGTGATAATGAATAACGGTTATAAATATTCAACATCCTGACTATTTTTGTAATAAAGTAAATAACTTTACGCAGTTATGGCTCATAGTTTGATAGTCCGTCATTACAATCGACGCTCAATGAGAAATACATATCCGGAATTGAATGATAAGAGAAAGAATGCGCTTAAATGAAGACTAAAAGACTATCAGGAATGTTTATCACGCTGAGTGATGTATTTCAATTCATGGGACGTTTTTTCAAAGAAGCGTTCCTGCCACCTTATGAAGGCAAGGAATTGCTGAAGCAATGCTATGACATTGGTTACAGATCACTGGCGCTGATCTCCCTCACGGGATTTATAACGGGTGTTGTATTTACCAAACAATCAAGACCATCTCTGGCTGAATTTGGAGCCACTTCATGGCTGCCTTCATTGGTAGGTATTGCTCTGCTGAGAACCCTGGCTCCCCTGCTTACCTCCCTTATTGCGGCAGGTAAAGTAGGCTCAAGCATCGGTGCTGAACTTGGCTCTATGCGGGTAACCGAGCAGATCGATGCTATGGAAGTCTCGGCTACCAATCCATTTAAGTTCCTGGTGAGCACCAGGGTGCTTGCAGCCACCATTACCATTCCCATTCTTACTTTTTATACGGCTCTTGTAGGTATGCTGGGTGCTTTGCTCAATGTCTCTATGAGTGAGGGAACCAGTGCAAAGCTCTTTTTCCAATCCTCTTTAGAATCAATTACATTTTTAGATATTACCGCTTCAACCGTCAAAGCCGTTATATTCGGGTTTACAATTGGCATGGTAGGCTGCTATCAGGGTTATAATTCTTCAAAAGGCACGGAAGGTGTAGGTAAAGCAGCAAATTCATCGGTGGTCATAGGTATGTTCCTGATCTTCATTGAAGAAGTGGTTTCAGTTCAGTTTTTTGGTTTATTCAGAACATAAACGACATGGCAGCAGAAGAAACCAACCAGGAAAAGGTTATAGAAATTAAGGGGCTGTACAAGTCTTTTGGAGATTACCATGTGTTAAGGGGTGTGGATCTGCATTTGAACAAGCGCGAAAATCTGGTAGTGTTAGGGAAATCAGGTACCGGAAAGTCTGTCCTGATCAAAATCCTTGTTGGATTGCTTACACCCGATCAGGGTGAGGTTAAAGTACTCAATCAGCATGTTGATGAAATTAGTTACAGGCAATTGCTGGACTTAAGGCTCAAGGTTGGATTTTCATTTCAGAATAGCGCGCTGTATGATAGTATGACGGTAAGGGAAAATCTGGAATTTCCTCTCGTGCGTAATCAGCGAAAACTGACTAAAGCTGAAGTCAATAGCTCTGTAGAAGAAATGCTGGATGCAGTTGGGTTGCTCCACACCATCAACCAAATGCCATCTGAACTTTCAGGTGGACAAAGAAAACGTATAGGAATTGCCAGAACACTGATTCTCAGACCAGAAATTATGCTTTATGATGAACCTACCGCTGGTCTCGACCCCATTACATGTCTTGAAATCAATAGTTTAATTAATGAGGTGCAGGAGCGCTTCCATACCAGTTCGATTATCATCACGCACGATCTGACCTGCGCTAAGGCAGTTGGCAATAGGGTAGCCATGCTGCTCGATGGCAAATTTGAGCGACAAGGTACTTTTGAAGAAGTATTCGATACCAATGATGAACGGGTAAAACCATTTTACGATTACAATTTTATACAATAGAAATTATGCAGGCATCAGACAATCGCCGTAAGATAACAGTTGGGGTATTTATTTTTCTTGGCCTGGCCATCTTTGTAATAGGAGTTTTTACGCTCGGCAGCCAGAAAAAAGCTTTTGTAAAGAGCTTTACCGTCGACGTTATTTTTAATGACATACAAGGTCTTAAATCAGGAAACAATGTTTGGTTTTCGGGCGTAAAAATAGGTACGATTAAAAAGATTCAGTTTTTTGGTACCTCACAGGTACAGGTGTTTTTAAATATTGAAGAAGAGGCACACAAGTATATCCACAAGGATGCTTCAGCAAGTATCAGTTCCGATGGACTGATCGGTAATAAGATTATTGTTATCACAGGAGGTACGCCAAAGTTTCCGTTCGTAGAAGATGGAGATCGCCTGAGAGTAAACACTACCCTTTCTACTGATGATATTATGAAAACTTTCCAGGTCAACAATAAGAACCTGGTTGAAGTAACGTCAGATTTCAAGATTCTTGCCCGCAGTCTGGTGGAAGGCAAAGGTACTGTAGGCACATTGCTTACCGACCAGCAGGTAGCTGCAGATTTCAAATCTATAGTAGTTAACCTTAAAAACACTACAGCTTCAGCCAATAAAATGGCCCGTGAGCTTGATGCGTTTACCCGAACGTTAAATACCAAGGGGGGACTTGCTGATAAATTACTGACCGATACGGCTGTCTTTGCCAAGCTGCAGGCTTCTGTAGATCAGCTTCAGAAAACAGCGGGCTCTGCTTCTGCGCTTACGGAAAACCTCAATAAGGCTTCGGCTAAGTTAACTCAGACAGATAACGCCGTTGGTGTCCTGCTGAATGATCAAAAGACGGCTGAACAGGTAAAATCTATTGTGTTAAACATGGAGACAAGCAGTAAGAAACTGGATGAAAATCTTGAAGCACTTCAGCATAACTTCCTGCTCAGAGGTTTCTTCAAAAAGAAAGCTAAGGCAGAGGCAGAAGCAAAAAAACCTTAGTGCCTATCGGAAATAGATTTTGAAGGTCGTACCCTCATCGCATATACTATGTACGGTGACGCGACCTCCCATGGCATCTATCTGGTTTTTAGAAATAAACAACCCTATTCCTTTGGAGTCTACATTACCGGTAAAAGTTTTGTACATTCCAAAGAGGTCGTCACCGTACTTGTTTAGGTCTATACCTATACCATTGTCGGTCACTTCCAATACCAGTTGTTCTTCTTCTCTATGGATGCTTAGCATGATTAATGGTTTTCGGTCAGGATGACTATACCTGATCGCGTTTGATATAAAGTTCAAAAGGATACTTTCCAGATACGCTGGATTATAGACTACAAAAGTGTCACTGGAGACATTATTAATGACTTGTGCGGCTTTGATATTGATCTGGTCACTCAGTACGTTCAGCGTATTCGTTATATAATCATGCAAACTCAATGATGTGGTCACAATATCAAGATTCGTCTGTATATTAACCACATTGTTTAAATTGATCATGGTTTCATTCAGCGAATCCGATACTGTTCTTAAAAGACTTACCATCTCTCTTATTTCAATTTCTGAAGCGCTCTTCTCAATTAACCCTACAATGGCCTGGATGTTACTGGTATGTGATCTCAGGTTATGGGAAACGATATAGGAAAAATTGAGAAGCCGCTTGTTCTGCTCGGTTACCAACTTAATAGAACTGTTCAGTTCAGTTACATCTTCAAGAATAAGGATGCTGCTATCGAAGTTCCCCTCCTCATCCTGTAAGGGAGTTTCAACAATATTTGCCCATTTTATGTTACCATGCTTATCCGCATATCGGGTTTGTTTAGGATACAAGCCTTTCTGTTCTGCAGAAATAACACTATGATCTTCCGAAGACCTTACATCTTCCAACTTAAGGCTGGAAAGCTCTTTCTCGGTATATCCTAATATTTTACATAATTTCTTGTTAACCTGGAGAAACTGTCCGTTTACGGTGTTCACCAAAGCAATGCCTATCGCTGCTTCATCGAAGATGGTCTTAAATTTTATTTCCGTTTCAATAAGTTTTGTGGCCTGATCATCCGCTACAGCCTGCAGTTCTATGTGTTTTTTTAAGAGCTTGGTAATTAATAAGCTGCAAAGTAACGCAAGCGATAAACCAAACAAAAACGGATACATGATCTGCTGCGAAATATCAAACCTGTTTTTTGCAATCAGGTAAATTCTCCAGTTGCCATCAGGTATGACAGTGTACTCATAATCAAGATCGTTAAACTTTGTGATTTCCGGGAGAAAGAATTCCTCTTTCTTACTGGCGATATTGTATCTCGAAAATTGAAATATGAATTTTTTATTGCTGTCATTAACAATACCCACATCTTTCAAAAAGGTATTTAACTTGATCACCACAGCAGAAAAGCCCCAGAATTGATCTTCATTAAAGATTGGCAATCGCCCTATTATGCCTATACCTCCCTGCCTCAATCTGTTAGGACCAGTAAAATACATTTTCCTGGAACGGACGGCCTGATATGCCCTCATGGTGTGCTCGGGTGTGATCTTAAATACATTCGCGCCCAGTGCGCCTTCGTTTCCTTTAAGTGGGTAGACATACCTGATGATTCCATCGGGTACAAGTTGTACCGCCTGAAAATTTGAATTGGAATCAATTAGTTTGGCCGCAACTCTATCAAAATCATCCGCCTTGCCGTTGTCATTAATGGTGAGTGCGAGTGTCAGAGCGGTGGTATAACTGTTTTTAAGTGTTTGTTCTACATTTTGTTTTACGACATTGAGTACACTGATCATCTCCTGACGCTCATTTTCTTTAATAATATAGTAGCGTTGTTTGGTGATAAGCCCTATAAAAATCAGCAAAAGTAAAAATACGAGCGCTCCTGTAGTCCCGGGCTTGTTCATTAGCCATACCGTCAACGATTTTGCTTTTCTTACAGAGGTCATATTTAGTTACAGATTATGGCATGGAAGCCAGACATCTGCATAAACCTAATCAATCGATGTCAATTATACAATAGACATGAGCGATGCTATCCTGAATTTATTAATTTAGCATTTTACTAATCTGGATATGGTCATATTGCAAAATGAATACTTAAAGGCACAATTTAGCACTAAAGGCGCTGAACTTCAAAGCCTCAACGGCTTGATTACTCATCAGGAATATATTTGGAGCGGAGATCCAGCTTACTGGGGAAAATTCAGTCCCGTACTTTTCCCTATTGTAGGCGGGTTAAAAGACCACACTTATTACACAGACGGCAGGAAATATAACCTACCAAGGCATGGCTTTGCCAGAGACCGGGAATTTACCGCTGATCAGATCAGTGATACGGAGGTATCCTTCAGTCTGACCCATGATGAAGAAACCCTGAAAGTCTATCCTTTTGAGTTCGCCCTTGTACTGCATTACAGACTTACTGAAAATTCTATCTCATGCTCGTACCGGGTCAATAATCCTGGAGAAAAGACACTGCTATTTTCAATTGGAGGACATCCAGCATTTGCTGCTGCCGTAAACGAAGAAATCGCTTACACCGATTATTTTATTGAGTTCAATAAAGATACTGAGCTTGTATATCATAAAATTGGAAACGATCTGATTACAGACGAAACCGCAACAATAGATCTTAGGCCCAACTCGACGCTACCGCTTTCTTATGCGCTTTTCTACGAAGACGCGCTTGTTATTAAAACTTTAAGGAGTGACAGGATTTCACTTCGAAATCTGAAAAACGACCACGGGTTCCACTTCGATTTCAGTGGTTTTCCGTTTTTTGGAATCTGGGCAGCCAAAAATGCTAATTTTGTTTGTCTGGAGCCATGGTGCGGTATTGCAGACAGCACCGGCCATAATCAGAACCTTGTCGAAAAAGAAGGTATCATCGCACTTGATGAAAACAAAAGCTGGGAACGTACCTGGTCTGTAACCTGTTTTTAAGGCCTTTTTATAATAGCTGTTCTTCTGCTGCTTGTATAAGCATTAAATACACCAAGTGCACCATTACTAAAATTAGATGGCGGATTTTCAGGCGCCACCGGTGGACCTCCATCTCCGGATATTTGCTCCATTGTAAAGTAATACTTATAAACCGGCCTGTTGATGCATTGCAGTTCTACCTCAAGTGTATCACCGGTATTGAGGTCATCCAATTCGTAAAACAGAACTTCAGATACATGATTTCCGTTGTTAAACCGGTCGTCACTTACCGCATCTTCCTCAACTTTATCTTTTACTGTCAGGATATACCTGTATTGATCCTGCGTATGGCCCGGATCCTCAAAGTTGGCGGCTACATAGGTATTTATGCTTCCAAAAATGGTATACTGTTTAAAGGTCACTGAATCCAGAGTCACTTTATCCGGCATCCTTGAAACAGAAGTATATGTTTTTCCTTCTACCCTTACCGTCAGCGTGTATTCAGTTCCCGGTTTGCCACGCATTCTGGGGCTTTTGTATATTCCTTTCTCTGTTCCGGTAGAATTTTCAGTGAAGGTGATGGTTCCGCCATCGAAGTAAGTAAGTTCAACAACTGCCCCACTCAGGCCATTGAATTTATTGGATTCTGTAAAACTGTAGGTTTTTGACACCCTGACAACCTGATTCTGATAATCATCTGTAATACTCGCATCAATGACAATGCGCGGATCTGAATTATCCAGATCAAGTTCTATCACTTTTTCGCAACCCGACAGTGCAACGATAGTTAAAATTGCTGCGATCAGATATGTTATTTTGTTCATCATGTTAAAATTTAAAGTTCCAGGTTACTGAAGGAATTATGCCAAACAATGTGGTTCGTACAACCTGCGTCTTTGTGGCATCATCAGGATTATCTTCAAAGTCAATTGCAAACGCATTCTGGCGGTTGTAGAGGTTATAAATACCAAAAGACCAGCTCGACTGTAGTTTCCTGCCGGGCTTACCTTCCAGGGTAGCCGAAACATCCAAACGGTGGTAGGCTGGTGTCCGGTACCCGTTTTTATCTGAATATAAGAATACAGTACGTCCGTCGATCTGATACTTACCACTTGGATATGTAACTGCATTTCCGGTGTTATAAACAAATACAGATGAAAATGTCCACCTGGAGGTGGCCTTATAGATCCCGACAAGAGAAAGGTCATGCGTGCGGTCTTGCTTCGCGTTAAACCATTTTGCGCTATTTATTGCCTCAAACCGGCGCTCTGTCCTGGATAAAGTATATCCTACCCATCCGTTGAATCGGCCAAACCTTTTCTTAACGAAAAGCTCTACTCCATAAGCTCTTCCCTCACCATATAGAAGATCGGCTTCAACATTGGCATTGCCTCTTAGATCTGTGCCACTTCGGTATTCGATCTGATTTTGCATACCCTTATAATATATTTCAGCAGAAAATTCATATTTGTTATCGCTAAAATTTCTAAAATATCCCAGAGCAACCTGATCAGCAACCTCGGGCTTTACATTATTACTATTCATAATGTAAAGATCTGTTGGCGAAGTTGCCGTGGAGTTAGACATTAAATGAATATTCTGAACGTTTCTTGTATACGCCGCCTTTACGGAACTGTTAGCTGTTATTTGTAGATTTGCAGAGATCCGTGGCTCTACAATAACATAATTCTTAACAATCTCTCCCTTTTCATAAGGGATCACGTCGATCGTATTACCATCTTCATCGTAGTTTTTAAAACTGCCAGGTCCTGTCGGAGAAAAACTGCTGACCCGCACACCATAGACCACATTCATTTTATCACTGACAGCCCATTCATCAGATAAATAAGCGGCCAGCTCTACACCCTTACGATTTTCGTAGTCTGTAGGATTCACACTTGAGTTTCCCTGTGTACTAAGTTTGCCGGGATCTATCGTATGATGAATTGCATTCACTCCAAATTTCAAATTGTGTCTGTTGCTTAGGCTATATTCAAAATCTTCTTTCAGATTATAGTTTCTGATAGCTGAATTTACTTCAAAGTTATTGTCCTGCATCAGATTGCTGATTACGTAATTGTAATTACTGTAAATCAATGATGTATTTGAAAAAAGTCTGTCGCTAAACAGATGGTTCCAGCGTAAAGTTACCGTAGCGTTACCCCAGTTAAATCCAAAGGTTTCGTTAATCCCGAGTTTATCCCTTCCAAAATAACCTGAAAGATACAGTGTGTTCTTATCGTCAAGCTGATAGTTCGCCTTTGCATTGACATCATAAAAATATAACGTATTACCACTTATTGAACTATCAGAAGAAAGCTTAAGGAAAGCATCCAGATAGGTACGGCGTGCACTGAGCATAAAAGAACCTTTGTCTTTGACAATGGGTGCTTCGATTTTCAGTCTTGACGAGATCAGCCCTATACCCCCTTCAGCAGTAAATTCTTTACGGTTACCATCGTTCATTTTGATGTCGAGCACGGAAGACAAGCGGCCACCATACTGTGCGGGCATCCCGCCTTTGTATACACTCACATCTTTGATAGCGTCTGAATTGAAGGTAGAGAAGAAGCCCAGTAAGTGTGACGCATTATAAACAGGGGCTTCATCTAACAGGATCAGATTTTGGTCAGTTGAACCTCCCCTCACATAAAATCCGCTGTTGCCCTCCCCCGCCGATTTAATGCCGGGCAGCAATTGAAGAGTTTTCAGCACATCTCTTTCACCCAGAAGAACAGGTACATTATTGATTTCTTTTACTGTGATCTTTTGGAGGCCCATTTGAGGATTCACCACATTTTCATTTCTTTTCACAGCTGAAATGATTACTTCATTAAGCTGATTATCTTCAGTAAGCACAACATTCAGCCTGGTATTTTTTGACAGGTCTATTGTCTGACTGGTCGTTTTATATCCAATAAAGCTGACGGTAAGTTCATAATTTCCGGAAGGCACATTCATGGAATAAAAACCGTACGAATTGGTAACTGTACCTGTAGTAACTGCCCCATTTAGTTTAACGCTGGCACCGATTAGTGTCTCTCCTGTTCCTGAGTCGGTTACAGTTCCGTTAACGGTGAATTTACTTTGTGCAGAGGATGGTTGGTTAAAGGCTAATAAAAAAAGCAGCGTCAATATAATTCTAAAAATATTTGGCATACACAGATGTTAGATTGTAAAAGTAAAAAAGAAAAATAACAATTAAGTAAACTCGCTCAGTATTAACTAATTTAAACATTAGGGGTTTAACCTTGTTTATTGCTCATGGCATTGATTACTTTTACCAATAAGGGAATATACTGCCCAAAGGGCGATTTTTATATTGACCCATGGCAACCTGTA
>Ga0126314_10001899_pt1 | contig 10279 bp, 12 predicted proteins | sample Plot105B_FD_92535 | JGI IMG/M metagenome (GOLD analysis project Ga0126314, IMG submission 92535) | Serpentine soil microbial communities from UC McLaughlin Reserve, CA, USA - Plot105B | ecosystem: Environmental > Terrestrial > Soil > Grasslands | place: USA: UC McLaughlin Reserve, Lake County... | reverse complement strand
TTCGAAGGCCAGGACATCACCGGCGCGACGCCGGAGCGCCCGGTGACGAGCGCGCTCCAGTTCTTATCGACGCCGGTTCCGAGCGGAGTCACGAGCCCGAGACCCGTCACGACGACGCGCCGGCGTCGTCAGGAGCGGCGGTCGAAGTCGGCGAGCAGCCGTCGCGGTGCCCGCGCCCGCCACGAGTCGGTGATCACCTCGGTCAACTCATCGACGGCGATGGCGTCGAGGTGGACGAGCAACATCGGATAGCCGTCGTAGTGCGGCGTCTCGAAGAAGCGATCCGGTGACGACGCCAGCAGGGCTTCCTTCTCGGCCATGTCGGGCACCCACACGACGAGCGTGTCGGGCAGGTTGTGGACCCGGGCGAACAGGCGATCCTTGACCCGGAACCCCGGCGTTCCGTAGCTCGGCTTCTCGGTCGTCTCCGGCAGCGACAAGGCGATGCGGCGGGCGTCGTCCTCGGTGGCCATGCACCGATCTTGCCCCACCCACGGCGCACGCGGAACGGCGTCCGAGCGGTCCTCGGATCGGCCGGTGGGGGCACTCCTCTTTAGGATCGCGCCATGTCGAAGGCCGCCACCCTGCCGGCGCTCCCGCCGCTCACCGACGACGTCGAGCGGGCCAAAGCCGACCTCGACGAGCTCGGCGTCGCCCGCATCGCCGACGCCCTGTCAGCCGCCGAGGTGACGGCGCTCCGGGAGCGCCTCGTCGAGCAGGCGGCGGCCGAGGCGGCGGCCGGCGTGGCGTTCTTCGACGGTGGCGATGGCGCCAACCAGCGGGTGTGGAACCTGCCGAGCAAGGGCGTCGTGTTCCGCGAACTGCTGCGCCATCGCGTGGTGCGCACGTTCGCCCGTCACGTCCTCGAGGGTGACTACTGCCTGTCCAGCCACACCGCCAACATCGCCGGTCCGGGCGGCGCGTCGATGGCGCTGCACTCGGACCAGGGCTACGCGCCGCGCGACATCGCCAAGCCGCTGGCGATGAACGTGATGTGGATGCTCACCGACTTCACGGAGGAGAACGGCGCCACCCGGCTCGTGCCCGGATCCCACCGCTGGACCCATGAGCCGCCGCGCGACGAGCCCGTCGAGACCGTCGCCGGGGTGGGTCCGTCCGGCACGGCCCTGGTGTTCGACGGGCGGGTCTGGCACGGCACGGGCGCCAACACGACGGCCGACGAGCGGCGCCACGGCGTGCTCACCTACTTCTGCCGGCCGTGGCTGCGACCGCAGGAGAACTACACGCTGTCGACCCATCCCGACGTGATCGACGAGCTCGACGACGAGCTGCGGGCGCTGCTCGGGTTGCGCGTGTGGCGAACGCTCGGCGGCGTGGAGGGTCCCTGGGGCCCCGGGACGCCGGCGGCCAGCGGGTTCCGGACCGACGGCTTCGTTCGCCGGCCCGAGCACCCCATCGGTGAGCTGCGCTGACCGGATCCGCAACTCCTTGCCCGCAGGGCGAGGGGTGGCCGCCACGGCACGGAGCTCCCCGGCGCGCCGCGCGGTCGCGTCAGGCGATGGCGGCAGCGGCGGCGGCGAAGAAGGCGTTGACGTGGTTCCGCACGCCCTGATCGGTCAGCGCGCCGGCGACGCCGGTCTGCAGCTCGATCACGAAGGCCGACGACCCGGGGATGTTGTAGTTCCCGAACTGCGTCGCGTTGCCGACGCAGATGCCCGTCGGCGAGCAGTTCACCGTGGCGACCGCATAGCCGACCTGGGCGGCGTAGGCGTCGAGGACGGCCGGGTTGGCGACACCGAAGCTGAGGGCCCGGTCGATCACGTGCAGCGGACCGTGGTACCAGGCCGTCATGATCGGTTTGACGTCGAGCAGGAAGTCGGCGATGGCCTGCGACTCCGGCTGGTCCCGAGGCCCCTGGCCGGCGCAGTAGCGGGGGTTGAGGGCGCAGTTGTTGGGCCGCCAATCGGGATCGAAGTTGCGGTTGAGGTCGACGCCGCTGCCGTTGACGTGGGTGTTGGCGACGACGCCGTCGGGGTTGATGCTCTCGATGACCCAGACGTCGAGGTTGTCGGGGATCGTCGCCTGGTCACGGATGTACTGGACGACCTCGATGCCCGTCTGCTCGTCGCCATGGATGTTGCCGATCGCCAGCACGACCTTCTGACCAGGGTGCGGGTTGACGTGGTAGGCGATGAGCGGGCGGCCCTGGACGCTCGTCCCGATCTGGCGCTGTTCGATCGTGCGTGGCCCCGCCGGGGTGCACGCCGGCTCGCACGACTGCATCAGCAGCGGGACGGCCAGCAGCCCGAGGGCGGTGCGGCGCACGCCGCCGCGCGTGATCTTGGCGAACAGTCGACTGAACGTCACGTGGTACTCCCCGTCTGAGCCTGGCCGGCGGCAGCGTAGGTGGTCGCGGCGGGGGTGGGCCAGCCTTCGCTGGGTGATCTGCGCTCACCTGGGCGTGGTCTGGTCCGTCGGCGGCACGCGCAGGTGCGGCGCGGCCCCGATCCACAGGACGCCGGCTCCGCCGGCCATCAGCAGGGCGCCGCGGCCGATCGCCGCCAGCACGCGCGTCAGGCGCGGTGGACGGCGCGCCGAGGGAGTTCGTTCCATGCGGCCGGTACGACGGCCGGCGGAGGACGGTTCGAGGTCAGCGCTCGGGTGCGACGAGGGCCGCGTGCACCAGCTGCTTGAGCTGGCTGCGCAGCGGGTGGGTGCTGCTCGGCAGCAGCTGCGTCATCCAGACGACGGTCAGGTCCTCGACCGGGTCGACCCAGTACGACGTGCTGGCGGCGCCGCCCCAGCCGAAGTCGCCGATGCTGCCAGGCACCCTGGCCTTCACCGGATCGATCGTCACGCTGACCCCGAGCCCGAAGCCGACGCCGTCGAAGGTCGTCTCGGCGAACAGCGGGCGACCGATGGCGCTGAGGTCGGCACCGCCGGGCAGGTGGTTGCTGGCCATCAGCTCGACCGTCTTCGGGGCGAGGATGTGCACGCCGTCGAGCTCGCCGCGGTTGCGCAGCATCTCGGCGAAGCGGATGTAGTCGCTCGCCGTCCCGCACAGCCCGCCGCCACCGAGCGGGGCGACCGGCGGCGTCGTCGCCCGCGACCCCATCACGTCGTAGCGGAAGGCACGCTTCGTGCCGGGCGTCGGGGCGTACAGCGCGGCGAGGCGGTCGGCGCGGCCCTCGTCGACGTGCCAGACGGTGTCGCTCATCCCCAACGGATCGAGCACGTGGGCCTGCAGGAAGGCGTCGAAGGGCATGCCGGCGACGACCTCGATCACCCGGCCGAGAACGTCGAGACCCATGCTGTACTGCCACTCCGTGCCGGGCTGGAAGACCAGTGGCAGGGCGGCGAGGTGATCGCAGATGCCGGCGAGGTCCTTGGCGTCAGGCGGGGTGCCCCACTCGAACCCGGCCTGGCGGTACAGCGCATCGACGGGGTGGTTCTGCATGAAGCCGTACGTCAGCCCCGACGTGTGGGCGAACAGCTGCCAGACGCGCAGCTCCTCGGTGATCGGCTCGAGCACCGGCGCCGTGAACGAGCCGCTGCGCCACACCTTGGTGTCGCCGAACGACGGGATGTACCAGCGCACCGGGTCGTTGAGCTCGAACAGGCCCTGCTCGTAGGCGACCAGCGCAGCGACGGCCGTGATCGGCTTGGTCATCGAGTAGATCCGCCAGATCGTGTCGGTCTCTACGGGCAGCCCGGCCTCGATGTCGCGGTGGCCGTACGTCGACACGTGGGCCAGCTGCCCGTGCCGGGACACCGCGAGCAGCCAGCCGGGCAGCAGGCCGTCGTCGACGTAGCGCTGGAAGCGGCGATCGAGCCGACTCAGGCGGGCGGCATCGAAGCCCACGTCGGCCGGATCGATCTCGGTCTTGAGCGTCCCCATCGGGCCATCTTGGTCGGCCGGGCACGACGCGGACGAGTGCCGCGTACCAAGATGGACGGCCGGGAACACCCGTCGCCAAGATCCCCTGGGGAGTGCCACCGATGACGACCGTCGAGGAACCGGCGCAGCGCGCGTTCGATCCGGACGCGTTGCGCGAGAAGTACCGCGCCGAGCGCGACAAGCGACTGCGCGATGACGGCAACGACCAGTACGTGGAGGTCACGGGCGACTTCGCCCACTTCGTCGACGACCCGTACGTCGCGCCGGTCGAGCGCGAGCCGCGCTTCGACGAGGTCGACATGGTGGTGATCGGTGGTGGCTTCGGCGGGTTGCTCGCCGGCGCCCGGCTGAAGGAGGCCGGGATCACCGACATCCACATCGTCGAGAAGGGCGGGGACTTCGGGGGCACGTGGTACTGGAACCGCTATCCCGGTGCGCAATGCGACATCGAGGCGTACATCTACCTGCCGCTGCTCGAGGAGCTCGGCTACGTCCCGAAGGAGAAGTACACCCGGGCCGCCGAGATCCTCGAGCACAGCCGCAACATCGCCGACCACTACGGCCTCTACGACGGAGCCCTGTTCCAGACCGAGGTCACCACGCTCACCTGGGACGACGACCGCTCTCGCTGGCTGGTGGCGACGAACCGCGGCGACGAGCTGCGGGCCCGGTTCGTGTGCATGGCGAGCGGCCCGCTGCACCGCCCCAAGCTGCCCGGGGTGCCGGGCGTCGGCTCGTTCGCCGGCCACACGTTCCACACCAGCCGCTGGGACTACGAGTACACCGGCGGCGACTCCGAGGGCGGGCTGACGAAGCTCGCCGACAAGGTCGTCGGCATCATCGGCACCGGGGCGACGGCCGTGCAGTGCGTCCCTCACCTCGGCGAGGGCGCCAAGCACCTCTACGTCTTCCAGCGCACGCCGTCGTCCATCGACGTCCGCAACAACCGCCCCACCGACCCGCGGTGGGCCGCCTCCCTCGAGCCGGGGTGGCAGCAGCGGCGGATGGAGAACTTCAACAACCTCGTCACCGGCATCCCGGAGCCCGAGGACCTCGTCGGCGATGGCTGGACCGACATCATCGGCAAGCTGCTGCTGCAGATGCGCCAGGCCGATACCACCGACACGTCACCCGAGGGCGTCGCCAAGACGGTCGAGCTGGCCGACTTCGAGAAGATGGAGTCGATCCGGGCCCGCGTCGACACGATCATCAACGACCCGACGACGGCCGAGTCCCTGAAGCCGTACTACCGGCAGTTCTGCAAGCGGCCGTGCTTCCACGACGAGTACCTGCAGACCTACAACCGGCCGAACGTGACGCTGGTCGACACCAACGGCCACGGCATCGACCGCATCACCGAGCGCGGCGTCGTCGTTGGTGAGACGGAGTACGAGCTCGACTGCCTCCTCTTCGCCACCGGCTTCGAGGTGGGCACCGACTTCACCCGCCGCGCCGGCTGCGAGGTCATCGGCCGGGGCGGGCAGACGCTGACCGAGAAGTGGCACGACGGCGCGGCGACGCTGCACGGCATGCACACGCACGGCTTCCCGAACCTGCTGATCTTCAGCCTGCAGCAGTCGGGGTTCACGGCGAACTTCCCCCACGCCCTCGACGAGCAGAGCCGCCACGCCGCCTACATCCTGCGCCACGTCGTGGAGAACGACCTCACGACGTTCGAGGTCACGCAGGAGGCGGAGGACGCGTGGGTCGAGACCATCATCGAGCTGGCCCAGTTCAACCTCGACTTCCTCGAGTCGTGCACGCCGGGCTACTACAACAACGAGGGCAAGCCGAGCGAGCGGGGCATCCGCAACGGGTTCTACGGCGCCGGCTCGGTGGCCTTCTTCAAGGTGATCGCCGACTGGCGGGACACCGGCGAGCTGCCCGGCCTCGAGCTCCTGTAACCGCCGCTCAGAGCTTGAACAGCTCGCGGGCGTTGCCGCCGATGAACGCCGCCCGCTGGTTCTCGGGGAACGACGCCACGAGCTCGTTGAGGTCGTGGATGTACTCCGGCGTGTGGTCGGCGTGCGGGAAGTCCGACGCCCACAGGAAGCGCTCGACGCCGTAGCGCTGGGCGAGCGCCGGGATCATGCGCTCGTCGGGGTCGGCGCTGATCCACACCCGCTCGCGGAAGTAGTCGCTCGGCTTCTGCTTGAGCGGCACCCGCTCGCCGATCACGGTGTGGCCGAACACGGCGTCGATGCGGTCGAGCCAGTAGCCGACCCAGCCGGCGCCGCACTCGAGCACGAGGATCTTGAGCCGCGGGAACCTGTCGAACACGCCGTAGTCGAACAGCGTCGTGAACTGATGGCGGACGCCGTCGGACCCGGCCACCGACGACAGCAGGCGCAGGTTGCGGAAGTTGTCGGCGCCCATCCGGTTGCCCTTCGTGGCGGCCGGCTCGAACGTCGGGTGGATGGCCAGCGGGACGTCGAGGTCCTGGGCGGCGGCGAAGATCGGGTCGTTGTCGGGGTGCCCGAACGGCCGGCCCTCGTGGTGGAACGGCGCGACGTAGCCGCCCCTGGCACCCTGGCCGACGGCCCGCTCGAACTCCTTGGCTGCGGCCTCGACGTCGGTCAGGGACAGGTGGGCCGTCGGGATGAGGCGGGGCTCGTCGGCGCAGAACTCGCAGATCCAGCGGTTGTACGCCGTCGAGTAGGCCTGCGACAGCTCGGGGTCCTTGATCTCGGCCTCCCACAGCAGGCCGACGGTGGTGTAGAGGATCGCGATGTCGATGTGCTCGGCGTCGAGGACGTCGATGCGCTCGCGCGGGTCCATCGACCCGTACGGGGCCTCGCCCAGGTACGTCCGAGCCGGGTTCTTCGCCATGTCGACGAGATCGGGCGCGCCCATCGCGCCGAGCGTCGCGGGGAAGCCACGCCGGCTCAGCTCCGACGGCTTGCCGTCGTACCACAGCTCCTCGAGACCCTGCTCGTCGCGCTTGAACATCAGGGCGCGGTCGCGGAACTTGGGATCGATGTACTCCTCCCACAGCGTGGGCGGCTCGAGGATGTGGCCGTCGGCATCGACCGCGCCGTCCTCCTCGACCCGGTGCGTCTCGTGGATCGTCTTCTGCGACGCGACCGTCAGCGCCATCTGTGTGCTCCCCTTCCGCATGGTGGTGACGTGGTGACGACACGACGGTACGGCTGGCGCCGGCCGGCGTTCCCATCGTGCGCGCCGGTGGACGAAGATGGCTCGCCATGGCCCGCATCCCATATCCCGACCCCTCATCGCTGCAGCCCGAGACGCAGGAGACGCTCGCCAAGATCGGCGATCCACCGATGAACATCTTCCGCATGTTGGCGGGCGGCGAGGGCCTGCTGCGGGCGTTCAGCCGGTTCGGCAACCACCTCCTCTTCAAGTCCAAGCTCGACCCCGTGCTGCGCGAGATCGCCATCGTGCGCGTCGGCGTCCTGTCGGACGCGACGTACGAGGTGTTCCAGCACGAGCGCATCAGCCGAGGCATCGGCATGAGCGAGGAGCTGCTCGCCGGCATCCGCAACGGTGCCGACGACCCGGTGTTCACCGAGCTCCAGGCGACCGTCATGCGCTACACCGACGACGTCGTGCAGAACGTGCGGGCGTCGGACTCGACGTTCGACCCGCTCCACGAGGCGCTCTCGCTGCAGGAGCTCGAGGAGCTGACGGTGACGATCGGGTTCTACATGCTCGTCTCGCGGTACCTCGAGACGTTCGGCGTCGACATCGAGCAGCCCGGCGGCGCCGAGCTCGACATGGCGGGAGGGCGCTCATGAGCGACCCGCGGCCGATCGTCGCCGACGACCGCGTCGTGCGCACGCCACCGGAGTCGGCCGGCACGGCGCCGGGCCGCGGCCGGCTCGCTGGGCGACGGGTCCTCGTCGTCGGGGCCGGCCAGATGACCTACGACCTCGACGACCCGCCGATCGGCAACGGCCGGGCGATCGCCCAGCTCTGCGCGCGGGAGGGCGCCCGGGTCGTGTGCGCCGACCGCGACGCGGCGAGCGCCGAGGAGACGGTGCGGCGCATCATCTCCGATGGGGGTCAGGCCAGCGAGGTCGTCGCCGACATCGCCGACCCGGCCGCCGTCGAGGCGATGGTCGCCGGCGCCCAGCACGAGCTCGGCGGCCTCGACGGCGTGGTGTACAACGTCGGCATCGGCGCCGGGCCCGGCCTCGAGCGGGCACCCGAGCACTGGGACACGATGATGAACGTCAACGTGCGCGGGGCAATGCTGACGGCGCGCGCCGCGCTCCCGATCCTCGCCGACGGCGCAGCGTTGGTGTTCATCTCGTCCGTCGCCGGCATCAAGCCGGGCAGCCGCATCCCGGTGTACGACGCGTCGAAGGCGGCCCTCGGCGGGCTCGTGCGCCACATCGCGGTGGAGGGCGAGCGGCGCTCGATCCGGGCCAACATCGTCGCCCCCGGGTTGATGGACACCGCGCTGGGACGGATGGCGTCGCAGGGCCGGCCGGGCCGGGCCCGCACGCCGGTGCCGTTGGGGCGCCAGGGCACCGGGTGGGAGACCGCCTACGCGGTGCTGTTCCTGCTGTCGGACGAGTCGGCGTACGTGACGGGCCAGACGCTCGTCGTCGACGGCGGCCTCAGCTCGTTGCGATGACGCTCGCCCCGTTCCCGGACGGGTGGCGCACGGCGACGGTGATCGTCGCCCATCCCGACGACATCGAGTGGGGCATCGCCGGCGCCGTCGCCGCCTGGACCGCGACGGGCAAAGAGGTGTCGTACGTGCTCGTGACCGCCGGCGAGGCAGGCATCGACTCGTTGCCGCCGGCGGAGGCCCGCCCGGCGCGCGAGGCGGAGGAGCGGGCCAGCGGGGCGATCGTGGGCGTGTCGGCGATCGAGTTCCTCGGGCATCCGGACGGCCGCGTGGTCGAGGGGGTCGATCTGCGTCGCGACATCGCTGCCGCCATCCGCCGGCACCAGCCCGACGTCGTCGTTGCCCAGCACTTCGGCGAGCACTGGGGCAGCGAGCCTGGAGCCGGTTGGAACAGCTCGGACCACCGCGCCGTCGGGCGCTCGACGATGGACGCCGTCGCCGATGCCGCCAACCGCTGGATCTTCCCCGACCTCGCCGAGGAGCCGTGGGCAGGCGTGCAGTGGATCGCCGTGCCCGACGACCCGTCGCGCGCCACCCACGCGGTCGACGTGTCCGGCATCGGTGACACCGCCGTGCGGTCGCTCGTCGCCCACGAGCAGTACCTGCGCGGGCTCGGCGTCGAGGACCCGGTCGCCTTCGCCACGGCGATGCTCGACGGCCGGGCCGCCCTCATCGCGGCGCGGTTCGGGGGCCGTCGAGCCGTCGGCTTCGAGCTGATCCGTGGTCCGGCGGCACCCGAAACCTGAGCTGCGGGTGGCGGGCGGCGTCGGTACGGTCCGGCGATGAGCGAGCGAGTCTTCGAACGAGCGAACGACCAGCGCGGCGAGCGCCAGCGCGTGTTCTCCGGGAGTCCGTTCGAGGCGAAGGTCGGCTACTGCCGGGCCGTTGCGGTCGACGACCGCATCTTCGTGGCCGGAACCGCCCCGACCTGGCCCGACGGCTCGGTCGATCCGGACCCGGCGGTGCAGGCCCGGCGCTGCTTCGAGATCATCGGCGCCGCGCTCGCCGACCTCGGCAGCGGCCTCCACGACATCGTGCGGACCCGGATCTACGTCGTCGACCCGGCCGACTTCCCGCCGATCGGTGCCCTCCACGGCGAGCTGTTCGCCGACGTCCGCCCCGTGAACACGTCCCTGGTCGCGGCGGCGCTGCTGGATCCCCGCTGGAAGGTCGAGATCGAGGTCGACGCCGTGCGGACCTGAGTGGCCGGATTCCCGAACTATTCGTCAAAACCGACCAATTCTTGGTCGGTTTTGCCGAAGAGTTCGCGGAGGCGACCGAGATTCAGGCCTCCAGCGGCGTGGCCAGGTCGTCGATGACCTCGGCCTGGGGGACGGTCAGGAGCATCGACGGCGGGCCGACGACCTTGGCGGCGCGGCTGCCGCCGCCGACCACGACGCGCTGGCGCTCCATCACCCGGCGGTCGATCCACAGCGGCAGGTCCGGCGGTAGCCCGAACGGCGTCACACCACCCATCGTCATGCCGGTCAGCTCGGCCGTGACGTCGGGTGGGGCGAAGGACGCCTTCTTCGTCCCCAGCCGCTTGCGCACGACCCGGTTGACGTCGAGGCGGGTCGTCGCCAGGACCAGGCACACCGCGTACACCGGCGGCACAGCGGCGCTCGACGCCTTGCCGATCACCACGATCGCGTTGGCCGAGTCGTCCATGGCGATCCCGTAGGCGGCGCAGAAGTCGGCGGTGTCGGCGAGCGCGGGGTCGCAGTCCATCACCTCGGCGCCGGGGATCCCGGCCACGATCTCGCGCACTCGTCGTTCGATCTCATCCACGGGTGGGGGAGACTACAAACATGCCCGCTGAC
>Ga0126314_10001898_pt1 | contig 10281 bp, 8 predicted proteins | sample Plot105B_FD_92535 | JGI IMG/M metagenome (GOLD analysis project Ga0126314, IMG submission 92535) | Serpentine soil microbial communities from UC McLaughlin Reserve, CA, USA - Plot105B | ecosystem: Environmental > Terrestrial > Soil > Grasslands | place: USA: UC McLaughlin Reserve, Lake County... | reverse complement strand
GCAGGAGCGGATGGGGCGTCAGGCCCTCCACGCGTGGAAGCTGGCCTTCGCGCACCCGCGCACGGGCAAGGCGCTCTCGCTGGAAGCGGCGCTCCCCGAGGACTTCACCGCCGCGCTCACGCTGCTGCGGGGCCCCCAGGCTCCCGAGCCGGAGCCCAAGCCCGCGGTGAAGGCGAAGGCGAAGAAGGCCCCCGCGTCGAAGAAGGCCCCGGCGCGGAAGAAGGCCCCGGCGCGGAAGAAGGCGGCGCCCAAGAAGCGCGCCGCGGCGACTACAAGCCGGAAACGCTGAGCGACTGCTGGCGCTTGGACAGCACCTTCACGGGCTGGATGGCCATGACGCGCATGAAGACCTCGAGCAGCTCCGGGTCGAACTTGTTGCGCATCTCCGTCCACATCAGCATCAGCGCGACTTCCGGGCCGTAAGCGTCGCGGTAGGGCCGCTTGGAGGTGAGCGCGTCGTACGCGTCGCAGATGGCGATGATCTTCGCGTAGGCCCCGAGGTTCGTCTTCGGGATGATCATCTGGATGTTGCCGCGCGAGTCGCGCACCGCAGTACCGAAGTCCGTCTTGTGCTCGAAGGTCGTCACCACGCGCAGCAGGGTGGAGCGGCTGAATCCCTTCTCCATCAGGATGTTGCGCACGGAGATGAGCGGCGCGCGCTGCACCGCCACGCGCTCCTCCGGAGTCAGCGCCCCGCGCTTGGTGGCCAGCTCCTCCGGCAGCGTCGTCATGCCCGCGTCGTGGAAGAGGGCGATGTAGCCCAAGTCCCGCAGCTGCGGCTTCGTGAGCCCCAGCTCCGCGCCGAAGACGATGCAGCTCAGGCACACGTTGACCTGGTGGTACACGAGGTAGTCGTCCTCGCGCCGCATCGTCGTCATGCCCAGGAAGTGGGTCTTCTGCTCGTAGCTGATGTCGACGAAGTCCTGCACCAGCCGCAGCGCCTTGGAGGCGTTGATGGGTTTGCCCGCGCGAACGGACTCCAGGTACTTGGTGAGGAAGAACACGGAGCGGGCATAGACGGTCATCGCGTACTTCTTGCGATCGACCTTCTGGTCGCCCACGTTGTTCATGTCCTTGTCGAGCTTCTCCTTGAGCTTGGAGAACTTGGCCACCCGCATGTTGAGCAGCTTGCGGCCCGCGAGTCCGTCTTCCTCGGAGGTGCTCGACTGCTCCTTGCTGAAGATCCAGATGAAGTTCTTCAGCTCCGGCACCGTCACCGGCTTGGTGAGCGTGAAGCCGCCCACGTCCTTGGCGCGCATCTCCGTCAGGAGGTAGCGCTGGTTCTCGATGGAGTTCAGGTCCACCTTCACCAGCATGCTGTTCAGGTAGAAGGAGTCCTTGACGCCCGCCAGCTCCAGCCGGCCTTCCTTGCCGATGATTTGATTGATGATGTCCTGGAGCTGATGCAGCGGCTTCTGGAAGACGCCGTTCTCCGGGTCATACATCTTCACCGAGCGCACCAGCATGTAGAGGCCGGCGACCATGGAGCGGGAGAGGGCCTGGAGCTTCTCGTTGTGCTCGCGGCCGAACTCGTTGGTGCTCTCGTCCTGGTTCTGGGTGATTTTGAGGTTCTCAGCCATGGACCTATGCCTCCTCTGGGAGCGCCGAGTCACCGAACAGCGTCTTGCGGGTCTGGTACATCGCCTTGCGCGCCGCGGTGAGCAGCTCCACCGGCTGGGTGCGGTCCTCGACGAGGGCCTGCAGCATCTTGTAGCTCTGGATGGAGCAGGCGCCCTGGAGGCCGGCGATGGCCAGCATCTTGTCTTCCAACACGCGCTTCTTGTTGAGCAGCGAGGGCTTCACCGTGAGCAGCTGCTGCATGTGCGAGAGCGCGCCCGGAGTGCCCGTGGCGCCGACGGCCATGTAGAAGGCGGTGCGCTCGTCGGGCGTCTTCTTGTCGAACGCGGGCTCGCGAATCAGCCGCATCAAGTCGGAGAAGGCCTTGTCCCGGTCGAACTCCGGCAGCATCCGGGCCGCCACCATGCGCACCTGGGAGACGGGGTCCGCGAGCGCCTCGAAGATGAGGCGGCGTGCCTCGCCGGTGCGGCCGCGCCCGATGATGTTGAGCACCTCCAGCTTCACCACCAGGTTGGGGCTCTTGAGCACCTGGCCGAACATCTTGATGCGGTCGGGGTGGTTGCTCTTCTCCAGCACGTACACCATGTCGCGCACCGTCTGCGGACGGTCTGAAATCAGCCGCGCCACGAAGGGCTCCGGCAGCTCCCGGGCGACGACGGCCAGCGCGTCACACAACAGCGCGCGGTTCTCTTGAATCTCCAGCGTCTCCAGCACGGTGAGCAGGGGGATGACCGAGTCACGGCCCAGCGCCTGGAGGTAGCGCGTCACGTCCGCGGGGTGCTTGGGGCGTGAGCCCTTGAGCGACTCGCCCAGGCGCATCAACCGCTGCTCCTCGCCCATCTTGTGCAGGAAGGACTCGAGCAGCTTCTCGAGCGGCGCTCCGCCTTCCTTCTGCGACAGCGCGCGCAGCTTGAGGACAATCTGGTTGATGGTGCCGAAGTCGTCCTGGAGCAGCAGCATGTCCAGCAGCTGCACGAAGATCTCCTCGAGCAGCGCGCCGTCCTCGACACCGCCTTCCACCACCTGGAACACGGCGCTCACCAGCTTGGGGAACAGCCGCGCGCCTTCCTCTTCCGACACCTCGCGCTGGAGCTTCGCCTTCAGCTCATCCGACGCATGCCGGCCGCCGATGACGAGGCCGCGAATCTGCTCCACGCCGTCCAGCTTCGCGTCCAGGTCCTCCGCGGACACGCGGGCGAAGCGCAGATAGTCGTCCGAGTTCGTCTGGAGGCGCGCGTAGAGGTAGCCCACCACCTTGTCCACCTCGACCTGCACCTCCTCCTCGCTGGCGTTCTCCATGGAGAAGCCTTCCACCACGACGTACTCGACGTGCTCCATGCCCGCGCGCCACAGCTGGGCCAGCACGTCCTCGGCGCCGCGCTCCGGCTCCGACAGGGCAATCATCGTGAAGCTGACCAGCTCCTCCACCGTCAGGCCCGGCCGGAAGATGAGCTGGCGGATGCCGTCCCGGAAGAACTTGTACGGAAGCGGCGTGTCCTCGGTGAAGAGCGAGTCGTTGTGCAGCGTCAGGTTCTGCTGCTCGACCTTGAGCGACAGGGGCCCGTACTTCTCGGTGAACTGGGTGATGGACTCCAGGGCCTTGGCGAGGAACTCCGGGAAGCGCGCATCATTGTGGCGGTACATGCCAATCTGCTTGATGCCCTTGAGCAGATGGAACGCGAACGTGCGCGCCAGCTCCACCTTCTCGCGGATCTCCGGAGTCTGCTCGGGCTCCGTGCTCGCTTCCTGGGTCTTTTGGGGATGGGCCATGCGTGTGCAACTCTCCGCTCGGGCGGTAGCACCAGCCTACCGCGAAATCCTCTGGGGCCCCAGCCGGCGGTGGTTGGAAGTTCGCGGACTTGGATGACATGGGTCTACCTCGACGCCGTCGGACGGGAATTACCGGGTATCGTGCGCCCGCCGCCGTACCGTGAGGAGTGTCGAGCGCATGCTGCGAGTCATGGCCTGTGGGGTGTGCCTGTTGGGGCTGACGGGGTGCTTCCGGATGAGCGTGCGGACGGGCGCGCCGCGAGACGGGCTCCCGGAGGCGCGCACGGGGGTGAGCCTGGTGTACGGGCTGTCGACAGCCAACGTGTCGGCGGCGGAGTGTCGCCACGGGGTGTCGCGCGTGGACGTGTATTGGCCCTGGTGGGGCGCGCTCGTCTACGTGGGCACGGTGGGCTTCGTCACGCCGCTGCGCACGGAGTACGTCTGCGCGGAGGGCGCTGCGTCCACGCAGGCGGCGCCCGAGCGGGAGCAGGTGCCGGACTCCATCTCACCGCTTTGAAGCGGCGTGTCAGAGGCTCTTCGTAGAGTTCTTTTCAAGGGGCCAGAAACACCTGGCCTCCCTTGAGCAAGGAATTCACATGCATGATGTCTTGAAGCACGGAGCCTCGGCTTTCTGTGTCGCGACGCTGTTGGTCGCACCCGCTGCCTTCGCTGGTTTCCAGACCGAGTCCGCGAACTGCTACAAGAACGCGGATGGCTCCGGGCGGTGCCACGGCAGTCTCCTGGGCTTTCGCAATCACGCTGGCGCCAACTCCCATGCGTCCTTCAATCGAGTGAGCAACTCCGCGCCGTACTTCTCCGCGGCCCTCACCTCGGGCGCGACGACGACGTACTTCAACTGCACGGCCGATACGGGGACGGCGGCGCAGTGGAGCAAGGCCATGAACCACGGGGGCTTCTTCTCCATCTACTGGTCGGCCGCGGGTGAGTGCTATTCGCTGTTCCTGATCAACGGCAGCCAGTACTCGCATTTCTGATCCACTCCATGACAACCCAGGTGTTGCGTGGCTGGCTTCCAAGCCTGACCACAGCGGTGGGGTGCGCCGTGGGGTGCTGGCTCGCGGTGAGCCAGGCGCAGCAGTCCCAGGCGCGGCGAATGGAGCAGCTCACCGACGAAGTGGGTTCGCTGCGCCGGGCGTTGGAGTCCAGCTCCCGCGCGACTGGAGCGAGCCCGGTGGGCACCGCCACCCTCCTGGCTCCGCGGGAGAGTCGTCTCTCCGTCGAGGACCAGGAGGCCATGGCCTTGCGAGTGGCCACCTTGCTGAAGGAGTCGGGAGGGCCCGTCGTGGGCTCTTCCGAGCCGGAGGCTCCCGTTCCCACCGCGCCAGAGCCGTCTTCGGAGCAGCGCGAGGCCGCGGCGCGTGCGGGCACGATGGTGGACCGGGTGGTCTCCAGCGGGCGCATGACAGCCGAGGACGTTCTCGAGATTCGACGTGAGCTCGTCCACCTCCGAGGTCGCCCCGAGGCGGACGCGCTCCGCAAGCAACTCGTCGTCGCCATCAACCAGGACCGGCTCATCCCCGCGCCGGGTTTCGATGGCCTGCCGTAAGTCTCACTTCCCTTTGAGCAGTCGAACGTCGCACGGCTCAGGAGTCACAACATGAAACAACTCACTTCTTCCAAGCCCCTTCTCCGCGGGGTTCTGTTCCCTGGGGTGGCGCTCGCTGTCCTGGGGCTCGCTCCCGTCGCGTGGGGAGGACTCCAATCACAGACAGTCTTCTGCCAGAAGAACACGGATGGCTCGGGACTCTGCTACGGCAACTTCGTCGGCTTCCGTGAGGACGCGACGTCGACCTCGTCCGCGTCCTTCCGTGAAGACCTGATGACCGGCACGCGCAGCTTCGACTCGTGGTCCACCCCGGCGGGCGGCACCAGCCCGGTTGTCTACACCTGCATCCCCAACGCCGCCGTCTCCGCGCTCTGGGAGCAGGCCCTGAGCAACCGGGGCTTCTTCCGGGTGAGCTGGGACGCGAGCGGCACCTGCGACTACCTCAGGCTCGTCAACAGCTCGCAGAACACGAACTTCTAAGGTCGCGAGCCGCTTCGGATTTCAACGGTGACTGGAGGGACGGCGCTCCCAGCAGGGGAGCGCCGTCACCTCACGGGCCTACTTCCCGCTGGGGGGCGGTGACACCGCGGCGCTGGGGCCCTTGAGGGCGGAGCGCAGCAGGAACAACGTCAGGCCGCCGAAGAAGAGCAGGCCCCACAGGTTGGACCAGAGCGGGTGCGCCAGCTCGCTCTCGCCCACCGCGTTGAGGAAGCCACCGAAGGCGCCCTCGTGGCCGAACACGGCCGGCAGGTTGATGGCGCGCGAGCCCGCGCCGTCCGTGGCGATTTCGAGGAAGGCGATGAGCACGCCCGCAATCGAGCCACCGGCGATGTAGCCGGAGGAGAGCAGGGTGCCCGGTGAGAAGTCGGACTCGCTGCCACCGCGCAGGCGGTCCACCAGGTAGCGCACCATGCCGCCGACGAAGAGCGGCGCGCTGCTGCTGATGGGCAGGTACACGCCCACCGCGAAGGGCAGCGAGGACACGCCGCACAGCTCCAGCATCAGCGCGATGAACACGCCCAGCAGCACCAGGTCCCACGGCAGCCGCTGCGTGAGGATGCCGTCGATGATGAGCGCGAAGAGCTGCGCCTTGGGCGCGGCGTAGCGGGTGAGGGCCTGTCCCTCGTAGGTGCTGATGCGGCCGCCGATGCCCGGGTCCACCACGTACTGGATGGTGCCGCTGTCATCCACCAGGTACTTGCCGGCGGGCACCGCGGTGTCAGCGCCGCGCACGTAGCCTTCCTTGAAGGTGCGCTGGGGGCCCTCGGTGATTGCGCCCAGTTCGGACACCTTCACCTGCGAGCCGCCCGTGGGGCTCAGCGTCACGCCGCTCACGTCCTGCGCGCTCACCTGGCGCCAGCTGTGCAGCACCAGCGCGCCATCCTGGGAGGCCAGGTCATAGCCCTGCGCCCAGGCCGCCTTGCGCAGCGCGGCCTCGTCCAGCCCGCGCGACGTCAGCGCCTGCGCGGATACGGCCCACGGGAAGGTGTACTGGGTGCGCGTCTCCTGGGTCATCTCCGTGACTTGCACGCCGGGGTGCGGCTCCGGAATCGTCACGGTGGCGCCCTTGTTCAGCGTCACCAGCACCAGGCCGATGAACATCGCGCTGGTGAGCACGCCGACGAAGAGGGCGATCTGCTGCTTCTTGGGCGTGCCGCCGACGAGGAAGGCCGTCTTCAGGTCCTGCGCGGTGGTGCCGCCGTTGGAGGCGGCGATGCCGACGATGGCCGCCGTGGTGAGGGCCATGAAGCGGTCCTGCGAGCTGGTCCACCCGGCCAGCAGGTACACGAGGCAGGTGACGAGCAGCGTGGCCACCACCATGCCGGAGATGGGATTGGAGGAGCTGCCAATCTCACCCGTGATTCGCGCGCTCACCGTCACGAAGAAGAAGCCGAAGATGATGATGAGGACGGCGGAGATGAAGTTCACCTCCAGCGGCGGCGCCAGCCAGATGGCGAGCACCAGGGCCGCGCTGCCTACCAGGACGACGGTGATGGGAAGGTCCTGGTCCGTGCGGAGCAACTGCGGCCCGCCGCCGTGCCCGCGCGAGGCCTTGAGCGACTCCACGCCGCGCTTGAACGCGCCGATGATGGTCGGCAGCGAGCGGATGAGGCTGATGAGGCCGCCCGTCGCGACGGCGCCCGCGCCGATGTAGAGCACGTACGCGTTGCGAATCTGGTCCGGGGACATGTCCCGGATGAGCTGCCCGTTGTGCACCAGCAGCGGCTGGTCCAACCCGGCGCCGAAGAAGGAGATGGCGGGGATGAGGATGAGGTAGCTCAGCACGCCACCGGCGAAGGTGATGGCCGCCACGCGCGGGCCGATGATGTAGCCCACGCCGAGCAGCTCCGGGCTGACCTCCGTGGACAGCGTGGCGCTCTTGAGGCCCTTGAGGGGCGTGCTCAGCACCTCGCGGAACAGCTTCATGCCGGAGTAGGCGAACTTGTAGATGCCGCCCACCAGGAAGCCGATGATGACCGTGCGCGCGTTGGTGCCGCCCTGCTCACCGACGATGAGCACGTCCGCGCTGGCTGTCCCTTCAGGGTAGGGCAGCTTGCCGTGCTCCTGGACGATGAGGCCCTGGCGCAGCGGAATCATCATCAACACGCCGAGCACGCCGCCCAGCGCCGCCACGAGGAAGGCGTGCGTCAGGCTGATGTCGTAGCCCAGGAGGAGCAGCGCGGGGAGCGCCGCGGCCACGCCGAAGGCCAGCGATTCGCCCGCCGAGCCCGTCGTCTGGACGATGGTGTTCTCCAGGATGTTCGACTTGCCCACCGCCCGGAAGATGGCGATGGAGAGCACCGCCACCGGAATCGACGCGGACACCGTGAGGCCGACCTTGATGGCCAGGTACACGGACGAGGCGGCGAACACGATGCCCAGGACGGAGCCGAGCACCAGGGCTCGAATCGTCATCTCCGTGGGCGACTGCTCGGGTGGGACGTAGGGCGTGTGCTGGTGGAGCGACTGCATTTGCGCGATCGGGACGCGCTCGTCGACGACCGGCGGGGTACCGTGGGCCAAGCGAAAGGCTCCTTACGAGGGAATCGGGCCCCTTCTAGCAGGGCCCCGCCCGCGACGCGAAGTGATGCCCGCAAATGACAAGCGCCCCCACCCCGAGTGGGTGGAGGCGCCTGGCGAGCTCGCGTTCCGGCGGGCCCGACCCGCCGCGTCAGTCCGGCGGGGCTACTGCTGCATCGCCGCGGCCTCCGGATCCACCTCGGCCATCAGCGCCGCCAGCTCGGTCTTCAGCTTGTCCTTGGCGCGGATCTCCAGCTGGCGGGCGCGCTCGCGGGAGAACCCGAAGTGCTCGCCCAGCTCCTTGAGCGTCATGGGGCGCTCGTTCATCACGCGCTGTTCGATGATGAAGCGCTCGCGCGGATCCAACCGCATCAGCGCGGTGCGGACGCGGGCGTTGATGAGGCCCGCCTCTTCCTTGTCGGCGAACTCGTCATCCTGCGGCGCCGCGGCGCTGACCACGAAGTCCACGTGGCTGTTGCCGCCGTCCTCGCCCATGGGTGCGTCCAGGGACAAGTCCCGGCCGCCCATGCGCTGCTCCATCTCCCGGACCTCGCCCGGCTTGACGTGCAGGCGGCGGGCAATCTCCTCCACGTTCACCACGGCCTCGCCGTTGCCAAACTTCTCCAGCTCGCGGCGCGTGCGCGCCAGGCTGAAGAACAGCTTCCGCTGCGCCTGCGTGGTGCCGAGCTTCACCAGCGACCAGCTCTTGAGGATGTAGTTCTGGATGTACGCGCGAATCCACCAGACGGCGTAGGAGATGAGGCGGATGCCCTTGTCCGGGTCGAACTTCTGCACGGCCTTCATCAGGCCGATGTTCCCCTCCTGGATGAGGTCCGACATCTTGATGCCGTAGGAGCGGTACTCGTAGGCGACCTTCACCACGAAGCGCAGGTTGGAGGTGACCAGGCGGTGGCCCGCGGCCAGCTCCCCGCGGATGAAGCTGCGCGCGAGCGCCTGCTCCTCCTCCACGGTGAGGAGGTTGTAGTGGTTGATCTCCGAGAGGTACATCGCCAGGGAGCCGGAGTTGGACGACTGCTCGGTGGACGCCTGCATGGATGGTTTCTCCCGACGTGGGGCCTCGCTGACGAGGCCGCTAGGTTTTCGGACCGCTTGACGACTGAACGAAGGCTGTCAGAGCAACCGCGGTGCCAGCGCGAAGTCCCACACCTTCCCCAATGTCTGCGGGGGGTTGGCGGACGCGGTGCTCATGTACAAAGACAAAGGGCTGTAACGGTTACGGCCGACCAGGGAACTCGCCGCGACTTCACGGCTGTAGAATGTGCCCCTCTGTGCACGACATGCCTCCCGCGAGGAGCGTCCGGGTTCTTCACCCGGGACGCGAAGCGAGTATGGGGCCCCCAGCAGCCAGGCAAGGGAGCCCCTGGCGACAGGGCCGCATGGGCCGCTGTCGTCTTCCCGTGAAGAACGGCTAACGACGGCAAGGGATGCTGTCCGGGAGCATTTTCCGCGCGAGCAGGGACGCCCGGGGGGCATCCGGGCACGCGAGCTTCAGGAGGCGCGAGCCCGGGGCTCCGACGCCGCCGCGCGAGCCCGCTGGGCCTCCAGCCGCACGTGCGCCGTGACAGCGCGCTGGAGCGCGCGAATCAACTGCTCCGCTTCGCCCTGGCGCAGGGGACGCCCACCAAAGCGGGCCTCCAGGTAGCGCCGGGTGGCGGGGGCCAGCGCGGGCGCCAACGGATGGCCCTCGCGCGCCAGCCGCGCGTCCAGGTCCTCGAGCGTCTCGCCCTCGGCCCGGAACAGTCGCGCGGGGAGGAGCACGGCTTCCACCAGGTCGACGAAGCGCGTGGCCTCATGCGGGCGAGGGCGCCCCACCAGCCGCGTCACCAGGCGCCACGCGGCGTAGACGACCATGCCCGCCAGCAGGGCTGCGCCCCAGGCTCGCGGCGGAGGCAGGCGGCTGCGCTCCGTGCTCTCGGAGCCCTTCGGCGGCCGCACCAGCGCGCGCGCCACGTCCACCTGGTCCCGGAAGGAGTAGTCGACGACGGAGTTGCGCCAGCGCGACTCCAGCGCTTCGTACAGGCCCAGCAGTCGCTGGAGCAGCCGCGAACCCTGGCTGGGGCGGTGGGCCGGAGGCGTCGCGTCCACGGTGACGAAGCCCCGCTCGGGCACCAGCACGTGCGTCCACGCGTGCGCGTCGCCGGCCCGCAGGACGTAGCCGTCATTGACGCGCTCGCCGCCGAAGAAGCCCGTGGCCAGCCGCGCGCGGATGCCCTGGGTGCGCAGCATCAGCGTGAGCGCGGTGGCGAAGTGCTCGCAGTGGCCGGCCTTCCGCTCGAAGAGGAAGTCCGCCAGCGGGTCCTCGCGCTCGCCGCTCAGCTCCAGCG